>Ga0068876_10000050_pt1 | contig 83435 bp, 94 predicted proteins | sample NOAtaG_6_FD_66442 | JGI IMG/M metagenome (GOLD analysis project Ga0068876, IMG submission 66442) | Freshwater lake microbial communities from Lake Erie, under a cyanobacterial bloom - NOAA_Erie_Diel5S_2200h metaG | ecosystem: Environmental > Aquatic > Freshwater > Lake | place: USA: Ohio, Lake...
ATCTGAGTTTGTTCTTCGACCAATGGATCTATGAAGCAGGACATCCTAAAATTAACGGCACCTGGCGGTATGACGCCAAGACCAGTCAGGTCCTGCTAGAGATTTCTCAAGTGCAGCCGGGAATATATTTTCGCTTTCCGTTAGACCTAAAAATGGTGGGAAAGGATGGTAAAACCCACTCTCAAACGATTCAAATTGACTCTAAAACATCAAAAACAAGCCTGATTGTACCTTTTCCACCTCAAAAACTAATAATGGATCCCGACACCTGGCTGCTTTTCGAGGGTAATTTGGTCAAAAAATAAACAGGCCTACCAAGTCACTTATCCATACATTTTAAGACTTTGTGCTTGCAAATCAGCTTATTGCCCTTATTTTTGCAGTCCTTTTAGAAAAGCAATATGGCAAACCACAAATCAGCAGAGAAAAGAATCAGAGCAAATGAGACGAAACGCGTGAGAAATCGCTACCAGGCGAAAACCACCCGCACTCAAATAAAGAAATTGACTGGCACTACTAAGAAAGATGAAGCAGCGGTACTTTTAAAAGAAGTGAGCGGCATGATCGACAAGTTGGCCAAGAAGAATGTCATCCACTGGAAAAAAGCTGCAAACCAAAAGAGCAAGCTGGCGAAGCGCGTAAACGCGTTAGCTTAGTTCTATTTCCAAAAAATATTTTTCCCTCTCTAACTTCGGTTGGGGAGGGTTTTTTTATGCGGATTTTTTGCTGACTGGTGAGCAAATACACCGCTCCTATCGAATCATAGAATTAGTCCTAGGCTCATTGAGAAATATTTTCGAACTATATTTGTTAGGTAAACAAAAAATAAATTTATGAGAGTCTCCATGAATCCGCCTTTAAGCAATGTACAAACCGAACTGCTTAAGGTCTTCTCTGCAGATATTCCAGAAACGCACTTGTTGGAATTGAAAAACATCATGGCTCGGTTTCTTTTAGAAAAAGCACAAGACAGTGCCGATAAGATATGGCAGGAAAAGGGATATTCCGATGAAAAACTTCGAGACATTTTGAGCAAGAAGTAGGAATACAATTGACAAAAATTGTGTTGGATACAAATGCCTTGCTCCGTTGTATTTCGCGGAGGTACTGACTTTAAGGTTAAAAAGTGAAAATCGAAGACAGCAAACCCCTCAACATTAAAGACTGGAATCCGGAAGACCGGCCGAGAGAAAAGCTATTGCTGAAAGGTACTTCAGCCCTCTCCGATGCCGAGTTGATCGCCATCTTAATTGGTTCAGGCACGGCTAACTTGAGCGCTGTAGATGTATCCAAAAAAGTATTACTCCACGGAAAGAACAACCTGAATGAATTGGCCAAACTCTCGGTAAAAGAGTTGATGAAGATAAAAGGCATTGGTGAAGCAAAGGCCATCACGATAGTCGCTGCGCTAGAGCTCGGGCGTAGAAGAAAAGAAACCGATAGTGAAGAGAAGCCAAAAATTAGCAGTTCAAAAGATGCCTTCGAATTACTGCGAGGCGATTTGATGGACTTGCCACACGAAGAATTTTGGGTGCTGTTACTCAATCGTGCCCATCGCGTCATCAAAAAGAAAAGAGTCAGCGAAGGCGGGGTCTCCGGCACGGTGGCCGATCCAAAGATTATTTACAAAATGGCTTTGGAGGAATTAGCAAGTGGCGTTATTGTAGCACACAATCATCCTTCTGGTAATCTCACCGCCAGTCAAAGCGATATTGATCTTACTAAAAAGTTAAAAGAAGCCGGAAAATTTCTGGAAGTACAACTATTGGATCACCTCATCATTGCTGGCTCAAAATATTATAGCTTTGCTGATGAAGGAATTATTTAATTCAAGATTCAAAGTTCAAAATCGAGGATAAGTTTTGAATCTTGATTTTTGAAGTTTGAATTTTAGAGTATGAAAGCGAAACAAATCATTGCACTGGGGGTTGCGGCTTTTTTGGCCACGATGGTTTACTATAGTTTTACAAAAACCGATTCGCCAGAAGATTACATCAGCACCATTCTAAAAGAACGCCAGGAGAAGGATCGGTTCATGAAAAATGATAAAGATTCTCCCTTTCGATCAACCAAAGCAACTACATTGGGTGTAGCCATTGTGCCGATGGACACCGCACAAGCAACTGTCGTAGTCAACAAGCTCAACTATTTTCCTCCCGATTTAGAATACAAATTGAAAGCTAGCCTCGAGCCAATCGAAAACAAAAAGGTAATTGTACTGCCAACGAGTGATGGCAAGGAGAAACGTTATCTGGAATTTGCATTTGCAAAATTTAGCCTCGATGGTCAAGAAAACAGCTTGTTGATCGTGGAAATCATGGATGCAGGTCCTTACAAAGGAACACTCTTTCTTGCCTTTGCGGATGAGACTAGTGCCAAAGAAACGTATGGAGCTGGCCGCTACATCGATTTGAAAAAAGTACCAGGAGCAAGTTCCATCGTTCTTGATTTCAACAAAGCCTATAATCCATACTGTGCTTATTCAGATAATTTTTCTTGTCCTTTTCCTCCCAAAGAAAACATCATGAAAATTGCGGTAAAGGCTGGTGAGAAGAAATATCATGATTGAAACCAAATTAGATAAAGTAGTACCTTAGTGCTATGAAAGGCAGATACACATTTACGGCTCATATCGAAAAAGACTCGGAAACAGGTCTTTACATCGGATATATCCCTTCACTACCGGGTGCACATTCGCAAGGAGAGACGCTGGATGAGCTTCACAAAAATCTCGAAGAAGTAGCTGCATTGTGCCTTGAGGAGCTCGCTGACATAGATTTAGATAGAATTCAGTCTGAATTTGTTGGCACACAACAAGTTATGGTCAATATTTAGTCTTTGTGATTTCACGTCCTATCTCTTCTTACCAATGAAATTTAGTTTTGCTCAATAAATTGCTTGTCGATATGAGCAGACTTCCAATTATCGATTCCAAAAAGTTTGAAAAGATTCTATTTTCAATTGGATTCTTATTTGTTCGCCAAAAGGGAAGTCATGTTTTCTATAAACATCCTGATGGGCGATATACAACGCTGCCTCATCATCCCGGTAGAGACCTCGGAAGACCATTAATTCATAAAATTCTACGCGAAATTAATCTTACTCCAGAGGAGTTCTCCAAGCTCTTAGAATAACGGTGTCAAAACCTTATTTTTGCAATTTGAAATTAAAGTAAAAAGCCTTCGATTAACTCATTCAACTCTCACATTTCTCTCGATGAAAATCTCCTATAACTGGCTCAAGCAATATATCCACATCCCCGAATCGGCTGAAGAAATTGGCCAAACACTAACCGGAACTGGACTGGAAGTGGAAAGTGTCGAGCCATTTGAAAGCGTTAAAGGAGGCTTAAAAGGCTTGGTCATTGGTGAAGTGCTTACATGTGGCAAACACCCTAATGCTGATAAACTTTCTATTACCACAGTCGATGTAGGTGGAGGAAGTCCACTTCAAATTGTGTGTGGCGCGGCTAACGTAGCTGCCGGGCAAAAAGTAGTCGTGGCCACCGTGGGCACTACAGTTCATCCAACGAAAGGCGAACCATTTCTTATCAAAAGTGCGAAAATCAGAGGCGAACAATCAGAAGGAATGATTTGCGCGGAAGACGAAATAGGGCTGGGTGAAAGCCATGCTGGCATTTTGGTGCTTGACACCAAAATTGCGAATGGAACATTGGCGACTGAATTTTTCAACGTGCAGTCCGACTATGTGTTTGAAATTGGCCTTACCCCCAACCGGGCAGATGCCGCGAGTCATTTAGGTGTGGCGCGAGATATCAAGGCTGCCAAAAAGCGTGAACTAAAATGGCCTTCTGTTGACCATTTTGAAGTTGACTATAGAAGTTTAACTATTCCAGTAAGTGTAGAAAACAGTGAGGCATGCCCACGATATTCTGGTGTAACTATTTCAGGTATTAAAGTCGATGAGTCGCCTGATTGGTTAAAGAATAGACTAAAGTCAATTGGCCTCACTCCCATTAACAATGTGGTAGACATCACCAATTTTGTGTTGCACGAAACGGGTCAGCCACTACACGCTTTTGATGCCGACCAGATTGGAGGCAAAAAAATCATCGTAAAAACTTTGCCTGCGGGAACCAAGTTTTTGACATTAGATCAGAAAGAGCGAACGCTTGCCGGCAGTGATCTGATGATCTGTGACGCAAACGAAAATGGAATGTGCATCGCGGGAGTGTTCGGAGGAATCAAGTCAGGCGTATCAGAGAAAACCGTCAATCTTTTTTTAGAAAGTGCCTGTTTCTCCTCGCAGTATATACGTAAGACCGGAATGCATCATGGCCTAAAGACTGATGCCTCATTTCGTTATGAGCGAGGAACAGATCCTAACAATACCGTTTATGCACTAAAACGAGCGGCACTCTTGATCAAAGAACTAGCCGGTGGAGCTATCTCGTCAGAAATAGTGGATATTTTTTCTTCTCCTGTTGGAAATATAGTCATTGAAGTAAAAGACAAGAATGTCAACCGCCTCATTGGGAAAAAGCTTCCTCGTGAAGAAATTTTTTCTATTCTTGAAAGCCTTGACATTTCAGTTTCAAATAAAAAAGAGGATCGTTTCACTGTTTCCGTCCCGCCTTACAGGGTAGATGTGACGCAGGAAGCCGATGTGGTAGAGGAAATTTTGCGCATCTATGGCTTTAACAACATCGAACTCACAGAAATTGTAGGCACCGATTACCTGGCAGAGTTTCCTGATAAGGATCCGAACAAATTCAAAAAATCTGTGGGCGAAATGCTAACAGGGAACGGGTTCTACGAGATACTCACGAATTCTTTGACAAATGCTGCCTATCATCAAAAACATCAATTAACGTTTGCCGGAGAGCCGGTTGAAATCCTGAACAAACTCAGTGAAGAGCAAGGTATACTCAGACAAACGATGCTTTTTACCGGGCTTGAAGTTTGCTCCTACAACATCAACCGAAAGCAGAAAGACTTAAAGCTTTTTGAATTTGGTAAAGTCTATTGGAAAAAAGATGCTGCTGAAGGCAAGTACCAGGAAGAAGAACGCTTGGCATTGTACATGACTGGAAATAGTGAAAGCGAAAACTGGCAGAATAAAACACGAAATGTGAGCTATTATGACCTGGCTCAGCAGGTGGCACACGTCATTCAGAGATCATCAGTAGAAAATATAAAACAAGAGTCGTTAGTTGACCCCTTGTTTGATTATGGGATGAAAATCATGAAGGGCACAAAGGAAATTGGTAAGTTGGGGAAGGTGAAAACCGCTTTACTCAAAGATTTTGGCATCAAGCAAGAAATATTTTATGCTGACCTGAGTACGGCCTTGCTTTTCAAATCGGCAAACCCTAAGTTCGTTGTGTCGGAAGTGTCAAAGTTTCCTGAGGTAAGACGTGATCTTTCTTTTGTAGTCGATAAGAAGATCAGCTTTGCAGAAATGAAAGAGTTGGTGCTGGCAACAGAGAAGAGTTTGATCAAAGACATTATAGCTTTTGACGTTTACGAAGGCGATAAAATTCCAGAAGAGAAAAAGGCCTATGCGCTTGGCTTTACACTGCTGGATGGCGCAAAAACGCTGACGGATGAGGAGATTGACAAAACAATGACCAAATTGATTGTGGCATTTGAATCGAAATTCGAAGCTGTAATCAGGAAGTAATTTTGACAGCTGTTTAATGATGAATATCGGTAGGTTAAAAGAGCGAATTCAACATTAAAAATTCAACATTCAATAGTAAGAACATGGACCAAGAAGCATTAAAGACCAACTTAAACGGACTGGAGCGAAAAATTCTGCTACTGCTGAATGAGCATAAAACCGTAAAAGACGAGGTGCGGGGGCTAAAATTGGAGAATTACGAGCTCAAAGCAGATCTTCGCAAACGGGACGAGCAACTGCATAATTTTAAAAATCAGATTAAAATAACTAAGATTGTAGACCATATTAACCCGGAAGACGAAAATGTTTCTGAGTTGAAAAGGAAAGTAGACGAGTATATCCGAGAAATCGATAAGTGCATAGCTCACTTGAGCAGATAACCCGGTTAGTTGATGGACGAACTATCAGTAAAAATAAAAATTGCCGACCGCGAATACCCCATGAAGGTAAAACGCATGGAAGAAGAGAAGGTACGTGCGGCCGGCAAGCTCATCAACGAGAAAATAAAGCGTTACCGCGAGCAGTTTGGTCTGGATGACAAGCAAGATCTCCTCGCCATGGTTGCCTTCGATTGCCTGGTAGATAAGATGGCAGAAGAAGAAAGCCTGCAGGTAATTGATGATACTGTAGCGGAAAAGGTGAACTACCTTAACCAACTGGTTTCTCAAGCGCTTTAAGTCCCCTTCCTTTCAATTTTTTTCATTTCCATTCTTCAACCAAAAAATGTCTGGCTAATGGCCAAACAACGTTGAGGATCCTCTGGAAATAAGGTTTAATACCTAAATTTTTTCAACTATGGAAATAATCGTAATTGCCTCTATTGCCACTCTGGCTACTGTATTACTAAGCCTGGTAATCGGTTCGCTCATGGCGAAGAGAAAAATCAAAAAGAACGAACAGGCTGCTGGTGAAAAAGCAAAGCTGATCATTAAGGAGGCGGAGATTCAAGCAGAAAACATCAAAAAAGACCGGATTATTGATGCCAAAGAAAAACTGCTGAAGATGAAGCAGGAGTTTGAAGAAGAAGCCAACCGCAAGAAAAACCAAATCATCAGTAACGAACAAAAGATCAAACAACGCGAAGCTCAAATTTCAAAAGAGCTGGAAACGTTGAAAAAGAAAGAGGGCGAGGTGGACGAAGAAAGACAAAGCCTTGCGCGCCAACACGAGTTAGTAAAAAGCAGAAAAGAAGAGCTCGACAAATTCAACGCGCAGAAAGTGGCAGTATTGGAGGGCATCTCTAAACTGTCGGCAGATCAGGCGCGAGACCAATTGATTGAATCCATGAAAGAAGAAGCGCAAACAAAGGCGAGTTCTTATATCAAGGAAATCATGGAACAGGCAAAATTAACGGCTACGAAAGAAGCCAAAAAAATTGTCGTGGAAACCATCCAACGCACTGCAACAGAGCATGCGGTGGAAAATTGCGTCTCGATTTTCAATATCGAAAGCGATGATATCAAAGGAAAAATAATTGGTCGTGAGGGCCGAAACATTCGAGCACTCGAAGCCGCGACTGGTGTAGAGTTTATTGTGGATGATACGCCTGAGGCCATCATTATTTCTGGGTTTGATCCGGTAAGAAGAGAAATTGCCAGACTCTCATTACACCGATTGGTGCAAGACGGCCGAATACACCCAGCCCGAATTGAAGAGATTGTAGCAAAGACAACTAAGAATATTGAAGACGAGGTATTAGAAATTGGCGAACGCACCGTAATCGATTTAGGTATTCACGGTCTTGCCCCTGAATTGATCAAGATGGTCGGCCGCATGCGCTACCGCTCTTCATATGGACAAAATTTATTGCAGCACTCACGCGAGGTAGCGAATCTTTGCGCGATCATGGCAGCAGAACTTGGCTTGAACGTTAAGCAAGCAAAACGTGCCGGACTTCTACACGATATCGGCAAAGTATGGCCTGAAGAATTAGAAAAGCCACATGCTATTGTGGGAATGGAACTGGCCATCAAGTATAAGGAACATCCAATCATCTGCAATGCCATTGGGGCTCATCATGATGAAATTGAGATGACGAGCATCATCTCTCCCATCGTTCAATCGTGCGATGCTATCTCTGGCGCCAGACCGGGTGCAAGACGAGAGGTGATGGAGCAATACATCAAGCGTCTAAAAGATCTGGAAAATGTAGGATTAAGTTTTGAAGGGGTAGAAAAGTGTTATGCCATTCAGGCTGGGCGCGAGTTACGCGTGATGGTAGATGCAGAGAAAGCAACCGATGAACGTGCCTCACAACTTAGCTTCGATATCTCGCAAAAGATTGAAAAAGACATGCAGTATCCGGGGCAAATAAAAGTAACGGTGATTAGAGAAATGAGGAGTGTAGCCTACGCGAAGTAGTGGCAAATAAAATATGAACTAAAGCATTTCAACTACATTTTTCTTATCTTTAAAAGTGATTATCTCAAAAATTAAGCTTAAAAACTGGAAGAACTTTCAAGATGTGGACATCTCGCTCAAGGATAGAGTCTTTGTCGTGGGACCGAATGCTGCTGGCAAAAGTAATTTTCTTGATGCTTTTCGTTTTCTTAGAGATATTTCAAAACCCGGTGGAGGGTTACAAAAAGCTGTTACTGATCGTGGCGGTATCTCAAAAATAAGATGTTTAGCAGCGCGCAGATACCCTGATGTAGAACTTGAAATTTCTTTGTCTGAGTTTGGAAGTGATTTGCCAGATTGGAAATATGCCATCGGAATTCGACAAGAATCTAGAGGAAATCGATTACCCTATTTATCCTATGAAAGGGTTTGGAAAAATAAGGAGCTTATCGTTGAAAGACCCGACAAAGAGGATAAAAAAGACAATGAACGCCTAACCCAAACCTATTTAGAGCAGATCAATGCAAATAAAGAATTTAGAGAAATCAACAAGTTTCTGGAGAGCGTTCTTTACCTCCATTTAATTCCCCAACTGCTAAAACATCCGTCTTCTTTTACAGGTCCCGATCTTCCAGGCGATCCTTTTGGCAAAGGATTTCTTGAAAGAATCTCGAAAGTAAATGAAAATACGAGAAAGGCTTGGTTAAAAAGAATTGAAAATGCATTACGTTTTGCTGTCCCTCAACTTAAAGAATTGAACTATACCGAAGAAAGTGGCAAACCACATCTTGAAGCAATATATGATCACTGGCGTCATGGAGCTGGAAAACAACGAGAAGAGCAATTTTCAGACGGTACACTTAGATTGATCGGACTATTCTGGTCTCTGCAAGAGGGTAGCGGGCTCCTTCTATTAGAAGAGCCAGAACTTTCCCTGAATGGTGCGATAGTTTCAAAAATACCTGCGTTAATCTATAAACTTCAAAAGCAAAGGAAAAAACAGATCATTCTTACTTCACATAGTACCGATCTATTGAATGATATCGGAATATCATTGGATGAAATATTGCTTTTAGAGCCGAGGGCTGAAGGCACACAAATAAAACCAGCAAACAGCTTTCCGGAAATAAAAGCGATGTTAGAAGAAGGAATGACTCCGGGTGCCGCAATTCTGCCAAGAACTAAGCCTAAAAAAATAAATCAATTAGCACTCGAATTTTGAAATGATCACGCTGAATTTTGTCTTTGAAGATGATCTGAGCGAGATGGTCATGCTTAAAATTATTGACCGATTTAAAGATAAATTTTACATTGGGAACACCTACAATGGCAATGGTTTTGGCTATATCAAGAAAAATATAAAGGGCTTCAATCAAGCTTCTAAGACGATCCCTTTCTTTGTTTTAACTGATCTTGACCAGTATGAATGTCCATCAGAGTTAATTAACAATTGGCTCAATTCAATTCCGAAAAATAAGAATCTCATATTTAGAGTAGCGATAAGAGAAATTGAGGCTTGGTTATTGGCTGATCGTGTAGGTTTTTCAAAATATTTAGGGGTCAGTATTGTCCATCTGCCTTTGTCTCCAGAATCAGAAATGGATGCTAAGAGAAAATTGATTTCAATTGCTGCAAGATCCAGAAATAGATCTATCAAAGAAGATATTACTCCTAAAAACGAGAATGCCCAAGTTGGACCAAACTACAATGGCCGACTAGGAGAATACGTTTTCAATCACTGGAATATTGATGAGGCCATGCTAAACTGTGAAAGCTTGAAACGGGCAGTTCGATGTCTAGAGGTTTTCCAACAAACAGCAATCAAATAAGAAAAATTAACACTTTTGCTCGGTTCTAATTAGGCTGTTAAATGTTCAAAGTTGATGACGTTTCATTGATGTATTGCAACGATAACCTTTTTTATTTGCAATATGCAACACCGCTGGCACATAAACTGACTTCACTTTGACCTCTGTTTTAGTATTTTGTTAAAATTCTCTAAACTCTGAAAAACATGAGATTCCTATTAGCATTAGCCCTCTTACTAGCTGGCATTTGCGGACAAGCCCAAAACACTCTTAAAGTCAATGGAGAAAAAGACAAGCAATTCGCATTGCAAGAATTATCGAAGAAATATCCTGCCTACTCGCAAATCGCCAAACAAATTTGGGGTTATGCGGAGTTAGGTTTTCAGGAAACCAAGAGCACTACATTATTGCAAGAGACGTTACGGAATGAAGGTTTCGCTATTCAATCAGGTATTGCTGAAATGCCAACTGCCTTTCTGGCATCGTTTGGATCTGGCAAGCCGGTGATTGGAATCTTAGCGGAGTTCGATGCATTGCCTGGTCTTTCTCAAGACAGTGTACCTGTTAGAAAGGCTCTTATTGAAGGAAGAGCTGGTCATGCGTGTGGTCATAACCTGTTTGGGACTGCGTCAACAGCGGCCGCCATCACATTGAAAGACTGGCTCACTAAAAATAAAAAATCAGGAACCATTAAGTTATTCGGAACACCGGCAGAAGAAGGTGGTGGCGCAAAAGTGTATATGGTGCGCGATGGGCTGTTCAAAGATGTTGACGCTGTGTTGCACTGGCATCCGTCAAACAAAAATGACGCTAGTCCTGAGTCATGCATGGCGATCAAGCAAACCTTATTTAGGTTTTACGGCCGCTCGGCACATGCCGCAGCCGCGCCCGAAAAAGGCAGATCTGCCTTGGATGCTATAGAGGCCATGAACTATATGACTAACATGATGCGTGAACATATGCCATCAGATGCACGCATACACTATGTAATCACCAAAGGAGGAATGGCCGCAAACGTAGTTCCCGATTTTGCAGAAGTTGAATACATGGTGCGACATCCTGATGCACGCGTGCTGGCAGAACTGTGGGATCGTATTGTTAAATGTGCCGAGGGGGCAGCCACTGGAACAGAGACTTCGATGAAATATGAAGTCATCTCAGGTTCATTTAATCTCATGCCCAATGAAACGCTATCTCACTTAATGTATGACAACTTGAAGAAAGTAGGCGGTGTAAATTACTCAGCTGAGGAAACTGAGTTTGCAAAAAAAATTCAATCAAGTTTTAATTTTAAGGCACCTGATCTAAATCAAGCACAACAAATAATGCCTTTTCATCTGGGAGGATTTTTTCCAGCCTCAACAGACGTTGGAGACATCACGTGGGTAGTTCCTACAGCAGGGCTTGGTGTTGCCGCTTGGGTTCCAGGCGTTCCACCTCATTCCTGGCAAGCGGTGGCTTCCGGTAGCAATGGAATTGGATTAAAAGCAATGTCGAATGCTGCAAAAACGTTGACCATGACGGCTATTGATTTATTTAACAATCCTGAATTGGTAGAAAAAGCAAAAAAAGAGTTGCTTGAAAAAATGGGAGTAGGATTCCAATACAAATCACTCATCGGAGATCGTAAACCGCCTCTTGATTTTAGAAAGGGAATGCAATAAGCAACGTTTAAAATGCTTATGACTTAGCTCCCTTTTTCCAGAACATACTTTTTGACGTATCCGTTTTGATTGTTACATTTATACCAAGAATTGGTATATCAAAAATCCAAAAATATGGGTAAAAATACATCCGTGCTACTCGGGGATCATTTTGAAGAATTCGTTGACAGCAAGGTAGCTTCCGGTAAATATAGCTCAGCTAGCGAGGTAATTCGGACAGCTTTACGTCTATTAGAATCCGAGGAACAAAAAGTAAAAGAACTAAAAAAAGCGCTCACCGTTGGTGAGAAGAGTGGATTTGTCAAGAAATTTGATTCGAAGGAACATCTAAAAAAGATGCACGATAAATTTCGATGAAAAGAAAAGCTTATAAGATTAGTAACCAAGCGCTAATCGACCTTGAGCAAATCTGGCTATACACTTTTGAAAACTGGTCTATTGAACAAGCCGACCGATATTATAATCTACTTATTAGTGAGATGGAGTATATCAGTCAAAACCAAGACAGCGGAAAGTCAATGAGTCATATTAAATATGGATATAGAGCTTCCAAAGTAAAATCTCATCTTATTTTCTACAAAACATCAAGCGAATCAGAAATTGAAATAATTAGAATTTTGCATGAGAGAATGGATATCGAAAACAGATTGAAAGAATAGCACTGTGAAACCTTCTTCTATATCTCCTTCGCGCATCGCTGTAAAACTGATTTTCTTCATAAACGGATTTGTTCACGCAAATCTGGCTGCCCGCTTTCCCAGGGTTCAGGAGTTATTTGATATCGATAACGGAACACTTGGCTTCGTACTCCTATCTTCATCCGTTGGAGCATTGTTAGCAATGCCATTTACAGGCTGGCTCATTATTCGAAATGGAAGTAGGCGCATCACCATCTTCTCAATATTCCTGTACTGCATATTCGTTCCTTTGGTTCCCCTCATGCCCGGACTTCCTGGATTAGTTGTATTATTTTTCATTATGGGTTTAACAGCCGGCATGCTGGATGTTTCAATGAACTCGCAGGCAGTGATGGTAGAGAAGATTCACCAAAAACCAATCATGACTAGTTTCCACGCCCTTTTTAGTATTGGTATGGTGGCCGGTGCATTTTGCGGTGCCCTTTTCGTAAAATTAGAAACCACTCTCTTTATTCATTTTGCTGTCATTGTGGGTATGAGTGTTGCAGCGGCAGCATGGGCACGTTATCATTTAATTCACGATAAGCCAAAAGAAAAGGAAGTAGACGGCCCAGCTTTTCGCCTGCCCAACGCTGCAATGGTAAGCATCGGAGTGATTGCCTTTTGTTGCATGTTGGGGGAAGGAGCAATGGCTGACTGGAGTACAAACTACATGGAGAATATTGCCATGGCCTCTCCTGCCCTTGCTCCTCTTGGTCTATCTGCATTTGCATTAGCCATGACAATTGGTCGGTTTTTTGGTGATGGCGCGCGTTTGAAATTTGGTGATCGTAAACTGATGGTGATGTGCGGACTCATTTCCACCATGGGTATTGCGCTTACTTTGCTTTTTAACAATCCTTATTCAGTCATTGCCGGACTATTTATCATCGGTATTGGCCTCTCATCGATTGTCCCAATCGCGTATAGCATTGCAGGTAACTCAAAAAATCTACCTCCCGGTGTTGGTCTTGCTATGGTTACCACTGTCGGCTATTCAGGTTTCTTGTTCGGGCCTCCAATCATTGGTCTACTGGCCAATTGGCAATCCTTGCGAATAGCTTTGACGGTAGTTGCTTTTCTTTTTGTGATCATGACCTTTCTAAGCGCAAGGTATAAATCAGCCTAATGCTTATTTTTGTTTGATGGATATAAAACAAATTGAGCATGGTTCAAAAGGAGCGTTTGTCATTGATGAAGGCTTTGAACGCTTGGCTGAAATGACCTATTCTAAAGCCGGAGAAAAAATCATCATCATTGATCATACGGATGTGTCCGATATGCTCCGTGGACAAGGAGCAGGTAAACAACTAGTTCTTAAAGCTGTCGAGTATGCCCGAATGAATCATATAAAAATTTTACCGCTGTGCCCCTTTGCGCGATCTGTCTTTGACAAATCTCCAGAACTATCTGATGTGTTGAATACATAGCACATGCCTCTCATCGAAAACTCATCGTACAAAAAACCATTCTACTATTGGAACGGACATTGGGAAACAATTATACCCAGTATGTTTCGCAAAATTGAGGGAGTAGCTTACCAACGTGAGCGGCTGGAATTGAACGATGGAGATTTTGTTGACTTAGATTGCCTTAAACAAGATAGTTCGAAACTTGTCATTATCACCCACGGCTTGGAAGGAAATAGCGATCGCCACTATGCAAAGGGAATGGCAAAGCATTTTTTTCAGAATGGATGGGATGCAATCGCCTGGAATTGTCGAGGGTGTAGCGGTGACATTAACCGCCTACCGAGATTTTATCACCATGGAGCCACAGAAGATCTTGCAGCCGTTGTTCAACATGCTCTAGATTGCAATGGTTACAAAACTATTGTTCTCATCGGGTTTAGTATGGGTGGGAGTATGACATTGAAATACCTGGGTGAACGGGGAATAGCAGTAAATCCAACTGTAAAGACGGGAGTCGTATTCTCTGTTCCCTGTGACTTGGGAGCAAGCGCGAGCGAGTTGGACAAACCGTCCAGAAAATTCTATCTAAATCGTTTTTTAAAGAAACTAAGTGTCAAGATCAAAGAAAAATCTAAGCGCTTCCCAAAATTGATAAATGCGGAAGGCTTCGACCAGATTAAATCATTTCGGGAATTCGACAATCGGTACACAGCGCCTTTGCATGGATTCAAGAATGCAGATGATTTTTATGAAAGAGCTTCGTGCGGCCCCTACCTACAAACGATTCAAAAACCAGTACTTATTGTAAATGCATGGAGCGACCCTTTCCTCCCTACTAGCTGCTATCCCGCTGACTTTGCTAAATCACACCAATATGTGTACCTGGAAACTCCTAAGTATGGAGGCCATACCGCCTTTTCATTGGCCGGCAAAAAAGAGAACTGGATGGAACTACGAGCATTAGAATTTGTCAATCACAACAGCGAATGAGAGTAGTCGGTCAACTATCCTTCTTTCTTGTGGTATTTGCTCTTTCATGCACGCCTGTAAAAAAAGAGAATATTACGACTCGCATTGATTCGCTATGGCACGCTCCGGACACCGCAAGCATTCCCAACGACCTCACTCGTTATGGGAGGAAGTTAATCGCCAACACCTCTTTTTATCTCGGCCCTAAAGGGATGGTGGATTCTATTTCTAACGGAATGAATTGTCAGAATTGCCATTTGGATGCTGGCACCCGACCATATGGAAACAACTTTGGTTCGGTCGCATCACTCTACCCAAAATTTCGTGCACGATCTGGCGGAGCTGAAAGTGTTGAGAAACGGGTGAATGATTGCATACAGCGTAGCCTGAACGGGAAGCCACTTGATTCACTCTCAAAAGAGATGCGTGCGTTGGTGGCATACATTACTTGGGTCGGTCACGAAGTGCCAAAGGGAACGAAGGCAAAAGGATCCGGACTTATTGAAATAAAATTTTTAAACAGATCGGCTGATACCCTCAGAGGAAAAAAACTTTATGAAACTCAATGCCGGGTATGTCATCAGAAAAATGGACAAGGGATGATAGCCAGTAATGAAAAAAGTTATGTCTATCCACCTCTTTGGGGTACACATAGCTTCAATACAGGAGCTGGTTTATTCCGGATTTCAAACTTCGCAAAATACATTCGCGCCAATATGCCACAAGGCGCTACTTATGATAATCCCGTACTAACAGAAGAAGAATCCTGGGATATAGCTGCCTATGTTGTCTCTATGCCTCGGCCAAAAAAGGAGTTTAAGGGAGACTGGCCAAAAATTGAAACGAAACCCTTTGATCACCCTTTTGGGCCCTATGCTGATACGCTGAGCGAGGTAACTCATAAATTTGGGCCGTGGAAAAATTCCAAGTAATTGTACTAACAAAACGATCTAAACATTCACATTTTTTGTTTCATCAAAGTACAGACTAGACCAGGACATTCGCACGATGAAATTGACTACTCCAGATAAAACGACTACTATCCGCCAAACATTTCCAGTGTTAGAGATGACCTGTGGAGCATGCGCAGTCAGTGTAGAGTCAATATTAAAGAAAACAGAGGGGATAAAGGACGCGGCAGTAAATTATGCGAATCACACCGCCCTCATTGAATATGATCAAAAACGCATCCAACCACAAGCGATTCAACAAGCCGTGCGAGCCATTGGGTATGACTTGGTCATCGACACGGAGAACGCACAAATTATTCAAGAAGAGGCACAGCACAATCAATACGAATCACTGAAAAGACGAACTATTTGGTCGAGCATTTTATCGTTGCCGGTTTTCCTAATAGGCATGTTTTGGATGGATATGCCGTATGGAAATTACATTTCAATGGTATTATCGGCTCCGGTCGTATTCTACTTTGGCCGTAGCTATTTTGTTCATGCCTATAAGCAAGCCTCTTTCGGAAAAGCAAACATGGATACCCTGGTTGCGCTCTCTACAGGTATTGCATTCTTGTTCAGCATGTTCAACACCTTCTTCCCGGAATTCTGGCATCAACGAGGTATTCATCCACACGTCTACTATGAAGCAGCAGCTGTCGTAATTACTTTCATCTCGCTCGGAAAATGGCTGGAAGAAAAAGCAAAGTCAAACACTTCTTCCGCCATCAAAAAGCTGATGAGCCTGCAACCGAAAACGGTGCGAGTTGTTAAAAATGGTTTGGAAGAAGAAATAGCTACTTCTCACGTAATGGTGGGCAATATCATTATCATACGGCCGGGAGAAAAAATTCCTTTGGACGGAATAGTCGTTGAAGGAAAATCTTTTGTAGATGAGTCCATGATTTCGGGCGAACCCATTGCTGTTGAAAAATATAGAGGCGAAAAAGTATTTGCGGGCACCGTAAACCAAAAAGGGAATTTTCAATTTGAAGTACAAAAAATAAGCAGCGAAACGGTGCTGGCTCAAATCATTAAAATGGTTCAGCAAGCGCAGGGCAGCAAAGCACCAGTCCAGTTAAAGGCAGATAAGATTGCTAGCGTGTTCGTACCAATTGTGATGGCGATTTCAGTTTGCACCTTTATCATCTGGATGATGGTTGGCGGTGAAAATGCATTCACCCACGCACTTCTGACTTCCGTGACGGTGCTAGTCATCGCATGTCCTTGCGCTCTGGGGTTGGCAACACCCACTGCCTTGATGGTAGGCATTGGCAGAGGCGCGGAAAACAATATTCTCATAAAAGATGCAGAAAGCTTAGAGCAGGCTCATCGGATTTCGATAATCGCACTGGATAAGACCGGAACGATTACGGAGGGAAAACCAACCGTAAAGGATATCCGTTGGTTGACTCATTCTTCCACCCAACATCAATCAGCATTATATTCTTTGGAACTAAAATCTGAACATCCTTTAGCACAAGCTATTGTTGACAACTTGACAAGAAACAATATTTCAACGGCACCTATCATCGAGTTTGAAAGCATCACAGGAAAGGGTGCCAAAGCAAAAGTGGCTGGTGAAGTCTATTTTGTAGGTAATCAGAAGTTGATGGTCGATAACAATATTGTTTTCTCTGCTGAAGTAAATTCCCTTTCTCTGGAGTGGCAAAAAAAGGCCAATACCATTGTCTACTTCTCTGACTCGATTAATTTATTAGCAATGGTTGCGATAGAAGACAAGATTAAGGAGTCATCAAAAAGTGCCGTTGCGGAATTGCAAAAAATGGGGATTGAAGTACATTTAGTAACTGGAGACAATGCTCAGACAGCCGAGGCAGTAGCCAGACAAGTGGGAATTCAACACTTCCAATCTGAAATGCTTCCTGCTGACAAAGCACTATATATTGAGCGATTGCAAAAATCCGGGGAAATCGTGGGCATGGTTGGCGATGGTATCAATGACTCACAGGCATTGGCTCAAGCGAATGTGAGTATGGCCATGGGTAAAGGGTCTGACATTGCTATGGACACGGCCGCGATGACATTACTCACTTCCGATTTGCAAAGCATACCAAAAGCCCTTAAGTTATCGAGTCGCATCGTGCAGGGAATTCACCAGAATCTGTTTTGGGCATTCATCTACAATGCTATTGGAATACCAATTGCAGCCGGAATATTGTATCCCTATAACGGATTCCTACTAAATCCCATGATTGCTGGCGCGGCTATGGCGCTTAGTTCGGTGAGTGTAGTAAGTAATAGTTTACGATTAAAATGGGTACGACTGTAACAACATTGTTAAATTTGAAGTATGGAAAAGCTACTTTTTAAAACCAATATCAAATGCGATGGCTGTATCGCTAAAGTAACGCAAAGCCTCAATGAGGTGGCCGGAGAAAATAACTGGCAAGTAGATATTATGGATCCAGCTAAAATCCTCACCATTATAGGAACTACAACTGCAACCAAAATCATCGAATCACTTAACAAAGTTGGTTACAAAGCGGAAAAGTTATAAACTATATAAAAAACAAAACTTGTGTCAGGTTGAGCTTGTCGAAACCTAGACTACCACAATAAATAGCCTTCGACAGGCTCAGGCTGACAAGACTACAAATGTTTTTGAGATGACTACAAAAAGCAAATTAGCGACTCAGCCCTCATCGCAGAATAACAATATGGATGATACGTCCGTTATTCCGTCTTCTTCCATCCCGGTCCCCTCACAACTCTTCCCGGTCTCGCATTTGTATGCTCCCCGTTTTCTAATACTTGTGTTCCATTCACAAATACATGAACCATCCCCGTGCTGTATTGATGTGGATTTTCAAATGTAGCATGGTCTGCAATTTTGGTTGGGTCAAAAATAGCGAGATCGCCAAAATACCCAGGCATTAACGCTCCTCGCTTTTGAATCTTTAGATTGGATGCAGGTAAAGAAGTCAATCTACGAACGGCTTCCTCCAGTGAGATCACTTTCTCCTCGCGCACATACTTTCCCAGCAATCGAGAAAAATTTCCATAGGCACGTGGATGTGTTGGGGTTTTTAAGAAATTACCCGAGGCAGTTGATGATTCCGCATCCGATCCAAAACTGATATATGGAAGTTGAATTTGGCGTTTCACGTTTTCCTCTGTCATTAGAAAGTAGGCTGTACCTACACGAGTGCCATCAGTGATCACCAAATCCATTGCAGTTTCTTCAGGCGTCTTACCATAAATTTTCGCTACCTGCCCGAGTGTCTTGCCTGTGAAGTTTCTTCGTAGAGAATCATTGGTGAAGCCCATCAATAATACTTTATCAAAATCGCCAGCCAACATCATTAGGTTTTCCCATTCATTGGTAGGCGTGTGCATTTCTCGCAATGCCTTCTTGCGCATCACAGGGTTTTGCATTCGCTTAATCCATTCTTTTATACCACCTTCCTGTAGCCAAGGAGGCATCGCTGCATCCAAGCCTGTAGCACCAGCAGTATAGGTATACATGTCAGCAGTGATCTTTAATCCTTCTCGGTTGGCGTTGTCAATCATAGCTATCACAGAATCAATTTTATTCCAGTTGTCTTTGCCACTGAATTTCAAATGGTAAATCTCTGCGGGAAGCTCTGCCTCGCGTGCAATACGGATGGTTTCGTTGACTGCTTCAAAAATTGAATTTCCTTCACTTCGAATATGAGCGATATACACACCGCCAGAAGCGGCCGCCACTTTACTTAACTCAATCAATTCTTCAGTGCTGGCATAATTAGCAGGCGCATAAATCAAAGCAGAGGTGACACCCATTGCGCCTTCATCCATCGCTTGCTTGACAAGGGCTTTCATTCGTTCCAATTCCTCTGCAGAAGGAGCACGATTGGCATACCCCAATTCATGAACACGTACGGTAATGGCGCTCACAAAAGAAGCCACATTGGTTGATACACCCTTTCTCTCCAAGCCTTCTAAGTATTGGCCAAGCGTAGTCCAGTCAATCTTATAAGCCCAATCGGGATCGCGCTTCATGGCTTCCTCATCATCTGCCTTCATCTTATCATTCATCGGGCCCATAGAGCCTTCGCCAAATACTTCCAATGTTACTCCCTGACGAATATCACTTTGAGAATTCCCATCAAAAAGCAAGGAGCCCTCCGCATGACTCAACATATTAATGAACCCGGGAGCAACCGCCAATCCTTTCGCATCAATCTCTTTCTTTCCAACCGCATTTTTTAAATCGCCAATGAAGGCAAGGGTATCGGCATTCATTGCTACATCTGCCATCATTCCTGGCTTTCCAGAGCCATCATAAACGGTGCCACCTCGAATGATTACATCATACGTTTGCTTTTTGCAAGATGCCAACGCTACGAACATGGCGATAAATAAAGTCATGTACTTTTTCATGTGCTACTATTTAATTTTTTAGGTCACATGGAATGGCCAGAGCCATTTCATGAGACTACATTTTTAAGATTTACAATTATTCTTATTGTCTATAAATTACTTTCCCAACTAAATTGCCCGTAACATTTCCTTTTAAAAATACTTCTTTCCCATTTACCCAGACTTGATCAATTCCTTTTGAAACGAGCTGTGGGTTTTGAATCGTTGCTTCATCCTTCACCGACCTTTCATCAAATAAAACAAGATCAGCATAATATCCTACTTTAATCCGGCCACGCTTTTTTATTCCAATCTGATCTGCTGCAAGGCCAGTCATTTTATAAACTGCTTCCGACATTGCAATCGTCTTTTCATCTCGCACGTAATGTCCTAGCACCCGGGTGAATGCACCAAAACCGCGAGGATGCCTTCCCGAACTTGTTCCATCTGAGCAAATATTGGTGTACGGCCATTTCATTAATTTCTTTACGTCATCCTCATCCATACTAGTTGCAACGATGCTCCCGCCACAATCATCACTCTTCTTTCTACATTCATCCAATCGTTTGATTATTTCCACTAACATTTTCTCCGGAGACATTTTTTCAAGACTCGCTACTTCAGCCAAACTCTTTCCATTATAATCCGGATTAGGTCCGTATTTGCTGAAGATAATTCCTTCAGCACTAGTAACTTCTTTTAAAATGAAAGCAGCCTCTTTCTCGTCCCTAAAATTGCGCGCAGGAAAAAGGACCCGAATGGTAGATGACCAATATGTGTATGGATAAAGATCGGCCGTTATTTCAATTCCTTCCTTTCTTACCTCATTGAGCAATAGTAATGCACTATCAGCTTTTCCCCATAGCCCACGCATGGCTAATTTAAAATGACTGATCTGCACCGGAACTTTCACTTCGCGACCGATCGTGATTATTTCCTGGAGGGCATCCCAAAAATACCTATCCTCGCTGCGAAGGTGACTAATATATCTTCCTTTGTAATCCGGCAATACCTTAGCAAGTTGAAGCACTTCTTCTTTCGAAGAATAAATGCCGGGATCATATTCCAGACCCGTAGACAAACCAAAAGCACCTGCTTCCATATCGACCCGTAAAAGATTGACCATACTGTCAATTTCTGATTGGGTTGACTTACGTTTGAAGTCATCTCCTAGTACCCGATCTCGTAGCGTATTATGACCACTGTAAGAGCCCACGTTTACGGCCACCGGACTATCGATAAGCATTTGAAAATATTTTTTTAGTGGTGAATCGGATCCACCATCCTGCCCTACAATAATGGTAGTGATTCCCTGGCTTACTAAAGCCAGTCCGGAAGGATCTTCACTTAAACCCCTATCGTGATGGCTATGGGTGTCGATAAACCCGGGAGCGAGAATCAACCCATTGCCATTCACTTCTTTTGCGCCAATGGCTTCAGAAAGATCTCCTACAAAAGCAATGGTATCAGCATTGATGGCCAGATCGGTAACAACTCCCGGATTCCCCGACCCATCGAACAACATTCCACCGCGAATGATAACCTCGTATTTCTGCTTCTGGCAACCCAAACACAAAAAAACAACTATTGAAAACAAACAAATCCTGGTCATAGTAAATCAATTAGCAGAAGAAATGTAGCGAAATGAATGACAATTATCAACGAGAAATTCAAAATTGCATACACCGTTTTCCTATATTGGTATTTTCTACCACATTCCATGCAAACCACTTCTCATCTGCTCCTGATACGTCCTGCTAAATTTACCTTCAATATGGAGACAGCTGTGAACAACGCTTTTCAATCTGCCAAAGATATCAATGCGCAAACAACGGCCTTGCAAGAATTCGATGGCTTGGTAAAAATATTGGAACAAAACGGGATGGATGTCACCACCGTTAACGATACCGAAGAGCCGCATACGCCCGACTCAATTTTTCCCAATAATTGGATCTCTTTTCATGACAATGATCAGATCGTGCTGTATCCAATGTTTGCACACAACAGAAGGTTGGAGCGGAAACCACACGTCATTGAAAAGCTTAAAACAAAGTTCAATGTAGCTGGTGAAATTGATTTATCGGTTTATGAGAATAGCCAAGCCTATTTAGAAGGAACCGGAAGTATGGTGTTGGATCGCGAAAATAAAATTGCTTATGCTTGCCTGTCGGAACGGACGAGCATAGATGTATTGAAAGACTTCTGCAACCAACTCAACTATAGCCCCATTGTTTTTAGCGCTACCGATTTGAAAGGATATCCCATCTACCACACCAATGTGATGATGTGCGTGGCCGATCAGTTTGTGGTCATTTGTCTGGAATCGGTAAAAGATATAGATGAGCGCCATAGCCTGGTTGGGTTTATCAAAAACACGAAAAAAGAAATTATTGACATCTCATTAGACCAAATGAACCATTTTGCGGGCAATATGCTACAAGTTGAAAGCGCGAACGGGACAAAGTTTCTGGTAATGTCTTCGCAAGCCTATCAATCACTCACGGAAAATCAGATTGCTAAAATTGAAAGTTATTGCCAAATTCTTCATTCTAACCTGGCAACTATTGAAAGAAATGGGGGTGGCAGTGCCCGTTGTATGATCGCGGAGGTATTTTTATCAGAAGTTACGAAGAGATAAGTCAAAAAATTCTTTAGTATATTTAAACACGCAACCCTTAGATATGCTTCAATCACCCTACTTACAATCAAATCCGAACTTACATATTTTTCTACCGATCTTTTATATAGTTTGGAGTGACGCTGTACTCACGCCCAGTGAAATAAAAGCGATCAAAGATTCTATTGGTCAGCAAAAATGGCTTAGTGAAGAAGAGAAGAGATTTTTGCTAGACCAAATCAACCCCACGCATCCACCCTCACCCGATGAATTCAGAGATTGGCTCACAGAGATTCGAAAGTCGCTGGACACCATTCCTACCTCCTCCAACCCTAAACTAGTTGACATAGGTATTGCGCTGGCGCAGCTTCATTCTTCGACACTTCTCAACGGAGAACTCACCCAAGCGAAAGAATTACTGTCAGGAATTGACAAAACACTCGGTCTTATTGATGGCGAAGTTGTGTATCAGTTTTATCCGGAAAAACGAACCACCATTACCGAGCAGCAAACCACAAAAACTACTTTTGATGTTAACCAACTCGCAAAACTACTGGATGGAGATCAAGCCGATATCATCAAAAAAGTAAAGGCGGTTATTGCTGATCCTGAATTTAAGTATTTCGAAACGGACAATCTTCAAGCCGATCGCGAAAAAATTTACCAATGGTGCAAACAATTAGCCGAACAGGGTTTTGGCTCGATGGCCTATCCGAAAGAATATGGTGGTCAGGGCGATATGCTAAAGTATTTTTCAATCATGGAAACCTTGAGCTATCATGATCTAAGTTTGGTCATCAAGTTCGGTGTTCAATTCGGATTGTTTGGTATGAGTGTCTATTTTCTCGGAACAGAAAAACACCACAAAAAGTATTTACAACAGATTGGTACACTCGATTTACCCGGATGTTTTGCAATGACCGAAACAGGCCATGGATCAAACGTAAAAGGAATAGAAACAACGGCTACGTATGAGCACGCTACCAAAACACTCATTGTTAATACACCCAATGAGCTAGCCAAAAAGGAATACATAGGGAATGCTGCCGTTCATGGACAGATGGCAACTACGTTTGTGAAATTGATTGTCGATGGTAAAGATTATGGAGTAAGTGCTGTGCTTGTTCCTATTCGAGATAAAAATGGAAAAACACCTCCCGGAATCACCATCGAAGATTGTGGTCGTAAGATGGGATTAAATGGCGTGGATAACGGAAAAATACATTACAACAAGGTAGTTGTTCCAGTTGAAAATCTTCTGGATCGCTTTGCCAGCATCAATGGTGAAGGGAAATTCGAAAGTCCTATCGCCAGCGACAACCGTAGATTCTTTACCATGCTAGGCACCCTCGTGGGTGGCAGAATTGGTATACCGCGTTCGGGGCTAAGTGCTTCCAAATCCGGGTTGACCATAGCCATCCGCTATGGCGATCAACGAAAACAATTTGGGCCAGAGGGAGCCAGCGAAATTCCAATTTTAAACTATCGAACCCATCAACGCAGGTTAATGCCTCTTTTGGCGAATGCTTATGCACTGCATTTCTCATTGCAATATTTAACAAAACGTTTTGTAAATAGAACCGAGGAAGACATGCAGGAGATTGAAGCACTTGCTGCAGGGCTTAAAGCGTTTGCCACTTGGAATACAACCGATACGCTACAAGAATGTAGAGAGGCTTGCGGTGGCAAAGGGTACCTTTCTGAAAATAGAATTGAGCGACTGAAGAACGACACTGACATCTACACTACTTTTGAAGGTGATAACACAGTTCTGTTGCAACTGGTGGCAAAAAGCAGGCTAACAGAATTCAAACAGGAGTTCAGCAACATGGGTATGTTTGGCATACTCAATTTTGTTGCTGAGCAGGCGTCCTCCTCTTTATCCGAGTTGAACCCGTTCTTTACAGGTAATACCAATGACGAGCACCTGCTCGATTTTGAATTTCAACTAGAGGCATTTAGACATCGCGAGCGAGACATACTCATTTCTGCGGCCCAACGACTAAAGAAACATATTAAAGGTGGCATGGATTCCTTTGATGCGTTCAATGTAAGTCAGCATCATCTCATCGAAGTAGGATTGGCACATGTTGAAAGAGTGATTCTCGAAAAATTCATTGAGCAGGTCAGTCAAACAGAAGACGCGGGCTGCAAAGCAGTGCTCACGAAGTTATGCCAACTTTTCGCGCTGTCACACATTGAAAAGAACAAAGGGTGGTATTTAGAAAGCGGGTATATGGAAGGGGCCAAGACAAAAGCCGTTCGAAAACTCGTCAATCAACTTTGCTGGGATGTAAGGCAAGAAGCTGTGCCCCTAGTGAATGCGTTCAAGATACCTGAGAGTTGTCTGGCAGCACCTATCGCAAGAAGGTGATACAATTCAAGATTCAAAGTTCAAGATTCAGATAGGGCAACTTGAACATTGAACTTTGAATTTTGAATTATTTTATTCCAACGGAATATCACCCGGTTTTTCCCCTCTCAATACTCCTTCGCAGCAGAGTCACCCGCCTCGGGGACTCTGCGTCCTTTCAGATAAAGTGCCCTTTGGCTTTGAGGTAATCAAACCCCTTGTTATTGTTGGTCTCCCGACCAACAATCTTAAATTTCTGAATTATGTGTAAGAAACCCAAATCTGTCTTCACCAGTGTCATAGAAACTGGCAGAGCTATACTTGTAATCTTCAGATAGTGTTGCCAGCTGCCAATGCGGCTGGCAAGGATTGTTGTGAAGATACTCAAACTTTTGCTTGAAGAACCACTCGTGTATTAAATCAATGCTCATAGAATTCCGCTTCCAAATCTGAAATGTCCTGTCGTTCAGCAACAACAAGATTGTTGGTCGGGAGACCAACAATAACAAAATATTTTGACCAACGACAACTAGGGGCGCGCAACACCAACAAGGGCGGGGGAAAACTCTCACTTACCAGATTCTTTTATTGGCTTTTAATAATTGCCCTCTAATTGCATTCATTCCGTATTTTAAAGGCAATAAATCCATCATTGAATAGACATTTTTTAATTCTTCTTCGGTTAAACCATATTTGAAGGCATTCTTTGAATTAAACCATTCATCTAAGTCAGGATTATCTCTATCTAATTCATAACCAATTATATCAAAAAAACTTAATCCCCTTATGTAACTAATAAATCTTAAAATATCATCATCAAACATTTTATTGTACTTTGATTTTTTAAGAGCTTCATAAAATCGCTGGATTTCTAAATAATCAAATTTACCTCCTGCGTTAGTTATCATTTTTAAGAAAGAATTATTTTCTAAATATTTTTCGTAATCTTTTTCATTTTTAATGTTCAATGCGGCATCTACATAATCTTTGACAAAAGAAAGCCAACCTTCCGGTTCAGTTTTATAATATTTAATTAAAGAGTCCTGAAGAGGTATATAGCCATATTGGCCATTACCTAGATTACTTAACACTTTTTTCATTTCCAATCTATAATTTTATAATTATTTAATGATTTTGAAACTGTGCTTTCTTCAAAAATTACAAAATTGATGTAATCTGTTCCATTTCCTCTAGCACCTTTCCTTCGCAGCAGAGTCACCCGCCTCGGGGACTCTGCGTCCTTTCAGATAAAGTGCCCCTTGTTATTGTTGGTCTCCCGACCAACAATCTTAAATTTCTGAATAATGCGTAAGAAACCCTTGTTATTGTTGGTCTCCCGACCAACAATCTTAAATTTCTGAATAATGCGTAAGAAACCCAAATCTGTCAAACCAGTTGCTGCCCAGCAAATAATATTTTTAAAGTATCCGCTGATCAATCCTATTTTATATTGTTATCCAATTTCATCTCGTTTGTTGGTGAACCTGTCCTCCAGACCATAGCCGCAACACCAACAAAGGCAAGCTTATCGCAAAAAGGTAAAAAACAGTAAGAATACAAAATTCAGAACTCAAGATTCAAAATTTGAGATCGAGTTATCTTGAACTTTGAATTTTGAATTATTCTATTCCAACGGAATATCTCCCGGTTTTTCCCCTCTCAATACTCTACTTTTATTATTTCGCTCAATTCACTTTCTGATCCATCATCAAAAATGGCCTTAAGTGCATAGCCATAAATAGTATTAACTTTTTAAATCTTTATCGATGAACTGAGATTTACTTGAATCAATGAATTTATATAACCTAATAGGGTTATTTCCATAAACTTTAAACAATTGAAAGCCTCTTATTTTATCTTTTGCATACGACCTTGTTATTGTTGGTCTCCGACCAACAATCTTAAATTTCTGAATAATGCGTAAGAAACCCAAATCTGTCTTCACCAGTGTCATAGAAACTTGCAGAGTTATACTTGTAATCTTCAGATAGTGTTGCCAGCTGCCAATGCGGCTGGCAAGGATTGTTGTGAAGATACTCAAACTTTTGCTCGAAGAACCACTCGTGTATTAAATCAATGCTCATAGAATTCCGCTTCCAAATCTGAAATGTCCTGTCCTTCAGCAACAACAAGATTGTTGGTCGGGAGACCAACAATAACAAAATATCTTGACCAACGACAACTAGGGTTTTACCGCACAGTTTGTGTTTGCGCAGAGTCCCGAAAACGGAGACTCTGCGAAGAATGAGACAACAAGATTGTTGGTCGGGAGACCAACAATAACAAAAGGAAATTTCAGGCCTCCAAGCGGGATGCTTGAAACAGATAGGTGTGGGGACACTTGCGCCAGAGGGGGGTTTGGTACTGGCAATAGATTCTATCTAGCTCCTATCGGTTCAACCAAAACATCGCCTTTTTTCCAATAATAATATGTCAAAATACAAAGAAACAGACCTGTTGGTGCCATCACAATATCAGGAAAAACTAGATGACCAGTGGCAATGAATCCATAAATCGCGCCTAAAAAGTCAAAAATAAAACCTGCATAAGCCCATTCGCGAAGAGATTTGTAAGGTGAATACCAAAGTGCAATAATTCCTAACAGCTTACTGACGCCAAGAAAATAAAGTAAATAGACTGGCATTTCAATATATACCATCGATTGAACAACCGTTTCATTGAGCGTAAGTTCTCCCAGAGCACTAAACAACATGAATCCAGAGAATAGGACTTTTAAGATGATGTAACTTTTGTTTTTCATAATAATTTGTTTAAACGCGTGTTCAATTAGAATTTAATTCCAAGGTTTAATGTTCCAACATAAATTGGTTTTTCACCGGTAAAATCAATTATGGGATGTGGGTTACAAATTTGCCCTTGTTGGTGTTGCGTGCAGGCGGTGCGCTGCGGCTCCACCAACAAGCAAACCAATTGCTGTCCCGGCCAATAACATTTTTTTGATGTGTGCTCTTATCAATCCTCATTTATGCTGTTATTCAAGTTCAACTAAAACAAATCCTCATTCATCTTGTTCGTTGGTGAAGTCTTGTGCATTACCCCTCATGTACCACCAACAAATGCGAGAAGGGTAAAAAACAGTAAGAATACAAAGTTCAGAACTCAAGATTCAAAATTTGAGATCGAGTTATCTTAAACCTTGATTTTTGAATTTTCAATTATTTTATTCCAACGGAATATCTCCCGGTTTTTCCCCTAACACTTCAACTTTTGGAGGAAGTAGTTTGTACATTACCGGGGTCACTAATCGAGAAAGCAAAGTGGAACTGATCAAACCCCCAATGATCACAAGCGCTAGTGGCGAATACAATGGATTCCCTTCAATCGCCAGTGGAATCAAACCGCCAATAGCAGTAAGTGATGTTAACACAATTGGTACAAAACGAATCTCTCCGGCTTTTTCTATAGCTTCATTTAGTTCAACGCCACGTTCGCGGAGCTGATGTGTAAAATCGACCAGTAGTATAGAATTCTTTACTTCAATTCCGGCAAGTGCAATTAAACCTACCACCGCTACAAAAGACAAGGGATTGCCTGTTAAGAATAACATGAATATTGCGCCAATGATTCCCAGCGGAATCACTGACAATACGATAAGTGTACTTTTAAAATTTCCAAACTCCAACACCAAAACAGCAATAAAGCCAAAGATGGTAATGAGAATAATTGTACCGAGGCCACCAAACGATTCTTGCTTATTTTCAACTTCCCCCGCGGCTACATAGTAGTACCCTTTTGGAAAAGAAAATGAATCTAGTTTCTCAACTACCTCTTTTGTCACGTTTTCGTAAAGGAATCCATTCTTGACAAATGATGTAACCGTGGCATAGCGAGCCTTGTCAAAATGACGAATCAAGTTGGGTGAAGTTTCAAACTCGATACTAGCTACCTGCCGCAAAGGAATAGCTTGACCTGTAATGGAATTGACTTGAATTTTGTTAAACACATCATAGGTAGCATACTGTTCTTTCGGAAGTGCTACATTGATGTTGATTTCGTCAGCGCCTTCACTGGGTGTAAATTTTGCCACGTTAAGGCCAGCCACTCCCAAGCGAATCGTTCGATCAATGTCAGCAATTGCTATTCCTAATTGACCCGCTTTCTCTTTATTGATTTTCACATGTAAATCAGTTTGCTGATTGGCTAAAGGATTGTTGACATAAATGGTACCCTCGGTCTGCTTGATCAACTCCTCTACTCTCATAGAAATGCTTCTCAGCGAGTCCAAATTCTCCCCAAATATTCGGATGGCAATAGGTGCTTCCAGCGGTGGTCCTTGCTCAAAATCCTTTACCTCAATCTGTGCGTTGGGATAACTGACAAACTTTGCCCGAAGTTTATCGATAAGTCGTGTTTTCTCGTCAGGAGATAAATCATTCAGTTGAACCAGGAATTGCGCAAAATTACTTGTCTCGCTTCTGGCGATAACATTGTAATAAATGCGCGGATTACCTTTTCCAACGTTGGTGGTGTAATAAGTAACATCCTCTTCCTTCTTTAACTCGCTTTCCACATACCGAGCTACTTTATCGGTTTCAAAAATACTAGTGCTGTTAGAAGTTTCGATATTAATCAAGAACTGGGGCTTCTCTGATTTAGGAAATAAACTAAAACCGACCATCGGGAAAAGAGCTAAACTACCAACAAACAATACGACCGTAATGGCTAGTGTAGCCCACGTATGGCGGAGCGACCAATGTAGCAGGCGGGTATACGTTCCGCTGATACCTTTCTTAAGCGCACGCAAAAAAATGTTTCCCTCTTTTGATGTATGTGTTTTTAATAATCGGCTAGCCAAGAATGGCACGATCGTCAACGATACAAATAACGAGGCGATAATAGTAAGAATCACTGCCATCGGAAGACTGCGGATAAAATCACCTGCGGTTTCTGGTAAAAAAAGAAGCGGTAAGAAAGCGAGAATCAGGGTTGCTGTACAACCCAATACGGCCAACCCAATTTGCTTGGTGGCTTCGATGGAAGCCTCGCGTTTTGTCTTCCCAGCACGTAGGTAACGCTCGATATTCTCAATAACGACAATCGAATCATCCACCAGAATCCCAAGCGCGACAATCAATCCGACAATGCTTAACTGGTTTATTGTAAATCCAAATAAGTCGAGTAGGAAAAGTCCTGTAAAAATGGAAAGTGGAATAGAGATCATCACCACGATGGCTGCTCGGGTACCTAATGGTAACAACGTGATAGAAACCAAAAGAATCGCAATGATAAAGTCTTTGCCAAAGCGCTTGAGTCGCTTCTCCACACTTTTTGCCTGATCAAAATTCTTGACCATTTTTATATTGGTGGGCAAACTCTTTTCAAATTGCTCCAGAATGGGCGTCACTTTTTCATCTACAACAAAAATATTCTGGCCGTCTTTTTGGCTGGCGGTGAGCAATACAGCCCGGTGGCCATTCAATCGGGTAATATGAGTTTCCGTGCGATACGAACTCTCTACGTTAGCAATGTCCTTTAAGTAGACGATTTTTCCATTGATGGAATACACTACCGTGTTCTTGATTTCATCTAAATCTTTGTAGTCACCACTAGTCTTCACGTTAAATGTGCGAGTGTTCATTAGTATGCGCCCTCCCGGAATGTTCACATTCTCGCTCTGCAATGCACCCAATACTGCATTGACAGGTATGCGATTCTGCGCCATCTTCTCAATATTCAAATCGACCCTCACCTCTTGCTCAGGGTATCCGAACGTTTCGATTCTCTTAAGATTCTTTACTTTTTCTAACTGATCCTCAAGTGACTCAACTTGCTTTTCCAGTTCGCGAAAAGAAGCAGTCTCTGAAATCAGTGCGAGCTGTAAAATATTTACATCGGTAGAAGAAAAACGTTGAATCGTAATCGAATAAATATCCTGTGGCAGCTCTGCACGCAACGCATTTACCTCGCGCACTATCTCCTGGTATTTCTCCTCTACACTCGACTCATGTTTATAGTCAACACGAAATACCGCAAGTCCGTCATTCACGTTGGCCGTAACACGCTTGATATCATCTAATTCATTTACTCTTTTCTCGACCGGATCGACCACCAATTTTTCCATGTCCACCGGGCTTGTCCCAGGATAAACAATTACCACCGCAAAACTGGGTGACTCTGTTTCCGGATCTTCGGCTCGTGGCATATTCAATAGGGCATTCAAACCCATAGCCAATAACAGCGCGAAAATAATTAGTGTGAATTGATAATTCTTAACCGAAAATTCAGCGATCCGCATGGCTACTTATTTTTGGTTGATGGTAATAACTGAATTCTCTGTGAGGAAGGCCGAGCCTGAGGTGATTACTTCCTGCACGTTTTCAAGCCCACTTGATATGAATGCCTGTGTACCATTCAAATAAGCAACTTGAACAGGAATCTTATTCACAGCTGTTTTACTACTCCCTACCACAAAGACATATGCATTTTTTCCAGATCCTTCCACCAGCGCTTCAACTGGAATACCTTTTAATTTTACTTTAGTAGTTGGAAGAATTTCTACTCGGGCAAAAAGACCAGAAGCGAGTTTGTATTTGCCGGGGCTAACTTTGACTTCGGCTTGATAAAGTCCACTCAATGCATCCGCCCCTTCGTTAACTGTTTGGACCTCCGCATCTAGTGTTACGTTTGGATAAGCATCAACAAAGATTTTCGCGTCATCGCCCAGCTTTACTCTCACCCAGTCTACGTCAGGTAATCCAATTTTAACAATCCATTCATTCTGTGCTGATGAATTCACAACCAACACGGGTGTTCCCGGAGTGGCTAATTCTCCTTCGTTCAAAAATTTTCGAATTACTTTTCCAGAATTTGTAGCGTGAATAGTGGAATATAATCGATTGAAAGAGGCAATTCGAAAGCTCTCCTCTGCTACTTGTGTTGCAGTTTGTAGATTCTGAATCTGTTCCAGAGTTGCAGCCGAATCCCTAAAAAGACGTTGTCCTCTTTCTAAGTCACGCTTTGTTTTGTCCAAGCTATTTTTGGCTTGAGACACCTGCGCATCAATTTCTGTCAAATCGAGGGACGCTAGCAACTGGCCTTTAGTCACTGACTGGCCTTCTTTTACAAATACATTTTTGATAACACCGCCTACTTTAAATGACAACCTTGATTCGGTCTCTGTCGCAATAAGCCCCGAACTGACAATGGGTAAGCTATGCTCAATCTCCAGAACAGGAACCAAGTTAACGGCTATTGATGATTCGTCTAGCGGGGATGAAGGAATTTCCTTTTTCTTTTCCTTTGTGCAAGACCCAAGGATGGCGACCGTTATAAGAAAAAACGAAATTAAGGTAGTAGTCTGTCTCATAAATAAACTTTTTTCTGTTTCTATTTTTGACTCGTTTGAACTTGGTTGAGGATATCCTGAACTGTTGCATTTGAAGAAATTGAATTCAGTTGCACATGATACTTCTCCTCCAAATAGTAGAGAAGAACATTCCATTCGAAAGAAGAGAGCCCGGCCGATTTGGTGAGTACTTGATTTAGTTGAAGATGTCTTACCGGAACCAACAACTCTTTCCGGAGGATATGTTCAACAGTCGCAACAGAGGTTCGCATATAATAAAATTTATAGGTTCGAAATCACTTTTTGTAAGGCGGCTTCCTTTCGCATCAACTCAAAGTGGTTAATGGATTGGGTAAGTTGGGCCGTTGTTAGTTTGTTTTGCGCATCCAGGTATTCCAGTAAAATCGCCTGCCCTTCTTTGTATTTAGACCGAATAATTTGAAATGAGCGTTCCGAGCTTCGTTTACCATTTTGCGATGCAAGCAACGTTTGTTGGGCAGTCTCCCATTCATAATAGGCTTGCACGACTTGTAGTTCTATCTGTTTTTTTAGCTGGGCTAGTTTATTTTCTAAGACTTGATTGTCGATCCGGGCTTGCTGAATTTTTGTCTTCTTTTCGCCTGCTTTAAAGAGATCCCAACTCAATCCAAATTGAACCAAGTAAAATTGTTGGGGTGAATCGAACTTATACTGAAATCCTTGATAACCAATATCACCTGCCGCGCTTAGCTTCGGCCAATAAGCACTTCCTTTTTGAAGTTGAAGCAATTGATCATTGGCACGGAGGCCTCCTTCAATCTGCTTTAACTCTTGGCGATTCTGAAGAGCCTGAGAAGTCATTTGCTGAATGGACATGTTCTGTGTTGTGCCAGACATGATCACGGAGTCCTTTTCAATAGCTGCTGATAGGTCACGGTTCAATAAAAAATTGAAATAGGATTTCGCGACTTGATTGTTCTTTCGAGCCTCGGCAAGCTGGTACTCCGCCTTACTTAGCTCATACTCAGCATTCGATTCCACGTCTTTGGTGGCTTTTGCATTTGCGACCAATCGCTGATTTAATTTATAAAGCTCGGTGAGCAAGCCTTTTGTTTTTGTTAAAATACCAATGGCCTCTTCAGTTTGTAAATATTGGTAGTAAGATGAAATAATCGAAAATTTTAGTTCATTTTCATAGGCTTCCTTTTGTGCTTGTTGGACTGTAATCAATTCTTTTTGCGCTTTGTAAGCAAAATAGATATCGGGGTTAAAAAGAGGCTGAATAACTCGCAATTTTGTTTCGTGAAAATTGTTCGGCAAAAACTGTTCGTTCACATTGGCAATCTGAGGAAATGAGCTGGAGTTCGTAAGTTGGTTGAGTGTTGAATAGACCGGATTTAACAAGTCACCTACTGGAAATTGAATTTTACGACCACCACCTGCGAGAGTGTAGTTACCCACAGCTGAAACCTGCGGAAAAAATAACGCATTCGACAATTGCAAATTTTGCACACTTCGCTCGTAATTGAGCTGTTCTTGCTGTAGCTGTAGATTGCTCTTAAGCCCTTCTTGAATATAGTTTTCTAAAACCCGTGATTGTGAAAAGCTAGTCTCAGCAAGCGAGATCGTGACCAGAAATGATATCAGCAAAAATTTAGCATTCATGACTTATTCGTTTAACGCAATTCCTTTTTTTATTTCTTATGCTTTCAATCGCTCCATCACCGTTTGAAAAGTTTGGTAGGTAGACGCCATCACAGCATCTACGACTAGTTTTTTATCTCTGGCCTCCTTCACATGAGTAATGTGATTGCTAATTCCCAACGAACAAAGGCCGTGTATAAAACTCCAAATCATCATCGAAAGATTTTGCGTATCCAAGCCCTTGAAATGACCTGATTGCTGGCATTGAGAGACCGTTTGAAACAAGACGTCAAATGCGCGGTCTCCTTCTTTCCATTCTTCGTCTAAACAATTTGACACATATTCCATTGGCTCTGTGCGTACAAAAAGTAGTTCATATACTCCGGGATTGGTGGTAGCAAATTTGATGTATGCATTGCCCATTTCAATCAGGCGCTCAAAGGGATCAGTAAATTTTACTAGCGGTTCGAAATGCCGAACAAGAAGACGGAACCCATCCAGATGCAGTGCGTGGATGATCTCGTTTTTGTCTTTGAAATAGAGATAAATCGTTGCCGGACTATACTCTATGGCTTCCGCTATGTTGCGAATACTGGTTTGATCCAATCCCTTGGCCAGAAAAAGGTGCTGCGCAGATTGAAGGATTTTGTCCCTCATTTCTACCTTATCTCGCTCTTTTCTTTCTTTTACGCCCATACAATCGACTTATACGGGCAAAATTACTAAACGGTGTTTATTTTTAGATCAATGTTTATTAAAAAGTCATAACTATTTGATAAACAGGGACAAAAAAATAAATTTTGCCTTAAGGAACTGAAGAGAGAGCCTGATTTTGAACTTGATTATGCTACTTCACCGGCTCGCGATGTCCCACCCACGTAAATCGTTTGGTAACATACTCGGGATTCGTAAATGAAGCATTTCCGGATGGATTTCCGCCTGTTACATGAAAATCTGAGAAGGCGGCATTTTGATTCATGTAGATTCCACCCACCAAATTAAAAGACACCGGTGTAGCTGCTAACGACATTTCGTCCGCTATTTTTTCACGAACTGTTGCATCAGTCGTGTAGGCGCCACACGAAATGGCACCATGTTTTTGTGCCATCTCTTTCGCTAACGCGATAGACTCATCTGTATTTTTTGTTTTGATCAACAAAGCGATTGGACCAAACAACTCTTTGCTGAATATTTCTTTTTTGCTTGAATCTACCTCAACTACCACAGGTGTTGCAACCCTCGCATTCTTAAATTGCGAGTTCTCAAAGCTTCGAGATTTCAACCAAACCTTTCCTCCTATTTTTTCCGCATCAATTACACGTACACTTGTATTCTTGTTTTGCACAGCGCCCAGCACGAAAGGACCCGCTTTCGGATTGTCAACCAACCCATTGATGTTAGCCACAAATTTTTCAGCAAACTCGTCAAATGAAATCGCACCTGTCGAAGTCTTAATGCCGTTGGCCGGAATGTAAAAGTTTTGGGGGGCCGTACACATTTGCCCGCTGTACAGATTAACAGAAAACGCAAGATTGGCTGCTACTTTATCCACATCATCTACAGAATCTAAAATCACAGAATTCACACCCGTTTTCTCGGTGAAAACTGTTTTGCCTGGCAGTGCCTCTAAGTAAGAACCAAAGTCTGAGTTGCCGGTGAAGTCAATCAATTTTACTTCCTGATGTTCGGCTAACTCCTTAGTGATCATTTTATCAAATGTGTCAACAGCGAGCTGACAGGTATTCGGATCCAAATTATTTTCAGCTAATACTTTTTGAATTTCTGCTACAAAAATGGCGATAGGTAAAATAGCTCCAGGGTGAGGTTTCACTATCACTGAATTGCCAGTGATCAAGCTTCCGTAAATGCCCGTCACTGAATTCCATGTAGGAAAAGTCGAACAACCAATAACAACTGAAATTCCTTTTGGAACAGCGCGCCACTCTTTATTTATCTGCAGGTTGAATTTGCCCATGGGCTTATCCCAAAGCGCTTTCTCCGGAAAACGATTCAACTCTTCGTAGCCTGCCGCAATGGCTTCAACAGCGCGGTCGGCAGCGTGGGGTCCTGAAGCTTGAAAAGCCATCATATAGCCTTGGCCTGTCGTGTGCATGGTGGCATAGGCCACTTCAAAGAATCTAGCTTTTACACGATCCAATGATTCCATTAGAATACCTGCCCGATCTTTGGCTGACACCTTACGCCATTGGTGAAAAGAAGTATTGGCGCGTTCGATCAAGGTCGCTGTACTGAAAATCGGGTACGAGACATTTAGTGGCTCTTGAAGATAGGGGGACTCCTCTTGCCCTGCCCAAATACCGGGACTGCCTTGTTTTAGCTCTTCAAATTTTTGGCCGAGCCTACTCCTAAACTTAGCCTGACCTTCTGCATCGGCTGTTTCGCCATAAATTGCAGGAGTCGGTTGCTCAACAAAAGCTGCGTAGAAGGTACGTGCATGCAATGCTTCAATCGCTTTTGAAATACTACCCTGATGTTTTTCGAATAATGTCATATTATTTTGAATTTGATATTTTAAAAGGCTTACCGTTAAGACCATCGTTAAATCCTCGGACAGCGCTATCCCAATCAAGAATTAGTGTGATGAGTAACATCGTTAATATGCCAAAAAAAAACATTTTAACATCTCTCCTTGAAATATTCTTCATAACAAACTATTTAGAACTAAAAACTTTTTTCAACAAATCAGTGGTACGTGCAGCCGGGTCTTGGCGAATACTTTTCTCTTCTTTGGCAATCATCGTAAACAACCCTTGTATCGCCATATCAGTAGCGTAGTCATTCAAATTTGGATTTACTTTGGAAATAAATGGGATTCGGTTGTAGTTCGAGATCAGATCACCATAATACTTCGTTGCATTCACCTTATCAAGATTAGCCTGCACCACCGGTTTGAATTTCTCCTTTAATTGAGCAGATGTTGTTCGCTTCAAAAATTGAGTAGCCGCGTCTGGCTGCCCCTTCAATACGGCAAATGCATCATCAATCGACATCTGTTTAATCGCAGAAATAAATATGGGTTTTGCCTCTTTGGCCGCTTCCTCTGCTCCGCGATTAAGTGTGAGTACAAATCGATCCACTTCACTTCCCATGCCGAGCTGTCGCAATTTATCTTCTACCTTTTTAACATCTTTTGGAAAGGGAATCTTTATTTCTGGATTTTTGAAATACCCATCCATCTTAGACGTCAAGTCTGTCCCTTTTGTAATGCCATTTACCAGTGCCTCTTTCAACCCGTTGGCTACTTCATCTTTGGTGAGCGGCTTTGTCGTTTCGACCACTTTCTTTGCATCCTTGATGAATTTATCTAATTGCCCAAATGTGTTTAGGTGAGCTACAACCAAAAGAGCTATTAAGAGATGCTTCATAGAAATAAAATAGGTTGCTAAGGTACGGAAATCAACAAAGAAACAATGTCGCCTAGAGCAGGCTCTCCCGCGCTATTTCGGAAATATTTTTACAGCCGGCCAGTCCCATCGTCAGATCAAAGTCAGCCAAAAAATTCCGTAGCACTTCCGCAACACCGGCCTCACCTGCTAGGGTTAACCCATAAACGTAAGGACGGCCAAGACAAACGGCTGTCGCTCCCAAGGCAATTGCTTTGAATGCATCCGCCCCACCCCGAACACCACTGTCTAGCAAGATTGGAATTCTCCCTGCAACCGCTTCGGCAATTCTTGGCAGCGCTTCGAAAGTGCTAATCGAGCCATCGACTTGTCTACCACCGTGATTAGAAATGACGATGCCATCGATGCCATGATCAATAGCATGGCGCGCATCATCTGGATGCAAAATTCCTTTTAACAAAATGGGGAGCTTTGTATGTTGGCGAAGAAATTTGAGATCGCCCCAAGTAAGAGCAGGATTGGAATAGATGCTAACAAACTTCTGAACTGCCTTAACTGGACGTCCGGATTTCAATTTTGAAAAGAATCCGTTGCCCGGGTAATTTCTTGTCATCGTAATGAGGCCACTCAACAATTGGTAAGTGAGTTTTTGTTGCGCCTTTGGTATCGGCTCATCCATCAGTCTTTGAAATACAGGATCAGAGGTATACTGAGCGATCCCGCGGCCTTCCATAAAAGGCAAATAAGCCATATCTAAATCACGCGTGCGCCAACCAAGCATGGTTGTATCAAGGGTAACCACAATGGCAGAACAGCCACACTTTTCAGCACGCTGTACAAAACTCGCCACCAACTCTTGCGACTTGCTCCAATACAACTGAAACCAACGTGGGCTATCACCCATGGCAGCCGCTACTTCCTCCATCGGGCGAGAAGCCTGGTTAGAAAAAATGTAAGGAATACCCATTGACGAAGCGGCCTTCCCGACAGCAACATCGGCCTCCTTGTGAACCATTTCTAATACCCCAATAGGGGAAAGTAAAAAGGGCGAAGGAAACATTTTCCCAAATAACTCAATGCTGGTATCACGTTCAGCCACATTGCGAAGCATGCGCGGAACAATTTTATATTTCTCAAACGCAGAACGGTTTTCTCGAATCGTAGATTCAAAGCCTGCTCCTCCAAGAATATAAGCCTTGGCCTGTATGCTCATTTTCGCTGCGGCTAGTTCTTCCAATTTATTTGAATCAATTGGAACAATTGGCAAACGCCCAGCAAATCCATTGGAGTAAATCTCTCTTTGTTGGTTGGCACCGGATGTAGAAGAGGCGATCATGAAAAAGATGTTAGATGTAAGTCAAAAGATTCTAAACTCTGTTCTTCGTATCAATAAGGATGGTAACAGGACCATCATTGATCAATGAGATTTTCATGTCGGCCCCAAACTCACCTGTTTGTACCGGTTTACCCATCTCCTGCGTCAGCTTGTCAATCATCTTTTCGTACAGGGGGATAGCAATTGGAGGTTTGGCGGCTTTGATGTAACTCGGTCGATTGCCCTTTTTAGTGCTAGCGTGCAGTGTGAACTGGCTTACCAACAGAATTTCGCCACCGTCATCCTTAACATTTACATTCATCACGCCTTCGTGATCATTAAATATTCGTAAGCCAACTAGTTTACCACTCAACCACTCAATGTCTTCTTCGCCATCCGCATCTTCAATCCCCAATAAAATCAAAAGACCTTTTCCAATCTTTGACTTGGTATGGCCTTCGATAGCCACCGCAGCTTCTGCTACTCTTTGCACAACCGCTATCATATTAAAAGTCCTGCATTTCAGCGGACGAATGAATAAATCTACCTACGCTTTCAGCTTTCCCGAAAGCTAATAACGCGCGTGCTACTTTGATCGATTCAATAGCTGCAAATTTCTTCGGAATGAGAAAACCAAAAATTTTGTAAAATACCTGAGCGGCTCCCTCCCCAGCGCGTTGTTCTTTGCGCGGACCTGTTAGCAAAGACGGCTGGAGGATATGGAAACTTCTGAAGTCAATTTGATCAATCGCGTCTTCCACCTCACCTTTTACTTTATTATAAAATATGGAAGAGTTTTTATTTGACCCTAAAGCAGAAACAATCAGGTATTGCGTTGCTCCGTTTTGTTTTGCTATTCGAGCCAGCGCTAAAGGCGCATCATAATCGACTGCCCTAAAAGCCTCTTTTGTCTTTGCCAGGCGCATGGTTGTGCCCAAACAACAAAAGACATCGTTCGCCTTTACTTGAGCTAGGGCAGTAGTAAGTTCACTAAGTTCGCAAACAATGTTTGTTAGTTTAGGATGTGATTTACCCAACGGCCTTCGGCTAATGGCAATCACGGAAGAATAGTGCTCATCTGCCAACATCAATTCTAATAGTTGGCTACCTATCAACCCAGTCGTGCCGGCCAGTAATGCAACTTTTGCCATACTTAGAAGATCTGCTGAATTTCCTTTTTTAACTCCGATAGTGCATGGTTAATCAAATCCACCTTCTTATCCATCGTCATTTGAAAAACCTTTTTTGCAAGATCAATGCTAGTTGCCTCTGGTGGCATTCCCGTTGCAGATTCGTTAATCATAATGATTAAATCTTCCTTTGCGTTTTTTATCTGGCTCCATACCTCTTCGCTCATATACACTTGCTGAGAAACATTGTGGTTGTACTCATTACGCACCTCATCAAGTAGAATTTTTTGAAAATCTCTGGCAGAGAAACCGGGGTTGTTTAGTCGGATGAGTAAATTTTGAGGAGAAATACGCTCCAGAAATAAGATCATTCGTTCATAAGCTTGAAGTCGGGCAGGTAAAATCGTTTCGATGCTGCGGCCACGCACGTCTAGTTTTTTAAGCTCGATTTCACGCTGGATAAATGACCGCACAATGAGGTAAACGGCATATAATACAATCGAGGCCGGAATCAATATTTTTCCAAATTCTATTAAGGCATTCATGGGAATTATTTAATGGTCTAATATGTTCGAAATTTAGCTAATTTTATACGCATACTCGTACACTGGAATAGGATGTTTGACAACGTAAAACCAATTGGAATTAGTGCAAGGGCTGCAGAAGAAGTAAAGAAGATCATGCAGTCTAAAAATATCCCTGCGGGTTATGGCCTACGACTAGGAATAAAAGGTGGTGGATGTGGGGGGGTATCGCTTATTATTGGGTTTGACAAACAAAAACCAACCGACTTGGCGTATGAACTGGAGGGTATACAGGTGTATGTTGAGAAAAAACACACGATGTACTTGATTGGTAAAGAGGTTGATTTCTATGAAGGCGCTGACGCCAGAGGTTTTATGTTCACGGACGCCACCTAACTGAGACCTTTCGATAGACTCTTAACAACTGGGACTCTTTATTTCAATTTAACTACAACCACACTCGCCTTCTTGCAGACACCACCGATCGGGGGATTGAATTTCGAGATTTTTACTTCTACTGCTTTTGCCGAAGGAAAAGAAAGAAGTGACTGTTCGGCTATCAAATGTCCTACTGTTTCTAATAGCTTGGCGGGTCGCTCCATCACATCTTTCACAATTGCATACACATCTTCATAGTTGATGGTTCCGGTCAGTTCATCGCGAAAAGCAGAATCTGAAAACTCCGTGTCGATTACCACGTCTACTTCAAACTTGTTTCCAGATGATCGCTCGTGTGGATAAACTCCATGGTAGGCGTGGAATTCAAGACCCTCCAGCACTACTTTACCGGTCATTGAATATCGTCAAAGAATGATCTCTGTGCCTTAAATTCTGTAGAGAAAACAGGCTGAGGGACTTCTTTCACGGCTTCTTGGGATGGCAATGCCATGGCGTTCTTTATTTCACGCTCCACTTCCGCATTGGGGAAAAGTGTCCTTTTAGACTCTCGTTTTGCCAACGCCAGGTGTTGATCTGGATCGAAATCACGAGCTGCCGTTTTCGCTCGCTCTACTCTATCAATCGTCTCTGCCGCCAAACGTTTCATATCTGACAACAAATTGTCTTTATGCAACTCCAGTGTTTTGTAATGCTGACCGAGGGTCTTCAACCGTTCCTCCATCTCTGCCAAAAGTTGCTTAGAAAGATACTCAGCTTCTTCCATCGCATTCTTCGCTTTCGATCTAGACTCGTTAACCATCGCGTCAGCCTTCATTTGAGCTTCACGCAAAATTAATTCTGCAGTCTTATTCGCTTGATCAATTACATTCGCGCCAGTATCTTCCGCTGTCTTTAGTGTTTTGTAAAGAGAGCTTTCCACTTCGCGCAATTTTGAGACTTCACGTTCGGTCGCTTCGTATTTGATACGAATTTCTTTGTTATCGTCCTGCATGCGTTCCCATTCCTGAGAAAGTGATTGCAGGTACGCATTTACTTCGTCTTTGTCATAGCCACGCAATACTCTTTCGAAAGCTTTTTGGCGAATTTCCAATGGGGTGATTCTCATAGTGTGATTTTTTAGTTAACCAGTTTAAAAAATAAAAGAAGTTTAAAAAATGAAAAAATCGACAGACAAATATAGTAAATTGTTCTGAATATGCTTACAGTCAGCCGTTTACTTTTGGTTTGTTTACTCCTTACCGCGTTCGAGGAAGTTAACGTTGTAGTTGTTCAAGAATTTCCTCGAGTCATCGATAAAAGTCTTAAACTGAAGTAATGAGGTTGGATCGGTGATAAACCCCGTTGGATCGTGTTCAAAAGAAGGTACAGGTAGTACATAAAATTTTCTTTGCCCAGTTGGTTTTTTATACACCCACTGGAGTAGGTAACCAGCAGAATCGATTCGGCTTATTGACGTCTCAGATGTCTTTATCTTTACCAAATCGAGTCTCACCATTCCTCCTCCGTTTTTATATCTGTCGCGCTGCCCGGAGACGAAATTTCCTAGTGAATAAACAACTAACTGGTTTTCTGCTTTAAGCCACTCCATTGGCTGCAGCACATGTGGATGGGAACCAATGACAGCATCAGCTCCAAAGCGAAAACAAAACTCTCCAATCCTTTTCTGATCAGCCGAAGGTTGTTGCTGGTACTCCAAGCCCAAGTGTGTAAAAACAATAATGAAATCAGGATGCAACGACTTAGCTTTTAGCAAATCTTTTCGAATCAGTGCGGTATCTAACAGGTTCACCACGTTTGGTTTGGTCACCCGAAGTCCATTGGTTCCATAGGTGTAGTTTAGAAGCGCAATCGTAAACCCTTTTTTTGAAATCAAAAGAGGGTACTCGTTCATTCTTTCCACAGTATCACGAAAAGTACCAGTATGTAAAAAATGCAGACTGTCGAGTTGTGTGATGGTTCGTTCGAGCCCTCTTCTACCCCGATCTAAGCTGTGATTGTTCGCGGTCACGAGTATATCCATTCCCGCGTCTTTTAGAGCCATTGCCAATTCATCTGGAGCACTGAATTGAGGATATCCTTTATAGGGCGCTCCTGCAAGGGTTAATTCCAGATTGCCAATGGCGATATCGACCGATTCGAAATAGGGCTTAACAAATCGAAAACAGGAGTCATATTCATACTTTTTCGTGGTTGCATTAAAGGCTGACTGAATTTGTGAATCGTGCTGCATGATATCGCCTACAAATAACAAAGACAAGCGAGTGGTATCCTGAGAAAATGTATTTCCGTAAATCGCCAATAACAAACATGTCACTAAAAATAAATATCTCATTGCTACCGATTTTCTATCCATTAACTCCACCAAATTCAATATCCCAAATTGATATGCTTCGATCATCGCTGGCACTTACCAGGTAGTTACGGAAAGGCATCCACAAGAGTTTATTGACGGAAGTGCCGTGACCCGTATGACGTGCTCTATCAATCACTTTTAGCAATTTAAGTTGGGCAGTATCCCACACTTTTATTGATTTGTCCATGCTAGCCGTTGCGACATAGTTGCCATCAGGGCTCAAGGCAATATGATTAATAGCGTACAAGTGAGCTGCAATTTCCTCCACCTGCCTAAAGTCAGCATTTGCATCCCAGACTTTGAGCTTGGCATCGCGCGAACCGCTCATCAGAAAATGACTATTTGGAAAATACTGCATGGTGAAGATAGAATTGGAATGAGCCTGCCATTCTTTAATCAATCGAAAATCCTCAAGGGCAAATACCCGAATAAAAAAATCACTGTAGCCGATAGCACACTCACCACGCTGCGGGTTAATTGCAATGGTTCGAGCACTTTTTTCACTGGCCAAGATCCTCTTCCTAATAACCCATTTTTCCAAATCGACAATGATAACGGATCCTTCACCTGTTGCAACCCATAAATCGCTTCCAAATACCTGCATATCAAAAATAAAAGAAGAGGTTAACTTCAATGAAGCCAACTCTTTTTGTTCACGCCAATCCAATAAGTGAATCCCCTCATAATTTTGCCCCGCCACCAGTAAGTCCTTATCCTGAAGATGAAGAAGTGAATACACTGAGTTCGGAAGTTTCGCAATCAGCTCACCCTCCGCCAGGCTTTCAGCATTCCACGACACAACCATGCCATCACCCGCAGCAGAAAAAAAAAGGTTTGGTTCGGTACTTGGTTGGAGCGTATACACGCAATCTCGGTGCCCTGTAAGCGTATTTACTTTTGAAACGATAGGAGTTGTCATTCTTGTGTTCAAAGTGCCGTGGGCCCAAATGAAATGCAAGATTAGTCTATTGGGATATTTTTGCCAAAATTGTACCCTGAACATAACTTCACCCAATGCCTCTTTACAAGCTAAAAAAAACAGGAACAGAAAGTGCGTGGGGAATCTGGAAAGTGGAAGAATCGGCAGAAGAACTCGCTTTTAATGCATTCGAAGAAGCTCCGGAGGGAATTATCCACTTAACAAAAAGACTGGAGTGGCTAGCTAGCCGCGTATTAATTCGTACACTTTTAGAGCAAAACGACCTTTCCTATTCTGGCATTCATAAAGATGAATTTGGGAAACCGTTCCTTCGTGAACTGCCACATCATATCTCTCTTTCACATGCGTACCCATTTGTAGCTGCTCAACTAGACAAAAACAAACCTGTGGGCATTGATATTGAACAACCCACCGAGAAGCTTTTACGGATAGCTCCAAGGGTGCTTTCAATAGAGGAGTTGGAAAATGCGGGATCTGATATTCGAAAACATTGCGTCTACTGGTGTGCCAAAGAAGCCTTGTACAAGGTGCATGGAAAACGTGGCCTCCATTTTGCAAGTCAACTATTAGTTGATCCGTTTATTCTAGAGGAAATGGGCCATTTGAAAGGAATGATTAATATGCAGGAAGTAAAACTAAATGTAGCTTTGTGTTATGAAATTGAGCCTGAATTTGTCGTGGTATATACCGACCCCCATTAGCATGAAAAGCCTGTTTTGCCTTTTACTATTACTTCCCGCTGCTGCCAGCGCGCAGTTGAACGTACCCGATTTTACGCTTAACGATGTGAATAAAAACACATCCGTTGCGCTGAGCGAATTTAAAAATCTAAAAGCGATTGTGGTTTTATTCACCACCAACGAATGTCCTTTCGACAGCTACTACAAAGCGAGAGTTAAGGCGCTTATTGATTCGTACAACGGAAAGGTGCAATTTCTCCTTATTAATTCCGCCAACGATCCACAAGAAACCCCCGAAAAAATGGCAATTCACTATACTGATTTTGGCGTCCCCTACCTGGAAGACAAAGAGCAGGTCGCGATGGATTTGTTCGGAGCACGCAAATCACCAGAAGTTTATTTGTTAAAGCCTGAAGGCAATCAGTTCAAAGTGGTTTACAGCGGAGCAATTGATGACAATCCGCAGGTGGCCGAAGACACCAAAGAAAATTATCTAAAAGATGCCATTGATAAGGTGCTGACCGGCCAGAAAATTGAAATTGAAAACAATCGAGTCATTGGCTGCACTATCAGAAGGTAAAACTATAACAGCGTCTTATAAAAGTTACCGGGCGACTAAACGCCCAAATCACCGCCATCAGAAATTTCGATAAGAAGCAGCTTCACTTCTTCTGCTTTGGCGTGTTCGCCCATTTTTTCGAACGACATTACCAGATTGCGAAGAGCCCTTCGCACGATATCGATGCTATTACAAGGTTCATAGAATGATGTCTGAGGAACCAAATGTAATTCGTTGATGTAGTTCTCGATGTCTTGCTTTGAAAAAATCAATCCCCGATTGAATGCATTAATATAGAATTGGTGATTGTCATCTTTGTATGTGAGGATAAACAAATTTGGCAGGTTCACGCCACTGACGGGCAACTTTAACTTCTGTGCCACCAACATGTAGATCACGCATAGTGTAATCGGATTTCCTTTATGAGACTCCAGCACAACGTTAATCATCGAGTTGCCAGGAGAATGAAAATTTTTAGTGTTCGCTCCGAATTTTAATTTATTGAATAAGACACTGTTGATCACCTTTACTTGATCGTAGGGATACAAATCCGGACGGAACTCTAGCCAGGTTTCATAGTAGATTTGTTCTAAATCCTGTCGCAGTTTTTCTAGTTCGATTTCCGGATATTGGTAGGTGGCCAAAATCCACATCCCCGTCAATAAATCGTGCTCTTCACCGGCATACCAGTTCTTCAGTCTTTCTTTGAGTAACTCGTATTGAAGGATGTGTATCAGTTCTTCGATGCGGGCCTGAACGGCAGGGTTCAGATTGCTTTCCCACTCATGTTCTAAAAAGGGAATAGCCTCCTTTCCAATCGAAAGAATTTTCTCCTCTACGTGAGAACTGACTTGTTTATCCTCATCGTCCAACAACGAAACCAAAGCCTTTAATTCGCTCTCTTGCATTTGCATAATTTGTCAATTCGATGATTCGTTAATTTCCTAATTGCCGAATAAACGAATCAGCTCATCATCTATGTTTGAATAACTCCCACGTTAAATTTTTCAATCCGTGCGTGATTCGCTGCTTCAATTCCCATTGAAATGACTTTTCGTGTTTCCATTGGATCAATCACACCGTCTACCCACAATCGCGAAGCAGCATAATACGGACTCAACTGCTCGTTGTACTTATCCGTAATCTCCTTCAACAACAATTCTTCTTCTTCTTTTGAGATTGTTTTTCCTTGTGCCTTCAACGTACTTACCCGAATTTGTAGCAGTGTTTTTGCCGCAGACGCGCCACTCATAACTGCGATTTGAGCTGTCGGCCAAGCATAAATAAGACGCGGGTCGTAGGCTTTACCACACATCGCATAATTGCCGGCTCCATACGAATTACCAATGATAATGGTAAACTTGGGCACCGTAGAGTTGGCCATCGCATTCACCATCTTTGCGCCATCTTTAATAATGCCGCCATGCTCAGCCTTGCTGCCGACCATAAACCCACTAACGTCTTGCAAAAATAGAAGTGGTATTTTTCGCTGGTTGCAATTCATAATGAACCGTGCCGCCTTGTCTGCAGAATCTGAGTAGATGACGCCACCCATCTGCATCTCACCCTTTTTATTTTTTACCGTCTTGCGTTGGTTAGCAACGATGCCCACCGCCCATCCTTCAATTCTGGCAAAGCCGCACAGGATGGTCTTTCCATATAATGCTTTGTATTCATCAAACTCCGAATCATCGACCAACCGCTTGATGATCTCGCCCATATCATAGGGCTTTGTGCGGTCGCTCGGTATTAGCCCATAGATTTCTTCCGGTTTTAACTTTGGTGATTTTTTTTCGACTCTGTCAAATCCAGCTTTCTCTTTGGCTCCTATTTTATCGAACAGCCCACGAATATGATCCAAGCAAGCCTGATCAGAGGGAAATTTATTGTCTGTAACGCCCGAAATCTCGCAATGGGTGGTGGCACCTCCCAATGTTTCATTGTCAATGTCTTCGCCAATAGCTGCTTTAACCAAATAGGATCCAGCCAAAAAAATCGACCCGGTTTTATCCACAATCATTGCCTCATCTGACATGATGGGCAGATAGGCGCCACCAGCCACACAGCTACCCATGATGGCAGCAATTTGTATAATGCCCATGGAGGACATCTTTGCGTTGTTTCTAAACTGACGGCCGAAATGTTCTTTGTCTGGAAAAATCTCATCTTGCATAGGGAGAAAGACGCCAGCGCTATCAACAAGATAAATGATAGGCAAATGATTCTCCATCGCAACTTCTTGTGCCCGAAGATTTTTCTTTGCCGTTATAGGAAACCATGCTCCCGCCTTTACAGTTGCATCGTTCGCGACAATGACACACTGCCTGCCCTTGACATAACCAATACCCGTAACCACTCCTCCCGAAGGGCAACCGCCTTGCTCTTTGTACATCCCATCTCCTACAAAAAGGCCAATCTCTAAAAAAGGGGAATTTTTATCGATGAGATATTCAATTCGCTCGCGAGCCGTTAACTTTCCTTTTTGATGTTGGTCTTCAATCTTTTTCTCGCCTCCACCCAACATTGTCTTTTGAGCCTTCGACTTCAACTGAAAACAAAGTTGTTTCAGCTGATCTTCATTCTTATTGAATTCTAAATCCATTCGGTCGTAAAGCTTATGGCTTCTTTACAGGGGTGCTTGATGCAGCTTTTTTCTTCTTCTCTTCCGCGGCTCTGCGCCTGTCACGGTCAATCTTCTTTTTGCTTTTCCCCAAAGGAGAAAGAAAGTGCTTCGGATTATCATTTAAATGATTCGCCAAACTATCCAAACTCTTGATTAGTCTGTTCAGGTTAACATAAAGTGTATCCTCGGTCAATAGCTTACTCATTGTGTTGTCGCCTTTGTTCAACTTGCCCAAGGTCACATTCAGGTTTGAAATGGCCTGCTGTGTTTTGCTCAACGTGTGATTCAGCTTCAGCATCTTAAGTGAATCCGAAAGGGTTTTGAAATTCTGGAGAGTTGGCTTTAATTCATTCAGCGTGGTATTAAAATTTTCACCAACGGATTTAAGGGTTCCAGACACAACTTCAATTCTGCCATTGGCAGTGATGAGCGTTGTATTAAGCAAATCCGGGGTCTTTTCAAGCTTTGAAAAGATAACTTCCAATTGCTGAGAATTTTTTGTCAGGTTGTCAATAATAGTATTGAATTTCCGAAGTGTGGTTTGCAAATCTGTTGCTACGGGCGAAGCCGTTTCTGAAAACACATCAAACATCCCCTTTGCAACTTCAGCGCGTAGCGTATCTCCATTCTTTAATTCCTTAGAAGACTGGCCAAATGTGAGTAAGACAGATTTACCCCCCAATAACTCACTGGTAAGAATTGCCTTAGTTCCATCATTCAAAACAATCGTGGCATCAATTTCCAATTCTACCAACACGCGATTGTTTTTATTTTGCAGAATTCCAATACGGCTCACGCGGCCCACAGGATAGCCATTAACCAAAACGGGATTAGAGATGGCTAATTGGTTGATGTTGTCGTAGACCACATAGTACCTTTTTACACTCGTAAAAAAATCTATGCCTTTCAGATAATTAAATCCAAAATACAGCATTACAATGGCCATAGCTACAAACAGGCCAACCTTGAATTCTCTTGTCTTAAACAACATCAGTTTATAGATTCAATTTCAGTTTTATACTCTTTAAAGGCTCTATAAATTCCAGACGCGATCAAGTCCTGCCCTTCTTCTGAAGCCAAGAAACCTTCTTCTTTACCGTTCGACAAAAACCCACACTCGACTAACACACTTGGCATCGAAGTGCGCCACAACACTAAAAAGCCAGCCTGTTTTACGCCCCTACTAAACCTACCCGCTTTCGTCTTAAATTGCGTTTCGACCTTTTGAGCAAACCTCAGACTACTTTCGTGGTACGCACTTTGACTCAAAGTAAACAAAATGTAAGACTCCGGGCTCTTTGGATCAAACCCTTCGTAGCGTTCTTTATAGTTTTCATCCATCAAAATTACTTCGTTCTCTCGTTTCGCCACTTCAAAATTTCCTTTATCCTTGCTTAGCCCCATTACGAACGTCTCGGTGCCGTAGGCAGGTGCACCCGGCAATGAGTTGGCATGAATACATATAAAAAGCTGTGCCTTGTTTCGATTGGCGATCTCCGCACGCTCATCGAGTGAAACATATTCATCCGTTTTCCGAGTATAGATCACCTTCACCCCCGGAATATTCTTCTCAATATAACTGCCCAACTTTAGCGAAATTTTAAGAGCAATATCCTTTTCCTTAGTCTTATTGCCGTGGGTACCCGGATCTTTGCCACCATGACCGGGGTCAATGACAATCGTTTCAAGTTTGAAACCTGTAGGACGAAAAGTGGCTGAAGAGTTTAGCAAGGTTATTGCTAAGATCAAAAGCGTAAGTTGGATATTCCGCACGGTAGTACTGTGGTCTGGACTAATTGCAATAAGTTTGTGTAAAGTTGTGAATTTTTCGTTAAACCGTAAACTACTGAAAATCAATTCCAAAGGAAGGAAGGCTCCCTCCGTCATAGCTTTATTTACCTTTATCCTCACAATCGGATCTCCCGTATTTGGCCAAGTTGAGCGTTCCGTTAAACAACCAGGCCTTCTTCCGATAAAGACTGACACGCTTGGGACTAGACGATTAAATAGCAATCCACAAGATACGTCAGTCGTCAGCCAAGATTCATTGAAGGTTAAAGCGAGACAGGACTCGGTTAAGAATGCAAAAAAAGGAGATATCGAAACCACCATTTTTTATTCCGCCACCGATTCAATCAATTTCAGTCTGGACAATAAAATCGTAAAGCTCTATGGCGATGCAAAAGTGAAATATGGCACCATTGAATTAGATGCCGAATTGATTACCATTAATTACGAAACCTCCACCATTACTGCCAATGGTAAACCAGACTCTTTGGGAAGGCTGGTTGGTTTTCCGATTTTTAAAGACGGCAACGACTCCTACGAGACCAAGGACATGGTCTATAATTTTAAAAACAGAAAAGCCAAAATCTCGGAAGTCGTCACCAAACAAGGCGATGGCTTTGTAGCTGGGGATGTAGTTTATAAAAATTCAAAAAATGAATTATTCACTATTGGAAACACCTACACTACTTGTGATTTAAAAGATCCTCATTTTCGAATCGTTTCCAAAAAAGCAAAAGCGGTGCCGGGCGACAAAACAATTACCGGTCCTTTCTACATGGAATTTAATCATGTACCAACTCCACTGGGCTTTGCGTTTGGTATGTTTCCTTCACCCCGAAAAAGCGCCTCAGGTATCATCGTGCCAGAGTATGGGGAAGAGCAACGAAGGGGCTTCTTCCTACGCAATGGAGGGTACTTTTTTGATATTAGTGACTACTTGAAAATTACCTTGCTTGCAGATCTCTATACAAAAGGATCTAATGCGTTGAAGATAAACACGGTCTATAACAATCGGTATAAATACAACGGCTCTTTTAATTTTTCCTATACCAGTAATCAGGTTTCCGATAAATTCGAGGACCAAAGCCGCCTCCGCGATTTCCAGTTAACTTGGAGTCATTCGCCAAAATCAAAGGGGAATACTCGTTTTTCTGCTTCTGTTAATGCTGCCACGTCTTCGTTTACTACTAACAATTTTTTGGGCGTTAATGTGAATCCCAACCAACAACGTCCGGATAACATCTCCAGAAAACTTACCTCCAATATCTCCTTGTCAAAAATTTTTCCCGGCACCCCGTTCTCAGCGGGAATTAACTTAAGGCACAGCCAGGATTTGGCAACCGGCCAGGTCGATTTGCCGATGCCTGACATCACATTTAATGTCAACAACTTATATCCATTAAAAAACAAAAAGCTGGGTGAGGCCGCTGACAATTTTAATATTCGATATAGCCTGGCCGGAACAAATCAAATCACAAATAACTTAGGCCGGATAGGAAATTCCACGAAAGACAGCATTGCGAGTTTTGATTTCCAAAACCTACCCACCCTTTTTAAAAATGCGAAGAGTGGTATCAAACACAACATCCCGATCTCAACCACCGTGAAGGTGATGAAATTTTTTGCGGTTAGCCCGAATATATCGATCGATGAAACATGGTACTTCAGACAACTTAATTGGGGGGCGGATGCAACCGGAAAAACAGCGGTGGTCAAAGACACAGCTAACGTCTTCAATCGTATCAATAATTTTTCGATGGGAGTCTCTGTTACCACTCGAATTTTTGGAACTTATTTGGCAGAGAATCCAACGAGTAGTATCAGGGGGATTCGGCATGTGATCACACCCAATATCTCCTATAACTACACACCGGACTTTGGAGACCCCAGTTACGGGTATTATCAGGCTGTTAAGTTAAAAGACGCAAAAGGAAAAGAATACGAAGTGCGAAAGTCTAGGCACGAAGGATTTGTATATGGCTCATCTAGACAAGGCATAAGTAACTCACTGAGCTTCGGCTTGGGAAACACAATCGAAATGAAAGTGAGGGGAAAAAAAGATACAGTCGATAAAAAGATTCCGATTTTTAATAATTTATCTATTGGTACAGGCTACAATTTCGCAGCCGATTCATTTAAGCTCGCTACGATTTCCATCAGCGCCAACACGAATATCTTAAACAACAAAGTTAACATTAACATAAACGGATCGTTGGATCCTTATCAATACGAAAAGAGCAGAAATGATCTGACGATTCCAGCAGAAGGAACGTCTATTATAGAGCGAAGATTAGATCGATATGCATGGAATGTGGGGCAAGGCCTTGGGCGAATTACTTCTGCGGGATTAGCATTTAGCACCAATCTTAATCCAAAGGGCCAGAAGAGCGACACTCAGTCGCGCGATCAAATTGCCAAATCAAATGCTTCTGAAGCTGATAAAGCCTACCTGCTTCAAAATGCCAATACCTATATCGATTTTAAGATTCCGTGGAATTTGCGCCTGAATTATAATATCAATTATTCAAGAGGCACTAACCAACCCGCGCAAATTACGCAGGCTCTGAATTTTTCAGGCGATATTTCCATGACAGAAAAATGGAAAGTAGTATTCAACTCGGGCTACGATTTTGTAAGAAGCGAAATCACTCAAACGAGTTTTTCGATCAATCGAGATATACATTGCTGGCAGCTTTCTCTTAGCTGGGTTCCTTTTGGCCCTTTCCAAAACTACATGTTTAACATCGGTGTTAAATCGGCCTTACTACGCGATCTAAAACTTAATCGGACGAGATCATTCTTTGACGTTCGCTAGGCGTTCTGCCAACCTTCAATTTCTTGCAATGTGGGGTTTTGCACCGTTTCCAGTTTTAACTTTTTCCGCATCCCTGGGATGTCATTAAAAAGTTTTGTAGGCTTCATCTCTTTCAATTGGACCATCGACTGAACGCCCAACTTAACTAAGATCGGAATTAATTCAGCACGAATGCCAGCTTGCTCAAATTCAGTTTGAGGATCTACGGTTAGATTTTTTTCCGGCTTCATCTGAGGGAAGAAAATCACATCCTGAATAGAAGATGAATTAGTCATCACCATTGCAAGGCGATCGATACCAATGCCCAACCCTGCAGTAGGTGGCATTCCATATTCCAGCGCACGCAAAAAATCTTCATCGAGTGTCATCGCTTCTTCATCGCCTCGCTTACCTAGCTCCAATTGCTCTTCAAATCGGGCGCGCTGATCGATGGGATCATTTAATTCAGAAAACGAATTGCAGATCTCTTTTCGATTGCAAATGGCTTCAAAACGTTCGACTAACCCGGGTTTGCTTCGATGCTTCTTTGCCAATGGCGACATCTCCAACGGATAGTCAGTTATAAAAGTAGGCTGAATCAACTGATGCTCACATTTTTCACCAAAAATTTGGTCGATCAGTTTTCCTTTCCCCATTGTGGCATCGGCAGGAACCAGCAGTTGCTTGCATGTTTCGCGCAGAGCAGATTCATCCATTTGCGAAATATCAACACCTGTAAAATGATGGATCGCCTCGTACATGGTGAATCTTTTCCAGGGTCGTTTAAAATTGATGATGTTCTCGCCTACTTTTACTTCAGTAGTCCCGTGGAGATCCAGAGCTACCTTTTCGATCATCTCCTCCACCAAATCCATCATCCAATAATAATCTTTGTAGGCAACATACAATTCTACCTGAGTAAACTCCGGATTATGAAAACGCGACATGCCTTCGTTTCGGAAATCTTTTGAGAATTCATACACTCCATTGAAGCCGCCAACTATCAATCGTTTTAAATATAGTTCATTGGCAATACGCAGGTATAATGTCATATCCAGCGAATTGTGATGCGTTTTAAAAGGCTTCGCGGCTGCTCCTCCATACAGTGGTTGAAGGATCGGTGTCTCGACTTCCAGGTATCCTTTTCCGGTTAGGTAGCTACGCATGGAGTTGACCAATTGAGTACGCTTCACAAACGCATCCCGAACTTTAGGGTTGACAGTCAAGTCAACGTAGCGCATACGATATCGCTGTTCAGGATCTGTAAAAGCATCGTGTAAAACGGTGTTCCCTTGATCGTCTTGCGTTTCTTTCACAATGGGTAACGGGCGCAATGCTTTTGCCAGCACCTTGAAGCTTGTTACGTGAATCGAAACTTCTCCAGTTTGAGTTGTAAACACAAATCCATTGACACCGATGATATCCCCAATGTCAAGCAACTTTTTGAAAACAATATTGTAAAGTGTTTTATCTTCTGTCGGGCAAATATCGTCTCGCCTGAAATAGATCTGAATACGACCCGCTTCATCTTGTAATTCTGCAAATGAGGCATTGCCCATTACTCTGCGTGTCATTATCCGACCTGCAATAGAAATATTCTTGTATTCCCTTTGCGGATAGTTGGCATGAATTTCTTGTGACGTAACATTCACTTCAAATAACTCAGCAGGATAGGGATTGATTCCGAGTTTGTTCAACTCGTCCATACTTTGCCTACGGATGATTTCTTGTTCGCTTAGCATACCTTTTCTTAAACTAAAATTTTGTTAATGTACTGTTTCAAAACTGGTAAATGGGTGTGGATCAATTGCCAAACCTCTTCTGAGTCTATTCCAAAATAATTATGGGCAACCAAGTTTCGAAAGGACTTAATTCTGCCCCAGTGGATCTCGATATTGGTCTTCTTAAAATCGTCAGTCAATCGCTCAACAGATTCGCCAATGACTACAAAATTCATAAGAACCGAATCAAATGTCTTTTCATCCTTGCGAAATTGCTCGCTATCTGCTATTCCTGCAACAAAGTTTTCAATTTTTCGGACAGAATCTGCGATGGCCCGGAGGTTGATTGTATCTTTTTCAGACAAAAATGACATCGCGCATGATTAGTTCTTTCACATTTGGCTTAATAAACTTTTCTCTACAAATGTCTGTTGGAAAATTAAATCTCGCTTCTATAATTTGTTTGATCTTAAACTTCTTTTCGAAAAGATCTTGTGTGCCTGGCTCAAACTCCACTATAATATCGATGTCCTTCGGCTTCTCGTTGCGAGCAAGTGACCCAAAAAGGCCAATCTTACTAATTCCCATTTCCGTTTTAAAGGCAAGCTTTTGCAGTCGTAAAAATGCCAGGATGTCGTCCCTTTCCATGATTACAAAAGTAACAAATATTATATGTGTTAACCCGGTTGACTTCTTCTCTTCAATTCCTTTTTAATAAGCCCAAGCTCTCTACTGCTTTGCCCAGCAACAGACGTATTTTCAGCCGCCCGCCTCAATAGATAAGGCATAACAGACTCAACTGGCCCGTAGGGTACATACTTTGCCACATTATAACCGGCCTTTGCGAGATTAAATGAAATATTATCACTCATTCCCAATAACTGAGCAAACCATACGCGCTGATCGTTGGTCTTCATCCCATGCTTATGCATAAGCACAGTCAAATATTGATTGCTGTATTCATTGTGAGATCCACACAAAACCGAAACGCGCTGTTTGTTGTCAACGCAGAATGCCAATCCTTGATTAAAGGCGTCATCGGTTGCTTGTTTTGATGGATGAATCGGATTTGGATATCCTAGTTTGGCCGCCCGTTCTGCTTCCTTCTCCATGTAGGCACCACGAACCATTTTCACACCCAGAAAATAATTATGCATGGCCGCGTTGTGAAACGCAGTGCGCAGATTACCCAGCATATCTGCCCTATACATCTGAAACGTGTTATAGACAATCGTTTTTTTCTGATTGTACTTCTTCATCATTTCATAAGCCATGTCATCAATGGGATTTTGAATCCAACTATCTTCCGCGTCAATCAGAACGGGCACTTGAGTTTCAAAAGCACGCTGGCAGATTTGTTCTACCCTCGTTTTCACTCGGCCAAATGCAGCCATCTCTTCTGCTGTGAGAACTGACTTTGCTTGCACTTTTTCTAGTATTTCAGAAGAGCCGAGGCCTGTCGTTTTGAACACACAAAACGGAACGGACCGGCTCTTTGTGGCTTCGTCAAAGGTGGATAGTATCTCGCGGGTCGTCTGGTCAAAACTAGCCTCATCATGTTTGCCCTCCACCGAGTAATCAAGAATAGTACCTACCTGGTATTGAGCCAATTTCTCAATCGTTTTTTCGCTTTCTTCTGCGGTCTCTCCTCCACAAAAGTGCTCAAAAACTGTAAACCGGATTAGATTTTTAACCGGTAAGCGAAGGCCCAAACTAAACTTTACCAAAGAAGTAGCCAAACCGGAAATCATCGGGTGGTTGACCAATGAAAAAATGAAGTTGGCTTTCTTCAATTCCTTATCACTTTTATAAGAAAAAGCAACTTCGGTATTATCGAATTGAATTGAGGGGGTAGTTTCCATAATCGAATTGGCCACAAATATAAGACGGAAGGAGATTTCTAGGGATTAAATCATCCAAAAGGAGATATTTCGCCTATTTTTAAGCTCGAATGTTAGCCATGTCAACTGCCCAGATTCTATTCAATAAAGACGCCAGTCTGCTTGTTTCAAGTTTTTTACGAGATCAGTCTTTTACTCAATTGGGCGTTGTTGTTGACAACCACACTAAATCCCATTGCTATTCTCTGGTAAAAGATGCCCTACCAACCCATTCATTAGTGGAAGTCAATGCGGGGGAAGAATCGAAAAATCTAGAAACCTGCACGCAAATCTGGCAGCAATTAACCGACCTCAATTTTGATAGACATTCGTTCCTTCTTGTTGTTGGGGGGGGAGTGTTGGGCGATATGGCAGGATTTTGTGCCGCCACTTACAAAAGGGGGATTAACTTCGCATTGGTGCCAACGACACTGCTGGCACAAGTAGATGCAAGCGTAGGCGGTAAACTGGGCATTGATTTTCTCCACTTCAAAAATCAAATCGGAGTTTTTCAGGAGCCAGTGGCTACGCTGATAAGTTCTTCTTTCCTGAAGACTTTGCCAGAGCGAGAGCTTCGTTCTGGGTTTGCCGAAGTGATTAAACACTGCATTATTGCAGACAAAGAAATGTGGGGTCACATCTCAAGAAAATCGCTGGGAGAACAGGATTGGGATCAGCTGATTGCCCATTCTGTAGACATCAAGAAAAAGATTACCGAAAAGGATCCTCGCGAAAAAGGGCTACGAAAAATACTGAACTTTGGGCACACGATCGGCCATGCCCTTGAAACCCACTATTTGGCAACGGGCATGCGCATCTTTCATGGGGAAGCTATTGCGATGGGGATGATCATGGAGGCCTTTGTCGCTTGTGAGAAGAGCCTAATCTCGAAATTAGAATTAAGCTCAATTTGTCGATTCATCAACAGCATTTTCAAAAAGCCAACTCAGCCGTTCGATCATGCCCTTGTAATGGGGCTGATGAGCCAAGACAAAAAAAACAAGGGAGAAAAAATACTAATGGCTTTGCCGAAAGGTATTGGAAAAGCTGTGTGGGATCAAGAAGTTAGTAATGAGGAAGTAACGAATGCCTTTCTGTACTATGAAGCACTTTGATACAAATCTTAAACGTAATGTACGTCTGAGTCGTCTTTCTTTTTGTCCTCGTTATTAAACACGTTCTTAATGTCGTTAGCAGCCTTAGACACAAACTCTTTTGTTTTCTTTTTTCGGTCACCCGTTAAAAGCCATGCGGCCAACAACGCTCCACCTGCTACCCCTAAACCAATTGCTATTTTCTTTGATGTATTCATACAAGCATTAACTGATTATAAAATTAATTTGTTTCACGTAAAATAAAAAAAGTACATTAAATTTTTGTTTCCCAATTCTAAAACGAAAGATTACTTGACTTCATATATCTCCATCAAAGCAAATTCTATACTCCGAGGAACAATCAGCGAGTTATCCTCTTCCAAAAGCATTAGTAACCGGGCATTGTTGCTACAGGCGCTGAGCAATAACCAATCGGTCGTTAGTAACTTGTCGGTTGCAAGGGATACCCAACTAATGGAAAGGTTAGTCTACAGCACGGAGTCCTTAATCGATGTGCTGGACGCTGGAACAACAATGCGATTTCTTACCGCTTATTTTGCCCTATCCGGAAAAAACAAAGTAATGACGGGAACAGATCGAATGAAGGAAAGGCCTATTGCATTATTGGTGGATGCTTTACGGAAAATTGGAGCTTCGATCGACTATATAGAAAAGGAGGGGTTTCCACCCATTGAAACAAAGGGCTTCAGTGGCCAACTGGCCGATCAATTGGCAATACCAGGCAATGTGAGTAGTCAATACATCTCTGCACTAATGATGGTGGCACCTATTCTGCCAAAAGGGTTGACAATCCACTTACAGGGAAAAATTGGCAGTGTACCCTACATCCGAATGACGGCAGAACTGATGAAACAGTTTGGCGTGGAGACCTTTTTGGATTTTGATAAAGGGCTCATCAAGATTCAACATTCAAGATTCAAAAAAGCGGTAGTAGTAGTAGAAGCAGACTGGTCATCCGCCAGCTATTGGTTTGCGTTTGTCGCATTGGCAAAACAGGCTGAACTAACTCTTCCGAAAGTCTCTGAAAAGTCATTGCAGGGCGACAGGGTGATTGTTGATATCATGAACCACCTAGGTGTTCAAACTATTTTCAAAAACGGGAATGCGCTACTTTCTAAAAAGGAGGCCGCCAAAAATCTGACCTGGGATTTTAAAGATTGCCCCGATCTAGCACAAACAGTATTGCCAGTTTGCGCGGCAAAAGGGATACCGGGCGATTTTACCGGGTTGGAGAGCCTCCGGATAAAGGAAACAGATCGTATTGCAGCGCTTCAGAATGAACTGCAAAAAATCGGTGCCACCTTGAGCGAGCCATCCACCGGAAACTGGAAACTGGAACCGGGTCGAATTCCCACTCAATCAATCACTATTCAAACTTATCACGACCATCGCATGGCCATGGGTTTTGCTCCATTAGCAACAATCAAAGATTTGAAGATTGAATCGCCAGAAGTTGTAAACAAATCGTATCCTGGTTTTTGGCGAGATATGAATTCGGTAGGTTTTGAAACAACTAGTTTGTGAGGGAAGCAAAATAATCTGGAGCCAATAGCATTCTACTTCCATACCAGGAAAACAACTCTCCGTCCACTAAAGTGACTTCCGCCTTTGGAACAACCGTCTGTAACTCACGGATATGCTCTTGTTGAAACGGATATGGTTCCGAAGAAAGGTAGATTAGTTCTGGTTGCAGCTGCTGAAGTTGGGCTTCTGACAAGGTCGGGTATCTTGTTTCTTCCAATACGTTCACTAATCCGATCTTGGAAAGCATGCTATCTATAAAAGTGCCTTTACCAGCCGCCATCCAAGGTTGACGCCAAATAAGGTATAGAACACGTCTGGGGGTTTTAAGGGACAACTTTTGAAATCTTGCCTCGATCTCATTTCTGAGCGAGGCAGCTTGCTGTTCTTTGTCAGTCAAAGCACCAACTGATACAATCATTTGAAGAGCCTCCTGGTAGGACGACACATCGGTCATCCAAACCGGATACTTTGCCTGAAGGACAGATATACCAGCCAGGTAATTTTCCTCTTTGTTCCCAATAATCAAATCAGGTCTAAGCTGATCGATTACATCGAATCTAAAGTTCTTGGTACCCCCAATCTTCGGCAGGCTTGTAAACCACTCTGGCGGATGAACACAGAACTTCGTAATGCCCACTACCCGATCCGAAAGGCCCAGAAAAAACAAAAGTTCCGTCTGAGACGGAACTAATGATATGATACGTTTTGGTGGATAAGGGATCTCTACTTCCCGATGTAAATGGTCGATAAAAACCATTCCTACTCTCTTATAACAAAATCGCCATGCTGCTTAATTGACTTGCCACTTTTAAGGTAGAAGCGGTTACCGAAGCTTGATTCAATTCAAACTTAAGTTTTCCGTCTAACACTTTAAAGTTGATGCAACTCCCCTTCTTCCCAAGATTCGAGCTATCCGTAATTGTTAAAACGGGTTTTCCGGAAACAGCATTCTTTATATTGTCAAACTGCCCACCTTTGTTTTTTCCAATGTAAACCACATTGCAGCTAGCCGCCTCTTCCGCACCAGATAATTTCCTGATCGAGTACTTTTTTGCACCTTTCGGCTTACCATCGTAATAATTCTTGAGGGTATTGAAAACATCATCCTCTCCAACAATACCAACCACAAATTCTCCGGGCTCAGTATCATTAGGCCATTGAATATACTTGATGAAATTATAGATCATTTGCGCATGAATCTCATACATCGGCTTTTCGGTTTGCGAAAACCCAACAGTACCGGCCACTAGCATTAAACTAACTATCAATAATCTTTTCATTTCACAACTATTTAGAACACCTCAAAGTTATATATAAAAATATGAATTTAGATTAATATAGCCATTGATGTCAGGGCACTAGAAACCTTCAAATTGGCTGTTTCTATTGCTTTTTGATTCAGTTCTATTCTTAGCTTTTCATCCACGGTCTTGAAATTAATGCAACTTCCTTTTGCGCCTAAGCCATTCCGGTCAGTTACAACCAAGGTTCCCTTGCCTTTTACTTTGGAATTGACCGCGTCAAATTCCCCACTTTTGCTTTTATCGATATACACCACTGCACAATCGGACACCTCTGAAGCATTGCTAAATTTTTTAATTACATAGGTCTTAGCACCCTTGGTCTTGCCGTTGTACCAGGTAGTGAGTGTCTTATACACATCTTCATTTCCAATAACACCGATTACAAATTCACCTGGCTTGTCTGAATCGGGCCATTGAACATACTTGGTGAAATTGAACACCATCATGGTGTAAATTTCATGAACGGGACGGTCTTGAGCGAACGATGCACCGCTTACAAAAAGGAGTGAAGCGACAAAAAGGACTTTAACTGTTTTCATTGTGTTTTTTTGTTGTTTAGTGATGCAAAAGTAGACCCCTCCAGAAAACTAGAGGGGTCTGAGTTGTTCGAATACTATCGAGTGTAAGATTTTTTGATCCTTCAAGCTAAAAGAAGGAGCTTTTGTGCCTTCAAAGTTTAAAAAACGTAGAAAAAGCCCTTTTTAACGGATGTATCTGTAGTCAAAATTGGGCTTAACTTGTAATAGAACCTCATAAATCAGATTAATTACATTCTCCACATCATCTTTATGGACGGTCTCCACCGTTGTGTGCATATATTTAAGAGGGAGCGAAATCAGGGCCGAGGCCACTCCTTCGGCAGAATACGCAAAGGAATCGGTGTCGGTACCAGTAGATCTGGATACTGCCTGGCGCTGGAAGGCAATCTTCTTCTTCTCAGCAGTTTGTGTGATCATTTTAAGAACGTTGTTTTGAACGGCAGGGCCGATACACACTACTGGACCCAAACCACACTTTAAATTGCCGCTCTCCTTCTTGTTATACATGGGTGACTGGGTATCGTGGGTCACATCCGTACAAATGGCCAAATCAGGCTTTATTTTGCGCGAAATCATTTCAGCACCTCGCAATCCGATTTCTTCCTGAACCGCATTGACCACATAAAGCCCAAAAGGGAGTTTCTTCTTGTTTTCGCTGAGCCTGCGCGTCACCTCTGCAATCATAAAGCCACCCATACGATTGTCCAGAGCACGGCCAACCAGGTAGTTCTTATTGAGCTCCATTAAGTCCGCTTCAAAAGTGATGACGGTGCCTACATGAATACCCATCGATTCTACTTCTTTCTTACTGGCAGCACCACAGTCGATGAATATATTCTTCAAACTGGGGGCTTCTTCCTTTCCTGCATCCCGAACGTGGATGGCCGGCCAGCCGAACACACCTTTAACAATTCCCTTTTCAGTATGAATATTTACCCTCATACTAGGTGCAATCTGATGATCCGAACCGCCATTTCTACGGACGTAGATATAACCATCATCGGTAATATAATTAACAAACCAGCTGATCTCATCTGCGTGGGCCTCGATCACTACTTTATAAGAAGCTTTTGGGTTGATGATTCCCACAGCCGTACCGTAGACATCAATCATGTAGTCATTGGTATAGGGCTTAATATAATTGAGCCAAATCTGTTGACCAGAAGACTCAAAGCCTGTGGGTGATGCGTTATTCAGATACTCGTAAAGGAATTGTTTACTTTTTTTGTCCATTGTGAAGGTTTTACATTCAAATTTATCCTAATTTTTTACATCCTGCCGCTCCAATCCCCGTCTACCACTTACAACGGAATATTCCCGTGTTTCTTCTTTGGCAGTACAGCTACTTTGTTCTCTAACATCTGGAATGACCTAATTAATTTTTCTCTGGTTTGGTCAGGGAAGATGACTTCATCCATATAACCCCGATGCGCAGCACGGTAAGGAGTGGCAAACTTATTCGTGTACTCATCTACCTTTTCTGCAAGCTTGGCTTTCGGATCTGCAGCTTCGGAAATCTCCTTTTTAAATATAATTTCTGCAGCACCCTGTGCTCCCATCACAGCAATTTCGGCAGTAGGCCATGCATAATTCATATCGGCCCCGATGTGCTTTGAATTCATGACGTCATAAGCTCCACCATATGCTTTACGCGTAATGACGGTGATGCGCGGAACGGTAGCTTCACTAAACGCATAGAGCAACTTAGCTCCATTCGTGATGATCGCGTTCCATTCCTGATCTGTACCTGGGAGAAAACCTGGTACATCTTCCAATACCAGCAAGGGGATATTGAAACTATCACAGAACCGAACAAACCGGGCGGCCTTTACACTGGAGTCAATATCTAACACTCCGGCCAGGCAGGCAGGTTGATTACCTACTATGCCAATACTTCTGCCTGCCAATCGCGCAAAGCCAACGACAATATTCTCAGCGAAATTTTTGTGCACCTCCAAAAAAGAATCCGCATCTACAATGCCGGTTATGACCTCACGCATGTCGTAGGGTTGATTGGGGTTTTCGGGAATGATAGTATTTAACGAAGGTCTTTTTTCGTCTTTGCCAGCGTACGCCAACCTGGGAGCTTCGTCTTCACAATTTTGTGGGATGTAGCTAAAGAGCTGCTTGATTTGGTTCAAGCATTCAACTTCATTGGCGCAGGCAAAATGAGTTACCCCGCTTTTAGTACTATGGGTACTTGCGCCCCCCAATTCTTCTGCAGTTACGGTTTCGTGCGTTACTGTCTTTACCACGTTAGGGCCAGTCACAAACATAAATGAGGTCTTCTCCACCATAAAAATGAAATCGGTCATAGCAGGTGAGTAAACGGCTCCGCCAGCACAAGGCCCCATGATAGCTGAAATCTGCGGGACAACCCCCGAGGCCATTACGTTGCGATAAAAAATATCTGCATACCCACCCAGCGAAACCACCCCCTCTTGGATGCGCGCGCCACCAGAATCATTCAATCCAATAACAGGAGCTCCATTTTTCATGGCTAAATCCATCACCTTTACAATCTTCTCCGCATACGTCTCGGACAATGATCCTCCAAAAACAGTAAAATCCTGGGAAAAGATGTAGACCAACCTACCGCCAATGGTTCCATAGCCAGTTACAACTCCATCCCCCAAATAATGCTCTTTATCCAACCCAAAGTCATTGCACCTATGCATCACAAACTTCCCCAACTCTTCAAATGACCCTTCGTCCAATAAAAGCATTACTCTTTCACGCGCTGAAAGTTTCCCTCGAGAATGCTGCTGCTCAATTCTTTTCTCACCTCCTCCTAATAAAGCTTCTGCATTTTTGCGTTTGAGCTCGTTGTTTTTCTCTTCTAAGGATTTATTCGCCATTTTAAGGAAGTTTTGATTTTCTGTAAACCTCCCGAAATATAGTTAATGTATATTTCGTACTCAATAATAAATGCCAGAGAAAAGGATTGCCATAATCGACCTTGGAACCAACACATTCAATCTGCTGATTGCAGAAAAAAGAATGGGAAGATTTGTGACCCTACGCCAGGAACGAATCGCAGCCAGAATGGGCGTGGGCGGAATCAACGATGGATTTATCACGAGTGAAGCCATCGAACTGGTATTGAGTGCACTAAAAAAGTTTAAACTGACGATAGAAAATTGGCAAGTAACCCAAGTAACCGCTTTTGGTACCAGCGCACTGCGCAGCGCTAAAAATAGGGGTGAGCTAACTGAAAAAATCCTCATCGAAACAGGCATCACGGTAAGAATAATTTCTGGTGAGGAAGAAGCTGAACTCATCTACCTAGGAGTGCGTACCGCTGTAGCGATGGGTGTATCCAAATCATTAATTGTGGATATTGGAGGTGGTAGTGTCGAATTTATCATAGCCAACGCTGACGAGATGTTTTGGAAAAAAAGTGTGGAGATTGGAGGCCAACGTCTTATTGAAAAATTTCAGCACCATGATCCTATACTTCCGGAGGAAAGAGCACAGATCAACGAGTATCTTGAGGTACAACTTACTCCTTTACTTAGTCAGCTAAAGAAGCATCTACCCGAAACGCTTGTTGGCTCATCAGGTTCGTTCGATACGCTAAGCGAAATATATTGCCACAAGCAAGGGTTGCCTTTTCCCAAAGAGCCGGAAACCCCACTAACCATTGCAGGCTTTGAAACAATCTTCGATGAACTGCTATACAAACCAAGAAGAGAACGACTGGCTATTCCCGGCATGATCGAGATGAGAGTAGATATGATTGTGGTTGCCTCCTGTCTCATTCAATTTCTCTTGAAAAAACACCTCTTCAAATCAATCCGGGTTTCTGCCTATTCCCTGAAAGAAGGTGTGCTTGCCAGTAGCGACTAGTTTTAACAACTCATTAACGGTTTCTTTAAAAATAATTAAGGATTGCCTCGAAAATATATTCGACATTTGAAAAAAAAATAAATCTTATGAACGTAAAGAAACGTATTCTGATAGTTAGTGGAACCTTTGTTGCACTTCTCCTTTTCTTTTATGCATGCAAATCGAAAACAGAAACAACCAAGCCTGATGCGACACCAGTAGCAATACTGAATGGAACAGGAGATGTGTATCTGGTAGATACCCTAAACAGTGTTATTGAGTGGGTTGGCGCTACGCCCGGTAACTACCAACACAATGGAACGATCCGCTTGAGTGCAGGGCAGTTTACGGTTAGCAACAATCAATTAACCAGTGGGAATTTTAAAATCAACATCAACTCGATCACAAACCTTGACCAAACCGGAAAAGACAAAACCAATCTTGAAGGCCATTTGAAAAATGAAGATTTTTTCGAAGTCGAAAAGTTTCCTTTCGGCAGCTTTGAAATTACGGGCATTCGCTCAGATAGCACAGGAGAAAAAATAGTAGGCAATCTGACATTAAAAGAAAAGACGAACTCTATCGAAATTCCCGCAAAGGTAAAGATCGATGAAAAGTATGTTGTTGCGGAAACACCTACTTTCACTATCGATCGTACCAAGTGGGGCATCGTTTACAATTCCGGAATCATTGGCACCATCAAAGACGACTTAATAAATGATGAGATTTCGCTGAAGCTCAAGATTGTTGCTTCCAAAAGCCAACCATAATGTTTTGCTAGAACCAGGCCGTCAGACTGGCCGTTAATAATGAACTTCTCCCGGTCGGGTTAGCGTTTTCGTCTCGATACAGATTATCGGGTGAAAAGAATTGACGCCCTTCCAAACGGAATAGCGCGTTGTGATTAGCCTGATAATTGAAGCAGAGGCCCGTGCTGTACGATCTAAAACCATCAATACCGGTGATCGGCAATTGATGGACGCCCGAATCGCTGTAATATTCGATTCGCCCTGAAAGCGAAAGCGTTTCAGTAAAATGATAGCGACCTATGAAGTTTGCGGTCCACCAGTTCTTAGTAGAGGCATTGTTCCTTTCTTGAAGCCCGATGTAAACACATGAGGTAGCATCAAATTTGTCATTGGCTTTGTATATCCAATACAAATCAGTGAAGTACCGCATCCGAAAGTCAGGATTTTGAGCCGTTTGATTGCCTCCCACATAGGTATCCCAATTGAACAACATTTTTTTATTGGGCCGAAACTCTACTTGCGTTCCAATGGCTTTGTTCTTGTCGTTCGATTGAATGACTTGCCAACCATTGAGCAAATACAAATAGGCCGTCCATTTCGTGTTTAAAGGAACACTTACTTTTACCCCAGTCAAATAATAGGGAACATTCTCGGGCGCGAAAGAACGTGTATACATTAAATGATCTTTGGAAATAGCACTTTCATTGGTATAAGGAGATCCCAATACGCCAACGTCCATCCATATATTTCGCTTGGCCGAAAGCCGTAGGCCGACACTTGCTTCGATAATATTCTTTAGTGTGCCAGCCTCAGCAGCATAGTTTGAATTTACATAGGTTCCAAATCCAGGAACAAAGCGTGCTCGAAAATTGGTCGCACGGTAGCGCAAATCGATATAGGCTAAATTCACATTCATCTCGTCATGACGATTTGAAGAAACGAAGTACGGATTACTACTGTTCGCTGGTCTGCCGAAGTTGTATCCGTAATAAGTATCAATGTAGCCCCCTACCGCCAAATGGCCAATCACAGTCGACTCTAGCGTGTCCATCGTAGCGGTATTTACTATTTGACCCGCACTTGATAACGAGATGGAGCACAAAATCAAAAATAATTTGAAGCGCATTAATTTTTTTCTACACAAAGAACAAAACAATATTAATAGAAAAAAGCCCTGAAAAATTCAGGGCTTTCATTTCTTTAAAGGCCGTTGATTTGCCTATCTTTTGGATACTTCACCTCGAATTTATAAATGACCTTTCTGGTTTCGCTTGGTTTCAGCTCCATTTCCCAAACCAATTTGCCTATGTTCTTATTAAATTTTGCTCCTGCAATATCTTGAACACTCACTTCAATTTGGGTATTTTGAGACACCGGTATCTGATCCTCAACAATCACTTTAATACTCTCTCCTTTGGTATTGCGTATGGATATTTCATAGGCGTAACTTTCCTTTTTATTGGAGCCCATGAAGCTACGCGAAGTAAGATCTTTCAGTTTCTCGCGCTTCACCACAATTCGCTTATCGCGACCCAATGAAACTGAAAGGGTATCTTTGATATTATTGGGATCAATAAATGATTTGCCCACGAAAGTGCCTTCAAAGAAAATATTGGCTTCGCCCGGCAAAAGATTAAACTCTTCCCAACCAGTTGCTCTTGCTAACAAGAATGCATCGTTGTCTAATTTGGGAGCCACCGAATACGTGTAGTCAGACTTCATTTCGTAATTGCGGATATCGACAGTTGTTGGCTTGGATGCAGACAATACCGAATAAGGAAGGGAAATATCAAATTCGGTATTGAGCGTGGTTTGAATTGTTGAGACATAGTCTGCCACCGACTCTGCAGCAGGAGCAGCCATGGAGACCATTTCTTCCTTTTCGTCCATGTTTGCTGCTCTGGACACCGCACCCGTTGATTTGTACTTTCTGCGTTCTAACCCATAAGCAATCGGCTGATAAAAATCCAAATACCAGGAACTCAATTCAGGCTTTAACCCGCTTTGGTTAGGATTTGCCGTTGACAGTTTCAACTTCACGCTCTTCCATTCTTCTCCCGTACTTTGAAAAACGTTGGCTTTGTAGCTCAATTGTAACGGACTTTTCGTGTTCATCGCTCTCACGTCATAGATGGGATACCATCCGGCATTGGCCACCACATAGTTGACATCTAAATCAACGGAGGTAGCAGCCTCTGCAGAAATACTCACTACAATTTCGCTGGTGTTGCGGCCATACATTTCATTCTGACTATTGATTTGATTATTCAGCTTCGCTATCCGCTCATTGATTTTCTTGATCTTGTCGTCTTGCTTCATTCGCGAAGTAACAATATCACCTAAGCGACTTCTGTAAAAATCCGCCATTGCTTTTAGCTCAGCTACAGTCAGGTTTTGAGTAGTCCCCCCGATCTTTTGATTACTCAATAACATCTGCTCCTCCTTACTCAGAATTTCCTTCTGACTTTGCTCCAACTGCAATTGTTTTTGCAGTTGTTCCACAGAGTCCTTTAATGCCTTCAGACTTTTGGGCATATTCAACTCGCTCAGATAATTTTGCTGATGGCTAATACCTAGAATAATAAAGCTCCCCTTTCCTGTTACTTGAATGCTTTCCGGATCGAGTTGTGAGGTAAGTCCACGCACCACCAAGTTAACTCTTCCCGGCTCAATGCGGGTCTTGACTTCGCGGGTAACTTGTGCTTTGTTTAAAAAAACGGTGACGTCTGTGATCTTGGAGTCGACATTCTTCTCATTTTGCCCCATCGCGACTAGCGCACTTACTGACAAGGCGGTGGCTAAAAGTTGGTTCTTCATATAGATTTTCATTTGTTTGGGGTAAGATTCGACAATGATCAAATTTCCATAATTCGAACGATAATTTTATCAAAACCTTGCAAATTGCCGTTAATCTGATTTCTTCTCAACGCTATGCCTAACGACCCCATTTTTGAGTACCAACCGCTCTGGCAATTTGCCCATGCTGTCTTTACAAAAATCAACTGCCCGGATGAGGAAGCAAGATTAGCCGCCAATGTGTTGTTAAGTGCCGATTTACGCGGAATCGATTCTCACGGCCTGGCTCGACTATCAGGCTATGTGCGTTTGTGGGAGGCCAAGCGAATCAATAGCGTGCCAAAAACAAAGATCGTTCATGCCAGAGCAAGCACAGCAGTATTAGATGGCGATGCTGGCTTGGGTTTAGTGGTAGCACCGAAGGCAATGGAAATTGCCATAGAGAAAGCAAACAATGTGGGCACCGGCTGGGTAGCCGTAAAAAATTCAAACCATTTTGGCATTGCAGCCTACCATGCGATGATGGCCTTGCCTCACGACATGATTGGCGTTGCAATGACGAACGCAAGTCCTTTGGTAGCTCCAACTTTTTCAGTTGAAAGGTTATTGGGTACTAATCCAATTTGTGTGGCAATCCCAGCCGGAAATCAACCGGCTTTCGTGGCTGATTTTGCAACGACAACGGCAGCGAATGGCAAACTGGAAATCCTTCAACGAAAAAATAAAGAAGCCCCTCTCGGCTGGATTCAAAAAAAAGATGGCAGCCCATCTACAAATCCTAACGAACTGAAAGATGGTGGCGCGTTGATTCCGCTGGGCAGCGATCGCGAACATGGCAGCCACAAGGGTTTTAGTTTGGGTGCCTGGGTAGATATCTTTTCTGCAGTGCTAAGCGGTGCGAATTATGGCCCATGGGTTCCACCTTTTGTTAGTTTTCTTTCTCCTCCGACCGACCCTGTTGGGGAAGGTATCGGTCATTTTTTTGGCGCGATGCGTGTTGATGCCTTTCGCCCAGCGGATGATTTCAAATTTCACATGGACAATTGGATCACCCGCTTTCGTGAGGCGAAAACAATTGAAGGGCATCCCAAGATGATTATCCCCGGAGACCCAGAACGTGAAAGTGAAGTCACGCGGATGAAAGACGGAATTCCGCTCAATTCAAAAGTGGTAGAAGACCTACAGGTGCTAGCTAAGAAATTGGGAGTAGAATTTCCGGACTAGAAAGAAAAGAATACACGAAAAACCCAAGGTGAGGCAAATGCCCTATCACTTTGGTTGTAAAGAACGTCATACAGTGCCATAGCGTTGATTGCTCCTCTACTTCCAAGTGGTTGTGAGTAGCCCAAACCTAGTAGCATTCTATTGAAAATCCTTCTCTGATCGCTATTAATGAAAGTAGGTGTCGAAATCAAATTATATTCTCCATAAGCAAAAAGCTGATCAAAATTATATCTGGCAAACGGGCTAATGCCATATTGTGTAAGAGTTACTTTGGGTCGGTCATAACTGGTTTGCTGCCAGTTGATGCCAGTACCAACTGAAAATTTCGGATTTACCATGTACCCAATAATCGGATTGAGAGCATAAAAAAAATAGGAATTGCCAAAGCCGTCCGTTCCAGAGTTAAGTCCAAAACCTCCACCGAAATAAAGCCTATCTTTTAATTTCGGCTTCTCTCCTTCTTCTATTTCTCTCTGAGAAATGCCCAACAGCGGCAAACCTATCAACAATACAACAACTAAATTTTTCATGCGTGGTTTAATCTACTTCTTGAATGATAAAAATATCTTCTGTTTCCTTTTTCATCAAATACTTTTCACGAGCAAATTTTTCCAACAATTCACGGTCAGTCATCAGCTCATGCCGATCCTTCTCTACGTCAGCAATCTTTTCCTGGTAATACGCTTTTTCCCGATCGAGGTTTCGCAGTTTGGCACCCAATTTAAAACGCGATATCAAATCATTGGAGTCTAAGAAAAGCATCCAGACAAGGAAGCAAAGACCTGTAACGATATAAAAATTACGAAAGGCGGGTGGTAATCTCTTCAACATAGCTTAAAAAATGGTTGTACGAAGATAGGGAAATTTTAGAAATGCGAAAAACCCAACTACAAATGCCAGCACGCTTCCCTTTTTTTCCGAAGCAATAAAAAAGCCGAGAATACCCTCGGCTTCAAAAATTTAAAGAAAATCCGTTTTAAAACTTCTTTCCTGGGAAATAGGCCACTTCACCCAATTCCTCTTCGATGCGGATCAACTGATTGTATTTCGCCATCCGATCTGAGCGTGAAGCAGAACCCGTTTTGATCTGGCCACAGTTCAAGGCAACAGCCAAGTCAGCAATAGTATTATCTTCAGTCTCACCCGAGCGGTGGCTCATAATGCTCTTGTATGAATTACGTTTTGCTAGGTTCACCGCGTCAATAGTTTCTGTCAACGAACCGATCTGATTTACTTTGATCAAGATCGCATTGCCTACACCTTTGTCAATTCCTTGTTGCAAGCGCTTGACGTTGGTTACAAATAAATCATCGCCTACCAACTGAACACTCTTTCCTACATTTTCAGTTAAGGCTTTCCAGCCGGCCCAATCATCTTCAGCTAATCCATCTTCAATGGAAATAATCGGATACTTCTTCGTCCAATTCGTCCAGTACTCTGCCATCTCCAATGGCTTCAATTTCTTACCTGAAGATTTTTTGAATGTATATGTTTTGGTTTTGCTGTCGTAAAATTCAGAAGCAGCCGGATCCAACGCAATCATCACATCAGAACCAGGTTTGAAACCAGCCTTCTCAATCGCTTTTAGGACAATCTCTATGGCCGCTTCGTTTGATTTGATGTTGGGTGCAAAACCACCTTCGTCACCTACATTCGTAGAAAGACCTTGGTCGTGTAATACTTTTTTCAACGTATGGAAAATCTCAGCTCCCATGCGCAACGCTTCCGAGAACGTCTTTGCACCTACCGGCATCACCATGAACTCTTGAAAGTCGATGGAGTTATCCGCGTGGCTTCCACCATTTAAGATATTCATCATCGGCACAGGAAGTGTGTTTGCATTTACGCCACCGATATAACGGTACAACGACTGACCTGCTTCCATAGCGGCTGCTTTTGCTACAGCCAATGAAACTCCCAAGATAGCGTTCGCACCCAACTTGCCTTTATTGGGCGTGCCATCTAATTCGATCATAATTTTGTCGATGAGTGATTGGTCCATCACGGGAAACCCAACCACTTCAGCCGCGATCTTCGTGTTTACGTTGTTCACCGCCTTCAATACGCCTTTGCCCATGTATTTTTTGGCATCGCCATCGCGGAGTTCTACTGCTTCATGCGAACCGGTAGATGCCCCCGAAGGAACAGCGGCACGACCAAACGCACCCGACTCGGTGAACACATCTACTTCTACTGTTGGATTGCCACGGCTATCAAGAATTTGACGGGCGTGGATGCTTTCGATTAAACTCATTTTGATTTAGGATTTAAGATGTTAGATTTATTTTTTACCACTAAGGAACGAATACACCAAGTTAAATTTCATTTTATTTTGTAGCCAATTCCAAATTGAATTGCGCGATTGTATTCAGTAACCGTTCCTACTGTTCGTAGACTAAAGTCGAAGAAGGTTATCTGGCTAATTCCAGCTAGGCCGTAGTAAAATCTTCCCGTCACGAAAAACTTTTCTGTCACATATACTCGTAGCCCACCCGCCAAGCCGAAATCAAAATCCTTATAAGTATCTGCAAGAGTTGAAGATAATCGATACGAAATACTAGGTCCAAGATCTACGCTTATCGCCTTTATTCTGTAGGACAATAAGATGGGTAGTTCCAAATAATTTATCCTAACTGAAGAACTGACGTTGGTAACTGAATAAGTAACCTCGTATCCTTTTTGTGAGAATTGAAGCTCCGGCACTACGCTCAATTTCTCAGACAACTTAACCTGCCCAAACACACCTACGTGAAGCCCTGACACCCATGAGGGTTCATTAGCCGAGGTGAACCCAATTGGGAGATCGTTGTAGACAGTTTTCGTCAAATTCAATCCACCTATCACTCCAAAAGAAACTTGCGCTAAAGAAGTCAAATAACAAACTGATAATGACAAAATTAGAACTAGGGTTTTCATCAACACTCTTCCGCTAAGACACAAAGACGTTAAGATCATTTTCATTGATTCTATCTTTTCCTTAGCTACATTTTCAAATCACCGAATTGTCGAATTTTCAAATTAGCTCTTAATCATTGAAAGAAATTGGTCAAACAAATACCGACTATCATGCGGTCCTGGCGAAGCCTCTGGATGATATTGCACCGAAAATGCTTTTTTGTTTTTTAGCCGAATGCCCATGATGGTGCCATCATTCAAATGAACGTGTGTTACCTCTACTTCCGGATGTTGCTCAAGCCCCTCGTTCTTTACCGCAAAGCCATGATTCTGTGAAGTCATCTCGCCCAAACCTGAGATTAAATTTTTTACAGGGTGGTTAAGTCCGCGATGACCGTGGTGCATTTTAAAGGTTGTGAGGCCGGCAGCCAATGCCAACAATTGATGCCCCAGGCAAATGCCAAACACAGGCTTATCAGCATCTAAAATGTCTTTTACTGTTTTTATGGCATATTCCATCACCGAAGGGTCGCCTGGGCCGTTAGAAATAAAATAACCGTGGGGCTTCCACTCTTCCATTTCTTTGTAAGTTGTCTTGGCCGGAAATACTTGTACATAGCAACCTCTTTCCGCCAGACACTTTAAAATATTATTTTTAATGCCCACATCCAGTGCCGCGATTTTAATCGGTGCATTTGGATCGCCTGCAAAATAGGGCTGTTTAGTACTTACCACAGAAGACAACTCGAGCCCATCCATTGATGGCACCTTTTTCAACTCTTCTTTCAATTGTTCGGGCGTAAGCTCAGAGGAAATGATCGCATTCATCGCCCCCTTACTTCTTATGTGCCGCACCAACTTCCGTGTATCAATGTCTGCAATTCCAACCACACCATGTCTTTCCAGGTAAGTCTGTAAGCTCTCTTTGGCTGTTTTTCGGCTGAATTCTTTTGAGAATTCATTAATCACGATGCCTTGAATTTTGGGCGAACTCGATTCATTGTCTTCAACCACAGTGCCATAGTTACCAATATGAGCCGAAGTGTTGACAACGATCTGGCCGTGGTAAGAGGGGTCAGTATAAATTTCTTGATAGCCAGTCATGCCCGTGTTGAAACAGATTTCCCCGCCACTGGTTCCTTTTTTACCGATGGCCTTCCCTTCTACAAGGAGGCCGTCTGCTAAGAGTAAATATGCTTTTCCGTTCAAGAGAGTAGAGTTAAATGGTTGACAAAAATACTTTTGTTATTGAATCAGTGATCAAGGTCGAGGTTAATTCTTTCCGCATTCGTTCGAAAAAGGGCAATAAAAAAGGGATCGAACGATGTCCAATCCCTTTTTCTATGTTTTTTGAAATCACTATTCGTCCTTTTTAGATTTTCCTGCCTTGCCGGCAGGCAGGTTGGCTGCTTTCTTGGGCTTTTCCTCTGTTGCTTCCGATACTACTTGAGCATCTTCCACACCGCCTTCATCTTTCTTTGCCTTACGGCCTCTGCGTGTCTTAGCCTTTTTCTCAGCACCATCTTTTTTGTAGATATCATTGAAATCGACCAATTCCATCAAACACATGTCTGCGGCATCACCGAGACGAGCATCTCCAAGTTTAATGATACGCGTATATCCACCAGCACGGTTGGCAATACGTCCTGCTACCTCGCCAAACAAGGTCTTAATCGACTCCTTGTTTTGCAAATAAGCAAAGACTGTTCTGCGTGAGTGGGTCGTATCGTCCTTTGACTTTGTAAGCAAAGGCTCCACATATCTCTTCAAGGCCTTTGCCTTTGCTACTGTTGTCGTAATTCGCTTATGCAAGATAAGCGAAGAGGCCATGTTGGATAACAACGCATGACGATGCGCTGACTTTCTACCAAGATGGTTGATTTTTTTACCGTGTCTCATTAGTCTTCTTCCAATTTATATTTCGCAAGATCCATTCCGAATGTAAGATTCTTATCGGCCACCAATTGCTCAAGCTCAGCCAACGACTTCTTACCGAAGTTGCGGAATTTCATCATATCAGAAATGTCCAGTCTCACTAAGTCTCCCAATGACTTCACTTCAGCTGCCTTTAAGCAGTTATAAGCACGTACTGAAAGATCTAAGTCATGAAGTTGTGTTTTCAACAGCTTGCGCATATGCAACATCTCTTCGTCTACTTGCTCTACTTCGCTATCCTTCGTTGTCTCTAATTCAATTGACTTGTCAGAGAATAAACGGAAATGCTGAATCAAAATGAAAGCAGCTCCTTCCAATGCTTTCTCAGGGTGAATCGAACCATCCGTTTCGATATCAATCAATAATTTCTCATAATCGGTCTTTTGCTCCACACGTGTGTTCTCCACACTGTATTTCACATTCTTTACCGGGGTGAAAATGGCATCGATTGGAATAAAACCAAATACTTGCTCGTTGGGTTTGCTTTCCTCTGCAGGTAAATAACCTCTACCCTTTTCTACTAATAATTCGATTTCAAAATGAGCAGATTCATCTAAGTTACAGATTACATGATCTGGATTGAGAACCTCGTAGCCTGCTGTAAACTTGGCGATATCACCTGCCTTCAACTGCTTTTGCTTCTTGATATTAACAACCACTTTCGTGTCGTTAGATTCGCCCACTTTGCGGAAACGAACTTGTTTCAAATTCAAGATGATTTCAGCAACATCTTCCACCACACCTTCAATTGTAGAGAACTCGTGCAACACACCTGGTATTTTGATACCTGTGATCGCATAACCCTCTAAGGAAGATAACAAAATTCTTCTTAACGCATTGCCTATGGTCACTCCATATCCTTTTTCCAAAGGCTTGAAGGTAAAGAAGCCGTGAAAGTCGTCTGACTTCTCCATCACCACTTTCTCCGGCATTTGAAATGCTAATATTGACATACGTGATTTTAATTAAAGGTTTGACTTACTTAGAGTACAACTCGACAATCAACTGCTCGTTGATATTCTCAGGAATATCTTGACGGGGGGGAAGATTGATCAATTTTCCTTCCATTTCTTTCATATCCCACTCCAGCCAGTTGTATTTTTTTGCTCCCTGGATAGATAACGAATTGTTGATTGCTTCCAATGATTTTGATTTCTCGCGCACCGCAATTACATCACCTGGACGTAAGAAAGCGGAAGGTATATTCAACACATCTCCGTTTACGGTAATGTGCTTGTGTACCACCAATTGACGTGCAGCTCTGCGAGTAGGTGCAACACCTAATCTGTAAACTGTATTGTCCAAGCGTGATTCCAACATCTGTAAAAGCACCTCGCCCGTTACGCCTTTCTTAGCCGAAGCCTTGTGGAACGTATTTTCGAATTGGCGCTCTAAAATGCCATAAATGAATTTCGCTTTTTGCTTTTCAGCTAACTGCACAGCATATTCTGATTGCTTGCGTTTCTTGCCCTTGCCATGCTGGCCAGCGGGATAATTCTTCTTTGCCAACGTTTTGCTGTCGCCAAAGATAGGTTCGTTATACCTTCTGGAAATCCTTGTTTTGGGTCCGGTGTACCTTGCCATGATTTATACTTTCTTGTTACTGAAATTAAACTCTTCTTTTCTTTGGAGGGCGGCAGCCATTGTGCGGCATTGGAGTAAAATCTCTTATGATTATTACTTCAACACCTGATGCTTGAATGCTACGGATAGCAGACTCGCGCCCAGCGCCAGGTCCCTTTACAAAAACCTCTACTTTTCGAACACCTAGCTCAAATGCTTTGGTGGCTGCCTCTTGCGCAGCAACCTGTGCAGCATACGGGGTGTTCTTCTTTGAGCCTTTGAAACCCATCTTTCCAGCCGAAGCCCACGACACAACTTGTCCAGTTGTATTCGTGATGGAAATGATGATGTTATTGAAGGTGGCGCGTATATGTGCCTGGCCTATGGCCTCCACATTGACTACGCGTTTCTTGCTCTTGTCCTTCTTCTTTTCAACTGCAGGTGCTGCCATACGAAAAGTATATTATTTTATTTATTAACCTTTAACTGCCTTCTTCTTGTTCGCTACTGTCTTACGCTTACCCTTGCGAGTGCGTGAGTTGTTCTTTGTCTTCTGTCCACGCACAGGTAATCCTTTGCGGTGACGAAGACCTCTGTAACAACCAATGTCCATCAATCGCTTAATGCTCAACTGCACTTCCGACTTTAAGGATCCTTCAATTCTAAATTGCTCCGCGATAACGGCTCGGACTGCGTTCGATTCTTCATCGTTCCACTCCTTCACCTTCTTATCCCAGTCAACTTTTGCCTGAGTAAGTATTTTTTGGGCTGACCTACGGCCAATACCAAAAATGTACGTGAGGCTAATTTCGCCTCGTTTGTTATCCGGAATGTCAACACCAGCAATACGTGCCATAATTATCCTTGTCTTTGTTTATACCGTGGATTCTTCTTATTGATCACAAATAATTTCCCTTTGCGCCTGATGATTTTACAATCGGCACTCCGTTTTTTTATGGATGCTCTTACTTTCATAACCTATTTATATCTAAACGTTATCCTGCCTTTTGTCAAATCATAGGGCGACATTTCCAACCGCACTTTATCCCCAGGAAGAATTCGGATATAGTGCATCCTCATCTTTCCGGATATGTGTGCTAATACTTCGTGTCCATTTTCTAACTGTACTTTAAACATTGCGTTAGATAAGGCCTCTTGTATTGTTCCGTCTTGCTCTATCGACTTTTGTTTCGCCATTTAAAACTATAACTCTCTTCTATGTACTCGTGTGTCGTCAAAATCTCCGTCCGATCAGGGAAGATGGCCACCATGTGCTCAAAATGAGCTGAAGGTTTCCTGTCTTGCGTCCGGATCGTCCATCCGTCCTTCTCCTGCACTACTTTCTTTGTTCCCATGTTGATCATCGGCTCGATGGCAAAAACCATTCCCGCCATAATCTTGGGTCCTTTTCCTCTCTTCCCATAGTTTGGCACTTCAGGATCCTCGTGCAAACTTCTACCTACCCCGTGACCAACTAACTCCCTCACCACTCCATAACCAAACTGCTCTACATATGTCTGAACAGCATGTCCAATATCACCTATTCTATTACCAATCTTTGCTTGAGCTATACCCAAATACAAAGATTCGTAAGTTCTATCCAACAACCTCAGCGCATCTTGACTAACACCTTCCAAAGGGTAAGTATAAGCAGAGTCACTGTGAAAACCCTTATACAATACACCACAGTCAATCGAGACGATGTCTTTCTCTTTCAACTCATATTCACCCGGAAAACCATGCACCACTGTATCATTAACAGAGATGCAGAGGGAAGCCGGAAATGAACCATTATAGTTCAAAAAAGAAGGCACTCCATTGTTGTCACGTATAAACTCCTCGGCAATGCTATCCAGTTTCTTCGTTTTCACCCCAGGCTTTATGGCCTTCGCTACTTCCGCATGCGCCTTTGCTAAAACTTGGGCGCTTTCCTTAATAGTCTGAATATCACTTTCCGTCTTATAGTGAACCATTCAACTTTAAGCCGCAGCAAACTGAGAACGTCCTTTTACTCTTCCTGATTTCATCATTCCCTCGTAGTGACGCATTAACAAATAACTTTCTATTTGTTGAAGCGTATCCAATACTACACCCACCAAAATGAGGAGTGAAGTACCACCATAGAAGTAAGCAAAGTTTTGCGTGATGCCCGCCTTCACTGCAAAAGCAGGAAGAACGGCAACAGCTGCTAACAACAATGCACCTGGTAAAGTAATCTTTGATAATATACTATCGATAAACTCAGCCGTTTGTTTACCTGGCTTTATACCCGGCACAAACCCACCATTTCTTTTCAAGTTCTCAGCAATGTCATTAGACGGCACTGTGATGGCTGTATAAAAGAATGTAAAAACGATAATCAATGAAGCAAACAGCAAGTTGTATTGCCATGATGTAAAATCTGCAAAGGTAGTACCCACATAGGCACTTACATCGCTGTCTCGCCAAATTTGTGCAACCAATGGTGGAATGAACATCAACGCTTGCGCGAAGATGATCGGCATTACACCGGCAGAATTCAATTTCAAAGGAATAAAATCACGCTTACCTCCATACAGTTTGTTACCTACTACTTGCTTCGCATATTGAACAGGTATTCTGCGAACGGCTTGCGTCATCGCGATTACTCCTACTACCACGAAGAATAAAGCAAGTGCTTCGATGATCAACAACAATCCACCACTAAGACCTTTTGTATCGGCTTCCTGGTAGATCGCTGCGGGGAAGCGAGAAACAATACCGATCATGATAAGCATACTGATACCATTACCAATACCTTTATCTGTGATGCGCTCACCGAGCCACATACAGAACATGGTTCCGGCTACTATGATTATCATTGATGAAATCGTGAAAAACAATCCAGGATTAATAATTGCCTCGTCATTTACTGTTGCGCGTAGGTAACCGTATGACTGGGCAGCGGTGATAGCGATTGTCAGCACTCGAGTAAACTGATTTAATTTTTTTCTTCCACTATCTCCTTCTTTTTGCATTTTGGCAAAATGAGGAACTGCTACGGTCAATAATTGAACAACGATAGAAGCAGAAATGTAAGGCATAATGCCCAACGCGAAGATCGAAGCTCGGCTGAATGAGCCACCTAAAAAGGTGTTCAAGAAATCAAAAATGCCACCTTGATTGCCCGTTAATAAATTTGGATCAATACCCGGTAAAACGATATAAGAACCTAATCGGAAAATAATAAGGAAGCCCATCGTGTTAAGAATTCTTACACGAAGATCTTCGATCGCAAAAATGTTCTTTATAGTTGTAAAGAAACGCTTCATCTATTTCTTGGTTGTGGCGCTACCGCCTGCTGTTTCAATGGCTTTCGTTGCAGTTTCAGAAAATGAATGTGCTTCTACATTTACTTTCGTCTTCAATTCGCCACGACCCAATACCTTTACTCTGTCTTTCTTGCCAACAATTCCATTGTCAATCATCAACTGAATGCTCAATGAAGAGGCACTTGTCTTTTTTGCCAATTCTTCTAAGGCATCCAAATTGATTGCTTTGAAGGTGATTTTGTTGTTATTCTTGAAACCAAATTTTGGTACGCGTCTCTGAAGTGGCATCTGTCCACCTTCGAAACCACTTTTCTTACTATTACCAGAACGAGATTGTGCTCCTTTGTGACCACGACCTGCGGTACTACCGCCAGAACCTTGTCCGCGACCCAATCTCTTATTTGTTCTTACCGATCCTTCGGCCGGCTTAAGTGTGTGCAGCTTCATGTGTTTCTATATATTTTTATGGTCACATGGAATGGTCTAATCCATGTTGCGCTTTGAAAAAAACTTGTATGCGACCATTTCATCTTATAATTCTGTTACGCTCACTAAATGACTAACTTTTTTTACCATCCCCTGTATCTGCGGAGTGTACTCCACTTCCACCGACTTATTGATCCTGCCTAGACCCAACGACTGAATAGTGCGCTGTTGCGTATCAGGTCTCTTGATCATGCTACGGATCTGGGTGATTTTAACTTTTGCCATGGGTATTAACCGTTAAAAACTTTTGATAAAGAAACACCACGATTTCTCGCGATGGTTTGAGGATCGCGCATAGTTGTCAACGCCTTGAAAGTTGCCTTCACCACGTTGTGTGGGTTGGATGAACCTTTCGATTTCGCCAACACATTATGCACCCCAGCACTTTCCAGCACCGCACGCATCGCACCACCTGCAATTACACCTGTACCTGGAGAGGCGGGCTTCAAAAGCACAAAACCACCACCAAACTTGCCAAGCGACTCATGTGGAACAGTGCCTTTAATAATAGGTACCTTCACCAAGTGCTTTTTTGCGTCATCTATTCCTTTTGTAATGGCGTCAGTTACCTCATTAGCTTTACCTAATCCGTAACCTACTACTCCATTTCCATCGCCTACCACCACAATGGCAGCGAAACTAAATCTTCTACCACCTTTCACCACTTTGGCTACACGCTGGATTGCAACCACCTTTTCTTTAAGGTCGATTTCACTGGCTTTTACTGTGCTGACGTTACTTTGTGTCATGCTATTAAAAATTTAAGCCTCCCTCTCTGGCACCTTCGGCCAAAGCTTTAATGTTACCGTGATATAAATAACCGTTGCGGTCAAATACGATGTCTTTGATTCCGCTAGCCAATGCTTTTTCTGCTAACTTCTGACCTACGGTTTTTGAAATCGAAAGAGTTACTCCACCTTTCTTGTCAAGATCTTTTGAAGACGTAGCAAGAAGAGTATGTCCTTTCGCATCATCAATCACCTGGGCATAGATTGCTTTATTGCTTTTGAAAACAGAAAGTCTCGGACGAGCCAAAGTTCCTTCCAGTTTTTTGCGGATCCCTTTTTTTATCCGAAGCCTTCTAACTTTAATATTTGGCATACCTTCTATTATTTAGCTGCTGCTTTACCAGCTTTTCTACGAACAAACTCACCAACATAACGAATACCCTTTCCTTTGTAAGGTTCAACGCTGCGCAACGATTTTATTTTGGCAGCTACCTGACCGATCAATTGCTTGTCGGTTCCTTCCAACGTGATAATAGGATTTTGTCCTTTCTCTTGAGTGGCTACCACCTTTAGCTCAGAAGGAACAGCCAGGATCACGCTGTGTGAATAGCCCAAGCTTAAATCTAACAAGTTGCCTTGTGCCGTAGCCTTGAAACCTACTCCAATTACTTCTAATTGTCTTTTATAACCTGTGCTAACACCCTCTACCATATTGGCAATGAGAGAGCGATACAATCCGTGCATAGCCTTGTGTCTCTTCTGCTCAGTAGGGCGATGAACCACAATGTTTCCCTCTTCCAAGGTTATTTTAAAATCAGCATCAATGAGTTGTTTTAACTCACCTTTGGGTCCTTTCACTGTAACTTTATGGTCTGCTTCAGCAAACGTGAATGTTACACCTTTGGGAAGTTCTATCGGAAGTCTACCTATTCGTGACATGACGTTGTATAATTAATAGATATAACATAAAACCTCTCCACCTACATTCAATGCCTTTGCTTCTTTGTCGGTGATAACACCTTTAGAAGTTGACAGAATGGCAATGCCTAAACCGTTCAATACCTTTGGAAGGCGATCAGCTCCTTTGTACTGGCGCAAACCAGGTGAACTGACACGATCCAGCTTGGTAATTGCCGACTCCTTTGTCTCAGGGTTATACTTCAAAGCAATCTTGATGTTGCCTTGTTTATTGTCCGTTTCCTCGAACTTGTAGTTTAGGATGTACCCCTTGTCAAAAAGAACCTTTGTTACTTCTTTCTTTAAGTTAGAAGCAGGCACTTCCACTACACGGTGGCGAGCCTTGATGGCGTTGCGCAACCGGGTTAAATAATCTGCAATTGGATCAGTAGTCTTCATTTCACTTTTCTTTAAAAAGCAAGCCCCATTTTTCGAACGGGGCTGCAAAGATAAATAACAATTTTTGTTATCCAAACTGTTACCCGGTTTCAACTTCGATATTCTGGGAGTTGACCTCGGTACTCAGCAACCAATAAATTCTATGCCTTTGGCAGGCTAAAACAAGCTTACCAGCTTGACTTAGTTATGCCAGGGATTTTTCCCTCACTCGCCAATTGGCGAAACTGATTACGACAAATGCCAAACTTAGCCATATAGCCTCTGGGGCGTCCGGTAAGCTTGCATCTGCTATGTAGCCTTACTTTTGACGAGCTTCTTGGAAGTTTATCCAATCCAACCCAGTCTTGAGCTTCCTTAAGCGCTGCACGTTTTTTGGCGTAGCGCTCAACTAATCTTAACTTCTTTTTGTCTCTTGCGATGACTGCTAACTTTGCCATGCTATTAGTTTTTAGTGACGAAAGGCATACCAAATGCTTTCAATAATTCGTAGCTCTCCTCATCCGTAGGTGCGGTAGTTACGAAGGTGATATCCATTCCATTAATTTTCTGAACCTTATCAATAGAAATCTCTGGGAAAATGATCTGCTCCTTCACGCCCAGTGTATAATTTCCACGTCCATCAAATCCTTTGTCATTCACTCCTTTAAAATCCCTCACGCGAGGAAGAGCGATATTCATCAAACGATCCATGAATTCATACATTCTATCTCCACGCAAAGTTACCTTGGCGCCAATCGCTTGGTTACCACGCAGCTTAAAGTTAGAGATATCTTTCTTCGACTTGGTAGAAACCGCTTTTTGACCAGAAATAGTTGTAAGCTCTTCAACGCCTACTTCAATCAATTTCTTATCAGCTACAGCTGCGCCAATACCTTTGTTGATACAAATCTTTTCGATCTTGGGTACCTGCATTACTGACTTATACTGAAACTTCTGCTTCAGGCCAGGAACGATTTCCTTGAGGTACTTTGCTTTTAATCTTGGTGTTGCCATTACTTTATAAATTCACCTGTTTTCTTAGAAAATCTTTGAAGCTTTCCTTTGTCATTCAATTTCCGACCGGTACGAACAGCTTTACCCGTTCCTGGATCAACCAACATCAGATTGCTGATGTGAATCGTTCCTTCCATCTTCTTAATTCCTCCTTCTGGCTTACCAGCGGTTGGTTTTTGATGCTTCGTGACGATATTAATTCCCTCCACAATAGCGCGGCTCTTATCCGCAATGATTTCCAATACTTTTCCAGTCTTGGTTCGGTCATTGCCTGTCAACACCTTCACGGTGTCTCCTTTCCGGATGTGCAGTTTCTGCTGCTTGTTTGATTTTCTTTCCATATGATTATAATACTTCTGGAGCCAAAGAAATAATTTTCATGAATTGCTTTTCACGAAGTTCACGAGCTACCGGGCCAAAAATACGTGTGCCTCTTGGCTCATCTTGAGGATTCAAAAGAACAGCCGCATTGTCTTCAAACCGAATATAAGATCCGTCTTTTCTTCTGATTTCCTTTTTAGTACGAACGATCACCGCTTTTGAAACTGTGCCTTTTTTGATTTGGCTCGTAGGGATGGCCGATTTAACGGTCACCACAATTTTGTCGCCCACGCTAGCTGAACGTCTGCGCGTTCCTCCCAGCACATGCAAACACAATACTTCTTTTGCGCCACTGTTATCGGCTACTGTGAGCCTGGATTCTGTCTGTATCATGATTACTTCGCTTTTTCAACTATTTCAACCAATCTCCATCTCTTGCTCTTGCTCAATGGGCGTGTCTCCATGATGCGGACAGTATCTCCAATACCGGCCTCATTTTTTTCGTCATGCGCCATGAACTTCGTAGTCTTGTTCATGAACTTTCCATAGATCGGATGTTTCACCTTTCTATCAATGGCAACCGTGATTGACTTAGTCATTTTATTACTCGTCACTCTGCCTACCTTTTCTTTTCTGAGGTTACGCTCCGCTTCCATGAAATTATTATTTTGATTCCTTTGCTGTCAATTCTGTTTTCAATCTCGCCACCAACTTGCGAGCCTCTTTAATCTTCATTGGATTTTCAATAGATGAAATCTGATGGGCAAATTTTATTTTGCGCAAGTTTTCCTTTTCACTTCCAATTTTCTCTTTCAGCTCAGCTACTGTAAGCCCTTTGATTTCAGTATTTTTCATTTTATTTCTTCTCTACTTGTTCTACAAAATCTCTGCGAACGGTAAAGCGCGTTTTCAACGGTAATTTACCATCCGCCAGTGCCAATGCTTTTTTAGCCGTTGCCATGGTTACTCCACCCGCTTCAAATATGATGGT
>Ga0068876_10000057_pt1 | contig 80360 bp, 67 predicted proteins | sample NOAtaG_6_FD_66442 | JGI IMG/M metagenome (GOLD analysis project Ga0068876, IMG submission 66442) | Freshwater lake microbial communities from Lake Erie, under a cyanobacterial bloom - NOAA_Erie_Diel5S_2200h metaG | ecosystem: Environmental > Aquatic > Freshwater > Lake | place: USA: Ohio, Lake...
AAAGAAGCCGGTGTAGCTCAGGGGTAGAGCGCTTCCTTGGTAAGGAAGAGGTCACGAGTTCAAATCTCGTCATTGGCTCAGTGAGGATTTTGTTTCATCCATTTAGTTGGGTGAAATTTTGTGTATATATGAGTTTGTTTTTTTTATTAACTAAGTAACAAAGTAAGAACAATGGCTAAGGAAAATTTTGATCGTTCCAAACCACACGTGAATATCGGTACTATCGGTCACGTCGATCATGGTAAAACAACATTAACAGCTGCTATTTCAAGCGTATTGGCTAGCAAGGGACTTGCACAAGTTCGTGATTTCTCTTCAATTGACAATGCTCCAGAAGAAAAAGAGCGTGGTATTACAATTAATACGTCTCACATTGAGTACGAAACGGCTAATCGCCATTATGCACACGTTGACTGTCCTGGTCACGCTGACTATGTAAAGAACATGGTGACTGGTGCGGCTCAAATGGATGGTGCAATCCTTGTGGTTGCTGCTACTGATGGTCCAATGCCTCAGACTCGTGAACACATACTTCTTGGACGTCAAGTAGGTGTTCCTCGTTTAGTTGTGTTCATGAATAAAGTGGACATGGTTGATGATCCAGAATTACTTGAATTGGTTGAGATGGAAGTAAGAGAATTGCTTTCTTTCTATCAGTACGATGGGGATAATGCTCCAGTTATTCAAGGTTCTGCTCTTGGAGCTTTAAATGGTGAAGAGAAATGGGTTAAAACAGTAGAAGACCTCATGGATGCTGTTGATACTTACATCGAATTGCCTCCACGTGATGTAGATAAGGCTTTCTTGATGCCAGTTGAAGATGTATTTACAATTACAGGTCGTGGTACTGTGGCTACTGGACGTATCGAAACAGGAGTTATTAACTCAGGTGACCCAGTTGAAATCCTTGGTATGGGAGAGACTAAATTGACCTCGACTGTTACAGGTGTGGAGATGTTCCGTAAAATTCTTGACCGTGGTGAGGCTGGAGATAACGTAGGCCTACTTTTACGTGGTATTGAAAAATCTCAAATTAAGCGTGGAATGGTTATCTGTAAGCCAGGTTCAACTACTCCTCATGTTGAGTTTAAAGCTGAAATTTACGTATTGAAAAAAGAAGAAGGTGGTCGTCATACTCCTTTCCATAATAAATACCGTCCTCAATTCTATTTCCGTACAACTGATGTAACTGGTGAAATATTCCTTACAGATGGTCGTGAAATGGTTATGCCAGGAGATAACGTTTCAATTACAGTTAAACTTATCGTACCTGTAGCTATGGATAAAGGATTGCGTTTTGCAATTCGTGAAGGTGGTAGAACAGTTGGTGCTGGTCAGGTTACTGAGATCGTATCTTAAAAAATAGTATAAATACCTAATTTCAAAAGGGGAGTTCGCTCCCCTTTTTGAACGGGTGTAGCTCAGCTGGTAGAGTAGTGGTCTCCAAAACCATTGGTCGTGGGTTCGAATCCTACCGCCCGTGCTAAAAAATAAAAGAAAGTGTCAAAATTTAGAAACTATATCAATGAAACTGTGAACGAAATGGTTCACAATGTTACATGGCCGACATGGAAAGAACTCCAGAATCATGCTATTATAGTTGTGATTGCTTCTATTATTATCGCATTGTTGATATTCACAATGGATTTTGTTTTCGGTAATAACTCAGGAACTAAAGATCCCGTTTGGGAAGGTTTATTAGGATTTCTTTACAATTTATTTAAATAAGATTCCATGAGTGAAATTAAAAAACGTTGGTATGTCGTTCGAGCTGTGAGCGGTAAAGAAAAAAAGGTTAAGGAATATCTTGACTTGGAGATTGCTCGACTTAAATTGAATGATTTTATCGACCAAGTTTTAATTCCTACCGAAAAAGTATTTCAAATTAGAAATGGTAAAAAGGTTTCAAAAGAAAAAGCATACTTACCTGGTTATGTTCTAGTAGAAGCAGCTTTAGTTGGAGAGGTACCTCACGTAATTAAAAGTATTCCAAATGTCATAGGATTCCTTGGAACTGAAAAAGGTGGTGAACCGGTTCCAATGCGATTGAGCGAAGTGAACAGAATACTCGGTAAGGTAGATGAGCTATCTGAAAATGAAGAGGAGATGAAAATACCTTTTGTGGTTGGAGAATCCGTAAAGGTTATAGATGGACCTTTCAACAATTTCAGTGGCGTTATCGATGAAATTAATGAAGAGAAAAAGAAACTGAAGGTAATGGTAAAAATCTTCGGTAGAAAGAACCTTCTCGAACTTAGCTACATGCAAGTAGAAAAGGAAATTTAAGAATAAGTATATTAACCGTAGGAGTGAGCAATGCGATTAAAGCTTCCCGCAAATACTCACGTTTGACTACATAAATTAAATACAAATGGCAAAAGAAGTAGCAGCGTTGATCAAATTACAGATCAAAGGCGGTGCAGCTAACCCTTCTCCTCCTGTCGGACCTGCTTTAGGTGCGAAAGGGGTTAATATCATGGAGTTTTGCAAACAATTCAATGCAAGGACTCAAGATAGACCAGGGAAAATTACACCGGTAGTTATCACTGTTTATGGTGATAAATCCTTTGATTTTGTTTTAAAAACCCCGCCGGCAGCAGTTCAAATCGTTGAGCATACTAAAATCAAAAAAGGTTCCTCTGAACCAAACAAATCAAAAGTTGGAAATATCTCTTGGGATCAAATTAGAACGATTGCAGAGGATAAATTACCAGATTTAAATTGTTTTACTATTGATGCAGCTATGACTATGATTGCTGGAACTGCAAGAAGTATGGGTGTAACTGTTAAAGGTGGTGAAGCACCTAAAATCAAATAGATAATGTTATGAAAAGAGTATCTAAAAAAAGAAAAGAGATTCTTGCTAAATTTGATTTAGCAAAGTCTTACTCATTGGCAGAAGCATGTGATTTGGTTAAAGGTATTTCAACTACTAAATTTGATGCATCTGTGGATATTAGTGTCCGCCTTGGAGTTGATCCAAGAAAAGCAAATCAAATGGTTCGTGGAACTGTGGCTCTACCACATGGAACGGGAAAAGATGTACGTGTCTTGGTATTGTGTACTCCAGACAAGGAGGCAGAGGCAAAAGCTGCTGGTGCTGATTATGTTGGTTTAGATGACTACATTGAAAAAATTAAAGGTGGTTGGACCGATATTGATGTTATCGTTACAATGCCTGCAGTTATGGGTAAAGTTGGTGCACTTGGACGAATTCTTGGACCTCGTGGTTTAATGCCAAATCCTAAAACTGGAACTGTTACAATGGAAGTCGGAAAAGCTGTGGAAGAAGTAAAAGCAGGAAAAATAGATTTTAAAGTTGACAAATATGGTATAATCCATTCTGCAATTGGTAAGGTTAGTTTCGAAGGAGATAAAATCCGTGAAAATGCTAATGAGCTAATTCAGCAGCTTATTAAATTAAAGCCTTCAGCTGCAAAGGGTACCTATATCAAAAGTATTTACCTAAGTTCTACAATGAGTCCTGGTATCCAAATAGATGCAAAGTCTGTTGTTGCTTAAACATTCAAACTTATGACAAAACAAGAAAAAGCGCAGTACATAGAAACGTTAGCAGCAGAATTATCAAACGCTAATGTCTTCTATTTGGCCGATACCGCTGGTTTGACTGTTGAAATAGTTAACAGCTTACGAAGAAAATGTTTCCAATCTAACATTCGCATGCGTGTGGTTAAAAACACACTTTTAGTGAAAGCTATGGATAAAGTGGATGGAAAGGAATACGGGGATTTAAAAAGCACCCTGTCTGGAGCTACTTCAATCATGTTTAGTGAAGTGAGCAATGCTCCTGCTAAACTGATTCAAGAATTTCGTAAGAAAAATGATAAACCAATTTTAAAAGGGGCTTACATCCACGATGCAACATTCGTAGGAGATAATCAATTAGATACATTAGTATCATTGAAAAGCCGTGAAGAACTTATTGGTGATATCGTTGGTTTACTTCAAAGTCCCGCCAAAAATGTGGTTTCTGGACTTACAGGTGCAGGAGCAAAAATTGCTGGCATCTTAAAAACGCTCGAAGAAAGAGCATAATAGTTAATTAATAATTTTTGTTGAACCTTTTTTTTAAAACAAATAAAAATGGCTGATTTAAAGCAAATTGCGGAAACGCTAGTAAACTTGACAGTTAAAGAAGTAAATGATTTAGCTGCGATTCTTAAAGATGAATATGGTATCGAACCTGCTGCTGCTGCACCTGTTATGGTAGCTGCTGCTGGTGGAGATAGCGGTGAAGCTGCAGTAGAAAAAACTGAATTCGACGTTATCCTTAAGTCGGGTGGTGCAAATAAACTTGCAGTAGTAAAACTTGTAAAAGAATTAACTGGTAATGGATTGAAAGAATCTAAAGACCTAGTTGATGGTGCACCTGCAACCTTGAAAGAAGGTGTTTCTAAAGATGAGGCCGAAGGTCTTAAGAAGTCTCTAGAAGAAGCAGGAGCAGAAGTTGAAATTAAATAATTAATTTCTTTATATTGGGAAAAGGTGTCCGTTATTAACGGATACCTATTCCTGTTTTATGTGTGTAAGCACAATTTTTAAGTCGTTTTTAATAATTAAATCGATTAGCCTTGGCAACATCAAGCAACATTTCAACAAGAATTAATTTTGCATCAAGCAAAAGTCAATTCGATTATCCAGATTTCTTGGATATTCAATTAAAATCCTTCCAAGAATTTTTTCAGTTGGAAACAACACCTGAAAATCGTGAAAGCGAAGGATTATTTAAAGTATTTGCTGAAAATTTCCCGATTACTGACACACGTAATCAATTCGTTTTGGAATTTTTAGACTATTTCATTGATCCTCCAAGATACACAATAGAAGAATGTATCGAAAGAGGTTTAACCTACAGTGTTCCGCTGAAAGCAAAACTAAAATTGTATTGTACAGATCCAGAACACGAGGATTTTGAAACCATAGTTCAAGATGTTTATTTGGGAACTATACCTTATATGACACCGAAAGGTTCTTTTGTTGTTAATGGAGCAGAGCGTGTGATTGTTTCTCAATTACATCGTTCTCCAGGTGTATTTTTCGGTCAAAGTAGACATGCTAATGGGACAAAATTATATTCTGCGAGAATAATACCATTCAAGGGTTCTTGGATAGAATTCGCAACAGATATTAACAGTGTAATGTACGCATACATTGACAGAAAGAAAAAATTACCTGTAACCACATTGTTAAGAGCAATAGGTTATGAAAGTGATAAAGATATCTTAGAAATATTTGGCCTAGCTGACGAAGTTAAGGCAACAAAAGCCAACTTAAAAAAATTAGTTGGTCGTAAATTGGCAGCCAGAGTATTGAAATCATGGATTGAGGACTTCGGTGATGAAGATACTGGTGAAGTAGTATCAATCGAAAGAAATGAAGTGCTTCTCGATCGAGAGACTATTTTGGAAGATCATCATATTGATTTAATTGTTGACTCAGGAGTGAAAAATGTTATCCTTCACAAGGATGATGTGAATACGGCCGACTTTACGATAATATACAACACACTTCAAAAAGATACCTCCAATTCGGAAAAAGAAGCAGTTGAACATATTTATAGACAATTAAGAAATGCCGAACCACCTGATTATGAAACAGCTAAAGGTGTTTTTGAAAAATTGTTTTTCTCCGATACAAGATATGATTTAGGTGAAGTTGGTCGTTTTAGGTTGAATAAAAAACTTAGAATTGACAGTTCTGAAGAATCACGTGTATTGACGAAAAGTGATATTATTTCTATTATCAGGTATTTAATAGAATTAATAAATTCGAAAGCTGATGTTGATGATATAGATCACTTATCAAATCGACGAGTAAGAACAGTTGGTGAGCAATTATATGCTCAATTTGGCGTAGGACTGGCAAGAATGGCCAGAACGATTAGAGAAAGAATGAATGTTCGTGACAATGAAGTCTTCACTCCAATAGATCTTATTAATGCAAAGACTCTATCATCAGTTATTAATTCCTTCTTTGGTACAAACCAACTTTCTCAGTTTATGGACCAAACAAATCCATTATCTGAAGTTACGCACAAAAGAAGGTTGTCTGCATTAGGGCCTGGCGGTTTATCGAGAGAAAGAGCTGGATTTGAGGTCAGGGATGTCCATTATACACATTATGGACGCTTGTGTACAATTGAAACTCCTGAAGGACCAAATATTGGTTTGATTTCTTCACTTTGTGTCTTCGCTAAGGTGAACAAATTAGGATTTATTGAGACTCCATATCGTGAAGTTAATAATGGTAATGTATCTCTTGAAAATGAACCTGTTTATCTTTCAGCTGAAGAAGAAGATGCAAAAATGATCGCTCAAGCGAATGCGAAAGTTGATGATAAAGGTAAATTCCTAACAGAATTCGTGAAAGCTCGTTTTGAAGGTGATTTTCCTGTTGTTGCTCCATCAGAAATCCATCTCATGGATGTTGGTGCCAATCAAATTGCTTCGATTGCAGCGTCATCAATTCCTTTCCTTGAACACGATGATGCCAATAGAGCATTGATGGGTTCAAACATGCAACGACAAGCAGTACCATTGCTCAAACCAAGTTCTCCGATTGTTGGTACAGGAATAGAGAGACTTGTTGCAAGAGATTCAAGAGTTTTGGTTAATGCAGAAGGTGCAGGTGTAGTTGAATATGTTGATGCCAATGAAATAGTGATTCGATACGACTGGACATTAGAAGATAAGCTAGTAAGTTTTGACAGTGAGGTTATTCACTATCCGCTTACCAAGTTCATGAAAACAAATCAAAGCACTTGTATAAATTTAAAACCTATCGTGAAGAAGGGTGATCGAGTGGATAAAGGTCAGGTTCTTTGTGAAGGATATGCCACACAACAGGGTGAATTAGCGCTAGGACAAAACTTAAAAGTTGCCTTCATGCCTTGGAAAGGGTATAACTTCGAGGATGCAATTGTTATCTCCGAAAAAGTTGTTCGTGATGATATCTTCACATCAATTCATATTGATGAATATGCTTTAGAAGTGCGTGATACAAAACGAGGAATGGAAGAGTTAACTTCTGATATTCCGAACGTTTCTGAGGAGGCTACTAAAGATTTAGATGAAAACGGATTAATTCGAATAGGAGCTGAAATTAAAGAAGGAGACATCCTTATTGGAAAAATTACACCAAAAGGTGAAACAGATCCATCGCCAGAAGAGAAATTACTTCGAGCAATATTCGGTGATAAGGCTGGGGATGTAAAAGATGCATCACTCAAAGCTGGTCCATCATTGCGCGGAGTGGTAATTGATAAAAAACTATTTTCTCGTGCGATAAAAGACAGAAAGTCAAAGGCTCAGGACAAACCTGTTTTGGAAAATCTAGATGCTGATTATGAAAAAGATCTGGCTGTCTTAAAGGATAAACTTTCAGAAAAATTAATGACTATTCTCGGAGAGCATAAATGTGCTGGAGTCTATAATAATTTTAAAGAAGAAATAATAAAAAAGGGAACCAAGTTTAATCAGAAGAATTTAGTTTCAATTGATTATTCTATTGTTAACCCAACTAATTGGACTTCCGATAGTCATGTAAATGGATTGATAGGTCGTGTTATACACAACTTTAATATCAAGGCAAATGATTTACTTGGTGTTTACAAACGTAAGAAATTCCATATTTCTGTAGGTGACGAATTGCCAGCTGGAATTGTTAAAATGGCAAAAGTATACGTTGCTAAGAAACGTAAATTAAAAGTTGGTGATAAAATGGCGGGTCGCCATGGTAATAAAGGAATTGTTGCCAACATTGTTCGCCAAGAGGACATGCCTTTCTTAGAAGATGGAACGCCTGTAGATATAGTCTTAAATCCACTTGGTGTTCCTTCAAGGATGAACTTAGGACAAATTTATGAAACAGTTTTAGGATGGGCCGGAGAGAAACTGGGGGTAAAATTTGCGACACCTATTTTTGATGGTGCTCACCCTAATGAAATAGATGAATGGACTAATAAAGCAGGAATACCAAAATCAGGTAAAACTTATCTATATGATGGTGGAACCGGTGAAAAATTCCATCAACCAGCAACTGTCGGTGTTATTTATATGTTGAAACTCTCGCATATGGTTGACGATAAAATGCATGCTCGTTCGATAGGACCATACTCTCTTATTACGCAACAACCGTTGGGAGGTAAAGCTCAATTTGGTGGACAGCGTTTTGGTGAAATGGAGGTTTGGGCGCTAGAGGCATTTGGTGCAGCAAATATTTTGCAGGAAATCCTGACAGTGAAATCAGATGATGTTATGGGTAGAGCTAAAGCCTACGAGTCAATTGTGAAAGGTGATAATATCCCAGAACCTGGAATTCCGGAGTCGTTTAATGTATTGCTCCACGAGTTGCGAGGATTGTGTTTAAACATCTCCTTGGATTAATTGTCGATTGTTGAATTATCAAATAGAAGCATAAAATGGCTTACAGAAAAGAAACACCGAAAAAACAAAGCAGTTTCAATAAAATAACGATTTCTTTGGCTTCACCAGAGGTAATACTTGAACAATCAAGTGGGGAAGTTTTGAAACCGGAAACAATAAATTACCGAACCTATAAACCAGAAAGGGATGGTTTGTTTTGTGAACGTATTTTTGGACCTGTTAAAGACTACGAATGTCATTGCGGTAAGTATAAAAGAATTCGTTACAAAGGAATTGTTTGTGACAGATGTGGTGTAGAGGTAACGGAAAAGAAGGTAAGAAGAGAGAGAATGGGACACATATCGTTGGTGGTACCAGTTGCCCATATATGGTATTTTCGCTCATTGCCTAATAAAATTGGATATTTATTAGGTTTACCAACTAAGAAACTTGATCAAATTATTTATTACGAAAGATACGTAGTTATACAACCTGGAATTGCGTCGAATTTAGATGGATCATCACTTCAGCGTTTAGATTTCCTAACAGAAGAGGAATATTTAGACATTATTGATTCCTTACCAAAAGAAAATCAATACCTTGAGGATACCGATCCAAATAAGTTTGTTGCGAAAATGGGAGCAGAGGCTCTACATGATTTATTGAAATCGTTAGATCTCGAATCTTCATCTTATCAATTGCGCCATCAAGCAAATACAGAAACTTCAGTTCAAAGAAAGAATGAAGCGCTGAAAAGATTGCAAGTGGTTGAAGCTATGCGTGAATCTCAAGAGCGGATTGATAATCGTCCTGAATGGATGATTGTTAAAGTTGTTCCAGTTATTCCACCGGAATTGCGTCCTTTGGTTCCACTAGATGGTGGAAGATTCGCAACTTCTGACTTGAATGATTTATATAGAAGAGTGATCATAAGAAATAATCGATTAAAAAGATTAATTGAGATTAAAGCACCTGAAGTAATTTTACGTAATGAAAAACGAATGCTTCAGGAGTCTGTAGACTCTTTGTTTGATAATTCAAGAAAGTCAAGTGCTGTCAAAACAGAATCCAATCGTCCATTGAAGTCGTTATCAGACTCTTTAAAAGGAAAACAAGGTAGATTCCGTCAAAATTTATTAGGAAAACGTGTGGATTATTCGGCACGTTCAGTAATTGTTGTTGGTCCAGATCTTAAATTGCATGAATGTGGTTTACCAAAAGATATGGCAGCTGAACTCTACAAGCCATTCATTATCAGAAAAATGATTGAGCGTGGAATAGTTAAAACAGTAAAATCTGCTAAGAAAATTGTTGATAGAAAAGAACCTATTGTTTGGGATATTTTAGAAAATGTTTTAAAAGGACATCCTGTTCTCCTAAATAGAGCACCAACACTTCACCGTCTTGGGATTCAATCATTTCAGCCGAAACTTATTGAAGGTAAAGCGATCCGTTTACATCCATTGGTTACTACGGCGTTTAACGCAGATTTCGATGGTGACCAAATGGCGGTTCACCTTCCACTAGGAAATGCAGCCATTCTTGAAGCACAACTTTTAATGTTGGCCTCTCACAATATACTTAATCCTGCAAATGGAGCACCTATCGCCGTTCCATCTCAAGACATGGTACTTGGACTTTATTATATTACTAAAGGTAAAAAGTCTATGGGTGATCTAGTTGTAAAAGGCGAAGGTGGTGTTTTCTATTCTCCTGAGGAAGTAATCATTGCATATAATGAGAAACAATTGGATCTACATGCACATATTAAAGTAAGATCCTACGACCTCAATGAAAAGGGTGAGTTAGAACTGCAACTTATTGAAACTACTTGTGGTCGAGTGCTTTTCAACGAAAGAGTGCCTAGAGAAGTTGGATATATCAATGATGTAATGACTAAAAAGGCATTAAGAGATATCATTGGAGAAGTATTGAAAATTTCAGGAACTTCAAGAACTGCTCAGTTCTTGGATGAAATAAAGGAGTTGGGATACGAAATGGCCTTCAAAGGTGGATTGTCTTTCAATCTTGATGATATTATTATTCCAAAGGAAAAAGTAGATTTGGTTAATAAAGCCGAAAATGAAGTTAAAGAGGTAATGATGAACTACAATATGGGTCTTATTACCAACAATGAGCGTTACAATCAAATTATTGACATCTGGACACATACCAACTCGCGTTTGACACACACGTTAATGGAACAGTTGAAGAATGATAAACAAGGATTCAACTCAATTTACATGATGTTTGACTCTGGAGCACGTGGTTCAAAAGAACAAATTCGTCAGCTTTCAGGAATGCGAGGATTAATGGCTAAACCTCAAAAATCAGGTGCATCCACTCAAGAAATTATTGAAAACCCAATTTTATCAAATTTTAAAGAAGGACTTTCAATTCTAGAATATTTTATTTCTACTCACGGTGCAAGAAAAGGTCTTGCTGATACCGCCTTGAAAACGGCTGATGCGGGATACTTAACTAGAAGATTAGTTGATGTCGCTCAGGATGTTGTTATTAATGCTGTCGATTGTGGAACGTTGAGAGGAATCGTAGCTACATCATTGAAGAAAAATGATGAGGTAGTTGAACCTTTATACGATAGAATTTTAGGCAGAACTTCTGTTCATGATGTTTATTACCCCGAATCAGACAACTTAATTGTGTCTGCTGGGGAACTGATCTCTGAAGAAGTGGCTCAAGCAATTGAAAAGGCGGGAATTGAAGAAGTTGAAATTCGATCAGTTCTTACCTGCGAAATGCGACGAGGTGTATGTTCAAAGTGCTATGGTAGAAACCTTGCAACTCACAGATCTGCACAATTGGGAGATTCAGTTGGCGTAATTGCAGCACAATCAATCGGTGAGCCAGGTACTCAGTTAACATTGAGAACGTTCCACGTTGGGGGTACTGCATCTAATATTGCTGATGTCTCTGATCTAAAGGCTAAAGCCAATGGTAAATTAGAAATCGAAGAACTTAGAACTATAGAAAAAGTGAACGCTGATGGATCTAAGAAAGTGGTGGTAGTAGGCCGTTCTGCTGAATTGAAAATTACTGACGAAAAAACAGGTATAGTTGTTATGAACGCAAATATACCTTATGGATCAGAAATGGTTGTGCAAAATAATGCCAAGATTAAGAAAGGCGATGTTATTTGTAAATGGGATCCTTATAATGCGGTTATCGTTTCTGAAGTTTCTGGTAAAGTAGTTTTCGATAGTATAGTTGAAGGTATAACCTATCGTGAAGAAGTCGATGAACAAACAGGGTTTACTGAAAAAGTAATTACTGAATCAAGAGATAAGAAGAAAAATCCGGCTATTCATATTGCAGATGCAAAATCAAAACAAATTCTAAGGGAATATTCATTACCTGTTGATGCGCATATTGCCGTGAATGAAGGAGATAAGATTGAGGCAGGTGATATTCTAATTAAAATACCTAGAGTAGCTGGAAAGACAGGTGATATTACCGGTGGTTTACCTAGGGTAACAGAGTTATTTGAAGCCAGAAATCCTTCAAATCCTGCTGTAGTATCTGAAATTGACGGTATTGCTGAATATGGAAAAATTAAACGTGGGAATAGAGAAATTCAGATCACCTCAAAAACAGGTGATGTTAGAAAATATTTGGTACCACTTTCAAAACATATTCTTGTTCAAGAAAACGATTTTATTAGAGCCGGGCAACCTTTATCTGACGGTGCTATTACACCTAATGATATTTTGAATATCGAAGGACCAACTAAAGTACAGGAATATATTGTTAATGAAATTCAAGAGGTTTATCGTTTACAAGGTGTGAAAATTAATGATAAGCATTTTGAAGTGATTGTAAGACAAATGATGCTTAAGGCAGAAATTGTTGATGCGGGGGACACTAGATTCCTAGAAGGTCAGTCGGTTCACAAAGCCGATATAATGGAAGAAAATGATGCTATATACGGTATGAAAGTAGTCGTTGATGAAGGAGATTCACCTACGCTTAAACCTGGGCAAATTGTTTCTGCAAGACGTTTAAGAGATGAAAACTCTCAGTTAAAACGCACCGACAAGAAGTTAGTTGATGCAAGAGATGCCGTTCCAGCAACTTCGACGCCATTGCTGCAAGGAATTACTAGAGCTTCACTTCAAACACAATCATTCATATCGGCGGCTTCTTTCCAAGAAACTACCAAAGTGCTGAATGAGGCTGCAATTTCAGGTAAAGAAGATCTTTTACTTGGATTGAAAGAAAATGTGATTGTAGGACATTTGATACCTGCTGGTACAGGGGTGCGAAATTTCCAGAATTTAATTGTTGCGTCTAAAGAGGCATTGGAAGAAATCCAACAAGATTAATAGGAATTATTCAATATCAAGGAGTAGCATTGTCTACTCCTTTTTTATTTGAACAATAGTTTCAACTTTGGCTAAAAAGTATTAAATTAGGTCATCATACTAAAAGAAATGGAAAATAACGAACATCAAGTAAATATAGAATTATCAGAAGAAACCGCTCTAGGTGTATACTCTAATTTGGCTATAATAACCCACTCCCCAGCTGAAGTGGTATGTGATTTCGTTCAAATGATGCCTGGAATGCCCAAGGCTAAGGTAAGATCTCGGGTTATAATGACTCCTCAAAATGCCAAACGATTAATGCGAGCATTAATAGATAATATCCAGAAATATGAGCAACATTTCGGTCATATTGAGGAAAATGAAGGCCCACCGATGCCACCAATGAATTTTGGAACACCAAGTACAATGGCATAAATTGTCCTAATTATAAGGTAAAATGTCATAGTTATATTCATTATTCAATAAAGTGTCAATTGACTTATTTTCTCTAACCAAATTATGCGGCCTAATTGTTAAAATATCAGATTTTTACTTTAAGTTGCCAACCTTGAAAGTATAAATATTTTTTAAAGATTAAGTTATACATTTTACCATCAGTTATTAATCTTGGTTAGCACCGGATTTAACAAATATTTATTTCTTTTATTTGATGAAATATCAACATTAAACTAGTAAATAAATATTTTTTGATTTGAATTCCAATATTATTTTTGGCGCGTATGACATTCTTTCAGCTTTCCTAATTCAACAGGATAATGAATAGCAATTAGCATTTGAATCATATCAAGAGTAAAGAGATGAAAAAAACCAATTTACAAACGGAAATCGACGCATCTTTTCTGTATGCTAAATTAGCTGAAAATGAAGAAGATGAATTGCTATCTGCTGTGTTCAGACAAATGAGCGAAATTGAATTGGATCATGCCAGACATTTTTGTTTATCAGCGAATTTGGATATAAATAGCATAAATACACCATCATGGAGGGCAAAAACCTTAAATCGAATTGGAAAAATTTTCGGCTATGATTATGTGCTCGGCGCACTCCTAGATACAGAGAAAAATTTGGCTGGTGCAGTAATAAATAAAAAGAAATACCAGAAAATTCCACTAAATGGAACAGAAGACAATCATGTTAAAATTTTAAGAACTATCCTGGAAAGCGAGAACAATGTTAAAGGGACTCAATTGGCCAGACTAGAAAAAAGACACAGAACGGTAGGAGGAAATGCTATTCGTGCCGCTGTTCTTGGAGGAAATGATGGTTTGGTATCAAATTTCAGTTTGGTCATGGGAATTGCTGGTGCTTCTGCCAATCAAAGTGGTGTTGCAATTGCAGGCACTGCAGGCCTTTTAGCAGGCGCACTATCAATGGCACTTGGTGAATGGATTTCAGTTAAAAGTTCTCAAGAATTATATGAACATCAAATGCAACTGGAAATGGAAGAACTTGAATTGAATCCCGAAGGAGAGAGAAAAGAACTTAAATTAATATATATGGCAAAAGGAATTCCAGAAGAACAGGTGGATGAAATTTTAGATAAATTAATGAAAGATAAAAACAGGGCTCATGAAGTTTTAGTCAAAGAGGAACTGGGAATTCAACCTGAAGAATTAAAAGGTTCAGCTATGGAAGCAGCAATTTCTTCCTTTTTATTATTTGCAGTAGGGGCAATAATACCAGTGTTACCTTTTTTCTTTCTAAATGGATGGGCAGCAATTTTAATGAGTACTGCAGCAAGTTCAATCGGATTATTCTTAATTGGAGCTGCAATTACTTTGTTCACAGGAAAAAATGTTTGGTTCTCTGGATTTCGTCAGGTATTTTTTGGATTGTCAGCTGCAGCGATTACATTTGGCATTGGCAAATTGATCGGGGTTTCAATAGCTTGAGATTTTATTAATTAAAATTAGTTTTTATGAACGATGCACATTATCATTTAGTTGTTAACCATTTACCTATACTTTTTCCGTTGGTAGGCGTTATTGTATTGGTTATTGGTTTTCTTACAAAAAATGAAGTAGTTAAACGAACGTCTTACACTATTTTTATTTTGGGAGCAATGGCTATTTTTCCTTCTATGTCAAGCGGAGAAGGAGCTGAAGATTTTTTGGAATCACAGAAATTCGATAATTTTTCACATGCATTAATTCATGAACATGAAGAAAAAGCCGAGTTTTTTTCTTGGTTGAGTTATTTTTTTGGGGCACTTTCTTTAGTTGCACTTTGGGCAAGTTGGAGTAGAAAAAAGTTTGCGGCTTCAATGAGTTATATGGTTTTTGTATTTGCAATTGTCGTCCTCTTTTTCGCCAAAGAAACCGGTACCTCAGGAGGTGAAATAAGTCATCCCGAAATAAGACAAGAAAGTAAACCAGGAGAAGGAGAAAGTAAAGGCAATTCCAACGAGCCTATTGAAGACGGGGATTAGTTATTTTATAATGAGTTGATTATTCCAACTGCTCTGATTACCGCATTGATCAGCAACAATTAATCGAAATTCGTGTGATCCATTTAAATTTTCAGGAAGTTCATAGAGGAGATAGTCACCTTTACTTTCATAGTAAATTATTTGCCATTTTCCATCGACAAAGAGATTATATTTGGCAATAGCTGTTTGACTTTCTTTGATTTGCCAAATGAGCACTTTTTTATCGATATAATCTTCTTTACCTGTAAAGTTAGAGGTGTAGATGGAAGGCGCAATATTGTCTTGATGGATTGAAAAAGTTCCGAGAAATTCGGATGATGCGACAAGCCATCCTAAATCTACTCTGGATGTAAGCACTTTTTTATTGCCATTACCTGTGACAACTTGTAAATAGCAAGATTTTGGGTTGTAGTTAGCAGGTACTTTTAACTTCACATCTATTTTTTTATGAATGGGTTGTTTTGGATCTCCAAAACTGTAAGGTGGATTTAATGAAAATGTCTTTTTGAATGGCTCGTAGAAGGTATTTCTTTCCACATGGAAGTAAGCATTGGCACTTTCAAAGGTATACGTGGAATCAGGAAAAAAATAATTGTTTGCCGGTTCAAAGTAATGGCAGGTTTCATTTCCACCTGGTAAAGTTCTTAAGGTGAAATTTATTGAGCTTGTATTGTTTTTTGTATCAAATGCTTGATAATTTACACTGTAAATACTGTCGGGTACGACATATAAAATTCCATCCTTGTCACAAGGGTATATTTCTAAAGAATTGAATTTATTTTTATAACTTTTTTGAAAATGTCTTTTTTCTATAGTGAATGCCAAGTAATCTTTATGAGTATTTATTTGTCGGCTATCTTCAAATGCTATACTATCTATGGCCTGGCAGAAAAACAGTTCATTATTGATTTCCAAACGACTACCATATATGCCACAAAGATTTGAGGCACCATCCAATTGGTCATAACTTTCAAATGCGAATCCCAAACCTCCATTCCTACAATAAAAGTTGGACTCAATGGATATGGTATCTTTTAAATTAATGTTTTGACCAACTACTTTTGGCAGATGTATTGTTTTAGTTTTATTGGACATAGTGTATCCGTCTTTATTTATCCCGTATACTTTTAGCGCTTTTAATTCGGGAACTTGGTGATCTGAAATATTAAAACCAAAAATTAGAGGATTTAAAGCCTTTTGATCTGCAGTATTTCTGAGTTCAAAATGCAAATGTGGACCTTGAGAATGACCTGTATTTCCTGAAAAGGCAATAATTTCTCCCTTTTCCAATGGTATATCATTCGGTGCAAAAAAAATTTCCACCTCATTTTCTTGTTCGTCATACTGAATTTTGTCAACAATTGCATCTATTTTTTCTGAAAATTTGGAACAATGGGCATAAACACTAGTGATGCCATTTGGATGATTCACATATAGAACCTTCCCATAACCATGAGGTGAAACTTTTACTCGTGATAGGTATCCAATTTCTATTGCATGTATCGTCAACCCTTCTTTTTGGTTGGTCTTGAAGTCGACCCCCATGTGGAAATGATTTGCTCTAAGTTCCCCGAAATTCGCAGATAAAATCAATGGAATGGATAGCGGTGGATGATAATTTGATTGGCTGTGGGACTGGCAATAACTATAGAATACAAATAACGAGAGAATAATAACAATAGAACCTTTTTTAAACATGGTTTAAAAATACTTCTTTACAAATTATTGGTAAAGAATCTTTGAAAATTATTGCCAATTTTTAAGAATTGCTAACTTTGTACAAAGTCTTCAAAAATGACTACGGAAATTCAAAATCTCATCGATCAAATAAGAGCTAAAAGCATCTCATTGCATGTTGAGCTGATGAATGAACGGATGAAGTGTCAAACAATTCAATTGGAGTTGGAATCGTTAAAAAGTGAGTTGAGTAATCAAAAAATAAAGGAACAAGATTACCTTACGCAATTATCAAATTTGACATCGAAATTGGAGGAGGCTGGAAATCAAGTTGTTGAACCTTCTAAATCTATTGCTAGAAAGGATGAGGAAATCGATGAATTGGTAAAGGAAATAGAATACTGTATCAATCAGTTAAAAAAATAACGAATGAGCAAATTGTCTATAAAAGTTGTTGTTGCTGGCCGTACATATCCATTAAGTGTTAATGAAAGTGAACAGGCTAAAGTGATGAAAGCAGCTGAAGATATTAATCGGTCGATTAAAATGCTTCAAGATAATTATGCTGTAAAAGATATGCAAGATTTGTTGGCAATGACTGCTTTGCAGTTAGCTACAAAATCCAGTGTTTCGGCTGTTGCCGCTCAAGCAGATTACTCAGCAATTGAAAAGAAATTGCAAGAATTAACTCACGAGCTTCGGGGGTTAGAGTAGTTTTCGTTGTTTCCTTTATTTCCGTTCACAACTTGAAATTTGTATCACTTAAATTGTGAAAAATGGAATTAGTATTAGTATTATTAGCAGGATTAGCAGGTGGAGGTGTAGCCGGTATTGTAATCCAAAAGATTGTTCTCAAAAATAAAAGCACACAAATAATTCGAGAGGCTGAATTAGAAGGGGAAAATCTTAAAAAAGATAAGATTTTACAAGCCAAAGAGAAGTTTTTGAAATTAAAAGAAGAACATGAGTCAACGATGAAGGAAAAAGAGCGTAGACTGCAATCGACTGAAGACAGATCTAGGGCCAAAGAAAAAACATTGACTCAAAAAATCGAGGAAACCAGCAGAAAAGAAAAAGAGTTAGAAAAAAATCAGCTGGAGTTGGAAGCAAAACTACAGGCATTTGAGCTGAAACACCAGGAATTGGAAAAAATCCAAGAAAAACGTGTGGCAGAGTTATCTAAAATTAGTGGCATGACGCCAGATGAGGCGAAAAACATGTTGATGGAGGCATTGAAGGATGAAGCCAGAACTGGTGCGATGACATACATCAAAGAAATTACCGAAGAAGCTAAATTAAATGCCAATAGAGAAGCTAAGAAAATCGTAATTCAAACCATACAGCGTGTAGCTACTGAGCAAGCTGTAGAAAATGCAGTTTCGGTATTTAACATTGATTCTGATGAGGTTAAAGGTAGAATTATTGGTCGAGAAGGACGTAATATTAGAGCGTTGGAAGCTGCAACAGGTGTTGAAATTATTGTAGATGATACTCCCGAGGCGATAATTCTTTCTTGTTTTGATCCTGTCAGAAGAGAAATTGCCCGTTTGGCCTTACATCAATTGGTATCTGACGGAAGAATTCACCCGGCAAGAATTGAAGAAGTTGTTGCCAAAACAAGAAAACAACTGGAAGAAGAAATTGCCGAAACAGGAAGGAGAACTTGTATGGACTTAGGTATTCACGGTCTGCATCCTGAATTGACAAGAATGGTTGGTAGAATGAAATACCGATCTTCATACGGTCAAAATTTATTGCAACACTCCAGAGAAGTGGCAAATCTTTGCGCTACAATGGCAGCCGAATTAGGATTAAATGTGAAATTGGCTAAAAGAGCAGGTCTATTGCATGATATTGGGAAAGTACCAGATGAGGAACCAGAATTGCCACATGCCATTTTAGGGATGAAATTGGCAGAAAAATATGGCGAAAAACCAGATGTTTGTAATGCTATCGGTGCGCACCATGACGAAATTGAAATGGCAACACTCATTTCTCCAATTGTGCAAGTTTGTGATGCCGTTTCAGGTGCAAGACCAGGTGCAAGACGCGAAATTGTTGAGGCATACATTAAAAGAATTAAAGAATTGGAATCATTGGCATTATCTTATGATGGTGTATCAAGTGCTTATGCAATTCAGGCAGGACGTGAATTGCGCGTATTGGTTGAAGCAGATAAAATTTCAGATTTGAAAGCCGACGAATTGTCTTTTACCATTTCCCAAAGAATTCAAACTGAAATGACATACCCTGGACAAGTAAAAGTCACTGTGATTCGTGAAAAAAGGTCTATTAATTACGCAAAATAAATGACTTCTGTTAATTTGACAGGAAAAAGTGTTTTGGTCACCGGAGGTGCCGGTTTTATTGGTTCAAATCTAGTTGAATCCTTGCTAGAAAATGGAGCAAACGTAACTGTCCTTGATAATTTTGAGACGGGTAAGTTAGCTAATATTCAAGCATTTCTTAATAACCCCAATTTTAAATTAATTGAAGGTGATATAAGAGATATCCATACCTGCGAATTAGCAGTTAAAGGATGTGAAATGATTTCACATCAGGCTGCTTTAGGTTCAGTGCCTCGATCAATAGCTCATCCGGAATTAACTCATTCAGTAAATGCAACAGGCTTTTTAAATGTTTTAAATGCTGCACGCAAAGAGGGAATTAAAAGATTTGTTTTTGCAAGTTCTTCATCAGTGTACGGAGATAGTCAAATATCTCCTAAAACAATCGGTTCTGAAGGAGACTTGCTAAGTCCTTATGCCGTTACAAAAAAATTGAATGAGGATTATGCAAAGGTTTTTCATAAGCTTCACAATATGCAAACAATTGGACTGAGGTACTTTAATGTTTTTGGTCCTAAACAAGATCCTTATGGGGTTTATGCTGCTGCTATTCCCAAGTTCATTGAAAAACTTACTAAAGGGGAGGAGGTGATTATAAATGGCGATGGCAATCAAACCAGAGATTTTACTTTTGTCACAAACGCTGTCAATGCAAACTTACTGGGATTGACTACGACCAATGTTGACTGTTTTGGAAACGTATATAATGTAGCCTGTGGTGCATACTATACGTTAAATGATGTCGTTTCAGTCATTAAAAAAGGGTTAGCAACAAGAAATAAATTACATCCTGAATTTATTGTGACCCATGGACCTGAACGTGCAGGAGATATTCGGAATTCGCTCGCTGAAATTTCTTTAACAAAAGAAGAATTGGGTTATGGTAATCCTGTTTCTTTTGAAGATGGAATGAATCAGTATCTTTCCTCAATGTTTCAATTGTGATAAAGAAACAAAGTGATTTTGTTCGGTCAATTTTAGTGCTGACTTCAGGTACTGTCCTTGCGCAGGCAATTGGCTATTTGATTTCTCCGATTTTAACAAGAATTTATTCCACCGAGGAAATGGGAGACTTGGGTGTTTACCTAAGAGCAGTCGGCTTCATTGCTGCTTTGGCAACCGCAAGATATGAAATGTCACTTCCACTACCTAAAAATGATACCCACTCTTTTTTACTTTATAGAATTTCACTCAAAATAGCAGTATTTATGTTGTTGGCTTGTTCGTTAATCGGAGCCATCTACTTAACGACACAACCCTTTTCATTGAACCAATTATTATTTGTGGTTCTTACGCTGTTAAGTGCTGGATTCATGATCCTTATTAACTTAGGTACCAATTGGTCTATACGAAAAAAGCAATTTAGAATGATTTCGATTTCAAAAATGCTCAATTCAACAATATCCAATGGATTGCGTTGGTGGTTTGGCATTCTAAACATGGGTAGCCTAGGGCTTCTTTATGCCTCCCTTATTGGATTTGTTGTTTCCAGCTTCTCCTTCTTAAAGGATTTTGGTAGACTAAATAAAGAATTTCACCATTTGAAATCGAAGCGTAAATCGGCTGTTTTAATAAAGGAATACCGTCAATTTCCACTGGTGAGTTTACCACATGTTTTACTAGATCTTGGGAGAGATTTACTTATCGCAACGCTCATTATTTCATTCTTTTCGAAAGATATCTTTGGTTCATTTAATCATTCTTACACTATTCTCAAATTACCCTTGGTTGTTATAGGAACATCTATCGGACAAGTATTTTTTAATAAATGCTCAGAAATGGTAAACAATGGAGAGCGCATTGATTTATTATTGGCTAAAACCTTGAAGTTACTTTTGGTATTGGCAATTCTTCCATTCGCTGTTATATTCTTTTTTGGTGAAAATCTATTCAGTTTTATATTCAGCGAAGCTTGGGCTGAATCAGGTTATTTCTCAGAGATAATGGCCGTTTGGTTACTTTTTAATTTTTTAAATTCTCCTGTATCAAGTATTCCAATGATTCTTAATCGACAGAAGGAATATTTTATATTAGGTCTCATAAGCACGCTTATGCAACTTATTGGATTTGGTGTATTGCCACTTGTAATTGGGACCGAAAAGGACGATTTTATTTTCATTCTATGGATTGTATCGATAAGCCAAGCAATCTATTTGATTTTTATTACTTTGATCACTGTCTATTATGCAAAATTAGGGGTGAAAAAAATGAGATAAAAACTATATTTGTTTATTCGAATGATGACCAATTTCAAATTGAGAATAACACATCACCTTTTTAAGTGGTTTAGGCCAGTAATGGTTGGACGCTTTAAACGTTTTGACGGAGTAAAACTTCCTCTAACGCGTATCAGTAATACTACAACAATTCAAGGTTTTGATAAGTTTTTAGTGGCAGATAATGTTTTCATTGGACATTATAATTTTATCGATGCAAGCAATGGACTTGAAATTGAGGAGGGCTGTCAAATCACCAATTATGTTAGTATTTTAACACATTCTAGTCACGACGCTATTCGTTTGTATGGAAAACATTATGGGAAGGCATACCCAATGAAAGCCTATCACGAGGGACCTGTCAGAATTGGAAAATATACTTTTATCGGTCCTCATTCTTGCATTATGCCAGGAACAATAATAGGTAAAGGGAGTATTGTCACTGCTTATAGTTTTGTAAAAGGTATTTTCCCTGATTATTCAATAATTGCAGGAAATCCAGCACAGGTAATTGGAGACACTCGGGATAGAGACGAAAACATCTTAGAAAGTAATCCGGAATTGCGTGCTTATTATGATGAATGGAATAAATAGTCGAGACCAAGCTGTATCAGTTATCAACTACCTGTTAGTTGTTACCCTCGCTTGCACATTACTTTTGCCATCCTTCAGAATAGTTTCAAATATTCCAGCAATTGATTTTTCTGACATATTGATACCCATAATCTTCGCAATTGCACTTTTCTTTTCTCAAGAAAAGCTGGTGAAGACAATTAATTCAAATGCAACTTATTGTTACGTTTTCTCAATATTTTTAAGTGTAGTTATACTTTCGATAATTGTAAACGGACGTTATCTTCAAATTAGAGATTGGTTGGAGGTCTTCAAGTACATTAAATTTTTTGGTGCATTTATTTTGTGTATAACTTTTCTTAATTATAAGATGTTATTGTTGTGGCTTAAAGCCATATTCATAGGATTACTGGTATTTAATACCTTACACTATTTCAATTTATTTAACTTCAATAAGCTTATAGAACCCTATTATGCAGCGAAACATCATCTAGATTTTTTTGGTTTAAATTCTATTGGTGAACCAGCTACCAAAAGAGCTTTAGGAACCTTAGGAAATCCAAACAACAACGGATTTCTTTTTTTAATTTTTACCATTATTTTTCTACCATCAAAAGAAGATAATTTTAATTGGAAAAACTTGATATTTCCAACACTTTCAATTTTAGCCATGATTGCATGTCAGTCTAGAACTGTTTTTATCGCCTTTATCCCAACTCTTTTGGTATATTTTTATTTTTCAAAAATTAATTGGAGGTTTGTTTTATATTTTGTTTTAGTCGCTGTATTAGTATTTATTCAATTTGATTATTTTGGAAATTCTTACATTGGCTCTATTTCAAATGCGAATACAATGGAAAATGCTGGAAGAAGTAGATGGGATGAGTGGACTAAAATAGTTCAATCAATGCCAGGAAATTGGTTGCTGGGTCATGGTCCAAATAAGCAGTTTTTCGAATCGAATGGTATTTATGCTGAAAGTGAATACCTATTGATTTTGTTCAGATATGGAATCATTGGTCTAATTGCCTATTTATTCTTTTTTGCCAGTTTGTTGCATAAAAACATTCAAAGAGATTTTATACCATGGAGTATAATTTTTTATTTTTTCTTGGCCTACTTAATTGTAGCACTTACCAATACACCATTTCACTCGGTTAAATTAAATGTTCTTATAGCGGTTGTGCTTAGTTTAGGTTGGTTAAAATCAAAGAATGCAAAAGAAACAGTATAGTGTTTTAGTAGTTGGAACCTCGAGTCCACACGTAGCCAACTACCTCAATCGTATTGATGCCGACGATTTTATCATTACTGTGATTTCAAATAACGATGCTTTTCTAAAGGAAGGCACTTCCTTTTTTAAGGTTGATTTTTCTTTGATGAAGATTTGGAATTGGTTAATTACACCAATGAAAATAAGTAGAGTTATACGAACTGTAAAACCTGATGTAATTCATATTCACCAAGCTAACGCTGTTGCCTTTTACACAGTTTTAGCCAATAAAAAATTCAAAGTTCCAACCATTTTAACAGCGTGGGGAAGTGATATTCTGATCAATCCACAAAAAAGTTGGATATTGAAAAAGATGGTGCAATATGTTTTAAAAAGGGTAAATCGCTGTACTGCAGATGCTCATTTTTTGGCCCAAGAAATGATCAATTTGGTGCCTGGTTATTCCCTAAAAGTAGACATAGGAAATTTTGGTGTCCCAGAATGGCCAATTATTGATTCAAAAGAGAAATGGTTTTATTCGAATAGAAACCATAACCCTTTGTATCGCATTGATGAAGTTATCAAAGGATTTCATAGATTTTTGTCTTCAACAGATGATAAATCTTGGAAATTGATTATTGCCGGCAGAGGAAGCGAAACTCAGCGGTTATTAGAGCTTGTAGATGAATTCAAAATTGGAGAAAATGTCGAATTTAAAGGGTTCGTTGATACGCAGACGAATATTGAGCTATACGCAAAAGCTCAGTATTTCATATCATTGCCTGAGTCTGATGCAACAGCGATGTCATTGCTTGAATCCATGTATTTTAAATGTATCCCTATTGTTTCCGATCTACCTGCAAACCAAGAGTGGATTGAACATGGATTAAATGGAATTATCGTTTCTGATTTGAATCAAAATTATTTAACAACAGCACTTTCAATGAATGCCTCAATTGTTGGTGAGTTGAACCACAAAAAAATTCTAGAAAAGGGAACAGAAAAAAGAAGTAAAGCGTTCTTCAGAGGTGTTTTATTTAAAGCCATTGAATCATGAGGATATGTCACATGACGTCTGCTCACCCAGCCGATGATATACGAATTTTTCACAAAGAATGCGTTTCCTTGGCCAAGGCAGGATTGGAAGTATTTCTTGTTGCAACGAATACAGAAGATCAGAAAAAAGATGGGGTAAATATAATTGCTGTCGATATTCCAAAAAAAGGCAGATGGACGAGAATGTTGTTTACATCTAAAGCTGTGTATAATAAAGCATTGCAGTTAAATGCAGATATCTATCATTTTCATGATCCTGAGTTACTTAGATTTGCCCTAAAATTGAAGAAAAAAGGGAAAATTGTAATTTATGATGCTCACGAAGATGTTCCCAAACAAATTCTTGATAAATATTGGATTCCTGGATTTGCAAGAAAACTGGTTGCAAAGTTTTTTATGAAGTACGAAATGTACATCAGCCGAAGGATTTCCGGAGTAGTTTCAGTAACAGAAATTATATGCAATCGCTTTAATACAGTTAATTCAAATGTAGAAATGATTGCCAATTACCCTTTGCTTGAAGAAGCCAAAACTTTGGATAATTTATTCGAGTACAAGCAATCAGAACAAATTTGTTACGTAGGTGCTTTATTCGAGAAACGTGGTGTGAAAGAATTGGTTGAATCAATGGAATATTGCAATGCTCGACTAGTTTTAGCAGGAACGTTCTCACCACCTGAATTTGAAGCTGAGGTACAAGCATTGGAAGGATGGAGAAAAGTGAATTACCTTGGGCAAATCAACCGTAATGAAATTTTGAATGTTTTGAAATCATCCCATGTTGGGATAGTTACGTTACATCCCACGAGCAGTTATCAAGAAGCATTGCCAATTAAAATGTTCGAATATATGGCAGCAGGTATTCCTGTTATTGCATCAGATTTTCCACTTTGGCGAACAATTCTCGAAAATGAGAACTGCGGTATTTGTGTTGACCCTTTAAATCCAAGAGAAATCGGTGAAGCAATTGAATATTTGTTAGTGCATTCGGAGATGGCAGCAGAAATGGGTGCAAATGGAAAAAAGGCCTTCCAAAACAAATACAACTGGGAGCAAGAAGAAATGAAATTGATTAATTTTTATAAACGATTAACTTCGGCATTGTGAGAAATTTCAAGTTTGCAGATGCATTTCATGCTTATCTCGCCATTTTCATGGTGGTATTTTGTTGTCTGCCCAAAATAATGCCTGTAATCATATTCCTATTCTTGCCAATACTAATCTATGGATTTTATAAAAGTCATTTAGCATGGAAGTGGTACCCAATAAATCTTTGGCTGGTTGGATTCTATTCTATATACTTGATTGGGATTTTTTTTACCAAGAATACTAACATGGCCATGGGATATGCAGAGAACAAAATGTCCTTTCTGCTTTTCCCTTTATTGTTCTCCTTTCAACCAAAATTCGATTTGAAAATTGAACCGGTTATTTTAGGTCTAAATTCAGGGATTTTAATAGCTGGTTTGATTGGAATAATTAATGTTATTGGTGTTGTTGCTAATCTTGGATTTAGCTGGTCCACAGTATCCAGTGTTCATATTTCTCCTATTCATCATCCAAGTTATTTAGCGATTTTTATATTGGTGTCAATCATTGCAACTTGGCATTTGAAAAGGAATGGTAGTTATTCATTCAATTCAAATTGGGTTATTCCTTACTCAATCATCTCAACCGGTTTTTTTCTTCTATGTTTTTCATTGGCAGGAATATTATTCGCTATGATACTATTTGCTTTATTTACCTTGGTCTGGATTAAAAAAAGAGTGAAGTTAAGCCTATTTTATTTTTTACTCATAGCTTTACCCTTACTATTAATTTCCATTTTCAGATTTACTCCTATTCTCAATGAAGAGGTGAGTGGCGCATGGAGTTCTGCAGGAAAAGTATGGAACAATCCGATTAAATATGTAAAAGACAAACCTGGTTATAAAACAGGTAATGAAATACGATTAATCATGTGGACAGTCACTATTTTAGAAATTATAGATCATCCTATGGGAGTAGGTACAGGTAACGTAGATGAACACCTGAGTGAAAGACTTTACAAATATGGACAATTCGATTTAGCTAAAAAGGATGATAAAGGAAGTATACGTTACAATCCACATAATCAGTTTTTACAAACAACCCTAGAAATTGGAATTTTTGGATTGACTGTTTTACTCATTTATTTGATACTTTTAGCGAGATTAGCATTTAGGAAGCAGGATATGATCTTAGCGGTATTAGTCGGTTCGCTTTTTTTTAATTGTCTTTTTGAATCTATACTTCAACGTCAAAGTGGAATAATTTTTTATTCTTTTTTTCTCTCAGTAATAGTCGTTATAATTGGAAACAGATCATATAATTCTGTAAAATGAAGGTTTCAGTTATCATACCCTGTCGTAACGAAGAAAGATATATTTCCGACTGTATCAACTCATTATTCAATAATGGTTTCGATAATAGTCTAATGGAAATCATTGTGATAGACGGACAGAGTACGGATAAAACATTAGCAATACTTGACAAATTGCGAAAGGATTTTCCACATTTAAAAGTTGTGTTAAATCCTGATAAAATAACACCTGTGGCACTTAACTTAGGTATCGAACATGCGCAAGGTGATTACATTATGATTGCCAGTGCCCATTCCTTATTTTCATCTGGGTATATTAATACATTGGTTAAAAATATGGAAGAAATCCCTGATGCAATAGCCGTTGGTGGCGTGATGAAAACCAAAGTGAAAAATGAAACCAGAACCTCAATCGCAATTCGAAATATTCTATCCAATAAATTTGGAGTAGGAAATGCTATGTTTAGAATAGGAGCTGAAGTAATCCGTAAAGTAGATACTGTACCTTTTGGATTATATAAAGCCCACGAATTGAAAAAATCAGGAGGTTATGATAAGAGATTGATTCGAAATCATGACATTGAATTATCTAAGCGCTTGTTGAGAAATGGAGGATCAATTTATTTAATTCCAGACGCGCATTGTGATTATTTTGCGCGAGAAACTTATTCCAGTATGGCAGAAAATAATTTTAGAAATGGGAAGTGGAATATTTTGACAGTTTTTTTAACAAAAACTGTTAAATCATTAAGTATCAGGCATTTTATACCATTACTATTTGTTTTATCACTTGCTATTCCAGTTATTCTTTCAATACTATATTTTCCCCTTATTTTTGTATCTATACTGAGTTTATCACTTTATATTTTGGCACTCATCTTTGTAATAGGAAAAGAGGATTTAAAGGATACAAGTTTTATACATATGTTTTGGGGATTTTTTGTTTTACATATTTCTTACGGTTTTGGTTCTTTAGTAGGATTGCTCATGCTTCCTAAAATGGCAATAAAGTGAATAACCTCCAAAAATATCAGGAACATATAGCCAGTCTTGTAGGATGCTATCCAGAGCAATTGACATTTTATTGGAAGGGTCGAGTCGCGCTGTATGCTGCCTTAAAAGCTATCGGTATTAAATCTGGAGATGAGGTCATTTTACCAGCCTTCACATGTGTTGTCGTGCCAAACGCAATTATTTATTTAGGTGCAACTCCAGTATACGTTGATATTGAGAGGCAATCATTAAACGCAAACAAAAAGAATATCGAAGAAGCCATTACAGATAAAACAAAGTGCATAATCATTCAAAACACTTTCGGTTTGTCAACAGATGTGCAGGAAATAGTTGATTTGGCTAAAAATAAATCAATTCTCACAATAGAAGATTGTACGCATGGTTTTGGTGGGAAACATGAGGGTAAAATGAATGGAAGTTATTGTGATTTTGCCTTTTATTCTACGCAGTGGAATAAGCCGTTTTCAACAGGAATAGGAGGTATTTTGCTAACCAATAACCTTGAATATTCAGATAAAATTCAAGCATTCAATGAAGCTTTAATAAAACCGGGTTTAAAATCTAGATCGATGTTGAGCATCCTTCTGTTTTTTAATAAGTATTTAATTACGGATAAATCTTATTGGCTACTTTTAAGAAGTTATCGCTTTTTAAGTAGAACAGGACTGGTTATAGGTTCGTCTTCCGATGAAGAATTAAAGTCAATTAAAATGCCGGAAAACTATTTGATGGCAAGTTCATCTGTTCAATTTAGAGCAGGTAATAAAGCATTAAATAAACTAGACTTAATTTTAAAAATTCGAAAGGAAAATGCTCGAGCTTACACAAAATGGTTGAGTAACAATTCTAAATACTATGTCAGCCTCGATTTATTCGAGAACCATTCCTTTTTGAAATACCCAATTTTAGTTAAGGATAGAGCTGCTTTTATTAAAAAAGCCGAGCAATCCTCCATTAGGCTGGGGGAGTGGTTCCTTTCTCCAATCCATCCTGTTCAAAATAATTTTGGGCAATGGTTTTTAGAAACACAAAAATTCCCAATTTCATCTGAAATTAGCTCGCAAATTGTGAATTTGCCAACAGATGTTAAGAATATTCAGAAGGTAATTAATTTTTTAGAGCAAAATAAACACGATTTGCTTTGATTTTAAAATGAAAGATTATGATTCCGTTTTCTCCACCAAGAATAGACCAGCGCGTAATTGATGAAGTAACCGCAACCTTGAAAAGTGGTTGGATTACTACTGGTCCAAGAACTAAATTATTCGAAAAAGAAATTACCGCATATACTGGATGTAAATCAACTGTTGCGGTGAATTCTTGGACAATGGGTATGCAGGTTCTGCTTCATTGGTGGGGAATAAAACCAGGAGACGAAGTAATTTTACCTGCTTATACTTATTGTGCAAGTGCAAATGTAATTATACATGCAGGAGCGAAACCAGTTATGGTAGATATAAATCCTGAAGATTTTAATATTTCATTAGCAGCCATTAAAAATGCTATTACACCTAAGACTAAAGCCATTATTGCTGTAGATATTGCTGGTTTCCCATGTGATTACCCTGCCATTAATGAGTTGGTAAAATCATCTGAAATGGTAAGTTTATTTCAAGCATCTAATGAACTTCAAGAAATGCTGGGTAGGATATTGGTAATTGCAGATGCTGCGCATAGTTTCGGCGCAGCAATCAATGGTGTGAGGAGTGGTGCGCTTACCGACATTACGGCGTTTTCTTTTCATGCAGTAAAAAACTTAACAACAGCAGAAGGTGGTGCGATTTGTTTTAATTTACCGGATCGCTATAATCATGAAGAGATTTACAAGACATTTTGTACCATGATTTTGCACGGGCAAAATAAAGATGCATTGGCAAAAACTCAAAAGGGCAATTGGCGTTACGATGTTGAAGAACCTGGTTTTAAATGTAATATGACCGATATTCAAGCAGCAATTGGTCTTGTTGAATTAGAACGCTATCAAGAAAATCTTGACCGAAGAGAACAAATCTTTAGACTTTATGATGAGGCCTTTTCAAATTTTGATTGGGCTTTAACGCCAATTCATACAACTGATCATAAAAGGAGTTGTTTTCATCTCTATCAATTGAGAATTAAAAATGCTAATGAAGATCAACGCGATAAAATAATGCAGGCTATTTTTGATAAAGATGTTTCAGTAAATGTTCATTTTTTGCCACTTCCAACCTTAACAGCTTATAAAAAAAGAGGTTATAAAATGGAAGACTTTCCAGAAACTTGGAATAAATACCATAACGAAATTTCATTACCTGTTTATTTTAACCTTACGGATGAACAAGCGAATTTTGTTATAAAGGCCGTAAAAGATTCGGTAATTGAGGTTCTAGGAAAATTAGATTAATAACTTGAAACGAATCTTTGATATTGTCATTTCAATTATTATTCTAGCGGTTTTTTTGCCACTTGGGATTGTAATAAGTTGTTGGATTGCTTTTGAATCTAGAGGAGGCGTTTTCTACAGACAAGAACGAATTGGTAAAAATGGTATACCTTTTATTATGCTCAAGTTCAGATCAATGGTAGTTAACTCCGATCAAAAAGGAAAATTAACTGTTGGCATGGCTGATCCAAGAATTACAAGATCAGGAAGATTTATTAGGAAATTCAAATTAGATGAATTCCCACAGTTCTTAAATGTCATCAAAGGTGAAATGAGTATTGTTGGTCCAAGACCCGAAGTCAAAGAATTTGTGGATTTATATTCTGACGATCAACGACAAGTACTCAATGTTAAACCTGGGATTACCGATTATGCCTCTATTGCTTATTTCGAAGAAAATAAATTGCTTGGAAATGCCGAAAACCCGAAGGAGATATACATCAACATTATTATGCCTGCAAAATTAGAGCTAAATAAAAAATACATTCAATCTCCCACATTGGCAACAGATCTTAAAATCATGTGGGCAACATTCAAAAAAATGTTGAGCTAACTTATTCGATTAAAAACACAAGGCTACAACCAACAAAAATGGCTAGGAGCTTGAGCAAGTTGAATTTGTGGTTTTCTGAGGTTTCAAAGATAATGGTTGTAGAAATATGTAAAAACATACCTACAACAATGGCTAAAATCATGGAGTAGTCTAGTCCTAATTCACCTGGTAAGGTATTTATTCCAATAAGAACACCTAATGGAGTCATGATGCCAAATAGAATTAAAATGAACCATGATTTCCAGATATTTAGTCGCGTATTTACCAGTAAGGTCATCAAGGCTATTGCCACGGGCAACTGATGAAAAATTATTCCCAATAATAAAGAATTATCATCACCATGTTCGTGTGCATGATGAGAAACAATAGAAAATCCAGCTGTTTGATTCCCAAGTGGGATACCCTCTAGTATCGAATGTACGGAAAGGGAAATGAATAAACCCCAAGGCATTTTCTGACCTTTTTGAATATGCACATGTCCGTGTTCTATTCCGCCTGAGAAAAATTCTAAAATTAATTGTATCAAAAAGCCTAGTAAAATATAAATCCCAATGAAACTATTCCCGTCACCATAAAGGGATGGAATAAAGTGCATGAAGGCGATAGCTAACAAAAATCCGCCACTGAATGCCAAAAGCAACTTTATCACTTGTGTTTTATTAGTTTGTTGAAGGTAGGTCACTAAAATTCCTCCTAAAATAACTGGGAGTAATAATGTTAATATGACTAGAATTCCCGACATCATTTTTTGACTGCAATGGTTATTAACCGATCAGAAATAGAAGCGTCAAAAGGCTCTAATTCATAATTACCGAAGTAATGTTTTATTTCAAACCCATTATTCGTGAGGAGATCTGTAAAATCATCTTTTAATAAGCATTGAACTTTCTCTTGATATTCATAATATTTACCGTCATCTTCAAAAGATATATTTTTGATAATATGCGTGCCGTTATAAGTTCGGTTGATATGAAAATCTATTCCGTCAATCAATTTGTTTTCTTTATTAATAAGCTGATTCATTACCTTTTGAGCGTTCATGAAATCAATAACAAAAATACCGCTTGGCACTAGCATCTCATTTACTGAAACTACTACTCTTTTGTTGTCCTCAACATCCTCAAAATAACCAAAACTGGTAAATAAATTAAAAACAGCATCAAATGTCCTATTCATTAATGGTGTTCGCATATCATGAACTGCAAAATTTAAATCCGCCGTCTTATTTTTTAAGGCTTCTTTTATACTGTTTTCAGATAAATCTACACCCATTACATGATATCCCAACTGATTCAATGTAAAAGAATGTCTGCCTTTACCACAAGCCAGATCAAGAATTTGAGCATGTTTTTTTACTTGAAGAAAACCAGTTAATTTGGTAATGAATTTTTCCGCCTCTTCCTCATTTCGATGCTGATAAAGCTGGTGATAATATTTCGTATCAAACCATTCTTCGAACCATTCTTTACTAGCCATACTACAAAAATACAATTATTGATGTAAGGAATTATAAAAATAAACCTTTTGAGAATAATAGCCTTTTATTAAATTTGTTCAAACGATGTACATGGCTCACAGTAATTTGTACGATTTTTTTAGAAAAATGGATCAAGATGGAGTCATATTGTCTTACAAAGGCATTATTTCACCTGAATTGATTACTTCCATTTTAAACATTATGGAATCGAAGATGCAAGTGGTTGAAGATAATTTAAGGATTCGTAAGAAAGTGTACAACGTATTAGTTGAAATTTTACAAAATTTATATCATCACGTCGATGCAATACCTGACAGCTTCAACGAAACGCAGTCTGACAACAGAGTCGTAATGGTAATTATTAGTAAAGATGACACGTTTTATACTGTTCAAACAGGAAATTACATTGATAATAGCAAAGTGAACAGTTTACTAAAGCGTATTGATACAATCAATGAACTTGATGTAAATGGATTGAAAGAAATGTACCAACAGCAATTAAATTCTGCTGTGATTTCTGATAAAGGCACTGCAGGTTTGGGAATGATCGATATTGTAAGAAAATCTGGAAATAAATTGGAATACTTAATTCTGCCTGTTGGCAGTGCAAATAGCTTTTTTTGTTTAACTATAAATATCAATGCAATATAATGGATGTAAAAGACTTAAAAATTGAATCAACTATTAAAACACCTGAAATAACATTTTTGGCCAAAGAGGGCAGACTTACGCTCAGTGGTAGATCAATACCTGAAAACTCAATTGATTTTTTCAAGCCTTTAAATGATTGGCTTAATCAATATTTCGTAAAACCTAATCCAAGTACTAGAATAGAGGTAAAGTTGGAATACTTTAATACGTCCACTTCAAAAAGCATGTTGGACATGTTTAAATTTATGGAAGGTCATAATGGTTTGTTAACTTCCATAGAAATTGATTGGTATTATGAAAACGACGACGAGGATATGCTCGAAGCTGGTGAAGATTATCAGGCAATTCTTAATATTCCCTTTAACTTGGTTTCGGTTGAGGAGTTATAATCTATGCTCAAAGTTGGTTTAACTGGTGGCATTGGTGCTGGAAAAAGTACGGTTGCTAAAATTCTTGAAGTGTTAGGTTTTCCTGTTTTCTATTCTGATCAAGAGGCTAAAAAGTTGATGGAACATGATGATAATATAATTGAAAAGTTAAAGAATTGTTTCGGATCGAGTATTTATATAAATCAACAACTTAATCGTTCCTCGCTTGCATCAAAAGTATTTCAAAATGAAGTTCTACTAGAAAAGTTGAATAATATAGTTCATCCAGCTGTTCGTAACGCTTTTGACAAATGGACAATGATTCAAAAAAAATCAATAGTGATTAATGAAGCTGCAATTCTATTTGAAACAGGTGCTTACCAATCTTTCGATAAGGTAATTTTAGTTACGGCACCCGAAAACATAAGAATGAATCGAGTTATGACTAGGGATAATATAACCAAAGAACAAGTCATCGAAAGAATGAAAAATCAATGGAGTGACGATAAGAAAATACCTTTAGCTGACCATGTAATTATAAATGATGAGTCAACACCCGTATTGCCACAAATTGAAAAAATTATAATTGCATTGAATAATCTGGCTACTTGAGTTCTTCATAGTCATGAAAATCTTCATCGTCTTTGTCCTTTTTATATTTTTTAAAGGATGAAGAAAAATGCAATAACGGCCTACCTGTTACCAAATACATAAAGCCATTGATCATTTTTACAAGCAAATTCATTAGGAAGAAGAATCCTACCACTTTAAAAATGAAACCAAAAATTGGAGTATCCTCAATGTTTAAAATGCTTTCATGAAACCATACCGATACAGAATTATGAGAATATTGAGGATAAAAAATAAGCAACACAAAACAGGTCATGCTGAACATTATTACTGCGATTTCGCCTTTAATATCGAATTTTTGAGTTGGAGCATTTAGCCCTGACCGTATCATATTCATTACAGCTATTCGCTGTTGTTGTTTTTGGATTTTCCCGACGAAATAGCTTAACAATACCATTCCTGTAATCCCTAGATTATAGACTAAAATATTATTCGATTCTAGGTTAAAACAGAATAGGAACGTGACGTCTACAAGCAAAACATATTTGATGCACTTTATAAAGTAAATTTCAATAGAGGTTCTTTCTGCTCCTAATCGAAGAAATGACAATCCAATCTCAATTATTGCCCAAATGAAATCATAAATGGCAAATACTACTCCTAATCGGAAAATAAAATTTAATAATTCCATACTACAAATGTGATGTTTTTTTTGTTGTTTTCAATACTAAGTTTGAAATGTTTTATGCAATCAATCCTGCCGGAAATTAATTAATTTTACCAAAACACTTTAATTTTTCGTTATGTTGAAAAAAATTAGCTTCATTTTATTTTTAACATGGTCATCATTGATTCATGCTGAAGAGGGGATGCTTATACCTTCTGTAATTTCTGCTTTTGAATCTGATATGAAAGCCAAAGGAATGAAACTTTCCGCCGAAGATATATACAGTGTGAATAATTCAAGTTTAAAGGATGCTATTATTCATTTTGGAGGTGGTTGTACCGCTGAATTGGTATCTGATAAAGGACTTTTGTTAACTAACCATCATTGTGGGTATTATCAAATTCAATCACATTCTTCATTGGAAAAGGATTATTTGAAAAATGGATTTTGGGCCAAAGCTCTTTCTGAAGAATTACCCAATTCAGGTTTAACTGCAACAAGAATGGTTCGAATAGAAAATGTTACACAGGCGGTTCTAGCTGGAGCATGGGAAGCAACTTCGCCAGACGGTAAACAAGCCATTATTCAGTCAAATATTCAACAATTAATTAAAGAAGCGGTATCAGGTACACATTATGAAGCAGAAATAAAACCCTTTAACTATGGGAATGATTACTACATGATTGTTAAGGAGGTTTTTAAGGATGTTAGGCTTGTTGGCGCTCCACCTAACTCCATTGGAAAGTTTGGTGGTGATACCGATAATTGGGTTTGGCCAAGACATACCGGTGATTTTAGTGTTTTTCGGATTTATGTTGGCCCAGATAATAAGCCAGCTGAATATTCACCATCCAATGTTCCATATGCACCGATTCATTTTTTGCCTATTTCATTTAAAGATAGAAAAGTAGGAGATTTTACAATGGTCTACGGTTTTCCTGGTGAAACGGAACAACATGTTTCTTCAGCATATTTAGGATTTATTGTCGATGTGGAAAGACCTGCGAGAATCAATATGAGGGAAAAATCGCTTTCTGTAATTGATGCCGCTATGCGATCCTCAGATGAGATACGAATCAAGTATGCGGCAAAGCAAGCCAGTATTGCCAATGCATATAAAAAGTGGATAGGTCAGGTGGATGGATTGAAAAGGTTAAATGGTGTTCAGATTAAAATTGAAAGAGAACAAGAGTATATGAATCGTGCAGCATCAAATCCCGATTGGAATGAATTATATGGATCTTTAATACCACAATTGAATGAATTGGTTGAGAGGGAGAGCAAATGGGAATTTGAACAATCTATTGCCATTGAATATTTGAGTGTTGGACCGGAATTTTACCGTTTGGCAAGAGGGATTGCTGATTTAGTTTCCAATTATGACGATTACGTAAGTAAGGGTCAATTGCAAGCTCAAATAGATAAAATGATTAAGGGGGCAGATGGTTTCTTTAAAAATTATGATTCAAATGTAGATAGAGAAATTTTTAAATTACTAACCGAAGAATATATTCTGTTGAAGGGGAAAGAAGAATTCAATGTTTACCTCAATGATATCAATAAATTGACAAATGAAGTATTCTCAAAATCTTTTCTTACTGACAAAACAAGATATATTACATTCTTAAATCAATTTAAAAAAGTTGGTTTGAAGAAAGCATCAAAAGATCCGGGATTGACGCTGTATAATTTATTCGTAACAGATTATAAAGAAAATGTTTTGCCTAATTTTCAGGAGTTCGATTTAAAAATGACTGCTTTACTCAAACTATATGTTGAAGGTAAATACGTTATGTATCCGGATGAAAAGCACTGGGCTGATGCCAATAGCACGTTACGAATTACTTATGGTCAATTGGAAGGGTCCGCTCCCGCTGATGGTATGCTGTATACCGAGCATACGACATTAGATGGCGTAATAGCAAAGTACAATACCGGTAACCCTGACTTTGAATTGCTTCCAAGAATGTTGGAACTCTATGAAAGTAAAGAATATGGACAATATGGTCAAGATGGTCAATTATGGGTCTGTTTTACAGGAAGTAACCATACTACCGGAGGAAATTCCGGCTCACCGGTAATTGATGCGAATGGTAACTTAATGGGATTAAATTTTGATCGCACTTGGGAGAGTACAATGTCTGATTATATGTTTGATCCAAAACGTTGCCGAAATGTCGTAGTCGATATTAGATACGTTCTTTGGGTTATGGATATTTATAGTGGCGCCAAACATCTGGTCGATGAAATGGTACTAATGAAAGAATAGTTGAATTACTGTCTTTCAACTTTTTTACTTTACCAAAGGAAACAACGATTACGTATTAATTTTTATAATAGTAATTTCATATCATTAAATCTGCAGAAAAAAATAAGCACTTGGTTTTTCACCAATTCAAATGTATTGATAAGGCTATTTTTTAACTAATTATTAGTATCGGTTCCTTTCTTTCAGTTCTATATATGCAATGCTCTTTTCTCTGTTGCATCTAATGCGGCTTCTTTCAATGCTTCAGAATAGGTTGGGTGAGGATGGCAAATTCTTGCAATATCTTCAGCAGATGCTCGATATTCCATTGCTACGACTGCCTCCATAATAAGATCTGCCACTCGAGGCCCGATCATGTGCACACCGAGAATTTCATCCGTATTTTGGTCTGATAAAACTTTTATTAAACCAGCAGTATCCATACTTGCTCGTGCTCTTCCCAATGCTTTTATTGGGAAGCTGCCGGACTTATAAGCTATGCCTTCCTTTTGTAATTCTTCTTCAGTTTTACCTACAGCTGCTACCTCAGGCCAGGTATAAACTACACCAGGTATCAAATTATAGTTTATGTGTGGATGTTGACCGGCTATTTTCTCAGCTACGTAAACACCTTCTTCTTCAGCTTTATGTGCCAACATTGCCCCCCTGACTACATCTCCTATTGCATAAATGTGCGTCTGTGAGGTTTGTAATTGGTCGTTAACTTCTATCTGCCCTTTTTGATTAACGGTTATACCTGCTGCCTGTAAATTTAATCCTTCTGTATAAGGTTTTCTACCGACCGAAACAAGACAATAATCAGCTTCAAATTTTATTTCCTCGTTTTTCTTATTTAAGGCTATCAATTCAATGGTTTTTCCTTTATTGACTACTTGTTGAACACGGTGTTCCATGAAGAATTTGAATCCATCTTTCTTCAAAACCTTGGTTAGCTCTTTACCAAGAGATCCGTCCATTGTAGGTATAATGCTGTTCGCAAATTCTATTACTTCAATTTCTGTCCCTAACCTATTAAATACTGAGCCCAGCTCCAAACCAATAACACCTCCACCTATAACCAGCATTTTCTTCGGAATTTCTGACATGTTTAGTGCCTCTGTTGAAGTAATAATTCTTTTTTTATCAGGTTCCATTCCAGGAAAATAATTTGGTTTAGAACCTGTAGCAATAATTATATGTTTTCCTGTAATTTGTGTTGAATTTCCATCGTTACCATTCACTTGAACGGTTTTAGAATCAATAAACGAACCTGTACCATGAATTACATCAATCTTATTTTTATCCATAAGAAATTTTATTCCTGAACAAGTTTGTGATACCACCTCGTTTTTTCGTTTTACCATTTGAGTGATATTCGCTTTCACGGACTTAATTTCTATTCCATGTTCGTTGAAATTATGTGTTGCGTTGTGAAAATGTTCGGAAGAGTCTAGCATTGCTTTTGAAGGAATACAGCCTACATTCAGACAAGTACCTCCCAATGTGTTATACTTCTCTATTATGGCAGTTGTCATTCCTAATTGTGCACATCGAATGGCTGAAACATATCCTCCAGGTCCTGATCCTATAACAATCACGTCGTAATTCTTCATTTTTTTTCTTTTAGCTTACAAAAATATTATTAATACTTGATTTCATGAAAAAGTAAAATAAAAAAGGCTGCTAATGCAGCCTTTTCAATATATCTTGTTTTATTTACATTTTAACAAATTTGACAGTGTCATTTTGTTTACCAGCAACTAATTTAACTATGTATGTTCCAGTTGTTAAATCACTTGCGTCAATTGTGATGTTTTGAGATCCTGCTTCGACATTTTTCTCGTTGATAGTTTTAACTAATCTACCAGAAAAATTGTAAACATATAAAGTAACGTTAGTTGTTTCTTTTAAATTAAATGAAACAGTTGTGTAATCATTCGTTGGATTAGGATATGTTTTAAGTTTTGCTTTGAAAGAGCCATTGCTATTCGTATTGTTGTCACCAATTCCTAAATAAGCAGCGGTGCTCCAAATTCCTCTACCGAATGTTCCGATGTAGATTTCTCCTGGTCTAGCATTTCCTTCGTCCCATGTTCTCCAAGATTGACGAACTTCATATACAGGTGTCCCGTCAAATCCGGTTGAAGCATTTTCCCAAAGCCCTCCGCCGTTTTCTGTTACAAATACTCCTTCCGAAGTTCCTACTACTAAAATATCTGCATTATCTCTATCTATAATTCCATCGTAACATGCAACTCCACCAGGTATAGATGGGATATTGGTAAATGATGGAGTTCCAGATGCTGCATTTAATGAACGTTTGTTTGTTCCTCCAAATCCAGCAAATACTACCAAATCACTAGAATTGTTAGGATTAAGTGCGATACCTTCATAATCTGTTGTAGTAATTTGAACTCTGTTAGTTCCGGTTGGAACTGTTGTTAAACCAGTCCCCGAATATCCCGCTAAGGTATTAAAGTTTGGGTTAGATGTATATATATCACCTAGATTATCAATTCTCCAAATTCCGTTTCCAGCGCTAACATAACACTTGTTAAGATCACGACTAAATTCAATGTCAACATTATTATTTAAACCACCACCAATTCCTTTGGCAACTATTACCCAGTTTGGATTTGAAGCAGATAATCTAAGTGCATTTCTTGTGCCCCAAAGCTCACCTCCATTAGCATTTACATACATTAAAAACCAAGATTGGAAAGGATCTTGAATAACTAGTGTATCCCATGCAACATTGTAGGCAACTGTATCATTACCCATACTATAAAGTTCTCCCGTTGCTGCGTTTTGACCATAGAAGTGCTGGTAAGTACCAAGACTTCCAACTACAACTGTGTCTGTTCCTGTTTGAAAGTCAACGAAAAGTGAATCACCAATTGTTGGAGGATTCGTACCAGAAGCACTTGGGAATGGTGACCAGCTAAAATTACCTAAATAAACCGTTTGGTTATTAAGTGTATTGACAACTGAAATATCATTAGCCGTTAAAGAAGGGTCATAAAGTAATGTATCATCAAAATAAAGTGCGTCTGGAGTCACATATTTCATAGAATCACCAGTAGACATACTTGGTACCATTACAATTGAACCTGCCGCAAAATTTTTCGTCGGAATATAAACTACAGAATCCTCAGAATTTAAATCGTAATATTCAGCAAGTACAAATTCTGTATGGAAAGGGTGGAAGGAACTTCCATCAGTTCCTGCTGGATCGTAGGTATTCGGGAAAGTTGGAACAAAAGAGCTCCAAGTTGATCCTTTGTCACCTGAACGCGAAATGGAATTATAATAAACAGAGGAGAACATTACTCTTGGGTTGAAGAAAGAAATCTCACACTCAAAACCATCACCACCATTAACTTCTCTAAATTCTTGGAATGTAGAAAGTGTATGATCATTGTATAATGTACCATTATCTTGGGTTCCACCCATTACAGACCCATCTCTATCGAATGCGATGCCATAAAACTGTGTTACGTTGTAACCACGATTTGCAGGGTACCAATTAGAACCAAAATCATCTGTTACACCAACACCACCATCGTTACCTATGTATAATCGATCAAGCGCATCCCATTCCATCTCATGATTGTCAGCATGTGCATATTTTGGAGAAAATGGTGGTAAGAACCATTCTGTTAATTTCTCAAAACCTCCAGAGGGTGGGTTATTCACCGTTTGCTTCCATTGCCAAATATCAATACCCCCAATAAGTATTTTTTCATTATTGTCCGGTAATACCGAAACAATGGAATTGTACGTTCCTTGATTACGATAAATATCTAAGTTACTAGGTGTTCCAGATGCACCAACAAATTGTGTCCAGGTATTACCATTGTCGTGTGATACATTCATACCAGAAAGGTTGGAATTAGTGCGAACGGCGTAAATAGAATAATTCCCATTTACAGGTTCGTGAGAAATCGCGTATTCAATTCTTGGAGCCCCTGTGGCTACAACTGTAGATCCTGAACCAGATTTATCAGACCAATTTTGCCCACCGTCATTGGAAACATATGTTTTGTTAGATCCAAATGCGCCAACTACAACTAAACCATTCTTGGATATTTGAACAGTATTACATGCTCCAGCTGTTACGGTAACACTTGTTAACGAAGCGTCCCCTGGCTGCCATTTTTTCAAGCCAGTTGTAGTAGCCATCCACACGTAATTGTCTGCATTGGAAGAAACAATTTCAGTACAGTTAGATGTTCCGGGAACAACTGCCCAGGTATTTCCGAAATCAGTAGAGTACCAAACGCCATTTCCATTCCAATATTCCTGGTTCGAACCAGTAGCGACGTATAATACTCCGTTTGGTGTTTGGGTCATGCTAGAGATAAAAGGTGAAGCACCTGCCTCTAAATAGGAGGTAACCCTAGTCCACAAATTAGCTCTGTTGTTTGACACAAAAAGACCTCCTGAAACTCCTCCAGCCCAAAGCCTATTGTTATTGGTTCTATCCACTTGAATAGCTCTAGTTCTTCCACCAATATTATCAGGACCTTGTTCCAAAAAGGAAATGTTTTTTGATCTCGGTTGTTTAGCAACATCCTTGCGGATAGCATTCAGTTTTTCAGCCGTTATTGGAAGTCCAGTAGATTGGTCGATATACCTCGCTTTCATCCATTCAGCAGCATCATCTGATGATTTTGCTTGCAAAGAAGGCAAGTCCCTCTTCGTATATTCTCCATTTTTTTCACTTCCATTCCAAGGTGAAACGGCATAGATAACAGCAATTGCTATTGCTGAAGCAGAGCCAAGGATAATCTTTCTTTTCATAGTTATATTTTTAACTCGTTTAGTCATGAATTACTTTCGAATCAGTGTTTCAATTCATATTGAAATTAACAATACACAAAAATAAAGTATTTTAAACCCAAAGTCAATGAATTTAATGTTTTTTTTCAAAAAAAAAATAAGCTCATTATCAATTTAAAAAAGATGCTTTTCAGCATGGTAAGAAGATCTAACCAGAGGTCCACTTTCAACATAGCGAAAGCCCATTTTTAGACCTATTTCTTTGAATTTTTCAAACTGTACGGGTGTTATAAATTCTGCAATCGGCAGATGCTTTGGTGTTGGTTGAAGATATTGACCGAGGGTAATAATGTCTACACCAACTTCTTTTAAATCTTCCAAAGTTTCAACCACCTCATTTTCGGTTTCTCCCAATCCTAACATTATGCCTGATTTGGTCCGCATACCACCCTTTTTTAATCTGAATAATACTTCTAAACTCCTATCATATTTTGCTTGGATCCTAACTTGCTTAGTCAATCGCCTAACGGTTTCTAAATTGTGTGAAACTATTTCTGGAGCAACAGCTATTATTCGTTGCAAATTATCCCAATTACCAGCAAAGTCAGGTATTAATGTTTCAAGTGTCGTACCCGGAGATTGCTTTCGAATTTCCATAACAGTTTGCGCCCAAATTTTACTTCCGCCATCTTTCAAATCATCCCTGTCAACAGAGGTGATAACGGCATGTTTTATTTGCATTAACTTAACGCTTTGAGCGACCTTTCCTGGTTCAAATTCATCAACAATTTCCGGACGGCCAGTTTTTACTGCACAAAAACCACATGAACGGGTGCAAATATTGCCTAAAATCATAAAGGTTGCTGTACCTTCTCCCCAACATTCCCCCATGTTTGGGCAACTTCCGCTTTCACAAATAGTATGAAGTTTATGTTCGTCAACAAGGGATCGTACTTTCTTGTAATTTTCGCCAGTAGGTAATTTTACACGCAACCAATTCGGTTTTTTAATTCGAATAAATGATTCTTCTTTTTTAATTAATTCACTCATCAGATCGCTCTTAGGTTTAATTCAATTATAATTTTTCAATTTTAATCAAGCAAAACCATATATTGTAATAACAACAATAAAAACTTTACTTTTGTTGATTCACGTTAAATACTTAGTGTAAAATTAAAATATATTCACTTAAAATGACAGCCTCAGTTGAATATTTAGGGAACCTAAGAACAAAATGTACACACCTCCCTTCAGGATCTGTAATACATACCGATGCGCCATTAGATAACAAAGGTCTAGGACAAGCATTCTCACCAACAGATTTATTGGCTACTTCTTACGCTTCTTGTATGCTTACAATTATTGGAATCTTTTGTCAAGAACATGCAATGAATTTTGAACATGGAAAAGCTTCAGTAGTTAAAGAAATGTCAAGCGGACCAAGAAGAATTGGTAAATTAATAATTGCAATGGATTTGAGAGGTAATGGCTGGAGTAATGAGGAATTTGAAAGAGTAATTCGAGCCGGTAAGTCATGTCCAGTAGCGCATTCCGTGAGTGGAAATATAGAAATAGAATTTACGTTTTTAAATGATTGAAAAAATGGAAAAGCGCTTTGAAAAAGTAAGGTTAAATGAAAATGTAATTTTTGGTATTAGAGCGGTTATTGAAGCCATAAATGCTGAGCGAGAAATTAATAAAATCCTTATTCAAAAAGGAATGGACAAAGACCTGTTCCTCGAATTAAAGGCAGCTCTTAAGGCAAAAGATTTCCAGTTGCAATTTGTTCCTGTGCAGAAATTGGATGCCCTAACCCAGGGCAATCATCAAGGAGTAATTGCAATTGTTGCACCTGTAAAATATGCTGAAATTGAATCTTTTATAGACGAAAAAATCGAGGGAGGTAAAACTGTTTCAGTTTTAGTTTTAGACAGAATAACCGATGTTAGAAATTTTGGAGCTATTGCTCGAACTGCGGAATGTCAAGGTATTGATGCAATACTAATACCCTCGAAAGGAAGTGCATTGGTCACCTCTGATGCTGTAAAAACCTCTGCGGGAGCACTTAATAGGATTACAGTTTGCAAAACAAATGATTTGAAAAACTCATTATTTTATTTACAACAGTCAGGATTGAGAATCATTGCTTGTACCGAGAAAACAAATATTCCTGTTTATGAGGTTAACTTGAGGGGTTCAGTGGCGATTATTTTTGGGTCTGAGGAAAACGGAATAACAACTGATTTGTTAAATCTTGCCGATATCAAAGCTCGCATTCCAATGAAAGGAGAAATTGCCTCATTGAATGTTGGTGTGGCTGCCGGAATTGTTTTGTACGAGAAAACAAGGCAAGAATTGTATGGATAAGCGGACATTCATTTATCAGCATTGGATTTTTCTTTTTCTTCTTTTAACTGGACTGATTGTTCGCTTAGTTTTTATTAATTATCATGGATTTTCAAATGATGAATTGAGTGCATGGTATAGGACAAATTACACAAATTTTAATGATCTCATAAATCTAGGTGTTAAAACAGGTGATATGCATCCAGCTTTTTACCAGGTTTTGCTTTGGTATTGGGTCCGTTTATTCGGTGATACTGAATTTTCCATTCGCTTTATTTCGCTAATTTTTTACCTTGCCAATTCATGGCTAATTTATCGAATTGGTATCCGATTTTTTCATAAAAATGCATCACTCATTTTTCTAGCAATTTATTCAGGTCTCACTTTTACTATTATTAACACAACCTTTTCAAGACCTTATAATTCAGGAACTTATTTTTTGTTACTCGCATTTTGGGGTATACTGAATTTGAAAATTTGCAAAGAAAAACAATGGAAATGGACGCTTTTAACTTCGATTGGGTTTTTAGGCGCGATGTATTCTCATTATTTCGCATTTTTAACAGCTGGTTTTATTGGTGTTTGCGGTATATTTTATCTTTCAAATACAGAAAGAAAATGGCTTTTTATTTCAGGAATAATCGCAGTAGTTGGATTTATACCACATTTTTTCATTACAAATTATCAACTCCATGTGGGAGGCTTGACTTGGCTCAATGCCCCAACCATTTTTTGGCCGATTGATTTTATATATTTGTTCTTTAATGAGTCATGGTGGTTAGTATTTGTTTTAATCACCATGTATTCAATTTTCTTAAAGTACTACGGGTTCAAAAGACTGAATAAGCAAAAGTATTTTTCCTTAGCTATTTTTTGTCTTACTTTTTTCTCTGCCTTTTTGCTTTCCTATACATTTACCCCAATTATGCGCGATTTAGCAATGCTATTTATTCTGCCATTTGCTTTTCTTCCTATTTTGAGTAGCATTGATTTTAAGGATAGACAAGTTCCGACTTATGTTGTATGTATTGGATTAGTAATGTTAACCATCTTTGATTCTTTTGGCAGAAACGATATTTTAGGATTTCGCCATTTCGGCGTTTTTAAGCAAGTAGGAGAAGAAATTAATTTTGCGGTTCAAAAATATTCAAGAGACTCTATCACCTTCGCTTCCAATTATAATAATGTCGAATATATCAATTATTATCTAGATTCAAAATTAACTGAATCAATTATCGATTGGGAAAAACCTGAAGCAATGAAAGATTTGTACAGTAGGATAGCTAATTCCAGAACCCCCTATTTTATTTATTCTGTGAATAATAAATTTCATTCTCCAATGTTTATTGAAATCATTAAAAAAAAATATCCAATTGTACGAGATTATAAAATTTTCGGAAATAGTCAATTCTATTTTTTTTCGATTGCCGGACGGTCTAAGCAAGAAAATAAATGGATCCGAAATTTGAAAACAGAATTGACTGAAAGCCATTTAGAGTTCTTAAATGCTCACACATTTAAAGTGTCTGATTTCCCTCAAATTAACGCTAGTAAAGGGGCATATTTTGTTGTTTCTTGTAAGGTAAATAAAGGAGATTTAGCTGAACTTTATTTGGTAGTATCACTTGAAAGAAATGGTAAAATTCTATTGAATGGCAAAGACCCATTTTTATATGTTGCTTATAATCAGATAGGCATTAATGATAAAAGCAACTTGATTAATTGTGTTACTGCATTCCAAATTCCTGAAATTGCTCAGTCAAATGATACAATAAAAATGTACCTATGGAATCCGAAAAAAGGCACTGTTAAATTTCAGGACTTTATATTGTCTGCCAATGAATTGAACTGATTTAATTTATTTGAAAATAAATGGCAATATTTTAGGTAGTTCGGTCAAATTTTGAACTGATTCAGTACTCGATGTATATTTTTTGGATTCTGGATCAAAATGAATTCCATACATACCTGCATTTAAAGCACCAATAATATCAACCTCTAAATCATCACCTATCATTACTGATTCCACAGGCTGAGCACCAGCTAGTTTCATTGCGTGTTTAAATATGCCACATGAAGGTTTGTTTTGTCCAACCTCCTCAGAACATATTATAACATCAAAAAAAGAGGTCAAACCACAATTATCTAACTTAGTATATTGAACTTCTTTAAAACCATTGGTTATAATATGCATGTTGTAGGAAGCTTGTTTAAGTTCTCGCAAAGTTTCAATTGTTCCAGGAAATAAATGCGTCTGCTTTGGCGATAAATCAATGTATCCATCACTGAATCCTTTAATTATTTCTGGATCAGAAATGCTAAAGTGTGCCATAGTTATTCTAAACCTTTCCGTTCGTAGAAACGCTTTATTTATTGCGCCATTGCCATAAGCTTTCCAAAGTTGACTATTGTAATTTTTATAAACAGCATGAAAATCATCAAAATCTTTAATAACATGGGATAAGTTATGTGCATCAAATAACATTATAAGAGCCTGTTTCGAATTTTTATCAAAATCCCAAAGTGTACGGTCTAAATCAAAAAAAAGATGTTTGGTTTTCAAATTAAAAAATTAAATAAGCTAAAGAGCAAGTAACCATAGCATTGATAAACATTCCAAGAACAATTAAGGGAAATGTTTGCTTGTGCTTTCCGTAAAATTTTGCTGCTACTATGCTTCCTATTGGAACCGAAAGCAAAAATGGTCCCCAAAAGCAAATTCCATAAATCCCGAATTTGCGCTTCAACTTTAAAATAAATCGGTTTGTTTTGGTGAATTTTTTTTTGACCGGAATAGATTCCCCAAGTTCCTCTAACTCAATTTGTTTTTTCATTTTTCTTTTATGACTTATCTTCATGAAAAGTTCACTGGTGAAATAAAAAACTGCTGCGCCGAATGTACCCCCGGCAACAGAACTAAAATAGGTTTCCCAAAAAGGTAATCCCAAGCCATAACCCGTAAACGGTGCGAACATAAATTTAAATGTCGATAGTAAAAAGATGGAAGTAATTACGCCCCAATTCATCGTTAATGTTTAACATTTTTCTCCATATGCCAAATCTCCTGCATCTCCTAATCCAGGAACTATGTATGATTGTGCTGTCAGTTCTAAATCAATGGCGCCCACAAAAATCTCGGTTGTTTCAGGTAAATTTCTTTTTATATAGTTTATGGCTTCAGGTGTTGCAATAGCACTAACAATAATAACCCTAGAAGGTTTTCCTTGTTTTAACATTGCTTTGTAAACCATTACCATAGAACTTCCCGTCGCCAGCATTGGATCACTGATGATTAAGACTTTGTTGTCGATTTTTGGAGAAGCTAAATATTCCACTTGTATCTCGAAATCTTCAACTGTTGAATGTTTTCTATATGCTGAAATAAACGCACTTTCGGCTCGATCAAAATAATTTAGTAAACCCAAATGCATACTAAGTCCAGCTCTTAAAATCGTCGCAAGAACTGGCTGATCGACTAAAACAGACGCTTCTGCTTCTCCTAATGGTGTTGTTATATTGATGGGGTGATAATCTAATTTTTTCGAAAGTTCATATGCCATTATCTCTGAAATACGTTCCATATTTCGTCTGAATCGCATAGCATCTTTTTGTATTTGCTGATCTCTTATTTCTGCAATAAACGTTGCGAAAATTGAATTAGTCAATGATAAGTTGTGAATCATAATATAATCGATGATGGTAAAAATAATGGAATTTTAGAACATTGATGATCTTAAATTGTATTAATGATCAAAGAAATTCTACGAGTTCATTTTTAGCCTCCTTAATTTAGGTAACTTTGCAAGAATGTCAGAAAAAGCTAGTTTAAATATTGCCGTTTTTTTCAGATTAGTATCCTATCTAAAACCTTACCGTAGGCTTTTTTTCTTGGCTCTTGGTTGTACAATTTTACTCGCTTTTGTTGGACCTGCAAGACCAATTCTTATTGGTCAAATGGTCAACAAATTTATTATTGAAACTCAAAATGGTTCAATGCTTCTGTTTTGGTCTTTAATTATTGCCGGGATGTTATTGATTGAGGCTTTACTGCAATTCTTGAATTCGTATTTTTCAAATTTAGTCGCTCAATCTGTTATCCGAGATATCAGGCAGAAATTATTTAAACATATAATTAAGTTTAGAATTGAATACTTTGATAAAACGCCAATTGGAGCTCTTGTAACCCGTTTGGTTTCGGATTTGGAGGCAATTACTGAAGTATTTTCTTCAGGTTTGATGGATATTGCTGGAGATTTATTATCCTTAATGGTAATTGTGGTTATCATGTTTACAATGAATTGGGAATTGGCATTAATGACAATTCTTCCTATTCCACTTCTGCTTATTGCAACTAGAATATTTGCAAGGGCCATGCGTGATTCTTTTCAACTAGAAAGAATTCAAGTTACCAAATTGAATACATTTGTTCAAGAACGACTTACAGGTATGTCTTTAGTTCAACTCTTCAATCGAGAGGAAAAAGAACTTGAAAATTTTAAAGAAATTAACAAAGGCCATAGGCGAGCTCACATTAATGCAGTTTGGGCAAATTCCATTTTTTTTCCAATAGTTGAACTACTGAGTTCACTTTCTATTGCTTTGCTTTTGGTTTATGGCGCATTAAAAACGAGTGGTAAAACGGATGGGGAAATAAAATTAATGTATGGTGAGATAATTTCTTTTACACTTTATGTAAATATGCTGTTTCGCCCAATTAGACAATTAGCAGATAAATTTAATATATTGCAACGCGGAACCGTTCGAGCTGAAAGAGTTTTTGAAGTATTAGATCAATTGGAGCACGTGCAAGAAAATGGTGCGGTTAGGTCTTGTGATTTTAATCAGGACATCATTTTTAAAGATGTCAGTTTTGCATACAAGGATGATAGTTGGGTGCTTAAAAATATAAATCTTGAGATAAAATCTGGCAAAACCGTAGCTTTTGTAGGTGCAACAGGGGCAGGGAAATCGACAATAGTTAATTTACTTGGTCGTTTTTACGAGTTTCAAAAAGGAGAAATTTATATTGGTAATACCAATCTGGTTAACCTAGAATTAAATTTTTTGAGGAATAATATAGCAATTGTCCTTCAAGATGTTTTTCTTTTTTCAGATACTATCCACCAAAATATAACATTGGGCGATCCAAATATTTCAAGACAAAGAGTAATTGAAGCAGCGAAAAGTGTCGGTGCTCACGATTTTATTATGAATTTGCCCGAGAATTATGATTACAAAGTAGGTGAAAGAGGCGGGGTTTTGTCGGTTGGTCAAAGGCAATTGTTGGCTTTTATAAGGGCTGCGGTTTATAATCCATCAATTTTAATACTTGATGAGGCTACCTCTAGTGTAGATGGCGAATTTGAGCAATTAATTCAAATAGCCACTGAAAGAATTACTGAAGGTAGAACATCTATTGTGATTGCTCATCGATTGTCAACTATTCAAAAAGCGGATTGCATAATTGTTATGGACAAAGGTGAAATTATGGAAAAGGGTACGCATCTTGAGCTCCTCCGAAAAGATGGAATATACCGAAGACTTTATGATATGCAATTTAAAGAGGAAACTGAATAAATGATTGGATTAAAAATTGGAGGCGTTCCTGAACATTTTAATTTGCCATGGAGATTGGCGATTGAAGAAGGTAAATTTAAAGACTTGAATTTAGATTTACATTGGAGCGACATGGGCGGTGGAACTGGTCAAATGATTCGTGGTTTGGAAACTGGCTCTATTGATTTAGCTGTAATACTTACTGAGGGAATTACAAAAGCAATTCTTCAAGGTCTAGACGCAAAAATTCTTGATTTTTATGTTGATTCACCGCTTATTTGGGGTATTCATGTGCCTTACAATTCCTCTATTACACAAGTACGGCATTTAGAAGGTAAGCCCTTTGCAATCTCTCGAGAAGGCTCCGGGAGTCATCTAATGACATATGTACTGGCTGAAAAATTAGGTTGGACTCCTGAACAATTGGAATTTAATGTAGTGGGTGATGTTTACGGAGGCTTGTGGGCTCTGGCGAATGAAAAAGCATATGGATTTTTATGGGAAAAATATACAACTCAACCATATGTTAATCAGAAAAAGTGTACGTGTATTGACACCATAATAACACCATGGCCTTGCTTTGTTGTTGCAGTAAGATCAGAAGTTGCGAGAAAATATGAAAAAGTACTCAGTACCATGATGAAAATTGTACAAGAAAGAGCGTGGCAATTGAAAAACGGTCAAGAAACACCACAAATTGTAGCATGGCGTTATAATTTAGCATTAGATCAAGTAGCTGACTGGTTGAAACGTACGGATTGGAACTATGAGCAAAAAAATGTCAAAGAAAATCTGGAGTTGGTCAAAAATTATTTATTGAAATTGAAGCTCATAGATGAAAAACAGGCCATCAATTGGCACCAAAAACTAATAGAATTATCCTATAATAACAAAAAAAATAATTAATGAAAACAGGAGTATTATTGTTGCAACTAGGAACTCCAGATAGTCCAAGCACCAGCGACGTCAGAAGGTATCTGCGGGAATTCCTTAATGATCCGCGAGTAATTGATCTTCCCTGGTTACCAAGAACTTTACTGGTTAATGGTGTGATAGTACCATTTCGAGCACCGAAATCAGCTAAAGTATACAAGGAGCTTTGGGTTCATGGTAATGGAAAGTCGCCCCTAAAAACCCATACTGAAAATGTGGTTAATTTAGTTCAAAGTGCTTTCAATGAAGAGTCTGTCAAAATTGAAATGGCAATGAGATATCAGCATCCATCTATGGATCAAGTTTTAGAGAGGATGAGGATGGCTAATTATGACCAAATTATTATTTTACCATTATTCCCACAATATGCGAGCGCATCCTCAGGTTCGGCTATAGAAAAGGCACTGAATATTATGAGAAAATGGTGGGTAATTCCTGATATAAAAGTTGTAAGTCAATTTTGGAATCATACAGGCTATATTAACTCAATTGTGGATAGAGCAAAAGCGTTTAATCTTTCAGATTTTGATCATATTTTGTTTTCTTATCATGGTTTACCAGAAAGACAAGTTGATAAAGTATACGAAGGAACAGATTTGTGTTCAGACCAACCATGTGAATCCGAAGTTAATGATAAAAACAAATATTGTTATAAAGCTACAAGTTATGCTACCACACGCCTAATTGCTGAAAAATTGAATTTACGAGATGATCAATACACTGTATGTTTTCAATCAAGATTAGACAAAAAATGGCTAACACCATTTTCAGATAAAGTTGTTGAAGAATGGGCTAAAAAAGGTGCTAAAAAATTATTGGTTTTTAGTCCGGCTTTCGTTGCCGATTGTCTCGAAACAATTATTGAAATAGGAGAGGAATATCAAGAAATTTTTGAAAAAAATGGTGGGGAAAAAGTTCAGCTAGTGCCAAGTTCTAATGACCACCCTCAGTTTATTGACTGTCTTGTCGATTTGATTCAAAAAAGAATCTAACCAGTTGGGAACAATAGAAAATGATAATTAACCCTTAGAATTTTTATTTAAAAAAGTTCTTTAGTATTTTTGCTCCCAATTAAATTCATAAACTAGAAGATGAGTAATACAACAGAAAAATTAGGATTCAAGGTAAAAGATATCAGCCTTGCGGAATGGGGAAGAAAGGAAATAAAATTAGCTGAGGCTGAAATGCCTGGTTTAATGTCTCTACGTGAAGAGTTTGAAGGTAAAAAACCCCTTGCAGGTGCAAGAATTGCAGGTTGTTTACATATGACAATACAAACCGCCGTGCTCATTGAAACTTTGGTTGATCTTGGTGCCGAGGTGAGCTGGTCCTCCTGTAACATTTTTTCTACGCAAGATCATGCAGCTTCAGCTATTGCTGCTGCAGGGATTCCTGTGTTTGCTTGGAAGGGAATGAACGAGGAAGAATTTGATTGGTGCATTGAACAAACATTGTTTGCATTTGAAGGTGGAAAACCATTAAATATGATACTTGATGATGGCGGAGATTTAACCAATATGGTTTTTGATAAATATCCTGAATTGACAAAAGATATCAAAGGTCTATCTGAAGAAACAACGACAGGTGTTCACAGGCTTTATGAACGTAAAAAGAACGGAACTTTGGTAATGCCTGCTATTAATGTTAATGATAGTGTTACGAAATCTAAATTTGATAATAAATATGGCTGTAAGGAATCTCTTGTGGATTCGATCAGAAGAGCAACTGACGTAATGATGGCAGGTAAAGTTGCTGTTGTTTGCGGATATGGTGATGTTGGAAAGGGTTCTGCGGCTTCTTTGAAAGGCGCGGGTGCGAGAGTTATCGTTACGGAAATTGATCCAATTTGTGCATTACAAGCTGCAATGGATGGGTTTGAAGTTAAACGATTGGACTCAGTTGTTCATTTTGGGGATATTATAGTAACAACCACAGGAAATAAAGACATCGTTGTTGGTCATCATTTCGAAAAAATGAAAGACAAAGCAATTGTTTGTAACATAGGGCATTTCGATAATGAAATCGACATGGCATGGTTAAATGCTAATTATGGGAATACGAAATATACTGTTAAACCTCAGGTAGACATTTATAATGTTAATGGAAATGAAATAATCGTCCTTGCAGAAGGCCGATTAGTGAATTTAGGTTGTGCAACAGGTCACCCTTCTTTTGTTATGTCAAATTCATTCACCAATCAGACCCTTGCACAACTTGAGTTATGGCAGAATAGCGATAAATATGAAAATGATGTATATATGTTACCAAAACACCTAGATGAAAAAGTAGCTCGTTTGCATTTAGCTAAAATTGGTGTTGAATTAGAGACGCTGCGTAAGGACCAAGCAGAATACATTGGTGTTTCAGTAGAAGGACCATATAAAGCAGAACATTACAGGTATTAATTTAATTTGTTAAAATGAAAAAGGAGCTATGGCTCCTTTTTTTTATTCCCGAAATGATATTTGAATCTATATTTATGTAACTTTTGTTTCAAATGATCACTTTTTTTTCCTTTACATTTATCTCAAACGTATTAATATGATAAAATTTAATTTCATTTATTGTATAGCCACTGTTCTGCTATTAACAACTTGTTCCGTAGCGCAACCCCAAATAGAAGATAAAAAAGTGCTTCCTCCAAAGGAATTTTCTGAGCAATTGAAAAAAAATCCTTCTGCCCAATTAATTGATGTGCGCACTCCAAATGAATTTTCAAGTGGACATCTGGAAGGAGCTTTAAATTTAGATTGGAATGGTGCTGAATTTAAAAATCAAGCAGCAACTTTAGATAAGAAAAATCCTGTATATGTTTATTGTTTAAGTGGTGGTCGCAGTGCTTCAGCTGCCGAATATTTGAGGAACGAGGGATTCTCTTCTGTTTATGAAATGGATGGAGGCATGATGAAATGGCGGGCTGCAAAACTTCCTGAGGTTGGTAATACCCCCAAAAAAACAGGAATGTCAATAGAAGATTTTAATTTGTTAATTGGTTCTAATAAAATCGTTCTTGTAGATTTCTATGCCGATTGGTGTGCACCTTGTAAAAAAATGAAGCCGGAATTAGATGAATTGATTGCCGAATATCAAGACCAAGTAATAATAAAAAGAATCAATATAGAAGAAAATACATCCATAACCAGTCAACTTCAAATTTCAGGTTTGCCTGTCGTTCATATATATAAGGAAGGTGAATTGAAATTTAATAATACTGGTTACATGGACAAGGCAACCATTAAAACAGCAATTGAAAAGATCAAATAAGAGTAAAATTGTTGCATGATATTTCATTACTGCAGATAATCGCCGCTTGTTGAACTGAATTTTACGATAAATTAAAAACCCTTCTCGTTTCCAAGAAGGGTTGTATATAAACGTCTCAAACTATCTGATAGTATCAGGAAGAAGAAACGAGAAAGAGTCCACTTAAGTGGACTCTGTAATTACATCACACTAATTTAACTAAAATTAATTCCAATAAGAACCCAATTACCTAGTCAAAGGTGTAATTTATGATTACATCATTCCTGGCATTCCACCTGGCATTCCACCCATTGCTGGTGCATTTTCTTCAGGTTCGTCTGCAATAACACATTCTGTCGTCAATAACATTGATGCAATAGAAGCAGCATTCTCAACTGCAATACGTGTAACCTTTGTCGGGTCTATCACTCCAGCTTTATATAACTTTTCGTAAGTTTCAGTTCGTGCATTGTACCCAAAATCATCCTTACCCTCACGAACCTTTTGAACGATAACTGCACCTTCACCTCCTGCATTAGCGATAATCTGCCTAAGCGGTTCTTCGGCTGCGCGTTTTACTATTTGTATTCCAGTCAGTTCGTCTTCGTTTTCTGCCTTTAATTTATCTAATGATTCAATTGCACGAATCAAAGCAACCCCACCACCAGGTACGATTCCTTCTTCTACCGCAGCACGTGTTGCAGCTAAAGCATCATCTACTCTGTCCTTCTTTTCTTTCATTTCAACTTCAGTTGGAGCGCCAACGTAAAGTACCGCAACACCGCCAGCAAGTTTTGCTAATCGTTCTTGAAGTTTTTCTCTGTCATAGTCCGAAGTTGTAGATTCAATTTGAGCCCTTATTTGAGACACTCTTGCCTGGATATCAGCCTTTTTGCCAGAACCATTGACGATTGTCGTATTGTCCTTATCAATTTCAACTTTTTCAGCTGTCCCTAACATGTCTAAAGTCGCATTTTCCAGCGTAAATCCTCTTTCTTCAGAAATTACCTGACCACCGGTTAGTACCGCAATATCTTCTAACATTGCTTTCCTGCGATCTCCAAAACCTGGAGCTTTAACTGCTGCAATTTTTAATGAACCTCTTAATCGGTTTACTACTAGAGTAGCCAATGCTTCTCCATCAACATCTTCAGCAATTATTAACAAACCTCTTCCGGATTGAACCACTGGTTCAAGTATAGGAAGCAACTCCTTCATATTGGAGATTTTTTTCTCATAGATAAGGATAAGTGGTTTATCCATTTCTGTTATCATTTTGTCAGTGTTGGTAACAAAATAAGGGGAAAGATATCCGCGATCAAATTGCATACCTTCGACTGTTTTTACTTCAGTTTCGGTTCCTTTTGCTTCCTCAACGGTAATGACTCCATCATTTCCAACTACTTTCATTGCCTCGGCAATTAATTTACCAATTGTTTCATCATTGTTAGCAGAAATTGTAGCAATTTGCTTGATTTTATCATTGTCGTTTCCTACTTGCTTAGACAGTTTTTGAAGATTTTTAACAACTTCGCCTACGGCTTTATCTATACCACGTTTTAAATCCATAGGATTAGCTCCTGCTGCAACATTTTTCAAGCCAGCACCAATTATAGCTTGTGCAAGAACTGTAGCAGTAGTTGTTCCATCTCCCGCAATGTCTGCTGTTTTAGAAGCAACTTCCTTGACCATTTGAGCTCCCATATTTTCGATAGGGTCTTTCAATTCAATTTCCTTTGCAACTGAAACACCATCTTTTGTGATTTGAGGCGCTCCGAACTTCTTGCCAATAACAACATTTCTTCCTTTAGGACCTAGGGTAACTTTTACCGCATTTGCTAAAGAATCAACACCTTTTTTTAATTTGTCTCTTGCATCAACATCGAAATAAATTTCTTTTGCCATTTTTTTTCAATTTTTAATTGTTAGAACTTAAAAAATACCATAGATGTCAGACTCCCTCATTATAAGGTAGGTTTTACCGTCTAGTTTAATTTCTGTACCAGAATATTGTCCGTATAAAACTACATCTCCAGTTTTCACGGTCATGGGTTCGTCTGTTTTACCTTTTCCTGCAGCTACAATAGTGCCCTTTAATGGCTTCTCTTTCGCTGTATCAGGAATGATTATACCACTTGCTGTTTTTTGTTCTGCTGGCGCCGGTTCAATTAGAACTCTGTCCGCCAAAGGTTTAAACTTTATTGACATATTTATTATTTTTTATGATTCGTGTCCAATTGTCGAATTTTATGCCATGAAACTATTAAAGACATTTTTGCCACTTTTAATTGTTACAAGGAAAAAAAAATGTCAGTATGCTGACATACTGACATTTTTCACTTCAAAATAGTTCGAGTTAATTACTGTGCTGCATTTTCTTCCTGAGGTTGCTCAGTTTGACCTGCATCACCACTTTCCATTTCTTCAACTTCACTTTCCGACGTATTTGACGAACGAAGCGTAAGAACAATACTTAAAACCATAATAATTCCTGCTAAAGTCCAAGTTGCCTTGTCAATAAAGTCATTGGTCTTTTTTACGCCTCCTATTTGCTGGGCAGCGCCAAAGTCAGAACTCAACCCTCCGCCTTTTGGATTTTGAACATAAACGACAAGAATTAGCAATGCAGCAGCTGCAATAATGATAAAAGTCAATAGAATATCCATATTTTAATTATTTAATTTTTTCTTTAATTCTTCGATTTGGGATGCAAAGAAAATCTTTTTTTCTGGATTTATCAATATTAATTGTTCATATGCATAAATTGCTTTCGGAAAATTGCCCTGAATAGCAAATATTTTTGCCAACGTTTCACTGACTGGCATATGCTTGTCTTTTAAACTTTCTTTTGCTTTTTTGGCCGGAGAAAAGAATTCTTTTTTAACTCCCTTCTCAGATTTTAAGGCATGGTTAGTTTGAGTTGCATCCGATATTTTAGGTTCATTTTTTATAAATTGGTTAACAATTTCATCGATTCTACCATTTTCGGTATTCCCAGCTTTATACGTTGCAGATTGATTGGATTGAAGCCAAGATGTAAAGGATCTCTTATTATTCTCAGAATTTGATCGTTGGGAAGTGGAATCATTTTTATCTGATGTACTAGCAGTATTCAATAAATGGTCTAAATTGTAATTGGTGGAAATCGCATTTGAAATAAGTTGTTTTTCAAATGCATCAAGTTCTTCATCGTGTGCAATATTAGTTGAGGTTAATTCCTGTATTTTTTCTTCTTCATCTTGAATTGTAATTTTTTCTTCAATTCCACTAATTTTCAATGGAATAACCACATTTTCAAAATCTTCATCTTCTAATAAAGCCTCTGATTCAATTTTTGTAGGTGCAGAAAAACCATCATTTTCAAGTTGTGTAGTCGTTTTTTCATCATTTATGTTTGGTATTCCGGTGAATTCTTTTTGAAAATGATTATTTTCTTCAGAAAGTGCAATTAAATCATACAATCTAGACCGATCAGAAATAAGGTAAGCATTACTTTGTAGTTCTTCCTCGAAACGTACATTTTTAACTTGAGCCAAAGAATTCAAGTAGAGTATAGGGAATAACTGTGAGTAGGGGTATTTAGTCACCATTTCCTTTAATTCATTCAGATCTACTGAATGAGGTAGATTGGGTTCTGCAATTAAAGATGATATTTCTTTTAAACTAAGCATTACCAATTTGACATTAGTTTATTTACTAAATCCTGAACGATTTGATTACTAATTTCATCCAATAATGTCGATTCTATGACACCTAAATCTGCAGTTGATGAATAATCGACAAATCTTGTAGAGTTTAAAATAATCTTTTCTTCGTTTGGCACTGTAACAAAGATAGAGAATTCTACACTTACACTTAATCTATTTTTCTCAGAATTATCTCCTTCTTGCATTGCAATTGGAGTAATTGTGTAATTTGTTATTGCTCCTTCGATTAAGAGTTCACCTTCACCATTTTTTGGATTTAATAGTAATCGCGTATTATTTTGGACTCCATCTTTTACTTTTTCAGAAAGAAATGCTGCATAATTTAAAGGTGTATTGGGTGCTTTATTTTCTAGCGTACTTACAGAAAAAGTTTTCCATTCTTCATTCATGCCTCCTGCATCAACTAATGAAATGCTGGATGGCCAGCAACCTGAGCACATTATTAAAAATATGAAAGCAAACTTTTTCATTAGTCCATCAAATTATATTCTTTGATTTTTCTATACAATGTCCGTTCAGAAATACCTAGCTCCAACGCAGCGTATTTTCTTTTGCCGCGATGCTTATCTAATGCTTTCTTAATTAATTCTTTTTCTCTATCTTCCAGGGATAGTGACTCTACAACTTCTTCATGAATTTCGAATTGATCTTCGTTTGAACTATCTATTTCTTGGGGTTTATTATCCGCGCCAACAGGTAAAATTCGGGAAGCAACAAAAGGGGTATTCATGTCACTGTAAAGCCTGCTTAAAATTGCAGCTTGATCACTGTTTAAATTAACCTCTCCTCCTTGACCAATAAACTCAATAACAAGCTTTTTTAAATCAGCTAAATCCCTCTTCATGTCGAATAGAAATTTATACATGATTTCTCTCTCTGAGAAATTCTCTTTCGATTGTTCACCATTCAGAACCAAAGGAACTTTTTCGGTTTCTGAAGGTAAATAATTTTTTAAAGTCTTGGCATCTAACTCTCGCTCAGTTTCAATTACAGATAATTGTTCAACTAAGTTCCTCAACTGCCGGATGTTTCCTGGCCAACTGTATTCGTTTAAAAGAGCAATAGCGTCTTCTTTTAATTTAACCGAAGGCATCCGATATTTATCGGCGAAATCATTCGCAAATTTCCTAAATATCAAATGAATATCTTCATTCCTATTTCGTAATGGTGGTAGATGTATAGGAACTGTGCTTAATCTGTAAAATAAATCCTCTCTGAATTTTCCAGCGGAAATTGCACGTTGTATATTTTCATTTGTCGCAGCAACAACTCTGACATTCGTTTTTATTACCTTGGAAGATCCCACACGAATGAATTCACCCGTCTCGAGAACTCTTAAAAGTCTAACCTGTGTTGCCATTGGTAATTCCGCAACTTCATCAAGAAAAATTGTTCCACCGTTTGCTACTTCAAAATAGCCTTGTCTACTACCATGTGCTCCCGTAAACGATCCTTTTTCATGACCAAATAATTCAGAATCAATGGTGCCTTCAGGGATCGCTCCACAGTTCACAGCAATATATTCACCATGCTTTCTAGAACTCAATTGATGAATAACTTGTGGGATTATTTCTTTTCCAGTACCGCTTTCTCCTGTGACTAAAACAGATATATCGGTAGGAGCAACTTGTATCGCCACTTCTAATGCGCGATTTAAGCCTGGAGCATTTCCAATTATTCCAAATCGCTGCTTGACATGTTGTAAATTCATCTTTAGTTAGAATTACAAACAGAAATAACATTGCCCATTAAAGTTGCTGAAGTACAATCCTCAATTTTCACCATTACATATTGACCTTTTTGATAGTCGCCTTTGGGGAAAATTACCATGGTATTTTGACCATTCCTACCACATAAAAACTCATCGGATCGCTTCGAAAATCCCTCTATTAACACTTTTTGAACTTTGCCTAAAGAAAGCTGATTGGATTTTAAGGAATGTTCAAGTTGCTTGGATATTATTTCATTGAGCCTTCTGCTCTTAGTTTCATCCGGTATATCGTCTTTAAATCGCCGCTCTGCCAAAGTTTTTGGACGTTCCGAATATTTAAACATGTAGGCAAAATCGTAAACTACAATGTCCATCAAAGAAAGTGTGTCCTCATGCTCTTTTTCTGTTTCACCGCAAAATCCGGTAATAATATCGGTAGATATAGCACAATCTGGAACGATTCTTTTTATAGCCTCTATGCGTTCTAGGTACCATTCCCTTGTATAACCGCGATTCATTCGATTTAACACCTCCGAATTTCCAGATTGTACCGGTAAATGGATATATGGGCAAATGTTCTCGTGTTTGGCCATAACTTCAAGTACATCGTCTGTCATATCTTTAGGATGTGAGGTTGAAAATCTAACCCTTAATTCTGGAGATACCAAAGCTACCATTTCCATAAGTTGAGCAAAGTTTACAGTTGGTTTATTAGCGTCTTTAATTTCCCCTTTTGAACTTAAATTCCATCTGTAACTGTCTACATTTTGACCTAAAAGCGTAACTTCTCTATAACCATTTTGAAAAAGTTCTTCGCATTCACGAACTATGGTTTGAGGATCTCTCGATCTTTCCCTGCCTCTAGTGAATGGAACAACACAAAATGAACACATGTTGTCACATCCCCTCATTATCGTAACGAATGCAGAAATCCCACCTTGATCCAATCTGACAGGGGAAATATCAGCATATGTCTCATCCCTAGATAATAAGACATTAACTGCTTTTTGACCTGTTCCTACCTCCTCAACTAAGTTTGGTAAATCACGATAGGCATCTGGTCCCGCTACTAAATCAACAAGTTTTTCTTCCTCTAACAACGATTTTTTTAATCTTTCAGCCATGCAACCCAATATTCCTACTACTAAGTCAGGATTATTGGCTTTTTTACTTTTGAATTCTGTGAGTCTATTTCTAACCCGAGTTTCGGCATTGTCCCTTATGGAACAAGTATTGATCAAGACTAAATCTGCTTCATCAACATTGCGGGTTGTGCTGTATCCATTATTGATCATAATGGATGCAACCACTTCGCTGTCTGAAAAATTCATTTGGCAGCCATAGCTTTCTACATAGAGTTTTTTTGTCGCCGTATTTTGCAATTCAGGATTAAGCATTATTGCTTCACCTTGTCTTAATTCATCTATTTCTTTCCCTTCTGTATTTTCCATTCTTCGATTAACTAGCTAAACAATTGCAAAAATAATGAATTTCAATTAGTATGTCAAAATGTCAGTTTTATTCGATCTGAAATAATTTCGTTTTATTTTCATAATATTCTATTGAATTGATTATTGAAAATATCTTTAACCTATGGTTAAACATTAATTTCGATAAAATGTTATTTGTAAGGTTGAAAAATGTTCGAAATTTATCGTTTAATTTTAACCCCAAATAAACTGTATCTAAAAGTCTAAATCAGTCCATATGGCCAAAAATCTTGTAATCGTTGAGTCACCTGCCAAAGCAAAAACAATTGAAGGATATTTAGGAAAAGATTTTATCGTCAAATCAAGTTTTGGACATGTACGAGACTTGGCTAAAAAAGGGTTGGCCATAGAAATTGAGAACAATTTTAATCCAATTTATGAAGTTACGGCAGACAAAAAGCAAGTTGTTGCAGAACTTAAGAAAATTGTTAAAGATGCAGAAATTGTTTGGTTGGCTACTGATGAAGATCGGGAAGGGGAGGCTATTTCTTGGCATTTATTTGAAACACTTGGCTTGCAAAACAAGCAAACCAAAAGAATAACCTTTAATGAGATAACTAAAACTGCAATACTAAAAGCGATTGACAATCCTAGAGAAATCAATAAAAAATTAGTTGACGCTCAGCAAGCTAGAAGAGTTTTAGATAGAATTGTTGGTTTTGAGCTATCACCAGTATTATGGAAAAAGGTTAGACCAAGTCTTTCTGCTGGTCGAGTTCAAAGTGTGGCGGTTAGATTAATTGTAGAGAGAGAAAAAGAAATTTCCAATCATACAACATCAGTATTCTTTAAAACGAATGCTGTATTTGTCAGTTCAGGAGGCAAATTAAAAGCTGAGTTTTCAAGACAATTAAAAGATATGAATGAGGCGGAATCTTTACTTAAATTATTGCAAACCGCAGCATTCACGATTAATGAGGTTGTGAAAAAACCTGCAAGTAAAAGTCCAGCAGCTCCATTCACTACTTCTACTCTCCAACAAGAAGCAAGTTTGAAATTAGGTTTTTCGGTCTCTCGGACTATGTCAGTTGCTCAAAAATTATATGAGGAGGGTAGAATAACATACATGAGAACTGATTCAGTTAATCTATCTGATTCAGCTTTAAATGCTGCGAAAAATGAAATTCAAAACACATTTGGAGAAAACTATGTAAACATTACAAAATATAGAACCAAAAGCACGAATGCTCAAGAAGCTCACGAAGCAATAAGGCCTACGGATTTTAGTGTAAGGTCAATCGAAGCTGATCGTGATGAACAGAAATTGTATGATTTAATTAGGAAGAGGACCTTGGCCTCTCAGATGAGTCATCCTCAATTGGAAAGAACAACAGTAAAAATAGGTTTTGATTCAAGTAATGATTTTTTTCAGGCTAAAGGTGAAGTTATAAAGTTTGATGGCTTCTTAAAATTGTATCTTGCTACTGAGGTTGATGATGAAGATGTTGATGATGTTTCGGAATCAATTTTGCCCAAAGTGTCTGAAGGAGAAAGATTAACATTTGAGGAAATTAACTGCGTTGAAAGATTTACAAGGCCTCCTTCAAGATACGTCGAAGCTTCTTTAGTTAAAAAACTTGAAGAACTTGGAATTGGTAGACCTTCTACATATGCTCCTACAATTTCAACGATACAGAAAAGAGGTTATGTCGAAAAAAAAGAAAAAGAGGGTGTAATTCGAAATTATCACTTTTTATCTCTTAAGGATGGGTCTATTACTAATACAATCCTATCTGAGACTACAGGTAAAGAATCGAATAAATTATCACCGACTGATATTGGCGTAATTGTTACAGATTTTCTGCAAAATCACTTTGAGAGAATTTTGGATTACCATTTTACAGCAAAGGTGGAAGAACAATTTGATGATGTAGCTAAAGGAATGATTTCATGGACCGATATGCTTCAAAATTTTTATGGTTCATTCCATGAAAATGTGGAAGATACACTAGAAAATTCGGAACGCGCAACCGGCGAAAGATTGCTTGGGATTCACCCAGAATCGGGTAGGAAGGTGATAGCAAGAATTGGCCGTTTTGGTCCAATGATTCAAATTGGTGATGAGCAAGAGGATGGTCAGAAACCAATTTTTGCATCGCTTCAACCTAACCAGTCTATTAGCTCTGTAACAATGGATGAAGCGCTTGAACTTTTTAAACTTCCTAGAAGCCTTGGCGATTTCGAAAACTCTCTTGTAAAAGCTAATGTTGGTAGATTTGGACCATATGTCCAGCATGGAAAACTTTTTGTTTCAATTCCAAAAGGTGAAGATCCGATTACCATTTCCTTAGAAAGAGCAATTGAATTAATCATTGACAAGCGGGCGCAAGATGCAAATAAAATAATTGTTTCATTTGATGAAAGAAACGATGTTCAATTATTGAATGGAAGATTTGGCCCTTACCTCAAAATTGGTAAAGAAAACTATAAACTACCTAAAGGTACAGTGCCAGAGAAACTTACATTAGAAGAATGTTTACAAATTGCCGAACAGCAAAATAATCAACCTTCAAAATTCAAGAAAAAAACTTTTGTTAAAAAATAAAAGCGCAAGTTTTCAACGCTCAAGTCTTCAATTCTTTTTTTCGCTTTTGGATTAGCCAAATAATCTAATATATAGTTTTACAGAAAGTAAAGAATGAAAGATATTTCGATTTATTTTTCGCCACTAAATTGTAGTGAACTTTCGAACAACCAATTGTTGGGTGGGCAAATTATTAAATACACTTTTGGAAGTTTTCCACAAATTAAAAAAGGATCAGTTGTAGTTTTTGATGTCCCAGAATATAGAGGTGATGTCCGAAAGGATCAAGAGAACTATGGCGAATCATATCGATCTTTTTTGTATGACTTAAATATTGGGTTTAATTGGAATATGCCGATAGTTGATTTGGGAACAATTAATCCAGGTGAATCAATAAATGACACTTATTTCGCAGTGAGTCAGGTGGTAGGCGAACTAGTGAAAATTGGAGCAATACCAGTCATAATCGGTGGAAGTCAGGATTTAACTGTTGCAGTCTATAAAGGATATGAACGGTTGGAGCAAATGGTTAATTTATGCTCGATAGATTCCAAACTAGACCTCGGTAATCCCGATGAGGAGTTAGCTTCTAATGGTTTCGTTAGTCATTTGTTACTGCAAAGACCATGTTTTTTATTTAATCACGCAAATATTGGTCTGCAAGCTCCATTTGTTTCAGCCCAAGAAATGGAACTTTTTGATAAATTGTATTTTGATTGTTGCAGATTGGGAGAATTTAGTGCTGATCACCGCAAGGCAGAACCTCATTTGAGAAATGCAGATATTCTTAGTTTAGATTTAACAGCAGTTAAGTCATCAGATTTAATGAATGTTGCTTACGATTCACCAAATGGATTCTTATCTGAACAATTGTGCCAGATTACAAAATATGCGGGTATTAGTGATAAATTGACTTCATTTGGAGTTTTCAATTATTACCCAGAAAAACAAAAAGGCGTGACGTCCTCATTAGTTGCCCAATTAATATGGTATTTTTTAGATGGTGTGGCATCTAGAAAAGGAGATTTTCCAATAGGCAGTAAAAAGAACTATTTAAAATTTACTGTTCATTTGGATGATTTCAAAGATGAAATTACCTTCTATAAAAGTAATAAGTCAGACAGGTGGTGGATGGAAGTTCCTTACCCCCCTCAAAAAGGCGTAAAGTATGAAAGGCATCAGCTCGTTCCTTGTGATGCTATCGACTATGAAAAAGCCATGAAAAATGAGTTGCCTGACCTTTGGTGGAAAACTTATCAAAAGCTATCTTAACTTAAGTTTGATCCGTTTACATGTAAATTTTGAGAAACATTTTTTTCGATTCGTTCGTATAGTTTTTTAAAAAAATTTCTTTTATCGATAAAAATACTTATTTTAGTCGCCGACTTTGTGGGTATTTTATCCAAAAAAGTTTGTTTTTACCAGTGAAAACTACACGCATGAATAAAAAGATTATTCTTCTTACTACTGTTTTTAACTTAATCGGATTGCTTGGATTTTCCCAGCAAGATAAGTTGATTACACATTTTGTTTATGATAAAATGTCAATAAATCCAGGTGAAACTGGATTAGATGATGGGATATGCGCTACGTCAATATATCGAAATCAATGGGATAAAGTTAACGGAGCTCCAAATTCAGCAGTATTCAATTTGGAGGCAAATATGAATAGATTTTTTCCAGGTGGTCTTGGAATATCATTCTATCATGATGCTATTGGATTTTCTAGACAAAATAATGTTTTATTAAATTATGCTTATCCATTAGATTTGGCTGGTTTCGGTACACTAGGTATAGGGATTGGAGTAGGAATTGTTAATTTTGGTATGTCTCCAGTATGGGTTCCGCCGACAACCACCCAAGATAATTCGCTTCCAGTAGGATTTTCCGCGACCAATCTTGATATGAATTTCGGACTTTATTTTAAGGGTAATAGTGATTATTATGTTGGGCTTTCCTCAACGCATTTGAACGAGTCGCTTCTCGAGAGTATTGTGGATACAACAACAAATCAATACCAAATGGCACGCCATTACTACTTAATGGGTGGTAAACGGTTTAACAACGTTTTACCTGATGGTTCTATCGATGCACAATTATTATTAAGAACAGATCTAGTTAAATTCTCAGCAGATTTAAATGTTAGATATTTTTGGAAAAATATTGGTTATGCAGGTTTAACATACAGAACGGTTGATGCAGTCGGCTTAATGGTAGGCTGGATGCCGATTAATAATATGACAGTTGGTTATTCATACGATGTAACAACAAATAAATTAGCTAGTGTATCTAGAGGTTCACATGAGATTGTCTTAAAGTACTGTTACTTTTTGCCACCTCCTCCTGTGACAAAATCAAATCATCCAAGATGGTTGTAAATTAAAAAAAAAGTTGAATATTTGTAACCATTTTTGTGATACATCCGTTATACCAGCAAATTGTAGATCCTGTAGAAAGTTAATTTAGGTATCCGGAAGACAGAAAAAAAGAGGTAGAATGAAAAGACTATTGTTATTTGGTTTTATAGGAACTATAATTGTTTCTTGTAGTGAACGCACAGGTGAATTAACTGGTGTGATGGACAGGCCGACTTATCAACCTGAAATACCTTTGGGTATGGTTTATATAAAATCCGGAGGATTCCAAATGGGTGAAAACGATCAAGATGTTCCATTTTTACATCAAATGCGTCCAAGACCTGTATCTGTGCAATCTTTTTATATGGATCAAACTGAAATCTCCAATAATGAATATCGCCAGTTCGTATTTTGGGTGAGGGATTCAATAGCTAGAGAGATATTGTACACCAAAGACAAAACTTGGGTCAAAGGATTACCAGATGCTAAAGGTCAACAACAGAAATGGTCAGATGTCGATGCAACCCAGTATATTAATTACCAGGATTATTATCTTGATGAAAGCAATCCTACTGATGGCGGTTCAACTAAGTATGTTGTGAATAAAAATAAAGATAAAGACGGTGATGCACACAAACCCGCTGATAGATTAGTATTTAGAGGTGATTACCAAGGACCTTTTTTAAGAAATACCCCAGAAAAAATTCTATTTAGTTTGAATTGGGATGCGGAATTGGATTACTCTAATGAAGAGGTAATTCCACTTCTTGCTGAAATGTATTTAACTCAACCTGAACGTTATTACAGAAGAAGAGAAATTGATACAAGAAAGCTCATGTATCGTTATTTTTGGATTGATTATCGACAAGCAGCTCAAAGAGGTAGAATCAATATAGATTACAATACGAATAATGGTTCGGGTTATTTACCTGATGATGCTGGAATTGTTCAAGATGATCAAACAAAAAACAATACCGAGCATAGAACGCTCAAGTTGCCTGATAATCCTATTACAGGAAAACCTCAGAAAGATCCTTCTGCATTCGAAGGCCCAGGTCAAGAACGTGATATGGGTCGTTTTAACAAGAAAGGTCAAAATAACGCGATTCGTGGCCATGATAATAGAGCAAGATTCATAATTGATGAAGAAATAAATGTTTACCCAGATACGCTTTGTTGGGTAAGAGATTTTACGTATTCATTTCATGATCCAATGTCCAATATGTACTTTTGGCACCCAGCATATGATAACTACCCAGTTGTTGGAATAACTTGGGTGCAAGCAAAAGCGTTTTCTGTTTGGAGAACACAACTACTTAACAATTGGTTGATTTCTGAAGGAGAATTATTTGTGAATGATTTTAGATTGCCTACAGAGGCTGAATGGGAAAGAGGATCAAGAGGTCCTAATGAAGCGAATCAATATCCTTGGGGAGGTCCGTATATTAGAAATAATGCAGGTTGTTTCTTAGGAAATTTCAAGCCAATGAGGGGTAGATATTTTGAAGATGGTGGTTTCCACACGGTGAAAGTGTATTCTTATAATCCAAACGGTTGGGGATTATATTGTATGGCTGGAAATGTTGCTGAATGGTGTGAAACTGCTTTCGATGAATCAATGTATGAAGTCCAACATGACCTAAATCCTGATTATCGATATGATGCCTTGGATTGGGACCCTCCTGTAATGAAGAGAAAAGTTATTAGAGGTGGTTCATGGAAAGATATTGGTTACTATTTAATGAATGGTACGAGAACCTATGAATATCAAGATACGGCAAAATCATATATAGGATTTAGAAATGTAATGACCCACTTAGGAAGAGGTGGTGAAGATTTCTCACTTGAAGGTGGAGCCGAAGAAATTCAAAGCGATATACAACTTCGCTAGAATACAACAAACATAAAGTAAAGTAGTAAATTAATTAAAAACCTAAAAAAAAACAAAAACTATGAAACCAGGAAGTAAAGGATGGAAAAAGTTTATGTCAAAGCTCTATGGATTTGGAGCGGCAATTGTAATCATTGGAGCATTATTTAAAATTCAGCACTGGAATTTCTTTTTCCCTTTTCAAGCAGGATTCCTTTTAACAGTAGGACTTTTAACAGAGGCAATCATCTTTATATTCTCAGCATTTGAACCGATTCATGAAGATCCGAATTGGGAACTTGTTTATCCAGAATTAGCTTTGGGTCATAGTGATGAACTTGACCATGCTAAACTCCCTTCAGGAAGAGGTGGTAAAGGTGGTTCTGGTGTAACTCAGGAATTAGACAAAATGTTGGAAGAAGCGAAAATTGACAGTAAATTATTGGAAAGATTAGGCGAGGGAATGAGTGCACTTGCTGACAACGCAAACTCACTAAAAGGTGTAACATCAGCTGCCGCTGCCACGGATTCTTATGTGTCCAGTTTGCAAGCAGCATCTGATAAAGTATCTGCTTTGTCTGAGGCATATGAAAGAGCTTCAGTTTCAATTTCGGGTATGACATCTACAACGCAAGAAGGCGAATCATTTGGAGAGCAAATGCAAAAGGTTTCGAAAAACTTGGCTGCGCTTAATAATGTATATGAATTACAACTGAAAGGTTCTTCAGCGCATCTTGAAGCTACTGAGAAATTCCAACAGCAAGTTACAGATATGATGGCAAACCTATCTGCATCTGTAGAAGATACAAGGTTGTATAAAGAAAATATGGCGTTATTGTCTAAGAATTTAACAGACTTGAATAACGTTTATGGTAACATGTTGAAAGCCATGACAATTAGAGGGTAATAACTAGTTTGTTACTTATTCAAAATTGAACATTAATATTATTGAAAACCAATAAAATTTAATTATCATGGCAGGAGGTAAAGAAACCCCAAGACAGAAGATGATTGGTATGATGTACCTTGTACTTACCGCACTTCTCGCTCTTAACGTATCAAAACAAGTATTAGATGCTTTCGTAGCAATTGAGGAAAATATGCAAAAGGCAGCAATAAATCATCTAGAAAGAGGTGATGGTGCCAAAAGAGCATTGAAAGGTGAATTAGTTGTTGCAGAGAAGGACAAAGAAGATCCAACTAAAGTAAAAGCTCAAAAAATCAAATACTTCATGGATGTAATGGAGAAGATTGATATCGAGACTGGAAAGTTTATCGAACTAGTTGATGGAATTAAAAAGGATATTCTGTCTAAAAGCGGGGAAGATATTTCGGTTGGTGATAAGGATCCTAACAAAATTCTTTGGGTAGATTACAACAAGAAAGATCCAGTTCGTCCGGCAAGAATGAATCTAGCTGCTGTTCAGGCGAAAGATCAATACGATGTACCAATGCATGAATTGGTTGGTGAAGAACCAATGGAACCAAAGGCTGATGGAGCTGGTATGAAGTTGTGGAAAGCTTATAATGATTACCGTCTTTCTATTGTTAAATTGGTAGGAACCTATACAGTTGGGGGCAAAACTTGGTCAATAAATCCGGTTGCTATCAATAAATTTAAAGATTTCAACGACCTAACTAAGCAAGTTGAGGCAATGATTGATAAAAGTCAATGCAACAAAAATGATGACAAAGGAAAACTTAGAGATCTTTATATCGAATTGACAAAACCTGAAACAGTGATGGCTGGAGGTGATGGAGAGGAACAAAAAGAATGGCCTTGGATTGGAAAGACATTTGATCATGCACCTTTAGTTGCAGCTATTGCTTCTTTAACTTCAATGGAAGTGGAAGTTTTGGCAGCAAGAGCAAGTGCTTTTGAGCACATTAAAAGTAGGGTGTCGACAGGAGAGTTTAGTTTCAATAGTATTGAAGGTTTCGCAGTAGGTCCAACAATGGTAACCAAGGGTGATGAAGCAGAGTTAAAAGTTATGATGGCAGCATTTGATACTGATAACCAGCCTGTAATTACTGGTGGTGGAAATTGGGTTGTTGCAAATGGGCAAGGTACTATGAAAATACAAACAAGTGGCTTGGGTGATAAGACGATGAGTGGTACCGTAAAAATTCGTAAAAAGTCTGGAGATTGGGCAGAGAAACCATGGAAATATACCGTAAAGGTTATTGAACCTACTGGAAATATTTCTTTACCTGACATGAACGTTTTATACCGAAATTATGAAAATAGAGTTCAGGCTGTAGCTTCAGGATTTGACAAAACTGATATTAAAATTGATGGTTCAGCAACTAAAAGGAGCAAAGGATCAAATGAATGGATTGTTACCCCAACGGGTGGAAGTACATGTACGATTTCAGTAGTTGGAACGAACAGTATAACCAAAAAATCAGCTTCTTTGAATAAAGTAACATATAAAGTAAAGCCTTTACCGAAACCAAATGCATATTTGGGAAGTGTAAATAATGGTTCTGTTAACAAAAGAGCAGAAGACATTATGGTAAAATACGGTCCAGAAATTACGTTAAATGTATCATTTAGTCTTTTGAATTGGACATTAATTGCAAACGGTAGAGAAGTTACTGGAACAGGGAATACATTAAATGCCGAAGCAAAAAAGTTAATGTCTAATACGGCAGCTGGTAAGAAAGTAGCTCTTGAGGTGAGTTATAGAGGACCAGATAAGGTAGTGGCTAAAGCAACGACAATTAATACAATCAAATAATATGAAAAATACAGGATTAATTACGAGGAAGGTTTTAACAATTGGATTTACATTTTTGTGTATGCAATTGTCATTCGGTCAATTGAACCCGGAGAATGTGCAAGGTGGGCCTGTTAATATTGCTAATCCTGGTTCAGAGAATGCAATTATTGACGGAGTATTTATTCCTGAGCATGTACCGACGAAACGTCCAATGAAGTACGAAAATGTGCGTGAAGCAGATTATGTATGGAGTAAGCGGGTTTTTCGAATGATAGATTTAAGAGAGAAAATAAATTTCCCGCTAAAATATCCATTTGATGATGTTAAGGACAGTGTAACATGGGTGAGAAACAGTACCCGTTGGTCTTTGTGGACGGTTATTAGACAGCATATCATTTGGGGTCATATCACTATTTTCGAATCTGAAAATCCTAATGCATATGGACGATTTGATGGATACCAGTTTATTTATCCGTTAGAATCTAAAATGAACGGTTGGTATGAAACTGATTCGGTATTGAGGAGAGAAATCAATAAACGCTATTTCGGCTCAATTGGTAGATCTACCGATCCAATTCCGAGTAAAGATCCTGCAAATGAGGGAGCAGATTCAGTAATTTATGATGCCAAGACCGATTCTTATATTACCCAGTATTATCCTGCGGATTCTAAGTGGATTGATGGTAATGATATTGTAGGGTATCAATTGAAAGAAGATTGGTTCTTTGATAAAGAAAGATCTGTTTTAGATGTTCGAATCATTGGTATAGCACCCGTGGTCAATTGGTCAGATGATTCCCGAACTAAAGTTGTAATGTACGACAATGAAACTGGTATTCCGGATGAAAAAGATCCTGCTTCGTGGGTGCAAGCGCCTCTTTTTTGGTTGTATTTCCCTAACTTAAGACCTATTTTAGCGAAATATTATGTCTATAACGAAAAGAATGATGCCCAATGGATGTCATTTGATGATCTCTTTTGGAAAAGAAGATTTAGTAGTTATATACTTAAAGAAAGTAATGTTTTTGACAGAGAAATCGAAACTTATCGTTATGGTATGGATGCCATAATTGAGACTGAAAAGATTACAAATGAAATAAGAAATTTGGAACATGATGTTTGGAATTTCTAGTTTGTTTAAAACATTAAAAAATAAAGAAAATGCCTCCTTGTGAGGCATTTTTTTATTTACATCATTCATGTTTTGAATCAATGAGGATTATCTTTGTCTATGATTAATTTAGAGCGTTTAGGAGTATTTTTACCGCAAGGGTATCTTTTTAAAGATGTCAGTCTACAAATAAATAAAGGTGATAAAATAGGTCTTGTTGGTAATAATGGTGCAGGAAAGTCAACCTTATTGCGCATGCTCTCTGGACAATTTAAACCTACTGAAGGAAAAATTCATTTTCCTAAAGATTGCTCTCTTGGTTTCCTTACCCAGGATATAAAAATAGATTCAAATTTGACCGTTTTAGATTATATTAAAAAATCTAATTATACGTTAACTCATTTGGCTAATCGTATAGAGTTAATAAACAAGGAATTGGTTGAACGAACTGATTATGATTCAAATAGTTATTTGAGTTTATTGGATGAGTTGAATAATTTAAATCATGAATTCAATATTCTCGATGGTTATAATTGGGAAGAAAAAATTGTGGCTGCACTTAATGGATTGGGATTTAATGATGAAGAAATAGAAAATAGTATTTCTACATTTTCAGGAGGTTGGAAAATGCGAGTTGAGTTGGCGAAAATACTCGTAAATAACCCTGATGTGATTTTGTTGGATGAGCCTACCAATCATTTAGATATTATATCAATTGGATGGTTAGAAAATTACTTGCAGAAGTTTGACGGTGCTTTAATAATTATATCGCATGATAGGTTATTTCTGGATAATGTCACAAAGCGAACATTAGAAATTAGTAGTAATAAAATTTTTGATTTCCCATATCCTTACACTAAATATAAGGAATTAAGACAAGAAGAACTTGAAAGATTAGAAGGCGCAAAGAGGCAGCAGGATAAAGATATTAAACATACAGAAGAGTTAATCAATAAATTTAGGGCTAAAAAGAATAAAGCAGCTTTTGCTCAATCTTTAATTAAGAAATTGGAAAAAATTGAGCGTATTGAAATTGAGAAAGATTCAATTGCCAAAATGAAAATATCTTTTCCATTGAGTGTCCAACCCGGAAAATGGGTTTTGGAACTCATAGACATGGGTAAGTCATATGCCGAAAAAAGGATTTTTGAGCACATTAATATAACAGTTGGAAGAGGTGAAAAAATTGCCTTATTAGGACCCAATGGTGTTGGTAAATCCACTTTATTAAAGAGAATTTTAAACACCATTGATGGTGAGGGCGAGGTAAGGTATGGTCACAATGTAAACATTACATATTTTGCGCAATCACAAGCTGAGGAGTTAGATCCAAATAAAACTATTTTTGAAACTGTAGATGATGTAGCTGAAGGAGAAATACGAAGAGACTTACGTGGTATCCTTGGTGCATTTTTATTTTCTGGTGAAGATATAGATAAAAAAGTTGCGGTTCTTTCAGGTGGTGAAAGAACGAGATTGGCACTGTGTCTATTATTACTAAGTCCGTCCAATTTCTTAATCTTAGATGAACCAACTAATCATTTAGACATTCAGAGTAAAGAGGTGTTAAAAGAAGCTTTGAAAAATTACCAAGGAACTTTCATTGTGGTTTCACATGATCGTGAATTTTTAGATGGATTGACTAATAGGATTTGGGATATAGAGAATAAGACATTAAAAATTCATCATTTTGATGTAAAGGAATATTTGCAAAATAAACTTTCAACAACTGAAACAATAGATAAAAAGTCCAAATTCATTGAAACGAATAAAACAAATCATACTTCAACTGCTGCGAGTATCACTCAAGATCAAAAGCGTATTAAACATCAACTAAATCAAGAACTTTCACGTTGTGAAAAGCAGATTGAAGAACTTGAGGAAAAACTAAAATTATTCGATGCTGAATTAGCAGATATGGATTTTTCGGATAATGATTACGCCAAAAATAAATTAAAAGCATACGATAACCTTAAGCAAGACCTGGAAGTATTACTGAATTCATGGGAAAAAATCAGCGATGATTTACTGAAAATCAATCTTCAATAAATCTGACTCATTGCAATAATTCTAATAAGCATTAAATCTAATCTCGATTCAAGGTAGATGCCAATAAATTAGTATACAGCAAATTTCATTTGTCCTAATCGCCCACTTTTTGTAGTTTGTAGGTAGTAAACACCAGCGTCCAATTTCTCTATCTTAATTTTCTCAACCGAGGATTCAGATTTTTTTCTAAATATTACTTTACTATTCAGGTCAAAAATGATAATTTCTTCATCTTCTTCAATGCCAGATATTATGAATTCTCCATTATTAGGGTTTGGTTGAATAGTAACACCACTGTAAAATAAATTGTCAATATTTGCACAATCTTCAACAAGTATGTTTATCGTATCTGAACCTGTACATCCATTCAAATCAGTATAGCTTGCAATTATCTGTTGCATGCCAAGCCCAGCAGCAGCTGGATCAAATGAACTACCTGAGATACCATTTCCAAGAAGAGTTGCTCCAACTGGTGAAACATTTAGCTGTGCTGGTCCGTCATTGATACAAATTGTATTGTTACTTATGTTTGAAGACAATGTCACTGTTGGTGCAGCCAACACTGTTACCGCATTAGTCATGGTATATGCATCATTTCCTGCTGAATTTGTAACTGTTAGACTTACGTTATATGTACCAGGAGTACTATAGACATGAGTTGGATTTTGATCTGAAGAGATTGAATTGTCACCAAAATTCCATGACCAAGTTGTTGGAATATTAGCCGAGAAATCAGTGAAACTTACGCTTTGTCCTTCGCATATAGTTGAGTTGCTAACAGTAAAGTTTGCCGTTGGGGGAGTTACTGGACCTTGCTCATTAAAAAAGATTTTGAAATCATCAAAATAAAATCCATCCGCTTGTTGAGCACCGTCAGTCCTAAGTTGAAACCTAACTTTAATTACCTGACCCAAATAATCACTAAGATTAATTTCATCTAAAACCCAGCTAGATTGAACTCCTTCGTAAACTGGCTGATTATTTGGCTGAACACTTCCATTTGCACTTGTTCCAGGTACTGTATAATTCGTACATTGTCCTGTCCAAGTTGCTCCATTGTCGGTTGAAACTTGAAATTGTACATAATCATAATCAGCTTCAATATTCCATTTTGCATAATATGAAATCATAGCTGATGTTGCATTGGTAAGGTCAATAGTTGGAACATAAGTATATGTTTTATTTGCGTTGTTGGTATAATTACCTGATGGAGAATCTGTAAAAGATTTCGAGGCAGACACAAAGGTTGTACCGGTTGTAGCCCAAGTTGCACTAGCCACCCAATTTGAACTTGAAGTAGCATCTTCTAAAGTTTGCAAAGTAATAGAGCCGTATGTTTTGGTTATCGTATCTCGTTTTACCCACATGCCATTATCAGTTAGTATAATGTACTTAATTTCATCACCAAATTGAATAGTCGGTGGTAGTGTGTAAGAAATTGCACCTGGTGCAGTTTGCATCACGGCTAAATTGTGTATAACTGGAGAACCAACGCTTGCAACATTTAGTAATGGTTGAATGGAGACAGTAACAGGGCCATTTTCACGACCTAAACGATAGGCTGTATGATTAAAATTACCGGATAGGGTTGCTACTGTTGAAGGGTCAGCGTCACTTACAATTACATATTTTCTAGCAATATGGGCTAGAATCAAATTAGGAAATACCATTTCTTTACATGTGGCATCGATTTGACTAGAAGGTTGCCAAAATGCAGTTCCAACTTCTGGTGTGTGAGCAAATATTGTATCTTTTTGATTTACACCAATATCCACTTTGTACATGTAGTCATCTGAATCTCCCGAAGCAGGATATAAGGCTGAACTTTTTTGAGCAGTATAACCATTGTATTGCACCATGTGATTAGTTTCTGCTTGAAAATAATTGTGATGCATTGCAAATTCTGCTGTTGTTGTGCCAATTGGAAATAAAATATCTTCCGCATAGGTATGTGCATTAAAAGCGGTTGTAAAATCATTATTTTGAACTAACCATCGGATCGCTTGAGTTTCAGGCTCTGAAAATGGAGCAGTTCCGCAATATGTATCGTTTGATGTATTTGTACTTGTGCCTGTTGTGCCCCATCCGTAAGAATAGTTTCTGTTCAAGTCAACACCATAAACACCTCCACCATTATTCCTTCTGTTTTTGCGCCACATTCCACCGCCATTCGGATTTGTTGTTTGGTTGTATACATACCCATCTGGATTAATACAGGGAACAAAATAAAGTTGAAGATTATTAACTAAATAGGTGACTTCATCATTCGTTCCATAGTTTTCCAACAAATACCACATGTAAAAGATTGTCTCCATCAAACTCATTGGTTCTCGCGCATGGTGAATAGCCGTGTAAAGTACTTTAGGTTCAGCATTTTCATCAGTGTTAGGATTATCAGAAAGCCTAACGTAATAAATAGGTCTATTTTCGTGTGTCAAAAAGTTTGATATTTGAGATTTAGCTGTAATTAAGTTCGGGTATTGAGCGACCATAGCATCAAGTTCGGCGAGCATTTCAGTATATTTTAAATATCCCCCCATGGTACCGAGATTGAAATTTGAAGGTGTTGAAGGAGAGAATCCTGATGCTTGTGGTGTTCCTGAACAAGCTGCATTTTTCTGCGGTACATCTGATGCAATTTGATCGATATAATATTGTTGGACATCTGGAATTAATATTTCGAATTCGAATCCATTTTCCTGCATGATTTGAATTTCACGGGAAGAAAAATCGGAAATAAAAAATGTATTTTGCTTATAGGTTCCATGATCAACCGCCACTCCTAAATTTGAAAGTTGTGCAAGTCCTTCGGCATTTGCAAATACTTTAACGCGAGAATAATCTTGTGTAAATGCGAATGTGGTTATCAATACAAAAACGAAGAGTATACGAATATGATGCATAGTTTATTTTTTGTTGAAATATAAAAATATTATTTGGTTTTTAACCTTTAAAATTAAATAACTTTAATCATTAATTTTTTTCAAGTATGCAACAAAATAAAGTGTCATTTGGTAGGGTTTTTTGGCCCAGTTTATTAGCTGTTTTTATAATGACAATTATTGGTTTAATAATATTCTTTGTTACCATATATGGTATAATTGGAAGCTTCGGCCTATTTGGTTCCTCTCAATTGAAAGTCAAAGAAAACACCGTTTTACACATGAAATTAAACGGTCAAATTTTAGAAAGAGGAAATATGGAAATAGACCCCTTTGCTTTGAATTTTCAAACTTCAATTGGTTTGAGTGATATTTTAATTGGAATTGAAGAAGCCAAAAAGGACAGTAGAATAAAAGGGATATTTTTAGAGTTGGAAGATTTGAGATGTGGTTATTCAACTGCAAGACAAATAAGGAAAGCTCTTAAGGACTTTAAGAGCAGCGGTAAATTTGTAGTGGCCTATAATTCTGGTGAATTGATTACACAAAAAGAATATTATCTCTCATCAGCTGCTAGTGAGGTTTATGGTTTTCCAACTTCTGTAATGGAATTTGTAGGATTAGGAACAGAAATCTCTTTTTACAAAAAGGGGCTTGACATGCTTGGTGTTGAAGTGCAAGTTGTAAGAGGAAAGAATAATGATTTTAAAAGTGCTGTAGAACCATTTTTTAGAAGTGAGATGAGCGATTCTAGTCGTTTGCAGTTAAAGACTTACTTATCATCCATGTGGAAAGATATTCGTAATGATATCGCAGTTGATAGAAAATTGTCAATAAGCTCATTGAATAACATTGCTGACAGTGTTAAAATTAGAAGAACAGCTGATGGAGTTAAATATAAATTGTTGGATGCAATACTTTATAGAGATCAGGTCATTGATATAATTCGAAAAAAAACTCATCTGTTCGAAAATATGGATGTAGAATTTTTGTCCATGGAAAAATATTCAAGAAAAAAATTCTTTGAGACACAAATGGCCATGCAATCAAAAAGTCCAAATATTGCGGTAATTGTTGCAGATGGTGAAATTTCAAAAGGAGGTAAAGGGATAAATTCTAATAGTATTTGTAAATTATTCCAAGATGTTCGTAAAAATTCTTCAATTGAGTCGGTTGTTTTTAGAATTAATAGCCCAGGAGGTAGTGCTTTAGCAAGCGAGGAAATATGGAGGGAAGTAAAATTGACCTCCGAAAAAATGAAAGTGATTGTATCAATGGGAGATGTTGCAGCTTCTGGAGGATATTACATTGCTTCTCCTGCAAATTATATTTTTGCCGAACCGACAACAATTACGGGCTCAATTGGAGTTTTTGGTTTGATCCCTTACACTGGTAAGCTCCTGGAGAATAAATTGGGAATTACCTTTGATCGTACTTTTACAAATGAACATGCTGTTATGTCTACGAACAGGAAATTGACAGATTTCGAATATAAAATGGTACAAGGAGAGGTTGATGAAACGTATGATTTGTTTTTATCTAGGGTGGCGAAAGGTCGAAAAATGGCAAAAGATGCAGTGAACCTTTATGCAAGGGGAAGAGTATGGACAGGTATTGATGCGAAGAATATTGGATTAGTAGATGAAATAGGTGGCTTAGAAGATGCCATTAAATATGCAGCAAAAAATTCTTCTATAACAGATATAAGAGTACAGTATTATCCATTAGTTAAAGATAATCCATTAGCAAATATAATTGAATTTATAGAGGATGCACAAGATGAGGAGTTTGTTGAAGCCAATTCAAAAATCCCACAAGAGATAATAGAACTATACCATCAATTTAAAGATTTAGAGTCTATTTCAGGCATACAAATGAGGCTGCCCTATCAAATAGATATAAGGTAAGCTATTGTCTATTCAGCTAAGTAGTTTTGGTTTTCTTTGGTCTTTTGAATTTATATTTCGTACGTTTTAGTTTTTTCTTTTTGAAGGTATCTCTTTTTTTCATTTTATCTTGTCTGTAAACGACTCCTGCAGTGTATTGAAAATAATTGTATTTTGTTTTAAGGATATCAGCAGCAATTGCTTTTTTTCCTATTATTTGAAATTGAATCCCAATGTTATCTGTGAGCCATATATTAGTGCCAATAGCCAAATTCAAAGTGGGGGTTACTTTTTTCTCAAGGGGTTTTCTGTATGTTAATCCTGCTCCAAATGAAAGATATGGATCAACATATTGCAGTCCTAAACGTCTTGCAGCGGAGAATTTGGCATGCACATCTCCTGAGATAAATAATCCTTCATATCCAGTTTCACCGTTAACAAATTTTTTGGTTTTGTATTTATTGAATGCCAACATTCCTTCTACACTCCAATCGCGATAAATGTATTTATCAACAGTAAATCTTGTAGGAAGAAAAGGGCTATTCCAAGAACCGGAAACGTCTGTTAAATTCTTCAGTGGTGACTCGTTATCATTAACAGTATTCCAACTTAAACCAAACATTAAATCATAAGGATTCTTATTTTGAATCATTTTTCTTGGTTGAGCTAATGCAATTGAAGATACAAATGATAGCGCAATTAACAATAATAAATGTTTAATGTCGAGTAGTAATTTTTTTGTCATTTTAAAAGTAGTAATATCTGTTTAGGTAAAATTAAAATTAATTAATTCTACAAATAATTACGGTAATAGTTAAAAATTTTATTTTGATGCAAGAGCTATGAAATCATCATAACTTATCAACTTGTCATTTCGTTTAATGGTATCTTTAAAATAGTCAGTAAGTTTTTTTTCAGCAAGCATATCATAAATTCTATTTGCTTCATCCTTGTTTGATAAAACTTGAATTGCTGAGTTCGTTAATTCCTTATCTTCAGGTGCTGGAATTCCATATTGCGCATAATTACTTATCAGAAGACCTTTGGTAAAATTAATTACTTCTTCATTATTCAATTTTATGTCATTTGTTTTGAATATGTAACTCTGAATGAGTTGCCATTTTAAACTTTTAGCATAAGCATCATATTCTGCTTCAATTTGATCAAAAGATATTTTTTTTTCGTTGGACAGCGCTATCCACCTTTTGAGAAAATCATTTGGAAGTGAAATTTCTGCGTTTTCCAAAATGTAATTATAAACATCTCTGGTAAAAAGTCTGTCGCTGTCTTGCAGGAACATATTTTCCAGATCATTTTTTATTCTTTCGCGCAATTCATCTTCGCTTTTTACCGCTTCAGGACCAAATAGTTTATCAAATAAATCTTGAGTTAATTCAGCAAGTTCCATTTGTTTAATTTCATTTATGGTCATGCTAAATTTTTCAGAAATTGCTGAAAGATTATCTTCAGAAATACCCAACATTGACGCGGTATCTTTTCCTCCTTTAGAAACTTTATATGGATTTACTTCAATTGATTCACCCTTTGTTCGACCAATAAGCGATTTTTGGGTTTGATTATCCTCTATAAATTCAATAGAAACGGTTGAGGAATGGTTGATACCGTTTTCCTTGTGATTACCATTTTCGTCCAATTCAATAAATTGGGCCATCACAAGGTCTTTATCACCGACTGATTCCACACTAATGAGTTTGCCATATCTTCTCCTCAAGTCATTGATTTGCTTATCGATCAAGTCATTGTCAACATTTACTTTATTGAAATCAAAAGAAGATTTTGAAATAAAAGTCAAATCTATAACAGGAGCTAATCCAATTTCATATTCAAACTGAAAATTGTCCGGATTATCAAAATTTCCTACTACATCACTTCCTTCTTTAGGTATTGGATTTCCTAAAATTTCAATATTGTTGTCTTTTATGTAGTTGTAAAGAGCGTCATTTACAATTTTATTTAGTTCTTCAGCTAGAACTGATTTACCATATTGTTTTTGAATTAGTCCTAAGGGAACATGACCTGGTCTGAAACCGGGTATTTTTGCTGTTTTCCTATACTTTTCAAGCGATGCTTTTATTTTTTCCTGGTAGTCCGAAGCGATTACTTCAACGTTAAGTGTGGCATTCAACGCATCTACATTAGTACGAGTAACATTCATTTTTTTAAATTTTCAATAAACACAAACAAAAATGGTCTCGCTAACAAACGAGACCACTAATTGTGCGGATGGAGGGACTCGAACCCGCACACCTCTCGGCACTAGATCCTAAGTCTAGCGTGTCTACCAATTTCACCACATCCGCAATTTTTTATTTCAATTGTTTTGAATCAAAATTCCCAACGATTTGGGAGTGCAAAGATATAGTTTTTATTTTTACAATTGTAAACAAAAGGATATTTTTCTTATGGATAATAAATATTTTGTTTAGACGCAAATAATAAATAAAGGTAACTTTAAAATTGGTTTTTATTGTGAATAAGTAATTAACACATTGTTTAATTTACTCTAAATTTCGGCTTAAATTTGCTCTAGAAAAAGCACTATGTTAAGTTTAAATCCTAAAGACCTATCTGTCCCTCAAATGCATCAGTATTTGTTAGGTGCTGTTGGTCCTAGACC
>Ga0068876_10000063_pt1 | contig 78118 bp, 66 predicted proteins | sample NOAtaG_6_FD_66442 | JGI IMG/M metagenome (GOLD analysis project Ga0068876, IMG submission 66442) | Freshwater lake microbial communities from Lake Erie, under a cyanobacterial bloom - NOAA_Erie_Diel5S_2200h metaG | ecosystem: Environmental > Aquatic > Freshwater > Lake | place: USA: Ohio, Lake...
TTTAGTTCTTTTTTAATTGAAGACAATTTAATCGGATCACTTATTTTTTGATTAATTAAATCTTGATTTTCAAAAGAAATTTCATGAGCTATAACTTGAATTTTAATTAAGTCATTTTGGTTCATTTTATACTCGAATCCATGCTCATCTTCTACATAGTATAGCCCATTTTTATCAATCGATTTAATGACTCCAGATCCTTTTTCCCTGAGAAATAAAACTTTTTCATTTATACTAAATGACATACTAATTTATAAATTCTGATATCGAAGATTCAAAAATTAAGACATAACCTAAATAGCAACACGACAGAAGAGAAATAAACCAAAAGAATAACACAAAAAATTTAAAAACCTTTGACGCATCATTAACTACAGGACTTACCAGTACAGAATTCACTTGTTCCGCCATCATTGAATCAATTTCCTCTGCAGGCATCATTTCTACTAGCTTTTTCAAGGTTGAAGAATAGTCAATCAAAACATTTTTGATCGTTAAATAATCTTTATTTGACAACTTCTTGTAATTAACAAAATAATTCACTTTCATTCTTTTTAAATCTTTGTGAATGTGATAATTGCGTTGTAATGAGTTTACCCGAACACCCATAAAAAAGCCAATTACTACAAGTACCCATGTTTCCAACCAGAGTCCAATAGCAATCAATATCAAAGATGACAGAAATGAAAATATAAGCAGAAATAAGTCAAATTTGATCGGTATGAATAATTTTAAAAGTTGCCCACCATCCAAAGGATCGATTGGGATTAGATTAATCAAATTGAGCAGAAGAAACAAAAAAGACAATTCAAGCATCCATGGTTGTTGGTAAATAATGGCAAAAACCAAGAGTGCAAAACCAACTATTACCCCAGGGAATGGACCCGCTCCAACAACAAGTAAGGATTCTCGTTGAGAATATTCATCTTTTGATCCTTGGACAAATGCACCCATTAATGGCACGAATAACATTCGAACATTAGTATAATTAAACCGTTTCATGAGTAAAAAATGACCTAGTTCATGAAAAGTCAAAACTATCAAAAGGTTAAGCAGAAACTGATATTCCTCAGAGAAAAACAATAAAAAAGTTGCTGCAAAAAGAATAACGGAAAAAATTGTTACAGCAAAACCTCCAGACGCTTTTTTCTCTTCCAATTCAGGTTTATCCGGATAAAAATTAAAATCTTCCATTACTGTAAAAATAATTATAGCATCTCAGCCTTTAAGTGAATCGAATAAAATTTCAACAGACCCGGTTTATTGGTGTGTTATTTTGGCAAAATCTTTAGCGAAATAAGTCAGTATTCCGTCTGCTCCAGCCCTTTTAATGCTCAAAAGAATTTCTGAAATGGCCAACTCATAATTAATCCATCCTTTTTCTGCTGCCGCATATACCATAGCGCATTCACCACTAACATTGTAGGCAGTTATTGGCACAGGAAAATTCTGTTTTAAATCACTTATAATATCCAAATAACACAATGCGGGTTTTACCATCATCATATCTGCACCTTCTTGAAAATCTAATTCTGCTTCAATCAGAGCTTCGCGGCGATTTGCAGGATTCATTTGGTAAGTTTTTTTGTCTCCATGTTTAGGCGCTGAATTTAACGCATCACGGAAAGGACCATAGAATGTACTTGCGTATTTTACTGTATAAGACATGATAGAAACGTCTTCATAACCATTATTATCCAAATGATTTCTAATAGATCCCACTCGCCCATCCATCATATCGGATGGTCCTATAATATCTATTCCTGCCTGTGCTTGAGCAAGCGCCATTTTATTTAAAATCGGTAGTGTTTCATCATTGAGAATGTTACCGTTTTTCACTAAACCATCGTGACCATCGGATGAATAAGGATCCATAGCAACATCGCTCATTAAAACCATTTCCGGAAAGTTAGATTTCAAAGTATGAATAGCATTTAAGTAAAAATTTTCGTTTGAATAACTGTAAGTAGCCAATTTATCCTTTAAATGGTCATCTACAGCGGGAAATATATCGTAGGTCATTATTCCTAATTCCATGCATGATTCGACTTCCTTAAGTAATAAATCAATTGACCATCTGTAATTGTTTGGTAATGAACTAATTTCCTCCTTAATTCCTTTTCCATCTTTTAAGAAAATTGGATGGATTAAATTTTCTACACCAATCCTAGTTTCTTCTACCATTGCTCGAATAGCAGCTGATTTTCTATTCCTACGTGGTCTTCTTTGCATATTGCTTAAATGTTTTGAGATATACTTTTCTATCTACTTATCGTTATTTTTACATCAACATTCCACCACAAACTGGTATGGTTTGTCCTGTTACATAAGCAGAAAGTTCCGATCCAAGAAAAACAGTGACATTTGCTACATCTTCCGGCGTGCCTCCCCTTTTCATAGGTATTGAATTTCTCCATTGTTCAACAGCTTTTTGGTCGAGCACTTCGGTCATTTCTGTTTCAATAAATCCGGGAGCAATAGCATTACAACGAATATTTCTAGACCCCAATTCTTGAGCAATAGATTTCGTAAATCCTATAAGACCAGCTTTGGATGCCGCATAATTAGCTTGCCCCGCATTTCCTCTAACACCAACTATAGAAGACATATTTATTATTGATCCACTTTTTGCTTTTAACATTGGGCGTAACACAGCTTTAGTTAAATTAAATGCTGATTTTAAATTGGTATTTATAACTTCATCCCACTGTTCTTCTGTCATCCTCATTAATAGAGTATCTCTGGTTATACCTGCATTGTTGACCAGTACATCTACAGTCCCAAACTCTGCCACCACATCGTCAACAAGTTTTTGAGCTTCTTCAAAATTAGATGCATCACTTTTAAAACCTTTAGCTATCCCCCCTCCTATACTTAATTGATTTTCAAGCGCTCGTGCTTTTTCTTCAGATGAAAGATAAGTAAATGCCACCTTAGCACCGTGTTCAATACATTTCTCTGCAATTGATCTCCCAATACCTCTGGAAGCCCCAGTAATAATTACTACTTTATTTTCCAATAATCTCATGTCTTCAAATTTTAATCAAATATAAGCATTGCTAACTGCTTTATTTTTTAAAAAATGAAAATAAATAAATAGGAATCGATAAAATATAACTTTAAAAAAACAAATTAATTCATTGAATATTAGAATTTATTCAATAATTTCGTGATAGGTTTAGTTGTAAAAGGTAGGTTAGGTAAGGTTTGAAAGGAGTAGAATATCAATTTTTACTCCTTTCGACATTTTAAAAAGCATGTCAATTAAAAAAATCCCAGGTAATACCAACTTTAAATTGCATACTGGCTAAAGGATACCTATTTTGAATTTGTAAATTTCTATCCAACCATAAACTACCAAAGTTTTCAATTCTGATGAAAAATTTAAACTCTTCAATTTGAAATCCTCCGAAAAAATGCAAATTAGTGTATGTATGCTCAACACCTGAAGAATTTAATACATTCCAGCTTAGTACATATGGTAAAAAATCAATCCTATCGTATGCTGAGGTTAGCGAAAAATCAACACCCGTGTATGCTGTCATTTTTTTTGCTTTGAAAAGATTAGCTTTGATAGAAGTGCGCATATTAAATTGATGACTTGGCAAATATTTAATAGCCCCAGAACATATGGAAAATTGATATAATGGTTGAAAATATAATTTTCTAAATTGATAATTAGCACCTAAAAAAACGCTGCTTATTGAAAAACTTGATAAATCATTTTGCCAACCTGCATCTTTAAACCAAAAATTATCCTTGTAAATCGCTTGCCTTATCCCTAATTTAAAACGGACAGATTTAACTGGAATGGTTAAAGAAACGTCGCCTATTCCTCTTGTTTCTTTTTTAGCATTAAACAAAGCATAGTAATTATTACCTACAGCATACCTCTGATAATAATCCGCAAGTGATCGCTCGATAAAAATATTTGCATTTAAATAGCAATTTTTCGAAAGGGACGTATTTATCCGAATTGTATTTGAAAAATTACCGCTTGCACCATAAAGATTAAAGGATAAACTATCCTGTAAAGAAATGCTTTGATTTTTATATCGAAGATTACCCAAAACGTTCAATTCAGTGGTATCTCTATAAATTCCCAAGTTTTGAAAATTCCAAAAAGAAGCTTGAGCACCTAAATTAATTTTCCAATTATTGTTAATGTAATAAAAGCCCGAACCACCACTTATACTCGACCATTGATGTTGATCATAAGTTTCGACACTATCAAAATTCACCATTTCATACATGGATGCCAATGAATCTGAAAATTCTGAATATTTGAATTTTTTAGCACAAAAACTATTGTTAAAATATAAACCGATGGAATTTGTAGTATCCTTATTGAAGTTCACAAAATTCCAAAGGTCAACCTTTGTTCGTTGTGTTAATCCATTAGCTTGTTCCTTGCGGACAGGAATGAATAAAAGATCAATTTCATTATTTAAGGAATCAATCAGCAATCCGTCATTCAAAGTCAACTCTGAAGATGCGTAACTTGCTAATAAATAAAATGACCATTTATTTGAATTTCGAAAAAGCTGTAATGCAACATTATTATGTGAGAAATTACCATTTCTCAGCAATCCGTTTGATCGAAATTTTGCAAAATCGAGGTTTATTAACAGGCCATTTTTGAGTTGTTGCTGATATTCAACCCGTGCAAATTGACTCCCACTACTTCCAAATGAATAGGCAAATCCAATATGAGGTAAACCACTAAATCTTAATCGTTTAACATGTGCGTAATCGTAAAAACGCATCCCAGATCTGTTAACATTTAAAAAATCAAATTCAAATATGTTCTCCCTCAAATTCCATCCACCCCCAGGTAGTGAAGAGGATTGCACGCCATCAATAACATCAATTGAATCTAAAACGCCCCCTATCCTTTCGAAATAAGTTAAAGTGTCAACTTCAAAATAAGAAATAGTTTGAGCATGACTTGATTTGTGCAAGGCAGTAAAAAAAGCAAATAAAAAAATTATCCTACAAACCATCGAATGAAAATACAAAAAAAAGGGGCATAAGCCCCTTAGAATTTTATTTCAAAAAAATCATTAGAGCTTGTTTATTTTCACCTGAAGACCTGACTTCAGATTGGCAGCTTTGTTTTTGTGAATAATATTGTTTTTTGCCAAGCGATCAAGCATAGATGCGACTGAAGGAAACAACTTTTCTGCTTCTGATTTATCACTTGTAGACCTCAACCTTTTAACAGCATTTCTAGTTGTTTTGTGTTGATATTTGTTCCTTAGACGTTTAGCATCGTTTGAACGGATTCTCTTTTGAGCTGACTTATGATTCGCCATTTTTATTAGTTTATTTTATAATTTTTTAATCGCAGCCCATAGGAGAATCGAACTCCTGTTTCAAGGATGAAAACCTTGCGTCCTAACCACTAGACGAATGGGCCAAATATTCGTTATTTAGCAGCCCATAGGAGAATCGAACTCCTGTTTCAAGGATGAAAACCTTGCGTCCTAACCACTAGACGAATGGGCCTTATGTCAAATTTCCCAAAATTTTGGGAGTGCAAATATACAGGAAAATCTTTTAAATCAAGACTAGATGTGTATTTTTTTAAAAAATATCTGTATCGTCAGCCTTCATTTTAAATCCTAATCGTTTTCCTGTTTGAAGCTGCAAATTATTGCTAATTGCCTGAATTTCTCCAACAGATAAAGTAGAAACAAACTCATAAGGTGGAATTAACAAATCAAATTCTAATGCGAATGCAAATGCGGAATGAACAATTAATAATATCAATTCTTTCGATAAAACAACATTTTCAATATCTCTGAAAAGATACCCTAACTGGCCTTTTCCTTCCATCATAAAATGCCGATCGTGATTAATAAACAATCTGCCAATCAAATATCCAGAGTCATGAACTCGATTTTGTATAAAGGATTCCGCTAAGAAATTGTAAATATAAATTATACCGAAATAACCGTTATTTTCGTCGGATGTCATGTAACGTGTTCCCCATAAAGGATTATCATCTGGTAATCTAAAAACATTATTGTGTAAATGAAATACCAAAACGTCACTACCAATATATACATGCATTTCAAAGTCCCCCTTCTCTTTCGCACTCAATCTAATTCTTGGGTCTTTAACATGTTTTTGTAAGGCTTCGAGTTCTTTAAAAATTACTTGTTTAAAATCCCTGAAAATTTTTTCACAATCTTCCGCAATATTTTGTTTAAGAGCAGATTTGTTAAGTAATAAATCTAAAATTACTTTTCTATTTTCTTCCATTTTAATAAGCTTTAGCAAAAATTACACGCTGTTTAGAAGGCTTTCCAGTCACCATACAAAAACCATCCTCCATTGGCTCATCCAAAGCAATACATCTTATTGTAGCCTGAGTTTCTTCTTTTATTTTTGCTTCCGTTTCCTTGGTTCCATCCCAATGTGCACTAAAAAACCCACCTTTCTCAATCAATAATTTAAACTCTTCGTAGGAATCTATTCGATTCGTATTTTGTACAGCAAAATCCTTGGCACGATCAAACAAATTTCTTTGAATTTCATCCAATAAATCAACAACATAGTTTGCTATACCATCAAATGAAACCGTTTCTTTGGTCTTCTCGTCTCTACGGGCGACTTCAATTTTTCCTTCTGACAAATCTCTCGGTCCCATGGCTAATCGTACAGGAACACCTTTGACTTCGTATTCTGCAAATTTCCACCCAGGACGCTTGTTGTCGTCGTTATCGTATTTAAAAGAAATGCCAAGGGATTTGAATTTGATTGACAATTCATGCATCTTCTCATTTATTGCCTCCAATTCCTCATTCGTTCTATAAATAGGAACAGCAACTACCTGAATTGGTGCAAGAACAGGAGGTAATACAAGACCTTCATCATCCGAATGAGTCATAATTAAAGCCCCCATTAATCGTGTCGAAACCCCCCATGAGGTTGCCCAAACAAAATCAAGCTTACCCTCTTTATCAGCGAACCGAACATCAAATGCCTTCGCGAAATTTTGCCCTAAAAAATGAGATGTGCCAGCTTGAAGCGCTTTCCCGTCCTGCATCATGGCTTCAATACAATAGGTATCTTCGGCACCAGCAAATCTTTCGCTTTCAGTTTTTCGACCTTTTATTACTGGCATTGCCATGCAGTTTTCTGCAAATTCAGCATAAACATCAAGCATCCGCTCAGCCTCTTCAATTGCTTCCTGCTTATTAGCATGTGCAGTATGCCCCTCTTGCCATAGAAATTCCGCGGTCCTGAGAAAAAGTCGAGTTCTCATTTCCCAACGAACAACATTGGCCCATTGGTTAATTAAAATTGGTAAATCACGATAAGATTGAATCCAATTCCGGTATGAGTTCCATATTATGGTTTCTGATGTTGGTCTCACAATCAATTCTTCTTCCAATTTTGCTGCTGGATCTACAATTACACCACTACCATCGTCAGCATTTTTAAGACGGTAATGCGTCACAACTGCACATTCTTTGGCGAAACCTTCAACGTGGCTAGCTTCTTTGCTCAAATATGATTTTGGAATAAACAAAGGAAAATAAGCATTGGAATGACCCGTTTCCTTAAAACGTTTGTCCAAGTGATCTTTAATTTTTTCCCATATAGCATAACCATAAGGTTTAATTACCATGCACCCCCTAACATCTGAATGCTCAGCTAAATCAGCCTTGTAAACCAATTCATTGTACCATTTCGAATAATCCTCTTGCCTTGTGGTATTTTTTTGAGACATTTTACTAGTATTAACAAATTTAGAAGATACAAATTTAAAAATTATCGTTTATCTTTAGAGTAAATAAGTTGTTATGAAAATGTTTCTGCATTCATTAGTGCTCTTATCATTGTTAGCCTTTCAATCTTGCACAACAATTCATTATTTAAGTGAGGACAATGTCTATGTTATGAAACAGCCCAAACTTCCTGTTGGAGAATCACTTAATGATGAAAGTGCATATTCAACATTTAAATTCAGGAAAAACTGCGATTCGGAAATTGATGCTTATTACATAGAAGACAATTTTTTGCTTGAAAATTATTATTCGAATCAATTTTATTGGCTGCAATTCATGAGTTTTTCTAGCAATGTCTATACCCCATTCTATAACAATAGCTTATATACTTCTCCTTGGGCAATGTTTGGGTATGGCAACTATTGGAACAGCCCTTACAATTGTAATTTTTACGATCCTTATTCAGGATTTTATTATGGAAATCCATGGAATAATTGCATTTACTTTAATAACTGGTATAATTCAAATAATTGGGGTAACAATGATCTATCGGCAGGCAATAACTTAAATAATTCTCAATTCTCCAGCAATTATCACGAGGGACCAAGAGGATCTTTTTCAGGGTTTACAAATCAGAAAAATAGGATGAGTTCAGTCTCCATAAAATCGGTTAGTCCTCAATTGGGAAACATGGTCAATTATCGACCAACAAATTTTAAAATAAATGACGAAAATGAAAACTTTAGTTCTGTAAATAAAGACCTTTTTAAAAATTATGGTAATGCCGAATACGGAAGAATAACTCAAAATGGTTACTATCCAAAACATGCGAGAGAAAACAATATTGGAATTCAAATCGAATCAATACCAAATGCTAATCATGGTTCGATAAGGTCTTCGGGAAATTTTGATTCCTCCCCAAGAATATCAACCGGAGATAACAATCAAATTAACAGAGGTTCTTCAACACCCTCTCAGCGCCCAAACAATACACGTTCAACCAACTCAGTTAGAAGAAACTGATGGAATTCCGCAAGTTTATTTTATTGTTAAACTTTTATTTTTCGGTCTCCTCTTTTTTTGCCCAAAATGAAACCGATTTGTATCGGTTTTCAAAAACAACTTACAGTGGAACTGCTCGTTTTGAATCAATGGGAGGTGCTTTTGGTGCATTAGGTGCAGATTTAAGCTGTTCAGCAATAAATCCTGCGGGCTATGCAAGGTATTCAAGTAATCAATTTGGTATCTCTATTTATGGTGCTTCGAATCAAAACAAGTCTATTTTTGCAAACAATTTAATTGAAACAAATAAATCGCAGGGTGGGATTTCAAATTTAGGATTAGTGTTGACAGAAGATATATCTGAAAAATCAAATGGATTTCTATATCAACAGCTTGCAATTAACTTTAATCAAATTGAAAATTTCACCAATTCATTTAGGTATCAAGGACAACAATATGCATCGTTATTAGATCAATTCGTTGGTCAGTCACAAGGATATTACCCAGAGGAGTTAAATTCTTACTTCCCATTCAGTACAGATTTGGCTTATCAGACGGGGGCAATTCAATACGATAATACCTCACAGGAATTTTATTCCTTACTTAACAATGGTGATGTGATCCATAACAGAACTGTAAACTCCAAAGGTGGCGCGAGAGACTTATCCGTTTCGATGAGTACAAATTATTTGAATAAGCTGTACATCGGTGCTTGTATTGGATTGCGGTTTTACAAATACAAGGAGGAATATACGCACACAGAATTTTTAACTGATACTTCCAACACTTCGTTGAGGTCATTTGACTACAACTATAGTTTTACCACTCAAGGAACGGGTTTTAACATTAAACTGGGAACAATTTATCTGCCTAATGAATTTATAAGGATTGGAGTGGCATTTCATACACCTACTTTTAGCGAGTTAACAGATATTTGGAGTGCTTCTATGACTAGTAATTTCGCTAATATTTCCGCATCAATACCTCAAAATGAAATTCCAACGGGCAATTACAAATACAAAATAAGGAATCCCTATCGGGTTGTAGGCTCAATGGCCTTTTTATTAGGCACAAGAGGATGTTTGTCGGTTGATGCAGAATATCTGAACTATGCGAATTCTAAATTTAAATCTACTGATGATTTAGCCTATGATCCCTACAATTATGAATTTGAAAATGCCTTGGCAAAACAAGTCTTTCAAAAAGCTATCAATTTTAGAGGTGGTTGCGAGTTTGTTATTTTTCCAGGGTTATACCTAAGGGCGGGATACAGTTACTACGGTAATGCATTTAAAATGTCAGAAAATGCAGATCTCCAACCAGAAATATTTTTCACATCAGGTATAGGAGTTAAATATAAAAAAATGTTTTTTGACCTTGCATTCAAAAGGAGAAACATGAAACGAAACTATTATGCTTTTCCAGAAAGTATTACAACATTAATTCAGCAAAATACAAGTATTATTTTAAGCGGTACTGTTCAATTCTAATTCACTTTTAATGGCTTCTGAGAATGTGATTTTATAAATTTTACTTGTCAGCCATGCTCCAATGTTGAAATATTCTAAGACCACTTTTTGTTTTTCATCTAAAAACAATTCATCCAATTCCTGTTTTAGCATTTCAAATATTAGCAATCGCTCTGAATTCTCAATAGCTCTACTCAATTTTCTAAAGTATTTAATGAAAGTTAATTCAATTGTGTTTAGCCTGTCGTTTTTTGAAAAATATCTACCGGCCGATTTAATGAGATAATCCAGTAAATCGATATTTCCTAATTCATAATGAAGAATTAGATTAAAAATTCTTGAAAAAGAATAAATATCTTGTCTCAATTTTTGTTCATTGTCATTTAGTATATTATTAAGGTAGAAAAGCGCTTTTTTATAATCACCAGATCCAAAACAATTATAGGCTTTATAATAAGTTAGCAAAACCTCTTGCTCTTTACTTACCTTGTCTCCAAAAATTTTTTGTTTTCTCTCAATTTCTGGCAATAGTAAAACGCTTTTTTTAAATTCACCTATAGAATGAAAAAGCATTAATTCCAAAACGCTCGATCTAGTGAAGATTTTTAAAGAAATTTCAGTAGAGGTGAAACCTTTTAAGCCTTCCAAAGACCTTAAATCATGAATTAATTGACTCGCCTTATCAAAATTTTTATTTTCAATGTAGCATCTCAGGAGATGCGACAATGTCATTACATATCGTTGTCCTAAATCAATTTTGATGAATTCATTTTTATCCAAAATCTCTCTGGTTTTATTAAAAAAGATAAAACTTTGATTATAATCTCTTTTTGAGGCAGCACACAATCCTTTAATGTAATAACACATTGACGAAGCACGAATCGATAATGCTGTATTTTGACCTTTTATCAGATGATAATCGGCGATATCATCAACAACCTTTATTTCATTTTCGGTCCTTGTGAACCCACCACTTCTAAACACCAAGTCAATTTTAGAATAAATCATTTGATATTCAGCTAAGTTTCTTAACCGTGAAATAACATATTCCTCCTCCTCGATTAACTTCTCAATACTCTTTGTAAAATCGCCCGATTCGTAGGCATTTTCAAGTAATTTTTTTTCCCATGAAATAAGCTCGAACCAGTAATAAAACTCTTCATGTTGTTGTGCGAGGATTTTTGCCCTGACTAAAAATTTTTCACACTCTTTCAAAAGCGCCCGATTAAAAAGCACCTCAACATTTTTTATTTCTTGTTTTAAAACGCTACTAATAGATTCTTCACCGTGAAATAACCTCAGACTTTTAAGGATCAACTTGTACAAATGATTTTTCTCTGATGGCAGGTGTTTAATAAAAGTTTCATCCCTAAAAAAATCTTTCAAATCTTCTTCGCTATATGAAGCTCTTGAATCAATAAAATCAAAAATTTTCAAATAATTTTTATCTCCATCCTGTAATGCGGACATTAACTTGAAAAATCGTTTTTCAGATTTACTTAATGATTTTATTAGTTTGAATAATTCAGTTGATGGCTTCATCTTAAGAAAATAAAAACAAAAATATAAAAAACAGAAAAGCTCCAAAAATGGAGCCTTTCTACAAACAACAACAAACTAAAAAAACCTCGCGTCATTCCTAATGAGTAATTAACGGAGGATTACTTTTTCTCCTTTATTGAGCATTTCGTCCGGTGATGTAATTTGATTGATCTTCATGAGTTTCTCTAAATCAAATGCCTCCATTTGTGAGAATTCACGTATCGACATATTTTTGTCAATCTCTATAAATTTTGTTTTCGACCATTTACGTTTGGGTTGGATATAGATGATGTCCCCCTCTTCTATTATGTCTTTTGACGTTTGAAAATCATTGTAACGGTATAATTGCCATAATCCTATTCCAAATTCCTTTGAAATCCTGTAATAGGTATCTCCTGTTTTAGCTACTATATATTTTACTTTATTGTTTTTTACGTTTACAACATGTGGTAATTTATTCTGTTCCTCGAGATTTGCTATTTCAAACGGAAATGAAGCTAAACTAGGAGAAACAACCTTGTCATATTGACTTAAATTTAATTCTTCGATTAAGGAAATTAATAAATCAGCATATTTAGGGCTAGTCGCATAACCGGCAGTTTTAAGACCATTAGCCCAAGACACGTAATCTGTAATAGCGTAAGTGAAAAGTATATTATACCTTTTATTTCCGGTCAAAAACTTGCTGTGATCAACATACGACTCTTTAGCAGTTTCATAAACTCGAAAACATTCATCCTTCTCATCGTCATCCATGTACATGGTTTTACCTTCCCATCCATGGCATTTAATTCCAAAATGATTATTTCCTTCCTTGGCCAATCTCGAAGAACCTGAACCTGATTCTAAAATACCTTGTGCAAGTGTAATGCTCGCCGGAATCTTATATTCCAACATTTGTTCAACAGCCACATCACTCCAGTTGTCTACATATTCTTTTTTAGAATTATTCTCAGGTTTGTAAAACCCAAAAGAATGGAAAGAAAAAATCGAAACACCGATCAAAGTTAATAATCGCATAAATTGAATTTTTTATTCGTTTTTCATTACGGGAATCAATCTTTTAAGTTACACAAAAATGTTAATAAGTCAAAAATTCCTGTTAATAACTCAAATTAAAGACAAAAAGTCAGCCAACAAAGATTCATAAGTGACTTTATTTCCGATTGAGGATAGCGAACTCCTTTGGCAATTATTTTGACGAGTTTATTGGCAAAAGCTCAACAAATGGATACTAAAAAATTTACAATTAAATCACAAGCAGCATTACAGAAAGCTCAAATAATCGCACAAGAAAACGAGCATCAGGCTATAGAGCCCGCACATATTCTCCAGGGTATTTTTGAAGTGGACGACAATATTATTCCTTTTTTACTTAAAAAGTCTCATTTAGAACTAAACCTAATTAAAAAAGCACTATCTCAAATTATTTTATCCTTCCCACGAGTAAATTCAAACCAGCAATATTTATCTGCAAATGCTCAAAAAGTTATCAATTATAGTATTCAAGAATTAAAGTCTTTTGGAGATGAATTTGTATCTCTTGAACTTTTATTTTATTCCTTAATAGAGTCACCTGATTCTATTGGAAATTTACTGAGAGATAACAGAATTTTTAAACAAGATCTTAGAAAGGCAATTATGGAATTACGAAAAGGTGAAAATGTAACTAGTCAAAATCAAGAAAGCAACTATCAATCCTTAGAAAAATACGCGAAAAACCTCAATCAATTTGCAAAATCTGGAAAACTAGACCCTGTTATTGGTAGGGATGAAGAGATACGACGTGTACTTCAAATATTAAGCCGTCGAACAAAAAACAACCCTATTTTAATTGGTGAACCAGGTGTTGGGAAGACAGCAATCGCTGAAGGTATAGCACATCGAATTATTGATGGCGATGTGCCGGAAAATTTAAAATCAAAAATAGTTTACTCGTTGGATATAGGAGCTCTTATAGCTGGTGCTAAATATAAAGGTGAATTTGAGGAGCGACTCAAATCAGTTGTTAAAGAGGTTGTAAATGCGGAGGGCGAAATAATTTTATTCATAGATGAAATTCATACTTTAGTTGGAGCTGGCGGAGGAGGTGAAGGAGCAATGGATGCTGCTAATATTTTAAAACCAGCATTAGCCAGAGGTGAATTGAGAGCTGTTGGTGCTACAACATTAAACGAATATCAAAAATATTTTGAGAAGGACAAGGCATTGGTAAGGAGATTTCAGACAGTTTTGGTTGATGAACCAAGCACTGAAGATGCAATTTCCATCCTTCGTGGAATCAAAGAGAAATATGAAAATCACCACAAAGTATTAATTAAAGACGCCGCAATTATTTCAGCAGTCGAACTCTCCCAACGATATATTTCAGACCGTCATCTACCTGATAAAGCAATTGATCTTATCGATGAAGCAGCTTCAAAACTGAGAATGGAGATCAATTCTAAACCTGAAGAGTTGGACGAATTAGAAAGAAAAATCCTCCAATTAGAGATTGAGAAAGCAGCATTAATTAGAGAGCATGCCAAAGAAAAAATAGTTGGATTAGATAAAGAGTTAGCAGACCTGAGAGAAAAAAGAGATGCTTTTAGTGCAAAATGGCAATCCGAAAGAAATATTGTGGAGGAAATTCAAAGGATTAAAGAAGAAATAGAAACTTTAAAACTTGAGGCTGAACAAGCAGAAAGACAAGGTGACTATGGCAAAGTAGCAGAAATACGCTATGGAAAAATCAAAGAAAATGAATTGAAATTGGATCAATTAAAATCACAACTTACTGAAATTCAAGAAAAATATAAATTAATTAAGGAGGAAGTTGATGCCGAGGAAATAGCTGAAGTAGTCGCAAAATGGACTGGGATTCCATTGACCAAAATGATAGAAAGTGAAGTCTCCAAATTATTAAGGTTAGAAGATGAACTAGGTAAACGGGTAGTTGGTCAAACAGAAGCAATTTCTGCAATTTCAGATGCCGTAAGAAGATCAAGAGCGGGCCTACAAGATGCAAAGAGACCTATTGGGTCATTTATTTTCCTTGGAACTACAGGTGTAGGCAAAACTGAATTAGCTAAGGCATTGGCAGAATTTCTATTCAATGATGAAAACGCACTAACAAGAATTGATATGAGTGAATACCAAGAAAAACACTCAGTATCCCGATTAGTAGGTGCCCCTCCTGGATACATAGGATATGAAGAAGGCGGGCAATTAACTGAGGCTGTGAGAAGAAAGCCATATTCAATAGTTTTACTCGATGAAATAGAAAAGGCGCATGCAGATATATTGAACATTTTACTGCAAGTTCTCGATGATGGTCGCTTAACAGATAATAAAGGAAGACTGGTGAATTTTAAAAATACAATAATAATTATGACTTCTAACTTGGGATCTGGTCTAATTCACGACAGGTTTGAAGGAATAAAAGCAACTGACTTTGAAGCAATTGCCAAAAAAACTCGTTTTGAAGTTGTTGAGGTTCTCAAGCAAAATTTAAGACCAGAATTCTTAAACCGAATTGACGAAACAATTTTATTCCTACCCTTATCAGAAATGCAAATCAAAGAAATTGTTAAGATTCAGCTAAACAACTTAAAATCACAATTAATCGAGAAAGGTATTAAATTGGTGATTAAAGATGAAGCACTTGATTGGATTTCGGAATCAGGTTACGACCCCTATTACGGTGCAAGACCAGTCAAAAGGATTATCCAGAAGGAAGTACTCAATGAATTGTCCAAAACAATATTAAGTGGAAAAATTGATAGCAATCATAATGTGGTTATGGATATTTTTGATGGTAAAATTGTATTTCGAAAACCAGTTTTTGAAAGTGAAGAGCTATAAAAAAAGGAACGGACGATTCCGTTCCTTTTAATTTTTACCTAACCTGATTAATCATGAAACCACTCTACGATAATCTATTTTCACATAAGAAAAAATCTTGCCTTTTTCATAAATTCCTAAATATGAAAGAGTTAAATTCTTAAAGTATTTATCTTTGTCTCAAATTAAAACATTATTTCTCGTATTTGGAAAACATCCTAATATGGGAAAAGCATTTATTTTTTGAAAACCGTTCCAAAAAAGAAATTGATTTACATCCTCATCAAATCTTTCTAGAAATGAAATAAATGCTTTCCTACCAAAAGCTAAAAGCTATACAATAAGTTCAAGTCTTTTAACAATAATTCGAAACTAAACATATAAATTTGTGTTTGAAAATTTTAGACTAAACAATGAGTATAGCATTAGGAAATCACATTTTGGTCGAATTCATGAATTGTGACCCTCACATCATGAACGATGTAGCCAGAATTGAAAAAGATATGGTTGACGCGGCGCAGAAAGCTGGAGCAACAGTAATTAATTCAACGTTTCATCATTTTTCACCTTGGGGAGTTTCTGGTGTTGTTGTGATTCAAGAAAGCCATTTAGCCATTCATACTTGGCCTGAATATGGTTATGCAGCTGTAGATTTATTCACTTGTGGAGAAATGGATGCCTGGATATCATTTGATCACTTGAAAGAATGTTTTAAATCACACTCCTACTCTGCTTTGGAAATGAAAAGGGGATCTGTAAATTTACTTACTAGAAATGATTTCGACATGTCCACCATGAGACAAAAAGCAAGTGAATGGAGAAATCCCGATTTTTTTACCAGAAATGTTTGGTTCACAGACAAGGATGAAAACCAAGCACTTTCTTTAAGATTTACAGGCGAAGTTTTTCATGATGTTCAATCTCCTTTTCAAAGAGTTCGAATCATTGAATCTTACAAGTATGGTAAAATGTTAGCTCTCGATGATATGGTTATGACAACCATAGAAGATGAATTTCATTATCACGAAATGATTAGTCATCCTGCACTATTTACACATTCAAATCCTAAAAATATTCTAGTGATTGGAGGCGGTGATGGAGGTACCGTCAGAGAAATTTTGAAACATGAAGCGGTTGAAAAAGTAACCATGGTAGAAATTGATGGTGAAGTGATTGAAGCATGTAAGCAACATTTACCCCAAATAGCGGCCTCCTTTGATCATCCTAAATTAAATTTAATAGTTGACGATGGTATTGCTCATATTAAGCACGCAAAGAAAGAGTCATACGACATCATAATTGTTGATGGATCTGACCCAGTTGGACCAGCTGAAGGATTGTTTTCTGTAGAATTTTATACCAATTGCTACAACTGTTTAAAAGATGGTGGGATTTTGGTTGCACAGGGTGAATCTCCAAAATTCAATGAAAAAGCATTCAAAGAGTTAAATTATACGCTTCAATCAATATTTGGAAAAGATAATGCTCCTGTTTCCCTGTTTTTTGTACCTACCTATCCTACCGGAATGTGGAGTTTTCAATACGGATTAAAAAATGCGAATCATCCAAAATCGGTTAACAACCATTCACTTATCGATTCGTTTGTGCAAGATAAAGGGCTTCGTTACTACAATGCTGACATTCACGTAGGTAGTTTTGCCAATCCCAATTTTGTAAAATCTATGATTTCATAAAAGATTTTCATGAATTTCAATCCTGATGATGTAGGTATTGCCAATGGTAATATTTTTGGTTTTCCAATAACGGAAAACGATGCTGATATCGTAATTATTCCGGTTCCTTGGGACGTAACAGCCTCTTATGGTAAAGGGACGAGCAACGGGCCGCAAGCTATACTTGATGCTTCCACTCAACTTGATTTTTATCATCCCTTTCTTAAAAATGCCTACCAGACTAAGGTTTTTATGACTGAAATTTCGAGAGATTGGTCGGCCATTAATGAAAAACTATGCACTCAGGCAATTGATTACATTCATTATTTAGAGCAAGGTGGTAACTTATCAGACAATAGTGAATATTTAAAAATAGTTTCCGAAATTAACAAGACCCATGAAGCTTTATGCTCAAATCTTTACGAGAGAGCTTCAGCATTAATTTCTAAAGGAAAAATCGCCTGCGTTTTAGGGGGGGAACACTCTACACCGCTGGGATTAATTCTTGCACTGAACAATCTTAAAAAGCCATTTGGAATTCTCCAAATCGACGCTCATGCTGATTTAAGAAAAGCTTATGAAAATTTCGAGCAATCGCACGCAAGTATCATGTACAATGTGTTAAACCGTTGTGAGTATATGGAAAGATTGGTGCAAGTTGGAATTCGTGATGTGGCCAATAGTGAAGTGGAGTTAATTAACAAAGACCATAGAATTAAAACTTATTTTGACTGGGATATTAAAAATAAATTATTCGAAGGTTCAACTTGGAAAAACATAACCGACGAAATTATTGCCGATTTACCGCAAAGAGTTTATATATCATTCGATATCGATGGTTTATCTCCTGAATTGTGCCCAAATACTGGAACCCCCGTAGTTGGTGGATTTAACCTTCAGGAAATCACCTATTTATTTTTTAAGTTAACGGATGCAGGAAAGGAAATTATAGGTTTCGATTTGAATGAGGTCGCACCAGGAAATAATAATGATTGGGATGCCAATGTCGGCGCCAGAGCATTGTGGAATTTAGTTTGTGCCACGGAAAAATCAAGACAAAATAAATTGTAACTATTTATGAGGAAATTACTAAACTTCTCAAATATCGGTCTTTTATTGTTCATGACCGGACTGGTTATTTATAACCTATTCACTTCTTTTTGGAATATTCTTCTCTTTCCAAATTTAATTTTCTTATTTTTCTCTATTACAGCAGTAGGAACCTTTCTTTCATTGAAGAAAATGAGTAGCAGTCCTACTCCATTTTATTCATCTTTTTTATTAATGGGTTTCATAAACACATGCTTTCAATTTGCGAGCTATTACTTTATTAATTGGATGGAATTACTTTGGAATATTTCTTTTCTAATAAGTTTGATTATCATCCTCGCTGGAATAATTATACATTTAAACGAATATCAATACCTCTATTTCAAAAGAATAGTTCAATTTTTATTAATAATTTCTGGAATAGGTTTTAGCTATTTACTTCTCTTTAAAGTTGACGAATTGTACCTTCATAAAATTGTACTAATATCCTTTTTAATATCTTGTTTTTCAACATTTTTGCTTTACACATTCGATTTGGGATACAACATTTACATCAATAAATATAAGTCCCGAAACCAAATAAACGAGGAAGCCAGTAATTAGATTTTTTAATATCTGTAACAATTATTCCTTTTGAGGAACTGGAATGAATCATCGTTAATTCATCTCCTTTATTTGAAACAATCATTCCAACATGAGAAATTCCGGAGCCATTATCAAAAAAAACCAAATCTCCTGGTTTAGCGTATTTTTCCTTTATCTTTTTTGAAGATTCATATTGATCAACCGCCCTCCTAGGAATTGTTTTGCCATAGTTTTTCATAACGTAACTAGTAAAACCACTACAATCAAAACCACTGGTATCAACGCCTGCCCAAACATAAGGAATACCTATATGTTGCTTCGCAAAATCAATAACTCTAAGCCTATCTTCATAAAATAAATCATTCGATAGATTGTCATCAATAATAATGTTTTCTTCTACTTGACCAATCTCATCAGCATTAGGTATATTCTGAAACATTACCGACATTACTTTTGAATAGGATTGTGACAATTGTTCCTCTCCTTTCTGTTTCAACTCTTCTATCCAGGAATTCAAATCTAATTTTAGAAAAGCCAATTCATAAACGTGAGCTTTTAAAACTTTTTTCCCTGCTTCTGTGGAATTTATTGATTTGTACAATTCCATAGCATTGTCTACCGATTTGGGATTTTTTTTCCTCCAATTATCATTTTTAGATAATTGCAATGAACTAAGCATTACATAAAATTTGGGGAGCTCCGAAAACGAAAAATTCGGATTACTCAAATATGCATTTGCTTTCTTGTAAACTGTTCTGTAATGTTTTTGAGCGTACCACATTTCAAGTTTGTCAAATTCCAACACTTGACCAAAAGAAAAATAGGAAAATAAAATAAAAATAAGCGTCGAACGGAATTTCATTATTAATCTATTTTGATTAACAAATAAACAAAGACATCTGATTCGAATTAATGCGTCGATTCAATATAATTCAACAAAATCATGTTTATACCTAAATAAAAAATAATTAAGCGTAATATTAGTCCTAATATCTTCGTATTATATGGATTAAATTTTTTACACTAAATTTATAGGATATAAACTGTTATGAAAAAAATAGCTCTCTACTTTATATTTTTTATCACTTTAAATGCTCTAGGGCAAATTGACAGTGATCTTTCGGGAAGTAATGCTCAAAAATTCGATGAAATCTTGCGTTACATTTCAAAATTATATGTCGACTCTATCGATCAGGACGACTTAACTAATGCGGCAATTATTTCTATGCTTGAGGAACTAGACCCACATTCCTCATACATTTCTAAGGAAGAGGTAGCTGAAGCTAATTCCTCCATTAATGGCAGTTTTGTTGGAATAGGAATTCGCTATCAAATTTTAAGGGATACCCTACTCGTCATTGCGACAATTCCAGGAGGACCTTCTGAAAAAATTGGTATAAAATCGGGAGACAAAATCATTTCTGTAAATGATGAAAATATCGCGGGTGTAGGTTTGAAAACAAATCAAGTAAAAGAAAAACTAATGGGTGAACTTGGCACTAAAGTCACGGTGGATATTCTACGTAAAAATGCAAACAAAAAAATGAAGTTTGTCATAGCTAGAGACAACATACCCATTTATTCTGTAGATGCCAATTACATGATAACTCCAACAATTGGATATATTAAATTGAATAGTTTCTCTCGAACAACTTATGACGAAATACATAAAGCCTTGAAAGAACTAAAAGACAAGGGTATGGAACACCTTATCCTTGATCTCCAAGGTAATGGCGGTGGACTTTTAGATGCATCACAAAAAGTAGCAGATGAATTTTTAGATGACGGGAACTTGATCGTATACTCTCAAGGAAGAGCACAACCAAGATCTGATTTAAAAGCTTATAAAAAAGGTACATGGGAAAAAGGTTCTTTAATACTTTTGACAGATGAATATACTGCATCTGCTAGCGAAATATTATCGGGTGCGATTCAAGATTGGGATCGTGGACTAATCGTTGGTAGACGAACTTACGGTAAAGGACTGGTTCAAAGGCCTATAGATTTAACTGATGGCTCACAAATTAGATTGACTATTGCAAGATATTACACACCAAGTGGAAGATTTATTCAAAAGCCATATGATGATGTAGAGGCTTACAGAAATGATTTGACTGACCGTTTTGAAAAAGGTGAGTTTGTAAATAAAGACTCCATTAAATTGGTGGATTCTCTTGTCTATTACACGCTGAAGACGAAAAGAACAGTTTATGGTGGAGGCGGAATTATGCCGGATATTTTTGTTCCTCTTGATACAATTAACAAATCAGATTTCTTTTCAGAGGTAAACCAATTGGGACATGTTAATTCCTTTAGCCTTCAATATACCGATGATAACAGGGATAAATTATTGGCTCAGTTTCCCAATTTTGAAAATTATATTTCAGATTTTAGTGTTGATGACGAGTTCATTTCAGATTTTTTAAGTTATGTCAAACAACAAGACAGTACATTAATTTGTGATGAAAAAGAATTAGAAAAATGTACTTTTCTTTTAAAAAGAAGATTCAAGGCTATGATTGCTCAAGATGTATGGGGTTACAATCAATTTTATCAAATTTTCAATGAAGAAAATGAAATTCTGCAACGTGCAATTAAAGCAATAAATGAAGGCGAATATGAAAAAATGAATTTAGATCAAACAAATAAATAAAATCTATTAAATTTGAATTTAAATGACTTATAAAATGAAAAAAGTATTTTTTGTAATTTCCATTGTTACTTTATTTGGTTCATGCGGCCAAGAAGAAACTAAAAAAGTAGAAGAAAAGAAGGGAGATGTTGTTTCAGCTGTTGCCGCAGATAATGGTTCCGAAGAATCAAGAAAATCGGAATTAGCAAGAATTGAAAAAGAAAAACAAGATGGAATTGAAAATTCGACTTCAATGTCTTTTGACAAAATGGTATTTGACTTCGGAACTGTTGAAGAGGATACTGAAAACAAAGCTTCTTTCACTGTAACAAATACAGGCAAAAACCCATTGATAATAAGTGAGGTCAATGTGAGTTGTGGTTGTACAACTGCTAAAAAACCTGAAAAACCTATTGAAGCTGGGCAATCTGATAAAATTGAAGTTGTTTTCCATCCAAAAGTGGGTCAATTAAAAGAACAAGATAAATCAATTACCGTAACAGCAAATACGAATGCCGAACCTGCAATTCTCAAGATCAAAGCATACGTCATAGAAAAAAAGAAAGGTAAAACAGGCAAATAATTGTAGCTATACCTAATTTATTTCTTCGAAATCTACATCTTCAATTTCAGTACTATTTTCGTTTTTGGAATATTTTTTCTTGTTTATGGTTTGTGAATCCAATTGAACTTTTCCGAAATTTTTTAATTTTCGGTTACGCTCTTTTTCAAAATCTCTCTGACGAGCATTCAGCTTTCTTTCATCTTCAAGATTTCTTTTCGCTATTAGTAATTGCCCGATAAATCTGAGCACTACAATTGCTCCTATTATTATTAAGGTGGTTTTGAACAAACCTACAATACTCGCTTGAACCATACCTATCTCGATAAATGCATGTTGCGTTCTGCATAAATCTTAGTGAAGAAAGGGTCTTTCAAATTTTTTATAAAACGAATAGCCTCACCAGTTGATTTCATTTCAGGTCCTAATTCTTTTTTTACATCTGGGAATTTTTCATAAGAAAATACAGGAATTTTTATCGCGTATCCTTCTTTTTTCGGATTGAAATTAAAGTCTGTCACTTTACTTTTACCCAGCATAACTTTCGTTGCATAGTTAACATAAGGTTCATCATATGCTTTAGCTATGAATGGAACAGTTCTCGATGCTCGGGGGTTTGCTTCAATTACATAGACCTTATCTTCTTTAATTGCGAATTGTATATTAATTAAGCCAACGGTCTCAAGTTCAATAGCAATTTTCTTCGTTATATCTTCAATTTGCTGAATCACGAAATCTCCTAAATTAAATGGTGGAAGTACTGCATAAGAATCTCCTGAATGAATTCCTGCTGGTTCTATATGTTGCATAATTCCAATAATATAAACATGCTGACCATCACAAATTGCATCTGCTTCAGCCTCAATAGCACCGCCTAGGAAATGATCAAGTAAAATCTGATTATTCCCCATCTCATTAATGATATCCACTACATGATGCTCCAGCTCTTCCTTATTAATAACTATTTTCATTTTTTGTCCACCCAAAACATACGACGGGCGAACTAATAAAGGAAACCCAAGATCATCTGCTAAATCCAAAGCCTGCTCTGCACTTTCAACCACACCATATTTTGGAAAAGGTATACCATTTTTCTCCAGCATTTTCGAGAATCTACCTCTATCCTCTGCCAAATCCAGTGCTTCAAAGCTGGTACCGATTATTTTAATACCAAATCTATCCAATTTTTCAGCTAACTTCAAGGCTGTCTGCCCACCTAATTGAACGATTACACCCTCAGGTTTTTCATGCATTATGATGTCATAAATATGTTCCCAAAAAACGGGTTCAAAATATAACTTATCTGCTGTATCGAAATCAGTAGAAACCGTCTCAGGATTACAATTGATCATTATTGTTTCATAACCACATTCTTTAGCTGCTAAAACACCGTGAACACAACTGTAATCAAATTCTATCCCCTGTCCTATCCTATTTGGACCTGAACCTAATACTACTATTTTTTTCTTATCGCTGACAATACTTTCATTTTCTTCTTCAAATGTTGAATAGTAATAGGGTGTTTTTGCCTCAAATTCGGCTGCACAAGTATCAACTAACTTATATACCCTTTTAATACCAAATTCAATACGCTTAGCGTGAACCTCCGATTCAAGACATTTCAATAAATGGCCTATTTGTCGATCAGCATAACCTTTTTGCTTTGCCTCGAAAAATAAATCTTTTGAAATGGTTTCCAAAGTATGCTTTTCAATGCGCCTTTCTAGTTTGATCATTTCTTCAATTTGCTTCAAAAACCAAATGTCTATTTTCGTTTTTTCAACTATTTTCTTGAATGGAATACCTAATTTAATCGCATCATATATATGAAACAAACGGTTCCAACTGGCAAATTCTAAACTTTGTAAAATTTCGTTCTGATTAGTCAATTCCTTCCCGTCAGCCCCTAATCCATTCCGATTAATTTCTAGAGATTGACAAGCTTTTTGCAACGCCTCTTGAAAAGAACGACCAATCCCCATAACCTCACCCACAGATTTCATCTGAAGCCCAAGCTGCCTGTTAGTACCGGGAAATTTATTAAAATTCCATCTAGGGATTTTCACAATTACATAGTCTAATGTTGGTTCAAAAAGTGCTGAAGTTGTTTTTGTGATTTGATTACTTAATTCATTCAAATAATATCCAATGGCTAATTTAGATGCTATTTTTGCAATCGGATAGCCCGTGGCTTTTGATGCTAAGGCAGATGATCTTGAAACACGGGGATTAATCTCTATAGCTATTATATCTTCTTTATCGTCCGGAGAAACAGCAAATTGAACATTACAACCTCCTGCAAAATTACCTATAGAGCGCATCATTTTTATAGCCATGTCGCGCATCTTCTGAAATGTTGTGTCGGATAAAGTCATAGCTGGTGCTACAGTAATTGAATCACCAGTATGAATGCCCATTGGATCAAAATTTTCAATAGAACAAATAATGACAACATTATCATTAGCATCTCTCAACAATTCTAATTCATATTCCTTCCAACCCATCAAGGCCTTGTCAATCATCACCTCGTGAATTGGAGACAACTGTAATCCTCTTTCCAGTAAATTGTCAAAATCTTTTGGCTCGTGCAAAATGGATGCACCTGAACCGCCTAAGGTATAAGAAGGTCTTATACATAAAGGAAATCCAAACTCTTGCGCAATTTCTTTTCCTTCTAGAAATGACTTAGCCGTTTTTTGTGGTGCCATAGGCACATTTATGTCAAACATTAAATCTCGAAAAGCCTCTCTGTTTTCAGTAATTTCAATTGCATTAATATCTACTCCAATTATACGAACTCCATAATCACTCCAAATACCCATCTCGTCGCATTTGATGCACAAATTCAACGCTGTTTGACCACCCATCGTTGGCAATACCGCGTCTATTTTATGTTCATTCAATATTTGAAGAATACTATCTGGTTCCAATGGCAGCAAATAAACATTATCTGCAACTACTTTGTCTGTCATTATCGTTGCAGGGTTTGAATTAATTAGGGTAACCACAATTCCCTCTTCTCTGAGTGATCGTGACGCCTGGGATCCAGAATAATCAAATTCACATGCTTGTCCAATTACTATTGGGCCGCTTCCGATAATTAATACAGATTTAATACTGGTGTCTCTTGGCATAATAATTTAGATTTCAATAAACGAAGAATATTCATTATTGAAGGTAAAATTAACCAAAAGGATATTTGATATTCCGCTTTATAGCATCTTGTTTTTAACATTTTTAGTGAATAACTTAATATCTCACACAAATTGCTAATTCTCACAATAGTTACCTAAATTTGATTTAGGAAAACACTGCTAAAATGAACAATATATTAAATCATGTAGAAATTGAACAAAAAATAAATCGACTAAGTCATCAGGTAATTGAAAATTGTTTTCAAGAAAAGACTGTATGGCTCGGTGGTATATGTGGCAATGGATTTAAACTGGCTAATGCAATAAAAGCAATCATTCAAAAAAATTCCAATCAGGATGTGATTGTATTTGAAATTAATATTGATAAAGAAGAACCTTGGAATAATCCAATTAATTTGAGTATTGAGGAAAATAAACTCAAAAATGCATTTATTGTTTTAATAGATGATGTTTTGAATTCAGGAAAAACCATGCAATATGCTCTAGTTAAAATCCTAGAACAACCTACAAAGTCAATCAAAACATTAGCATTGGTTGACCGAACACATCGCAGATACCCAATAAAGGCTGATTTCGTCGGAATGAGTTTATCAACTACATTGAAAGAAAGAGTTGAAGTTGAACTTGATGATAAAAATTCAAGGGCATATTTAATTTAATTTTTATGGAAAAACATACAGAATCTAGTTCGTATTATGACAATTTAGAAAAAATGACAACTTCAGACCTATTGAAAGGAATTAATAGGGAAGATCAAAAAGTGGCTTATGCAGTTGAAAAAATACTACCTGAAATTGAGCGATTTATTGAAGCGGCCTATATCAGAATGTGTAAGGGTGGACGGTTATTTTATATTGGCGCTGGAACGAGTGGTAGATTGGGAATTGTAGACGCAAGTGAATGCCCCCCGACTTTTGGAATTGATCAAGGTATTGTTGTTGGCATTATTGCAGGAGGTGATCAGGCGATTCGCAAGGCTGTTGAATTTGCTGAAGATAATTTAGAACAGGGATGGCTAGATTTATTAACGCACAATATAAGGAAAGAAGATTGCCTTATTGGTATTGCAGCCTCAGGTACTACCCCCTATGTAATTGGAGCAATTAATAAAGCTAAGGACAATGAAGTCCTTTGCGGAGGAATAACTTGTAACCCCGGAAGTCCTCTAGCTGATATTGTCGAATTTCCCATGACTCCTGTGGTCGGACCTGAATTTGTTACTGGAAGTACAAGGATGAAATCTGGAACAGCACAAAAACTGATATTAAATATGATTTCAACGTCATTAATGATAAAACTTGGGAGAGTGCGAGGAAATAGAATGGTAGATATGCAATTGAGCAACAACAAGTTAGTGGACCGTGGGGTTAAAATGATAATGCACGAAACAAATCTATCCTATTCAAATGCTGAAGAACTATTAGAAAAATTCGGTTCAGTTAGGAAGGCAATTGATTATTTTAAAACTGGCAAATAAAATTTTAATTTAAAATTTCTGTCAAAACCTCTCCTTGAGAAGACTTTACCCTTATCTCTAATAATTCTAAAACTGTAGCATTAATATCAATAAGTTCTCTTGCCTGATTAACTTCTTCCCCAACTTTAATATCAGGGCCATAAGCATAACAAAAAATATGTCGACAACCTTCACAATTATCTCCGTGAGAAACAAATCCATCTGCTACAGTATTTAAATGTCTACCATGATCATTGGTAATAAAAAGTGTAGTTTTATTTTTGTAGTATTCATCACTTTGAATAACCTCCCAAATCTCTTGTATATATTTATCACATTTTTTTATTCCATCAATGTATTCAAACCAACTGTTTTGATGTCCAGCGGCATCGGGCTCCTTATAATTTATAAATAATAGATCTGGATGATAATCATTGAATACCTTCATCACCTCAATTTGCGTTAAGCTATCCGATCGATACCCACTGCCTATTCCAAGCCCATTAACCCCACAATTCATAGAAGGAATAAATTTATCAGCCCAATCTTGATTGGATGAATTACCCAAAACTTCTAACTTATCCTTGCTGGCTATTATCCATGCTTTATTTTTATTATATCCATATTGCTTTAACCACAACTGCATGAAAGAAGGATTCAACGGCAATTCTGAACCATAATTATTAATGTTTTGATAATAGCCTGTAGTAATTGCCGTGTGACCAGGTGTGGTGTAAGTTATCCCATTATTGTAAAAACTTGTAAAAACAACTCCTTTATTTTTCATCACAGAATCCATAAATGGCATATATTGATGAGTCGGCTCCCCCCATGTCTCAGTGTATCTCGGACCATCAACTACAACGACAATTATTCGTTCAGTCAAAAAATCTTTTTGAGCAACTTTTTCACTCACGCATGAATTCAGCAAAAGAAGAGCAAATATTAAATAATGTTGCATACTCATTTAAATAAAAAATGGGCTTAATGCCCATTTTTACTCAGTTAATCTTTTGATTTAGTTTTTGACTTTGGTTTCTCAATTTTTATTATTAATTCCGAGTTTCCTTCGTCTAAATCAATTTTTATTTTGTCTGCTTCTTGTAACGTTGATTTTATAATTTCTTCAGCTAAAGGATCTTCAATAAATTTCTGGATAGCCCTTTTCAAAGGCCTTGCGCCGAATTTCTCATCATATCCCTTCTCTACAATTAAATCCTTAGCCTTTTCGGTCATGTCAATTTGATATCCTAATTCGTTAATTCGACCATAAAGCTTTAATAATTCCAAATCAATTATTTTGTGTATACTTTCTCGATTGAGAGATTTAAATAAAATCATGTCATCAATTCTATTTAGAAATTCCGGAGAAAATGCCTTTCTTAACGCATTTTGAATCACCATTTTAGCATTTTCATCTCTTGACTCTTCTCTTGCTTTTGTGCCGAAACCAACACCAGATCCAAAGTCCGCCAGTTGCCTTGCTCCAATATTTGATGTCATTATTAATATAGTATTCTTAAAATCAATTTTTCTACCCAAACCATCTGTCATATGACCGTCATCCAAGACTTGTAAAAGCAGATTGAATACATCAGGATGAGCTTTCTCGATTTCATCCAATAAAACTATAGAATAAGGTTTTCTTCTAACTTTTTCAGTCAACTGTCCACCTTCTTCATATCCTACATAACCCGGAGGGGCTCCTACTAATCGAGATATTGAAAACTTTTCCATATACTCTGACATGTCAATTCGAATGAGCGCATCTTCAGTATCAAATAAATACTTGGCCAATATTTTCGCAAGTTGAGTTTTTCCAACTCCTGTTGGCCCCAAAAAGAAGAATGAACCAATTGGCTTATTCGGATCCTTCAATCCCGCCCTATTTCGCTGAATTGCCTTAACAACTTTTGCTACGGCCTCTTCTTGACCAATAACTTTTCCACTTAATTCTTCAGCCATGTGGATTAATTTCCCTGTCTCAGATTGAGAAACTCTCGTAACAGGAATACCACACATCATAGAAACAACCTCTGCCACGTGTTCCTCGGTAACAGTTACGCGGTTATTTTTAGACTCCTCTTCCCACTTCCTCTTCGCAACATCTAACTTTTCTGTCATTTTCTTCTCAGAATCTCTTAATTCTGCAGCTTTTTCATATTGCTGAGATTTGATTACTTCATTCTTCTGTTCTTTCAAATCTTCTAATTCAGCCTCAATGTCAATAATTTCTTGAGGTACATTAATATTCGTTAAATGCACCCTTGATCCCACTTCATCCAGAGCGTCAATAGCTTTATCTGGCAAATGTCGATCGGTTATATACCTTTCAGTTAACTTCACACAAGCCGAAATTGCTTCGGGTGTAAATGTCACCGAATGATGGTCTTCATATCTTTCTTTTATGTTATTCAATATTTGAATCGTTTCATCGATAGTTGTTGGTTCAACTAGCACCTTCTGAAATCTACGTTCAAGCGCACCATCTTTTTCAATATATTGTCTGTACTCATCCAAAGTTGTTGCACCAATAGCTTGCATCTCCCCTCTAGCAAGAGCCGGTTTAAACATATTTGAAGCATCCAATGAACCACTAGCACCACCTGCACCTATGATTGTATGAATTTCATCAATAAAAAGAATAACATCAGGATTTTTTTCAATTTCCTGCATTACAGCTTTCATCCGCTCTTCAAATTGACCACGATATTTTGTGCCAGCAACTAAAGATGCTAAATCTAAAGAAACAATTCTTTTATTGAAAAGAACACGTGAAACTTTACGTTGTACAATTCTTAATGCTAATCCTTCGGCAATGGCACTTTTACCTACACCAGGCTCTCCTATTAAAATTGGATTATTCTTTTTTCTTCTAGATAATATTTGACTTACGCGCTCAATTTCTTTTTCTCTACCAACTATAGGATCCAATTTCCCTGCCTCGGCCATTTTAGTTAAATCTCTTCCAAAATTATCCAATACAGGTGTTTTAGATTTTGGATCTAAAGGTTTTTTGGGTGATGAAAATTGTTCGGAAGATTCTTCTTCTTGACCTCCTGGAAATTCTGCTTTTGGGTTAATGTTTTCTTCAATCATTGCTTCTAATTCATCTTTTATGTTCTCGTATATTATTCCGTATTTATTCAATATTTTACAAGCTAAACTATTCTCATCTTTCAATATGGACAACAATAAATGCTCCGTCCCTATTACCGAACTTTTAAACAATTTTGACTCTAAATAAGTAGTTTTCAAAACCTTTTCAGCTTGCTTCACTAAAGGGATGTTGGCCGGAAAATCACGAACCGCAACAGTATTAGACTTGATATTTTGTTCAATCTCTATCTTTACCTGACCAAGATCCAGGTGAAATTCCTTAAGAAGCTTAATAGCCGTGCCTTCTCCAACTCGTATGAGACCTAATAACAAATGCTCAACCCCAATAAAATCATTCCCCAATCTCACAGCCTCTTCTCGACTGTAAGTAATCACATCCTTAACACGTGGCGAAAACTTTGCTTCCATGGTTCTTATTTTTTTAGCTAGGTAATAGAACTTACCATATTACAAATATAAAACGAATAAAATGTTAATAAGTAAGGAAAAAAGTCAATTTTCCACAGATTTTTGTTAGTAAAATGCCCTGTATTTTAAATTGTCACTCCCGTCAGATTAACTAATTTCGAGGTTTGCTCACCAAGATTAAATCTGTGCAAAAATAAATAACTCAAAAAAATGGCAGACGGAGAAAAAATTATCCAGATTAATATTGAAGATGAAATGAAATCAGCATACATCGATTACTCGATGTCTGTAATTGTTTCAAGGGCTTTGCCCGATGTGCGCGATGGATTTAAACCTGTGCACAGAAGAGTTTTGTATGGAATGCAAGACCTAGGCGTTTTTTCAAACAGACCTTATAAAAAATCAGCAAGAATAGTTGGTGAAGTACTGGGTAAATACCACCCTCACGGTGATAGTTCGGTATATGACACAATGGTTCGAATGGCCCAACCTTGGTCATTGAGATATCCTTTGGTTGATGGTCAAGGTAATTTCGGTTCAGTTGATGGAGATAGTCCAGCAGCAATGCGTTATACTGAAGCTAGATTGAGAAAAATAGCTGAAGAAATGCTAAATGACCTAGAAAAAGAAACAGTAGATTTTGCGCCAAACTTTGATGACAGTCTTGAAGAACCTACCGTACTTCCTACAAAAATACCCAACCTTTTAGTCAATGGAGCTTCAGGAATTGCCGTCGGAATGGCTACCAATATGGCTCCACACAATTTATCGGAAGTTATCGATGGTACAATTGCCTACATAGACAATAGTGAAATCTCAATAGATGAACTATTAAAGTTTGTTAAAGCTCCTGATTTTCCTACTGGCGGAATCATTTATGGTTACGAAGGTGTACGCGACGCTTTAACGACTGGAAGAGGCCGAATAGTTATGCGTGCCAAAGCAGAAATAGAAGAACACAACGGGAGGGAACAAATAATTGTAACCGAAATCCCATATCAAATCAATAAAGCAGAAATGATAAAAAAAACTGCTGAATTGGTAAACGACAAAAAAATTGAAGGAATTTCTGATATTCGTGACGAATCTGACCGCAATGGTATGCGAATCGTTTATGAAATAAAACGTGAAGCAATAGCTAATGTAGTATTAAATAAACTATACAAATATACTGCTCTACAAACCTCATTTTCAGTCAACAATATTTGTTTAGTCGATGGCAGACCTCAATTGTTGAATTTAAAAGAATTGATATCAAATTTCGTAGATTTTCGTCATGAAGTTGTTGTAAGGAGAACAAAGTATGAACTGAGAAAAGCGGAAGAAAGGGCTCACATACTTGAAGGATTGATTATTGCTTCTGATAATATTGATGAAGTTATCGAAATAATACGCGCCTCTTCAAGCCCTGATGAAGCCCGTGAAAAATTATCAGCAAGATTTGGTTTATCAGAAATTCAAACAAGAGCTATTGTTGACATGAGATTACGTCAACTTACTGGTCTAGAACAAGATAAATTGCGTGCTGAATACGATGAATTGATGAAGTTAATTGCTGACCTCAAAGATATTCTTGATCGAGAAGAAAGGAGAATGCAAATTATTAAAGACGAACTCATTGAAGTAAAAGAGAAATATGGCGACGAAAGAAGGTCTCAAATTGAATATGCGGCAAGTGAAATGCGCATGGAAGACCTTATTGCCGATGAAGAGGTTGTGGTTACCATTTCACACGCTGGATACATAAAAAGAACAAGCCTAAACGAATACAAAGTGCAAAATCGCGGTGGAATGGGATCCAAAGGGTCGGCCACACGAGACAAAGACTTTTTAGAGCATCTTTTCGTGGCAACCAATCACAATTATCTTTTAGTCTTTACCGAAAAAGGGCGTTGCTTTTGGATGCGTGTTTACGAAATTCCAGAAGGAAATAAAACATCAAAAGGAAGAGCTATTCAGAACCTAATCAATATACCTCAAGATGACAAGGTTAAGGCTTATGTGAAAGTTCAAGACCTAACTGATAAAGACTACGTAGAAAATAACTTCATCATCATGTGTTCGAAACAAGGTGTAATAAAGAAAACTTCATTGGAAGCATATTCTAGACCCCGATCGAATGGTATTAATGCAATCACAATTAGAGATAATGATGAACTTTTAGAGGCAAAATTAACCAATGGTACGAATGAAATTGTTCTTGCAACAAGCTCAGGTAGAGCAATCAGATTTAACGAATCAACTGTTAGACCAATGGGTAGAAATGCATCTGGCGTCCGTGGTGTTTCTCTAACAGATGAAAAAGATGAAGTTGTTGGAATGATTTGCGTTGATGATGTGTTTTCGACCATACTTGTTGTTTCTGAAAAGGGTTATGGAAAACGAACTTATCTGAATGATCCTGAGGACAAAGAACCTGTTTATAGAATCACGAACAGAGGAGGAAAAGGAGTTAAAACTTTGAATATCACTGAAAAAACTGGACCACTATTATCCATTTTAAATGTCACTGATGAAGAGGATTTAATGATCATTACCAAATCCGGTATTACCATTAGGATGCATATTGACACCATTAGGACTATGGGACGAGCTGCTCAAGGTGTAAAACTTATAAACCTGAAAGGAAATGCTGAAATTGCAGCTATTGCTCGTGTACCTAGATCGGATGAAGAAGACGAGGATCAAGACAATGAAAATACAATTGAGGATACCGACCTCGGCACGAATATTGAAGACGGCGGTGTGGAATAATTAACTAATTTGCATCGAAATATTAACAAACGAAAAAACGTATGAAAAATCTAGTGATTTTAATCTGGGCCGCACTTCTTTCTTCAAGTGCATTTGCTCAGAAAAACAATGAAACTTCTGCAGCAATTGAATATAACAAATTCAAAGAGCAGGTAAATAAAATGTTGATGGGTGGCAATGTTGATTTTGTAAGCATGCAATCAATTATTAAAAAAGCGAAAGAATACATCGACTTGGCTGCTGCTAATGAAACAACAAAATCAAGTCCAAAAACTCTTTTCTTCAAAGGTGAAATTTACACTGGTCATTTAATTGCATTTGCAACTGATACTGTTTTTGCTAAATCGGAGGGAGAAAACTATATGAATACTGGCTTGGAAGCCTATAAGCAATCACTCACAATAAGCTCGAAATTTAAAGATGATATACAAGAATCTATCATTTTTAAAAAGCAAATATTCGGAATGGGGATCGACCTATTGTACAAACAAGAAAAGTATGGAGAAGCGGCGGAGGCATATGAATTGCAAGTCAAATTATCAGATGCAATGATGCAAGTTGACACAGTTTCAATGTTCAACGCTGGCTTATGTTATGAAAAAAATAAAGATTTCGAAAATGCAGCTAGGATGTACAAACAATGTGCAGCATATAATTATAATGCACCAGATATATATACCATGTTATCTTATTCTTACAGGTCAGCAGGGAATATCTCAGAAGCAGAAAATACCGTTGTTGAAGGTCGTAAAAAATTTCCTTTTGATCAAGGTCTTATCAGAGAAATAGTTAACAATAAGATAGCCTTAGGGGATAATGAAGGAGCAGAGACTGCGCTCAATGAAGCAATAGCAGGTGACCCGAATAATAAAGAACTGTACTATGTAATTGGTACTATTTACTCAGAATCAAAAAAATTCGATAAAGCCGAAGAAGCATTATTAAAGTCACTCGAAATTGACCCCAATTATGACAAAAGTCTTTACAATCTTGGGGCAATTTTAGTAAGCTGGGCTGGTAATGTTCAAGATGAAGCTAATAAATTAGGTTATAAACACCCTGAATACAATGGTCTTTTAGATAAAGCTAATGAAATATACAAAAGAGCGGTTCCTCCCTTAGACAAATACGTAAATATTAAAACTGATGATATTGAAGTGTTAACACTCTTGTGGCAAATTTGTCGAAACTTAGAAGATACCGCAAAGGCAGACGAATATAAAAAAAGAATAGATGCCTTAAAAAATAAATAATCATTTCACAAAATTAAAAGAGCTTTAGGGCTCTTTTTTTTATTTCATTCGCGCTTATAAAAAATAAAGTTTTATCTTTGCACCCTTAAAATTAAAGCAATCACCCCTGTTGAGTGATTTAGTATTCATATCTTTCGAGTGTACAGGGAGCTCGAAATACAAGTAAAATGAGCCAAATGGCAAAAAAAACAACGGCGCAGCAAGGAGCTGCAGATTTCGATTGGGATGCTTTAGCATTAGATGGTTACTCCCAAATTCAACGGTCTGAAATGTCAGACAAATACGAACAAACTTTGACCTCAATCAACGAAAAAGAAGTTGTAGAAGGTACAGTTGTTTTGATTACAAAAAAAGAAGTAATTATAAACATTGGTTACAAATCAGAAGGAGTCGTAGCTGCTTCAGAATTTCGTTACAATGCTGAATTAAAAGTGGGTGATCATGTAGATGTATTCGTTGAATGTCAAGAAGATAAAACTGGACAATTAATAGTTTCACACAGGACCGCTCGAATGCACAAAGCATGGATACGTGTTAACGACGTATTAAGAACCGGTGAGGTAATTACAGGTTATGTGAAGTGCAGAACTAAAGGAGGTCTTATCGTAGATGTTTTCGGTATTGAAGCATTTTTACCAGGTTCACAAATTGATGTAAAACCAATAAGAGACTATGACGTTTATGTTGGTAAAAATATGGAGTTCAAAGTTGTAAAAATCAACCAAGAATTCAGAAATGTTGTCGTTTCTCACAAAGCACTTATAGAAGCAGAGCTTGAAGAACAGAAAAAACAAATTATATCAGGCCTTGAAAAGGGTCAAGTCTTGGAAGGAACTGTTAAGAACATCACATCATATGGAGTGTTCATTGATTTAGGCGGTGTTGATGGACTAATACACATAACTGATTTGTCTTGGGGACGAGTTAATCATCCTGAAGAAATTCTTGAATTAGATCAAAAATTAAATGTTGTAATTCTTGATTTTGATGACGATAAGAAACGAATAGCTTTAGGTTTAAAGCAACTACAGCCGCATCCTTGGGACGCTCTTGATGCAAACTTAAATGTTGGTGATAAGGTTTCTGGTAAGGTAGTAGTAATGGCTGATTATGGAGCTTTCATTGAAATAGCACCAGGTGTAGAAGGATTAATACATGTTTCAGAAATGAGCTGGTCTCAACATTTAAGATCTGCTCAAGACTTTATGAATGTTGGAGACACAGTGGAAGCAACTATACTCACACTTGATAGAGAAGAAAGAAAAATGTCCTTAGGTATTAAGCAATTAATGCCAGATCCTTGGTCAAACATTGAAGGTAAGTATAGCGTCGGCTCAAAGCATCAAGCGAAAGTTAGAAACTTTACAAATTTCGGTGTTTTTGTTGAACTTGAAGAAGGAGTCGATGGATTAATCCATATTTCCGATCTTTCATGGCAAAAGAAAATAAAACACCCTTCTGAATTCTGTAAAGTTGGTGACGAAATGCAGGTTATAGTTCTAGAAATAGATAGGGATAACAGAAGAATTTCTCTTGGACATAAACAGTTAGAAGAAAATCCATGGGATGTTTTTGAAACAGTATTTGGCGAAGGTTCTATTCATCAAGGAACAATTATCGAAAATAAAGATAAATCTGGAATAGTAGCTTTACCATACGGTGTTGAAGGTATTTGTCCATCAAAACACCTGAAAAAAGAAGATGGTAGCAACGCAAAAGTTGATGAAACTTTAGACTTTAAAGTTATTGAATTCAACAAAGAAACTAAGAAGATCGTTGTTTCTCATACCAGAACTTTCGAAGATGGAGAGGATAAAACTGCTACAACAGCTAAAGGAGCGAAAAAATCTGCTGGTTCTTCTACCTCACAAGCAGTAAAAGCAAATAATCAAAACAATGAAAAATCAACATTGGGAGATTTAGATGCATTGGCTGAATTGAAAGAAAAGATGGATAAGGATAAATAATTCTTATTCTCAAAAATAAAAAAAGTCGCCGTTAATGGCGACTTTTTTTTGTTATACGAACTGATAATTAGATATGACTCAATGCAATCAGGAAAGTAAATGATGATGCATCTAAATTATTAATCCTCCATTTAATATTTCAATATTTAAATGATATAAAAATTAAGATTGAGCAACTCTAAAAGGAAATGGTGTATTTAATGATTTATAAAATATTCTAAAAAGTTTAACGGATTTAAAAAACGTTTTGACTCGTTTTACCAAATTACTAATGAAACAACGCAAATTTGTAATCTTAATTAACTCACATGTAAATTTGAAGTAATAAGTTCTCGGCAAGATGAGTGAGTTGAAGTATTATTAATTCGAATCAACAAATTCTAAGTATTGAATTTTCAAACCTCTAAATTAATTTTAGCTGCCCTCCTTTTTTCAATTGCTAGAATGGGGTCAATTATTAGTTCTCCATTTTATCTCCAACAATTGGTATTTATCCCTAAAAAAGAAAAGCTCCTTTTAAGGAGCTTTTACTTGATCATTAGTTTTGGTTTTATTTAATTTATTAGTCAACAGAATTTGCAAAGTTTATCAATGCAGAAGCGGATTGAGAACCTATTGCACTTTTAACTATCTTGCCTTCACCATCAATTATTAATAGCGTAGGATATGCCTTAATTTTATATTTCTTTGCGAATTCGATTCCTTCACCTTCTTCACAATCAATTTTTAGGTTGATAAATTTCTCATTAAATAATTCTCCAACTTCTGCATCTTTGAAAGACGTAGCGGCCATTTTTTTACAAGGACCACACCATGTGGTATAAGCGTCAATAAAAATTAATTGATCGTTTTCTAATGCCTTTTGTTTTGCTTCTTGCAATGTCATTTTTGAAAATGATATTCCTTCGCCATCAGCTACATCTGTATTTTTTTTGAAGGCTAAAACAACAAATAAAATACTAAAAGCAAAAAATAAAAAAGACCTTTTCATGATTGATATAATTTTATCTTTATGATATAATTTTATTAAACCGCATTAAAAAATATTATTTTAACAACCACAATCTTAACAAATACCGTTCCAAATAATTTAAAAAATGAAAAAAAATACTTCATCTAAAAAAATATCATTAAATGATGAAGTACGTCGATTTTTATTGGATTGGAATGATGATTCACAATATATTGAAGTGAGTACGTCAGGCTCAACTGGAAAACCAAAAATAATTAAGATTGAAAAAAAGAAAATGATTATTTCAGCTCAAAAAACAATTGATTTATTAAAAATCCCTGAAAAATCAAAAGCTTTACTCTGCTTGTCGCCAAATACAATTGCGGGAAAAATGATGATTGTACGCGCAATTGTCGGTAATTTAGAATTAATCATTGGAGAACATTCTTCAAATCCATTACAAAATATTTCCGAAGTAATTAATTTTACAGCAATGGTGCCAATGCAAGTTGCAAATTCATTAAAATTTTTCCCTGAAAAATTAAGATCTATAGATAAAATAATAATAGGCGGGGCGCCAATTACCTCAGAATTAGAGAACAATCTTAAACATTTCAATAACGAACTGTATCAAACATTTGGCATGACGGAAACCATTTCTCATGTTGCGCTTCGCAAGATTAATAGTAAAATAAATGATTATTATGAAGGTATTGATGGGGTGATTTTTTCAATTGAAAATAATTTACTTAACATTACATACCCTGAGATTTCGGAGGATATAATAAAAACCAATGATGTTGTGGAATTACTTTCTCCTAAACGATTTAAATGGATTGGACGAGCTGATTTTTCGATTAACACGGGAGGAATAAAATATTTAGCAGAAGAAATTGAAAGAAAAATCCAAAATATAATTCCTAATTCATTCTTCATTGCTGGAATTCCTGATGAACTTTTAGGAGAGAAAATAGTGTTAATAATAGAAAGTAATCAACCTGTACAATTTAGAAAAAAGGATTTTCTAAATTTAATTTCAAGATTTGAAACTCCTAAATTTACAATCACATTGCCAAAATTTATCAAAACAAATTCAGGAAAGATCAATAGGATCGCCACCTTAAAATTGATTCACAATCATGTCGCTTTCGAGATATTATAAATACTTAGGTTTAGACGAAAGTGCTGATATTGTTACAATAAGAAAACAGTACAGACGACTAGTATTAAAGTATCACCCTGATAAAAATGAATCTCCAGAAGCAAATAAAAAATTTATTGAAATTACTGAAGCATATGAAATCTTAACTGGTAAAAAATCAGCACCAAGATTAATTGTAGAATCAAATCCAAAAGACAAATCAAAAGATGATAGAATCAAGGAGGCAAAAAAAAGATACTACGAACAAGTTCAGAAAGAAAAATTAGAAAGTGAAAGATTTTACAAACAACTCTTTACTGGAGTTAAATGGAAAATAATTAAAGTAACGGGGGTAATTGGAACAATTTTGGCGATTTTGGTTACGATTGATTTATATATCCCCAAACATTATGAAGAGGAAGAGATTACTCATTATGCAAAAAACATTTCTTCTCTCAATGATGGTGAAATGTTATCAATTTTAAAATCAAAACATGATGAGAAGTTTTACATTATAAATTTCGATTCTACAATACTCAAAGATTCCAACAAATTTATTGTTGAATATTCATGGCTATTTCACCAACCTATAAATATCCATTACATGGATAAAAATAAAGATATTACCTACCCTATTAAATTAACTTTCTATTCTTTTATACAAGTGTTAGTTTTAATTTTACTACTTCCATTATTCGCTATTTTTTATAAAAGAAAAACTAGCTTGTATACAATTATTTATTATTTGAGTTTATTTCTTACGCCTGCAATGGTTTTAATTTTTTTATTTAGCAATTTTCATTGGATGCATTTATTAACACTAGGATTTTATTAATCACCTTTTGATTGCCCTGTCCATTTCCCGTTTATCGTCCTTTTCTTTTAAGTCCTGTCTTTTATCGTGAAGTTTTTTTCCTTGTGCAAGGGCAATTTCAATCTTTACCCATCCTTTTTCTGATAGAAAAAGTTTTAAAGGAATTAACGTATTTCCTTTAACCTGTAAAAACTTAGTGATTTTAGTAATTTCTTTTTTATTCAATAACAATTTTCTATCCGCACGTGGTTTATGGTGATAAAAAGAGGCATTTGCATATTCCGAGATATGCATATTCCGAATAAAGATTTCATTTTTATGTTCTACACAATAAGCCTCTAAGATACTGGCTTTACCTAATCTTATACTTTTTATTTCTGTTCCACCCAATTGAATTCCAGCGATAAAAGTATCCATCAAGTGATATTCAAATCTTGCTCTTTTATTACGAATATTTAACTCTTTTTGAGGCATATATATTAATGTGTCCTTAACAAAATTACAATTTAATGGACGATTAATGCAGATAATTCTCAATTTATATCAGAAGTAAATCGATTCATTATTGCTTTCATTTTTCGTAAATTTACAAAGTGAAATTAACTTCTAAATATTTAGAAAATGCCGTTGATCAATTGGCTTCATTACCGGGAATTGGTAAGAAAACGGCATTACGATTAGTTTTAAACTTATTGAATAGAAGCGAGGAAGAAATTACTGCTTTTACAAGCTCATTTCAAGAAATGAAGCTGCACTTGAAAAAATGTATTAAATGTGGTAATATAACCGACGAGGAATGCTGTGTTATTTGTTCAAATGATAATCGTGATCAATCTATTATTTGTGTTGTGGAAGATATTAGGGATGTTATTGCAATTGAAGGTACCGGCACTTACAAAGGCATATACCATGTTTTAGGTGGTGTAATATCTCCGATGGACGGTATAGGACCATCTGATCTTAATATTAATTCCCTAATTGATAAAACTTCTAATGGTCGAATTAATGAAATAATTTTTGCGCTTAGCCCTACTATGGAAGGTGATACAACTAATTATTACTTGTATAAAAAACTCAATTTGTATGGAGTACTAATTACAACCTTATCTAGAGGGGTTTCGATAGGGACAGAACTTCAATATGCTGACGAGAATACTTTGGGTAAATCTCTTCTCTATCGACATCCTTTTCAAACTAACATATAAAATGAATCATTTACTATGAAAAATGATTTTCATTTTCAGTATAAAGCTTAGCCTTTTGAAGAATTTGAGAAGAGTTTAATTCATGATAACCATCAGAAAATTCAAACAAACATTGTATCATACATTTCGCGACAGCAATCGATTCAACTGGCCTGTAACGATCAATCATACCTGTTTTTGCTATTGCATTTCCGATTACAATTGAAATTTCTTCTCCTTTTCTTTTCTCAATTCTTGGACCAACAAGAACGGAAGGTTTGATAATTATTAATTGCTTAAATCCAATTTTTTTGGCTTTTTCATCTAATATTGCTTTCATTCTTGAATAAAAAAACGGAGAATATTTACTCACCCCAATTGCCGAAACTAAAACACATTTCTCTACACCGTAATTCTTCGCCAATTGCATTATTCTGAGGGGAATTTCAACATCGATTTTGAATTGATTTTTCTTTGATCCAGCTTTTTTTAAAGTTGTTCCGAAAGCAATAAATAAAACATCAATCTTATGAGATAATGGTAAAACTTCGAGTTCCGAAAAAACCACCACATGATTAGTAACTTTCAAATCTCGAATATCAAGTTCCCTTCTGCTTAAAAGATCTATTTTATTAAACCTTTTATCGATAATTAGTAATTCTAATAAATCATGTCCGACCAAACCTGTTGATCCAAGAATCAGTGCATTCATTTACTTTTTTTTGAAAAATATAAGAGTTTTTGTTGAATCAAAAAAAAAAGTTCTATTTTCGGGTAATTATTAACGTTTAAAACTTAATTCTACGTATTTTTTTAATCTATGACTAGTATTTTTGTCGCCAAATTGGATTTTGGAGTTACCGGTGAACAACTAAAACAAACATTCCAAACATATGGAACTGTAATTAAGGCCAATGTTGCTATTGACAAAGAAACAGGAAAGTCCAGAGGTTTCGGATTTGTTGAAATGGCAAACAGAGAGGAAGCATTGAAAGCTATAGAAGCTTTGGATGGCCACATAATCAACGGCAGGCCTATTGCTGTTAAGGAAGCAGAACAGCGAAATGAAAATAAATCAAGAGATAGCCATTCGCCAAAAACTGATTTTCGAAATAAGGGAAATGAATTTTCTAAAAAAGACGCACATCATAGCTCGTCCAAAGAAAACAGACCTAATGATTTTAAAGAATCTGTGCCTTCAAGAAATAATGATGACTTTTCTCCCGGTGCAATCACACCTCCAATAGATTTATTAAAAACTGATATCAGAAAAAAGAAAGACGATAAAAAATCTACAAAAGAATGGGATGTCGACCGAGGTACAAAAAAACCAAAGATGAACGCCTATAAAAAAAGTGGTAAAAACAATAAGTTTTTCGGAGATAATGATGATGATTGGGACGGTGATGATGATTTATTAAATTATAAAAGCCATGATGATGATGACGACTTCGACGATTTAGAAGATGATAATGATATCTGAAGACTAATTATAAAATCCTCGCTCAACGGGGATTTTTTATTTAGAATAGTCAAGATATAATAATCCTTAGCAAACTTATTCTCCTAAAACGTCTTTAAAAGCAATTGGCAAGTAATTTATCAAGTCAGATGCTAGCATGGAATAATTTGAATTATTTTCAACAGCGAAATCACCAGCTAATCCATGAATAAAAACTCCAGCAATTGCTGATTCTTCGAGAGAATAACCCTGACCAATTAATGCTGTTAATATTCCAGTTAATGCATCCCCGCTACCTGCTTTTGCCATACCTGGATTGCCAGTTGTGTTCAGGTAAATGTTCCCTTTTGGGGAATAAATAGTTGAATTCATACCTTTAAGCATAAGTACACATTCATATTTTTTAACAAAATCAAGAATTTTTTGATTTTTTTCGTCATCATCATGCCAAATCCCCACTAATCTCTTACATTCTCCAACATGAGGGGTTAGGAGTGTACCTTTGAGTAATATTTTTAAATGCTCATTCGTAGAAATAATATTAAGTGCATCCGCATCAATAACTGTTGGTTTAGATTTATTCTCAAGGAAATATTTAATAGCCTCACATGTATTAATATTCATTCCAATACCTGGCCCCATGCCTATGGCATTGTATTTATTATCCTTTAATTGATCTGTAATAAAATTACTACTAGTATCTAGATTATACATTGCTTCAGGCAAGACAGACGGAAAAAGCAAATAATACTTATTGGGTACATGCACGGTTAATAAACCTACCCCACTTTTTAAACAAGCTTTTGCTGCCAAAACAGCTGCTCCCATCATACCTTCAGATCCAGCAATAATTAATACATTACCGAAATTGTTTTTGTACGCATTCTTTTGTCTAGGCTTTAGAATTTTTCGAACGGTTTCAATGGTGATAAGTTCCATTGGTACTCATTTCAATTTACTTGCAGATTGACATACAAAGTTAGTCAGTGGGACTCCGGTTTTAGATATGGCATTAAAGCCGCCTCTCACTTCCATAAAATTTGCTATCCCTCGAGATTTTAGTATCGATGCAGCAACCATGCTTCTGTAACCACCAGCACAATGTAAAATGAATGGTATATCTTTTGGAAAGTTATTCATATGTTCATTTAGAAAGTCAAGAGGAATATTCTCTGCACCTTCAATATGTTCAGCACTGTACTCCCCTGGTTTTCTAACATCAATAATTTGAAATCCTTCATCCATTTTTTGAGCAACTTGGTCAGCAGAAATTCGTGTTATTTTATCTACATCCTTTTTACTATTAATCCAAGTGTCAATTCCGCCAATCAAAAAACCCACAACTAAGTCATATCCTACTCTAGCTAGTCGAGTTACAGCCTCTTCCTCTCTGCCTTTTTCTGTAATTAAAACAATAGGTTGTTTAACATTTGGAATTAATGCGCCCACCCATGGAGCGAACTGTCCATCCAAACCAATATTTATACTATTTGGAATAAACGCTATTGCAAAATCCTCTGCATTTCTGGTGTCTAATATAATTGCACTATTATGGTTTACAATTGATTCAAATTCATCCAATGACAAAGGATTTACTCCTCTTTTTAACACTTCTTGAATACTGTCATAACCGGATTTATTCATTTGAACATTCATGCCAAAATATCCAGGGGGTGGCAATAATCCATCAGTGACTTCCTTTATAAATTCATCCTCAGTCATATCTTTTCTCAACGCATAATTATTCGCTTTTTGTTCTCCAATGGTACTGATTGTTTCTTTACTCATATGTTTACCGCATGCGCTACCTGCGCCATGTGCAGGATATACCAGTACATTATCTGCTAGGGTCATTATTTTATGGCGCAATGAGTGATACAATTTAGCTGCTAACTGCTCCATTGTAAGAGATTCCGATTTCTGTGCCAAGTCTGGCCGCCCCACGTCTCCAATGAACAATGTATCTCCACTAAATAAGGCATAATCATCACCATTCTCATTTCTTAGAAGAAAGCAAGAAGACTCCATGGTATGACCCGGGGTATGAAGCACTTTTAGACTTACACTTCCAAAATTTAAAATTTCTCCATCTTCAGCTACATGAATATTATAAGAAGTTTGAGCATTCGGTCCGAATACTATTTGTGCACCACTAGCTTTAGCTAAATCTATGTGACCGCTTACAAAATCAGCATGGAAATGAGTTTCCAGAATGTATTTAATAGTTACCCCATCATTTTTCGCCCTCTGAAGATAAGGTTCAATTTCCCTTAACGGATCAATAATAACCGCTTCATTTCCTGAAATGATATAATAGGTACCTTGAGCTAAACAACCAGTGTAAATTTGTTCAATTTTCATAATTAATATATTTGAAATCAAAAACTTATAAAATGTAACATAAAGTAATCATATAAAGAAAATTTCTTTTACAAAAATAAGAACTCCCATCACCAAAACAAACCATCCGAAAAGTATTTTCAATTTATCAGTTCTAATTTTTTTATTGAATATCAGCCCAATTATTACCCCTGAAATTGCAATTATTGAGAGCTTTAAAAGAAATAACCAATCCAAATTATCTGATGTTAATACATCACCTAAAAATCCGAGTAATGATTTAAAGGCTATAATTGCTAATGATGATCCGATTGCTATTCTCATGGGCAATTTCGCTAAAATTACCAAAGCAGGAACAATTAAAAAACCACCACCTGCGCCTACTAAACCTGTCAACGAGCCAACCAGCGTTCCTTCAAAGAATATAAGTAAATAATTGTAATTCTTTTTAGGCTCTTCATCTGACACTGATGATGATTTACCATTCCTTATCATAGATATTGATGATAAAATCATTAAAAGCGCAAAAAGTCCTAAAATAAACATCTTTTTAGAAATTATAAAGTTCTCTATTGATACTATATTATCTGGAATAATTGGAACTATAAATGCTCTGGTTACATAAACGCCAAATAATGAAGGCACTCCAAAAATCAACAACGTTTGGTAATCAATGTTTTGATCAAAACCCTGTTTAACCGAACCTACAAATGCCGATACACCAACTATAAACAAGGAATAAGATGTTGCCGTAACAACATCAATATTAAATATATAAGTTAGAATCGGAAGCATCAGAATCGAACCGCCACTTCCTAATATTCCAAGAGAAACACCTACTAATAATGTTAAACCAAATCCAATGAGATACATTGCTGATTATTTTTCGTAAAGTTGATAATTATAATGTTCAAGTAAGGAAACTTTGGTTACATTTTTATTTATTTTCAGCGCCAAAGGTTTAAATGTTCATATATTCGAATGTTTTTAGAATAAAAAAGATTAAAAACTTTTCGAGAATTATCAATATTAAAGTTATTGAGATTTTAAATGTTATGAATCCAAATAAAATGAAGCATTTTTTCTTGTTAGATCCTACAATTACTTTTCTCAATTTTGGATCATTTGGGGCTTGTCCTAAACCAATTTTTGATGATTATTTAAAATGGCAATTCGAACTTGAAAAAGATCCTGTCCATTTTATTACGGAATCAGGTCCAAGTTACTTGTTAGCATCCAGAAAAGCACTTTCTAAATATATCAATTGTGATGAAGAGGGATTAATATTCACTCCTAACCCAACTCATGCTATTAATATAATAGCCAAAAGTCTTAAATTATCGCCTGATGATGAAATTTTGACCACAGATTTGGAGTATGGTGCTATGGATCGAACATGGAATTTTTACTCAAATAAGATACAAGCTAAATATGTGAAGAGTAAAATCACATTGCCAATTTTATCAAAAGCAATATTCCTCGAAGAATTTTGGAAAGGATATACTGAAAGAACAAAAATTGTTTTTATCAGCCATATAACGAGTTCGACAGCTTTAATTTTACCAGTTAAAGAAATATGTGAAGAAGCGAAAAAAAGAGGGCTGATAACAATTGTTGATGGTGCTCATGTTCCAGGTCATGTATCATTGAATTTAAAAGATATCGAAGCTGATTTCTATACTGGAGCTTGTCACAAATGGATGATGGCACCTAAGGGTTGTTCTTTTTTATATTCAAAAAAAGAAATTCAATCAACATTAGATCCTTTAATCATTAGCTGGGGATATGAAAGTGACTACCCCTCAAATTCTCCATATTTCGATTATCATCAATTTAACGGAACTAGGGATTTTTCGGCTTACTTAACATTACCTGCTGCAATTAATTTTATGAATGAGAATAATTGGAATGAGGTGAGCAAAGCATGTCGCAATATGGTTTTAACACAAATCGGAACCTTTTTAGATTTTTTTGATGCTGAGCCCTTGGCACCTCTCAACTATGATTTCTTTGGCCAAATGGCAAGTATACCTATAAAAACTTTGGAACCATTGAAATTAAAACAAATCCTTTATGAATCATTCAGGATTCAAATACCTGTTATCCAACACAATGGGAATGTTTATCTGAGATTTTCAATACAAGGTTTCAATACAATTGAAGACCTCAACCATTTACTTGAAGCTTTAAATAATATAAGAAAGACATCAAATTTGATTTAATATTTAATTAATATTTTCGTAACAATTTGGTATTTTTACTAAATTTCCAAAAGTTTTAATGCTTATGAAAAAAATCTACTTGCTACTCATTTTCTTTGTACTATATTTCTTTCCTTCAAAAGCTCAATATTGTACTTCTGTAGGTCCTTCAAGCACTGCGGATTCGAATGTGGAATCTGTTTTATTGGTCGGTTCTTCCGGCTCCATAACTTACACGGGATGTCCGGGTGTAATAGGATTGCAAGATTTAACGTTTTTAACAACTGCGCTAAATGCAGGGAGTAATTATACCGTTTATGTTGATTTTGGCACATGCGGGGGTAATTACGCAGGAGCTGGTCAAGTTTGGATTGATTTTGATCAAAGTGGAACCTTCGATCCTTTAGAATCTATAGGAACTTGGCAAGGTACACCTCCTGTTGCCACATCTGCCTTTAATTTTACAGTGCCTGTTGGTGCACAAAATGGGGCCACAAGAATGCGAGTAACTCAGCAGGAAGGAAATGTGGTATTACCTTTAAATCCATGTGCAACTTTTACATGGGGTTCTGTAATGGATTTTAGTGTTACCATAGGAAACGGAATTGACTGTTCAGGATATACAGGGGACGACACAAATGATCCTATTATAGTTAATTCCATGCCCTTTGTCGATACCAATGATAATTCCTTTTGCTACTCTAATCAAAATTTAGTTTATAATTCTCCCGACGTTTATTACCAACTGAATCCATCTCCAATGATGCAGTCAGTCAATGTTTCCCTGTGTGGTTCTAGTTTTGATACTTTTCTCAGTGCAACTGATGGATTTGGTAATGTCATTGCTTATAATGATGACATTTCGGGCTGCGGTACTCAATCTGGATTAACCTTTAATACAGAAGGATTAGGACTGGTTTATATAATTGTTGAAGGTTGGGGAAATGCTAGTGGTGAATACATTTTGGAAATTGATGCAAATTATGCGAACATCACAGATGAAATTATCGATCAAGTTGTTTTATCTCCCAACCCTGCTAATTCATCTTTTTCTTTATCCAATGTTACGGGGAACTTAAATATTATCGATCTCAGTGGGAAATCAGTATTCAACATGGATAACTACGCGGGAGAAAATATTGATATAAATCATCTTCAAAATGGGGCTTATCAAGTATGTTTTAATTTAAAAGGAATAGCTTACTCGAAAAAATTAATCAAGCAATAATGGGAAGAATAAACGTATTTATTTTTACAATTGGGCTATTAACCTATGGCCATTGTTTAAGTCAACCCTGGTTTGAAAAATCAAATTTTGGAGGTGAAGCAAGACATAGAGCGAGTTCTTTTGCTATTGGCAATCAAGGCTATATGGGACTTGGGCATATTAATTCAGGAGTGGATGTAGAGTATGAGGATTTCTGGAAATATGACCCTGCTTCAGATACCTGGACCCAAATAGCCAATTATCCAGAGGGAAGATGTTATCATGCGACTTGCTTTGTTATTGGTAATAAAGCATATGTTGGAACAGGAAGATTAGAAAATGGGAGTTATTCGAAAAAATTCTTTGCTTATGATCCGACTACTAATATTTGGACTCCAATAGCTGATCTTTTAGGTGCGGCCAGAAGAGGGGCAGTTGGTTTTGCTATCAACGGCAAAGGATATGTTGGTACAGGTCAAACCACCGCAGGATATTCCGCTGATTTTTATGAATACAATCCTACAACAAATGCATGGATTATGAGAGCTAACTTTCCTGGACCCGGAAGAACAGCAGCGGTAGGTTTTGCGATTGATCAATTTGGATACCTCGGCACAGGAAATACCAATTCTGGATCATCCAATGACTTTTACCAATACAGACCAGATATTAATCAATGGGTGCTTAAAGCACCAGTTGGTCCTGTAACAAGACAAGAAGCAGTGGGATTTTCCGTAAACGGTTTTGGTTATATTGGTACCGGTGATGATTTTTCAAGCGGTAATAATTATGGTGATTTTTGGGAATATGATCCACTAATGAATAGCTGGGTACAAATTGAAGATTTTGCTGGCACCTCACGAAGATATCTGACTGCTTTTGTTATTGGTTCTAGAGCTTATGCTGGAACTGGAACTAACGGCACTAATTTCCGAGACTTCTGGATGTTTGATCAAATACTCTCCGTACTTCAAAGAAAATATGACGATTTAAAAATTACACTTTTCCCTAATCCCTCTAGTGATTTTTTAAAAATAAATATAGAAAATTTACCTGATTTTGTCTCTTTGAATTCCATTTCATTAAGTATTGTTGATTTAAATGGAAATCTGATAATTAAAGATTCTTTCAATGAAAAATCTAAACAATTAGATGTAAAAAACCTAATGAATGGAATTTACATTTATTATTTGAAGTACGATGATGAAGTTTTCAAATGTGGGAAATTCATTGTCAATAAATAAGGTAATTTAAATGAGAGCTTTCTTCGTTTCATTGATTCTTATTCTTTTACAAACTCATGCTGATGCCAACCCTTGGGTAAAAAAATCTAACTTTGGTGGCGTTGGCAGACATCGGGCTGTTGGTATTGCTATAGCCAATAGAGGATATATGGGATTAGGCCACGTTAACGGCACTGGTATGGATATTTCCTACAAAGATTGGTGGGCCTATGATCCTGCATCAGATACCTGGACACAAAAAGCTAATTTCCCAGTAAATAATCATGGTGCTGTTTCTTTTGCCACCGATACAAGGGGTTATGTAGGAGGCGGATCTGCCCTAACCAACGAATTCTATGAATACAATCCTGTAACCAATACCTGGAATCCAATTGCGCCGTGCCTTTTATCACCAGGCGATACGCAAGGTTTTAGTGTTCAAAACAAAGGATATGTCTATCAAGCCAATCAACTTGTTGAATACGATCCTTCTATTAATTCTTGGCAATTAAAAACATCAGCTCCTGTTGCCTTTGGTACTTGGTCTTGTTCATTTGCTACAGAGTCAAGTGGCTTTATTAAGTCCGGTATTAACTTGTATGAATATAAACCCTCAAATGATACTTGGATTCAAAGAGCATCTTTTCCTGGAGCGATGTCAAATGGTAGCAGTGCATTTTGTAAAGACGGCAAGGGATATGTTACCTGTGGTTATTCGGGTGGTTTATCAGTCGTAACTGACGAAGTGTGGGAGTTTAATCCGGGAAATAATTCTTGGACATATATATGCGAATTCCCAGGAACAAGCAGAAGATTTCCAGTTGCTTTCACTGTCAATGATAAAGGATATTTTGGTACCGGAACAAATGGTATTAATTTAAATGATTTTTGGCAATTTGATTTTGATCCATTAGCAACCAATGAATTAACACAAATGACATCTACTGTAAATATTTTTCCAATTCCGGCAGATGATGAGATAACAGTCACAATCCAAAATGATATGGTTGGAGATTGGAAACTTGAAATAATCAGATTGACCGGTGAAATAGAAAAGGAATGCATTCTTTCTGAAAAAACAACCAACATAAAAGGACTCAACTCTTTATCAGGGATTTATTTTTACACTGTAAAAAACGAAGAAAGAACAATTAAAAATGGTAAGTTATACTTTAAATAAAGCATGAAATATCTAATAATGACAATATCCTTGATAAGTTCGATCGATTCTTTTGGTCAAACGGGTAATTTTTGGACAAAGAAAAATGACTTTGGTGGAGGAAAAAGAGAACGTGCGGTAGCCTTCTCAATAGGAAACTTTGGTTATATTGGAACAGGCGTAGATACAGCTGAAGTTGTTTTAAATGATTTCTGGCAATATGATCCAATACTAGATTTATGGACACAAAAAGCTGATGTGCCGGGTTCTCCAAGGAGAGATGCCGTAGGATTTGAAGCGGGAGGTAAAGGTTATGTTGGAACAGGAATAGACAACGATGAATCATTTTCAGGTTCAAAATTGAAAGATTTCTGGGAATATGATCCTTTAACGAATGTTTGGGTGCAAAAGGCTGATTTTCCTGGATCTGGAGGAAATGGCGTTTATTTTGCCACAGGCTTTTCGATAGACGCGAAAGGTTATATATGTTGTGGTAAAATCGGTCCAAATTCTTACACAAACCAATTGTGGGAATATAAACCGAGTATTAACCAATGGACGCAGCGTGCAAATTTCCCTGGTGGTGTGCGTTATCAATTGTCCTCATTTATTGTTGGGTATGATGCTTTTGTTGGACTTGGTGCCAATCAAGACATTTTCAAAAAAGACTTTTGGAAATACAATGCTGGAACTAATCAATGGTCCCAAATATCAGATTTACCTGCAAGTGAAAGAGGTGCTGCTTGTACCTTTACTATTGGATCAAGGGGTTATTTATGCATAGGCACGGACGGCGGACTTTTGGATGATTTGTGGGAATATAATCCTATTTCAGACCAATGGATTGTTAGAGCTAACTACGGAGGAAGTGAACGAAAAAATGCCGTTTCATTTGCAATTAATGGAAAAGGATATGTTGGAACTGGTAAAGGATTTTCAGGTAAAAAAGCTTCATTGGAAGAATATACACCTTTAGATATGACAGGTACCTCTGATATAGAATTCTTGTCCATTGAAGTTTTCCCTAATCCTGTTATTGATGAAATTTCTGTAAAAAATGAAAATTTCAGCATTCATGATTATTCTATTTTTAATAGCACTGGAAATATAATATTGACTGATAATATCCAATTTGAAAGCCAAGCAAAAATTAGTTTAAGAGAATTAGACCAAGGAATATATTTTATATCCTTTTACGACCATCAACAACAACTTATTGATTCTAAGAAAATCATACTTAATTAATATGAAAAAGAGCAATATATCATTTTTATTTCTTATTTACTTTTCAACTATAAATGCACAAGATTTTTGGGAAATTAGAGATTCTGTGAATGGTTCTCCAAAAGCAGCTTGTGCCGGTTTTGTTATTAACGGGATAGGCTATGTAGCTGGTGGACTTGATGACTTCGGATTTAAAAGAAAAATGTATTCATATGATCCTTCGCAAAATGATTGGGATGATGAACTTTCAATCGGTGGACTTAATGGAGATGGACTTGACCGAGGTTCAGCATGCAGTTTTTCGGTAAAAGATAAAGGGTATATTTGCTTAGGTCAAGGTCAAACTAATCCATATTTTAAAGACACTTGGGAATACGATCAGATCAGCGACACTTGGACCCAAAAAGCTGATTTTTTAGGCACCGCAAGAAGACAGGCAGTTGGATTTTCCATTGGGGATTTTGCATATGTTGGAACTGGTCAGGATGTTAATGGTTTATGTAAAGATTTCTATAAGTTTGACCCAGAAACAAATACTTGGTCATCATTAGCTGATTTCCCAGGTACAGCCAGAAGACAAGCCGTTGCCTTCACAATGGGAGATGAAGCTTACCTTGGCACAGGAGATGATGGAGTGCTTAAAAATGATTTCTGGATGTACATTCCCACGACGGACACTTGGATACAAAAAGCGAACTTTCCTGGCACACCAAGGGCAGGAGCTACTGGATGGGGTATTTTTCCTACTGGTTTCATAGCAACAGGTGAAGACAATAATTTTACCTACACGAATGACGTATGGGAATACAATTATTTTAGTAATACGTGGACACAAAGAAATAATTTTCCCGGTCCAGGCAGAAAAAATGCGCTATCATTGGTTATAAATGGAATCGCATATTTAGGTACAGGTTACAGTGGAACTTTTCAAGATGATTTCTATGCTTATACAGGAATTGCAGGTCATGAAAATATTACTCAGCAAGTAACAAAAACTTTCCCTAATCCATTTAATAATTTATGTATTATTGAAGGAACAAGACCCTTTTCTAACAATATAAAGCTTAAATTATTTGATATTTATGGTCGGAATGTTGACGATAGATTTAGCGTAAGCTATTCTAATCATGCCATAAAGATTGAGAATCAAAATGCTTTAACTGGTCAATATTTATATATCATTGAAGATGACCATTCAAATACTATATCATCTGGAAAATTGATTCTGAATTGAACATGTCAAGAGTTTTTTTACTTTTTTGCTTGTTTTCATTGTTTTCTTGTCATTACAATGAAGAAAAAACAACCACCCGTAAGTCGGAATCTTTCATTGAACCGAAAAAAAATAAAGTTAAAAAACAGTTTGATAAATTTGAAGTTGTATTAATAAAAGGCAATCCTAATGGTTGGGGATATCAGATCCTTAAAAATGGAAAAGCAATGATAAAACAACCCTCTATTCCTGCAATTCAAGGGAATAACGGATTTTTAAATGAAAAAGACGCGCTAAAAACAGGAGAATTTGTTTTAACCAAAATTAAAAAAGGCATCTTCCCTCCTATCGTTTCGATTGAGGAATTGGATAGCTTGAAAGTTCTCCCATAATTTCAACGAAATTTTACTGAAAAATTGACTTTCTCGTTGCAAAAAATTTGCAACTGATTTAATATTGTATGCCATTCGTTGGTATTACATTTTTCAACTAAACTACCTATCTATGAGAAAGTTATGTCTTTCGGTTGTATACTGTGGATTTACTTTATTAGTGCAAAGTCAGAATTTTAGATTAACTGTTAAAAGTGAAAATACACCTATACAAGATGATTCATTATTAGTTGTTATAAAAAGTCAATGTAAAGATTGCCAAATTAAATATTCAAGAAAAGATGATTTAAGCGGTCATTTGGATATTTTGATTCCTAATGGCTCCATATTGCATGAAGAAATTATCTCAAACTTTTCTATGACATCATTGAAAGAAGTTTTGTGTAAGGAGCCTTTCAAATACTATGTCTTTGAATTTATTACTAATCCGTAACTTTATGAGACAATTTTTAATATTTTTTTGTTGTTTTTGTCATCTTATTACCTGGTGTCAATCTGATCTCTGCACAAATGCAACTCAACTAATTATCAATTCTACTTGTCAACCTTATTTAGCTTCTACATTTACTACTAGTACAAACTTACCCGGATGCGTTGGAAATTCAGATGATGATGTATGGTTTAAATTTACAGCAAATACAACAAGTATTCAAATTCAAGTAAATCCCAGTAATAATTTAGATCCTGTTATTCAACTGTTTCAAGGAAATTGCAATAATTTAAGTTCGATGGTTTGCCGTGATTTAGGCTCAACATCACAAACAGAACAAATAAGCCAATCCGGATTAATCATCGGAAATACCTATTACATAAGGGTTTATCATTATGGCAGCGGATCAGGGAGTGGTAACTTTGATATTTGTTTAACAAATCCGGTGATACCTGCCAATAATTTATGTGGTAATGCCATTTCTTTGAATATTAATTCATTATGCAATAGTACAAGTGGGACAACATTGGGGGCAACGCAGTCAATGAATCCTTGTTCAGGTTATTCTGAGGATGATGTGTGGTACAAATTCACCGCAAATAATTCATCAATCAATTTATTGGTTACACCAACTAATATTATGGATCCCGTAGTTCAGATATATTCAGGTAATTGTACTAATCTGACTACTGTAAATTGTTCAGATATCGGAGGTATTCAACAAAGCGAAAACTTAAATTTAGTAGGTTTAGTGAATGGCCAAACTTATTTCATTCGAGTATATGATTATTACGTTGGTAATCCAGGAAATTTTGAAATTTGTTTATCCCAAACAACTGGTGGAACTGTTATTAATGACGATCCGTGCGGTGCAATATTACTTCCCGAAGTATCATCAGCATGCAATTATCTGGAATTTAATACCACAAATTGCACAGCATCAATATCAGCACCCACACCAAATACATGCATCGGAGGTTCATCTCCACAAATTGGAGGATTTTCCACTTTAACAAGGGATATTTGGTTTAAAATCATTGTCCCGAGCACCGGACAAATACATGTAACGTCAGAACCTAATATGGGTATTGGCTATGTCACAGATGGAGTAATGGCATTGTATAGCGGAACGTGCTCAAACCTGAATCAAATTACTTGTTCTGATGATTACGTAAATTATCCTGGAATTTCAAATGATTTACTACCAATGATCAATGCTTCAGGATTGACACCTGGAAGCACGGTATATCTAAGGTATTTTGGATATGGAAGTACATTCGGAAAATTTGGTTTTTGTGTTTCGAGTTCAATCAATGACTTATGTCAAAATGCGCTATACATATGTGATCTAAACGGGTATAGTGGCTCTACCAGTCCTGCATTAACTCCAGATAGACCTGGAAATATGAGAGGTAACAATGAAGATTTAAATGGCCAAAATATGCCAGATGGAATAAATACAGGAGGAATTTTTGGCCAATCCGGACCTTGGGGAACAGGTTCAGCTAATTTTGATGTAACCATTAATAATAATTCATGGATTCGTTTTACTGCAGACTCCACAACCGCTACACTTGGTGTATCAATTAGCAATTGTTGGATAGGCAACTATCCACAAGGAGGAATTCAAATGCAAATTTTTCAAGGAAACAATTGTCAAGATTTTGTTCCTGTATCTGATTTCAAAGAAGGAAGTACAAGTTTCAATTTAACTGCCAACAATTTAATACCTGGTGAAGATTATTACTTAATGGTGGATGGATTTGGTGGTGATATTTGTAGTTACACTATTACCGCAAATTCCGGAGTTCTTTTTCCTAATATCCCTGATCAAATGCCAATTTGTCAAGGAGATAGTTTAACAATCACAGCGCCAAACGGTGCAGATTCTTATCTTTGGACCCACAATGGATCAAATCAACAAAGCATTACTATATCTCCAGCAATATCTGAAACCTATAGCTGTGAAATAACAGGGATTTGTGGTCAAAAACAATTGTTAGAAACATTTATTACAGTCAAAGCAAATCCAGAAATTAACATCTCTGTAATTGATAGTTCAAATTTCTGTATTGGAGAAAATATTTCTTTACAAGCCACTGGCGCAAGCAGTTACATTTGGTCTACAAATGAAACCAATGATTTAATAATATATGAATTAATATCCGAAACCATTTTATATGTTACAGGAACAATAGATGGTTGTTCATCATCAGACTCACTTTTAATAACCCCAATAATACCATTAGCATCAACAATAAATACCAATTCGAACGATAATGTTTTTTGTGAAGGTCAAACAATAGAACTTAATTCAACAGGTTTAATATACAATACATGGACTGGTCCCAATCAATTTAATAGCAATAATTCTAATGTATCGTTTTCAAATGCTATTGATTCATTATCTGGATGGTACTTTATTAGTGGAGCAGATAATAACTATTGTGTAATAAGTGACAGCTTACATATTTCAATTGAAAATATTGAATTTAACTTTCTCAACACTCACGACACCACTATTTGCGAAGGACAAACATTTTATTTAACAGAGAATAATTTTACAAATGGATATTGGAATGGTCCAAATTATTTTTCTGGAAATAATACTATTTTAATAAGCAATTGCACGTCTATCAATGCAGGATGGTACATTTTCCAAACTGTCAATAGTGAATGTCAATCTTCAGATTCTTTACTCTTAAAAATTAAACCTTTGGAGGAATGCTTATCTATTCCAAATTTGGTTTCACCTAATAACGATGGGCACAATGATAATTGGATTATAGAAGGATTAAATGCCAATTTAACAACTCATTTATTCATATTTAATAGGTGGGGAAATTTAATTTTTGAAGAAAATCCATTTGAAAATTCTTGGAATGGACATTCCAACAAAGGATTAGATTTCATTTCAAAAGATCAGGCAGTTCCTTCAGGAACCTACTATTATATTCTAGAAATAGAAAAAAATAACCCTTTACTAATTAAAGGATTTATTGACGTTCAATATTGAGTTCATGAAACACTTTTTTCTTATTGCTACTATCTTAATGTTTGCAAGCAATGTGCGATGTCAGCAAAACGACCAAATGAGTTTTTATCAAAACAATCCGTTAGCATATAATCCAGCTTATTGTGGCAGTAAAAACTCACTAAACTTATTGTTAAGCACGAGATTACAATGGATTGGTTTTGACGGTGCACCAATTACAAATTGGATGAGCATTCATGCCCCAATTTTCAATAATCGATTTGGAATAGGCGCACATGTCATCAACGATCAATTGGGAAACAGGCACAGAACGTCATATTATTTAGATTATTCAGGGATTATTCCATTAAATTCCAAAAAAAGCAAGTTATCCATAGGAATAAGCAATGGATTTGATCAGATCAATTTAGATTTTTCTGGGCTGCAAAATACCGATTGGTCAGACCCGATATTAAACTTAACCGGTAATTATATAAAGTTTAATTCTGGCATAGGGATACAATGGTACAATACGAATTATTTTTTGAGTTTTTCCATCACTAGATTAATTAATACTATGCTTAAAGAAGCAAACAATACCTTACAACTTTCTAAAAAACACTTTTATTTATCAGGAGGATACTTATTCAACCTGAAAGAACAATTCCAAATAAAGTCAACTTTTCTTGCGAAATATTGCGCTGGAGGACCATTGACAATTGACATCAATCCAACATTTATTATACATAAAAACATACATATTGGATGTTTATATCGATTAAACGAATCTATTGGTATCTCTTCAAGTTTTCAATTAAGTCCACTTTTCAGCTGCGGGTATTCATATGACTTTCCCGTAAATGAATTAAGAAATCATCAAAATGGTACCCATGAAATATTCATTCAATTTTCAATTAACACGCAAAACAATGTTTATACCTCGCCAAGATATTTCTAATCAATTGTTCACAACACTTTTTATCCTATTTATTAACTTCTATGCATCTGCTCAACTCGTTTATAAAAGTGCATTGAATAATTATAAAAGACAGGAATATTACATTTGCGCTCCAAAATTTGAAAAAATAGCAGATAAATACAGATCTGATTCTAAGAAACATAAAACCTATACCGAATCACTTAAGTATGCCGCACTTTCCTATTACAAATTATTTGAAATGGAAAAATCCGTTTCTTTTTTCAAGAAAATAGACCAACTTAATTTATTGAGTCATTACGATTTGAAAATTTATATCAAAGCACTAAAATATCTCCAAGATTCTGTAGAGCTTAATACAATCAAAACAAAGCTATTAACTGTTGGGTTGAATAATAATGAATTTAAATCATTAATTAAATTTTTCGAGAAACCCCATATTGCGAACCAATTCCAATACGGTTTTACCATTTCATCATGTCATTGGAATTCGGGAAAAGGAGAAATTGCTATATGCCCAGCAGCTAATTTTCCAATTATTACTACGAGAAAATTAAAAACAAAATTAGTCAATCCCATTTTCGCGTATGACAACAATTTTTACTATTCACTTTCGCAACTGGATTCGAATGCAAACGAATTAAAAGCGTTTAATTTAAGTGAAATAAAATTGAACAACAATGGACATATAGGACCCATTGATTTTGCTGAATCGAACAACACTTTTGTTTTAACACAAAACAACGAAACCAATGAGTTAAAAGATAACATTAGTAAATTAGGGATTTACTTTTTAGAATTAAAAAACGAAGAATTTAATAGAATTCAGGCTTATACGTACAACTCAAATAATTACAATATTGGAAATGCCATTTTTGGTAAGAATGATACCATTATTTACTTTGCATCTGATATGCCGGGCGGCTATGGGGGAATAGACTTGTATTATTCATCTTTCAATGGTAAAAATTGGAGCACTCCAGTTAATATGGGATCTGCAATAAACACAACTGAAAATGAAAATTTTCCTTTTTGGTTTGATGGATTATTCTATTTTGCTTCGGATGGACATCCAGGATTTGGAGGATTAGATATTTTTTGTCATGACTTCAAAAATCAAATTGTTTATAACCTTGGCAGACCAATTAATTCCAATTGGGATGATTTTTCTATTTCATTTAAAAAAAATAACGAGGAAGGTTTTTTTTGCAGCAATAGAAATGATCGAATAGATCAATTTTTCAATTTTGAAAAATTAAACATAGAAATTAATTTAAATGGTTCCATAGATTTTGATAAAAATAAAAACCAAAGTGTATTTATAGAATTATACAACGTTACCTCTAAAAGCAGGACTAAATTATTTTTGGAACATAACAACGAATTTAATTGTCAATTGGTTGCAAACCAAGATTACTTTTTGTATTCTGATCTTCCAAATACCGATACACTTCATTTTTCAACTTTCGGGATCCATAATGATACAACTATAACGAAACTTCTTGAAGAAAAAAAAACACCAACGATTACCTTTCAATTTGTTGATGCGAAAAATCAAAAATTATTAAGTGACGTAATTGTTGAAAAAAAATCAAATTATGAGGATTTAAGAATTATCGGAAAGTCAGCAATTGATGGGAAAATTGACTTTACAAATACTAATGAAACCAATTCTAAATATTACTTTTCAAAAATCGGATATTTAAACAATTCTTTTGAGCTTTATACCGCTGAAAATGAAACTAATATTGTTGTTGAAATGACGCCAATTTCGACTGGAGCAAAATTTATCTTAGAGGATATTTATTTTGATTTAGATAGTTTTTCACTTCGTCCTGACAGTAAACTTATTTTGGACAATTTATCTAATTTTATTATTACGAACGAAATCGCCGTGGAGTTATCTGCACATACTGATTCAAGAGGGTCGAGCGATTATAATATGAACCTTTCAAAATTAAGGGCTGAATCTTGTGTTAAATATTTAATATCAATTGGCGTTAATCCCGATCTTATTTTTGCCAAAGGTTACGGAGAAACTCAACTAACAAATCTTTGTTCAGATGGTGTATTTTGCAGCGAGAACGAACATCAAAAAAATAGAAGAACGGAAATAAAAATATTATCTGTTTCTAAGAATTAATTTTTGAAAGTTTATTCTTAAATTAGTAACGATCAATTCTATTTAATATGAAAAAAACTGCTATTACTATAGTGGCAACTCTTTGTTTGTCATTGAACCACTCTAAAGCTCAAGTTAACTCTAATGAAAGCTATTCAAATGAAATTAATGCATCAATCAGTGATTTCCCAAAATATGTAAACACTGGAAATGCAGAAGTCGATGCATTAAACTATGAAACTCAAAAAAAACAATGGATTGCATCTAATCCAAGAGCATATGAAGCTCTTCTCAATGCGCCTTCGATAGATGGATTACCAGGATTTCCGAAATTAATTAGAACAGGAAATGACGAGTTAGACCAAAAAGTATATCGAAAAGCAAAAGAAGATTGGTATGCCTCCAATAAAGATTTGGTTGAAATGTATTATGCTGAAAATGCAAAAAAATATCCTTCTAGAAAAGACTAAATGAATTATTCAAATATCTAAATTATTGAACATGAAAAAAATTACAAATTTAATAGTCATTACCAGCTTTATTTTGATGAATAAGATTATTTGGAGTCAATGTCCATTCGGAGGATCGCAATATCCATCAACAACTTTTTCAAATCCAGGCCCAGCTTTCGTTACGGTTAGCGGCTTAATATATGCCGGTGAATATCAATTATATAGTGTTGTCGCAGGTACTCAGTACGAATGGTCTTATTGTACGGGAGATGGTGCTGCAAATGCAGCAGGTGAAGATTTGGAACTTACCTTATTCAATAATGCCACTGGAGTAGCCCTTGCATATGCAGATGATGTTTGTGGTGTTGCCCCAAAAATCACATGGACTGCAACATTTACAGGTACGGTTAGAGTGTTAACTAACGTCTTTCCATGCTCAACAAATATTACAAGTCACACACTGGTTTGGCGTTCCGTTAGTACCTCAAGCACTGGTTGTAATGGAGGAGTAGCTTACTCATCACACACTCCCACATGTACTGGTGCCCAACAGACTTATGCTCCTTGTACCTATGCAGGAGAATACAACACTTTAACACTCACTGCTGGAACTGCTTACACATTCGGATCTAGTGTGACTTCAGACTTTATTACGATTACTAATGCCTCAAACGTTATTCTAACCTCAGGTACTCAACCCATCAATTACACCCCAACTGCTTCTGGAACCTACAGGGTATATATTCATTTGAACGCTGCATGTGGTACTTCAACAACGTGCAGAACTCCATGGGTTTCTTGTTCGACTTTACCTGCCGCTGGGTGTAATACAGGTACCTTGTGGACCAGTTATACCCCAACATGTATCGGTACTCAAGAAACGATATCAACTTGTAATTATGCTGGAGAATATAATGATTTGACATTAACAGCTGGTACATCATATACGTTCGGAAGTAGTATAACTACTGACTATTTAACAATCACTAATTCTGCCAATGTAATATTAACTCAAGGTACACAACCTGTCAGCTACACCCCCACTTCTTCAGGAATTTACAGGGTTTACGTTCATACGAATTCAGCTTGCGGAACCCAAAATTCTTGTCGAGTTACAACAGTACAATGCGGAACCATTCCACCACCAATTGCTAATGACCCTTGTACAGGAGCGATAACCATTACCCCAGGCTCATATACAGGAACAACAATTGGCGCTACAGCAGACATTGCTCCAATATGTGGAACTGCAGCCGATGGTACGGGAGGTGGAGTTTGGTATAAAGTTACTGGATCCTCACCATGCAAATCTTTTACGGTTTCAACTTGTACAGGTACTACCTTTGATTCTCAAATAAGAGTTTTCGCTGGATCATGTGGTGCATTGACATGTGTAGGTGGAAATGATGATTTTTGTGCTGCTCAATCGCAAGTTACATGGAATTACACACCAGGAACAACCTACTATATTTTGGTTCACGGGTTCGGATCGGCAACTGGTCCATTCACACTTAATTTATCTGAATCAAGTTCTTCAACAATTACTCCAACTTTAGCAACCCTACCTACTCTTTCAGGTGAATGTTCAGTTAACATTTCTAGCGCTCCAACAGGTAATAGTACCTGTAATGGATTAGTAACAGGAACCACTGGAAGTCCAACCAGTTATTCAACTCAAGGTACCTACACAATAACTTGGAACTACAACGATGCAGCCGGGGCAACAGCAACCCAAACACAAACTGTTATTGTTGATGATGTAACAGCTCCTATTCCAACATTAGCAAGTTTATCTCCAATTAATTCCTCATGCGCTGTTACCACCCTTACTTCACCAACAGCAAATGATAACTGTGCAGGTGTTATAACCGGTACAAACAATGCTACCTTTCCCATTACGTCGAATACACTTGTAACGTGGACTTATAATGATGGAAATGGTAATACCTCAACCCAAACGCAACAAGTAAATGTTAGTGACATAATTGCTCCAGTTCCTACTGTCGCGTCACTTCCCACTATTTCTTCAGTATGTGCACCAATCACTAGCCTTACACCCCCAACAGCGAACGATAATTGCTCTGGTTTAGTTACGGCTTCAACAACCGCAACGCTTCCAATAACAACTAATACAACAGTTGTTTGGACATATACTGATGCTGCGGGAAATATAACAACCCAAAATCAACTTGTTCAGGTTGGAGATGTCATCGCTCCTGTTCCTAATGTCACCTCTTTATCTCCAATTAGCTCAACTTGCGGTGTACCAAGTATTACTCCTCCTACAGCTACAGATAATTGTTCTGGAACCATTAACGGAACTACAACTGCATCATTCCCAATTAATACTAGCACCCTTGTAACATGGACTTTCACAGACGCAAATGGAAACACCACTACCCAGCAACAAAATGTTACTATAAACGATAACGTTGCTCCCGTTCCTAGTTTTCCAAACCTAAATACAGTTACTTCACCATGTAATCCTGTAACTTCTTTGGCTATACCAACTGCAACTGACAATTGCTCAGGAGTAATTACAGGTACCACAACCACCGCATTCCCAATAACAAGTAGCACAACTGTAACTTGGACTTATACCGATGCGAGTGGAAATGCAACATCTCAGACGCAAAATATCGTAATTGGTGACAACCAAGCGCCTATTCCGAATGTTTCAAGTTTGGGGGATTTAATTTCAACATGTTCGGTAACAGCTCTAACACCACCTACAGCTACTGACAATTGTGCTGGTATTGTAACTGCAACATCAAATGTAACTTTACCTATAAATTCTTCCACAACAATCAATTGGGTATATACAGATGCAGCTGGTAATACAAGTACTCAGAATCAGAATGTTGTGATCAATGATAACATTGCACCTGTTCCGACAAGCGCCAATTTGGCTGATATCAACTCTACTTGTAACGCAATTACTTCATTAACTGCACCGACAGCAAATGATAATTGTGCTGGACAAATTACAGGGACTTCTAACGTAAACTTGCCAATTACCACCAGTACAACAATTACATGGACGTTTACTGATGCTGCAGGAAATACGACTACTCAAACCCAAATTGTGAATGTTGGTGATGATTTGGCTCCTGTTCCTGTTTTATCAAATCTTACGGACATTAATGCAAGTTGCAGTATTACCAGTTTAACAGCTCCTACAGCAAATGATAATTGTGCAGGTACAGTTACAGGAACAACAAATGTTACCTTACCAATTACCTCAAGCACCTTATTGACATGGACTTATACGGATGGAGTTGGTAACACCTCTACACAAACACAAAATGTAGTTATTAATGATAATATCGCTCCGATTCCTTCTGTATCTTCTTTACCAATTATTACAGAGGTTTGTTCAGTTAATTCATTGACAGCGCCAACCGCAAATGATAATTGTGCAGGATTGATAACAGGTAGCACAAATGCTGTTTTACCAATTACTAGTTCAACAGTTATTACATGGACCTACAATGATGGCAATGGAAATACGGTAACTCAAGATCAAAACATCATTATTTCAGATAATATTGCTCCAATTGCAGACAATCAGAATTTATCAGATATTTTAGCTTCCTGTTCGGTAACAAATCTGATTGCTCCAACTGCGACTGACAACTGCTCAGGAGTAATCACAGGAACAACTACGACTGCCTTACCTGTTACAACATCAACTATTATTGTATGGTTATTCGACGATGGTAATGGCAATACAAGTACACAAAATCAAAACATTATTATTAACGATGTGGATGCACCTGTGCCAAATGGAGCGCTTCCTACAATTACAGAAGTATGCGAAGTTAATTCTTTAACTCCTCCTTCGGCAAATGATAATTGTGAAGGAGCTATACAAGGAGTTTCAAATGTAACTTTCCCAATTAACAGTAGCACCTTAGTAACTTGGACTTTTACTGATGCTAGCAATAACAGTTCAACTCAAACTCAACAAATTACAATTGAACCTTTAAATGCTGTTATTATAGTAAATGGATCTTCATTAGAAGTATCCAATCCACTTGTAGGAGCTACTTATCAATGGATCGATTGTGACAATAACAACACGCCAATCGATGGAGCAACTAACAGCACATTCACACCTACAGTAAGTGGAAATTATGCAGTAACAATTAATTATTTGAGTTGCTCATCTACAAGCGATTGTGCGCCAATTCAAGTGAATGGCATAGATGATAATAATTTAGGCATGGTAATATATCCAAATCCTTCCAATGGATTATTTACGGTTGAAGCACCAGAAAAAGGTGTAATAGCTATTTACGACGTTTTTGGCAAGTTACTTTGGTCTAATACATTTAAGCAAGGAAAAAATTCATGCAATTTAGAGTTTTTAGCCAGCGGTAATTATTTAATCAAATTTAAATCAGACAATGCTGTATCAACTGCTCGAATTACGATTTTAGAGTAGTTTGTTAACTTTAAATGAAATAAAAAAAGAGGCCAATAAGCCTCTTTTTTTTATTTAATGCTGATGACAATGCACTTCGTATAAGGTATCGTTAACTAAGAAACCATTGGCTTCTAATGATTTAAGATCATCCCCACATTTTTCTCCTAATTCTATTTGAGTTGATCCATAATCATAGTGACATTCCGCACACTTATTTTTTCCACATGAAAATAAAAAGAAAAGTGTAATAAACTTAAAACTGATAATTAAGGCGGTTTTTTTCATTTTGTTAATTATTTAAATTATTAAAATTGTATTTAATTGATAGGTAAATATTTCTTCCGGGATGAGGCATTTGAATATTCTTTAGTCTCGACAAATGATCTATATAAGACTTATTTAAAACATTTTTAACCCCGATACCAAAATGTATGGGATTTTTTAAATTTAATCTCATATTACATGCTATATTAACTAAATGATATTCATTAGAAGCCACTTCGTATGCAGCCACCCTATTTTGTGGAGCAAAATACATATGTTGAAGAATAACATCTTCAAAACTGAATTTACCCCCCTCCTTAAATGATAACTTGATATTTGTATTGACTCTATTTTGTGGAATTTGAGCTATAGGATTACCATTTTTTTCACTAGCCTGAATATAAGAATAAGAAGACTCAATATGCAACCAATGCGCAAAATGAGGATGATAATGAATACTGAAGTCACTTCCGAAAAGATTAACCAAATCCTTTTGTTTATAATAAAAAACCGAAAACCCTTCGATTATAGAATCTGAAGGATTTATCCCAATGAAATTTTGAATACGGTTATAGAATGGATTTACTATTATTTGAAAATGTTCACCATGAAATTCATAAGAAAGATCCAATTGATTGGCTGTTTCATTTTTTAAATTTAGATCTCCGATTTCATATCTCAAAGTTCCATGATGGATTCCATTCGACATTAATTCAGAAAGATGAGGAGATCGAAAACCGGATGAAATATTAATTCTAAATATTTGCTTTTCTACATGTTGAACCCATCCAAGCGAAAAATTTAAACTTGCAAAAGTTCTTTTTGTTGGTGGAATATCATTAAAAGTACTAATTGAATTAACCAATCGTTGATCTCCCCTTACCCCTCCTTGAAAAGAGCTTTTTTTCAAATTATAAAATAAAACAGCATATAAACCATTGTCTAACATAGAAGCATTAGGCAATAATTCTTCCGTACCAAGATTCGTGTTATAAATTCGCTGATACATACCTTGAAAACCAGTAACAAGATTTAATTTTTCTGTTAGGCTATTTTTCCATTTAAAATGATACAGAGAATTACTTAAGAACATATCAATCCCTGGAATCGTTACCTTTTCTTCATATTCTGTTAGCCTGTTAATTGTTTGTCCAACTAAGAAATTGAACTCTCCTTTCTTAGTGAAAAATTTGTTTTCTATAGATAACATGTTATTCACAAACTCTTGAACGGGTATAGTTATTTCCCTTCCTCTTTCTAAGGATTGAAATTCAGAAAAATTAATAATCGAATCATGCGTATGACCTGGAATCCCAATGCTCGAGCAGGCTAATGTATATTTCACTTGAAGCCCCCAGCGAGATGTATTCATCCCAAAAGACATTTTTAAATTGTAATCTGAAAATCTACTGTTTTCAGCAAATCTGCCAGATGGCAATTGGTAGTCGGCATGATTTCCGTAAGATGCAAAAACAGAGAAACGAGATTTATCTGAAGATCGTTTAAAAGACAATTTATTAATTGTTCCAAGAGTATTGCTCAAATTCAAACTTTGAAAACCCAATTCTGATTTTCCTTGATTAGCAAATGGTTCATCAACAAAATATATTACGCCACCTAAAGCATCAGCTCCATATAAAAGAGATGCCGGGCCTTTGATTAACTCTACTGATCCAATCCCTAAATCTGTTAAACCCATTCCATGATCTCCACCCCACTGCTGATTTTCAATTCTTAATCCATTCAACAAAGTCACCACGCGAATTCCTTGTAGACCTCTAACTACAGGCTTAGCTATTGCATTACCAGTAGAGGTATTATACACTCCTGGAATTTGAGACAATGACTCCCCTAGATTGAGATTTGAAATTGAATTTAAATCATTAATTTTTCGAGTTTCAATACGAATTGCATTTTCACGTTGAAGATTACTTAATGGACCTGAAACAGTTATTTCATGTAATTCTACATGTTTTGGATTTAAAATAATTTGTTCATTCCAATTGCTTTTTTCAATGCTTTTGACGCTGGTTTCATATCCAATGGCTACAGTTTTTAATGTGAAATTTTCCGGAATCTTTCCATAAAATTCAAATTTACCATTCACGTCTGCTTTTACACCTAAATTGATTTCGACTATTTCTACTGAAGCAAACGGGACAGATTCCTTGTCCATCGAATCCAATACTGTTCCTTTCAATGATTGCGCAGCAACGTGATGAATTGACATAATTGCCAATGCAATCAATAATATTTTTTTCATAAGAATAAATGTTTAACAATAAATACCTTTGATAATTTAACTGCTAAACAATATTTGGAGGGCCTCGGTGAAAAAAACCAGAGGAATAAAGGTTAAAGGATAATTCATTTTGTGAAATATTCCCAAAAATGTAATTTTTAACTAAGGAAAAATTGTAAATCAAGGGGGATTCTGCAGTACCTAGATCGAAATAGCATATGGAACAGTCCTCTTTTTTAAATTGTTTACTTTCTGTATCGAACTTAATCTTTCCATGATTATGCTCGCAATTATGCCATAACTCTCGCGGAGTAAGTGCAAAGAAAAAACCTAGTAAGATTATTACAGATAACTGCTTTCTCAACATAGTACAAAAAAACTAAATTAAATTTAAATTATTCCAGCTTTTTTGAGGCATTTTTCAACTTTTTTCTCATGCCTTTCTCTCTCTTTTGGAGTTCTATTTGGATCGACAATCTTAAAAACTTGACATTTTCTGGCTATTTCTTCGAATCTCAAAAGTAATTTATCTAAATCAGCCTCACTAACAGAAGGATCGGCAATTGCTTTGTTCAATGAATCTCCTTTGATTACACAATCACAAAAATCCCATTGTGAACCATATTTCTGTTCTATTAATTCGACTGATTTTTTTAAATCTGCATCTGGCGAAATTCCAGCTATCTCTTCTTGATTTGATTTTAAAACCGCCTCTTGCAAAGATTCGTCCTTAACATTTAGATTTTTACCGCATTCAGAACATTCATTTTTGCTCGAATGATCCGTACAACTCAAAAATAAAATCAGAAGTAAAAGAGTGGTTAACAATTTCATTTCTAATAATTATATAAAATAGAAATTATATTTCTATCTGATGCGAAATAGCAGCTTTGTCGAAACGCAATTTTGTACCTTCAGAACTAACAAGCACTGTAGAATCAGCAACTTCCAAGATCTTCCCATGAACACCCCCAATAGTTACAATTTTATCTCCTGGCTTTAAGTTTTCGCGCAATTTTTTTAATTCTTTTTGTTTTTTGGCTTGTGGTCTAATCATGAAAAAATACATTATCACGAAAATTACCAACATCATTATTAAGCTATTTGCACCTTGCATATGGATTGAATTTTATTTTTTTTGTATTAATTATTTTTTACGTTAGCTTTCAAAACTACTTCGGTAACTGAAGGTTCCGTATTAGCAATTATTCGGACAGATTTGGTAATATTTCCTGACGATGTTTTTTGCGTATCAACTTCGGCTTTTATCGATGCTTCACCCCCAGGAGGAATTGGTTTTTCAGGTTTTTCAGCGACTGTGCAAGTGCAAGAACCCTTAACATCTGAAACAACTAATGGATAATTACCCGTATTTTTAACGGTAAAGATTCCCACAATTTTTTCACCTTTCATGACATCCCCAGCATCATAAACAGGATTCACAACAAGTGTTGTTTTATTTCCAACTTGACCCTCTTCAACGGGAGCATCAGACTCACTAGAGCATGAAGATAAAATTAAAAATGCTGAAATAATAAAAATTCCTTTTTTCATACTAATCATTTAATAATCCGCGACCTATTTTATTTATTTTCTTTTGTTTTGATAAAATATCAATTGCTTTATCCAGTATACCATTAATAAATCCATTACTTTTTGGCGTACTGTAAAATTTTGAAATTTCAATATACTCATTTAGTGTTACTTTCGTAGGAATCGTAGAAAAAACCTGAAATTCAGTAATGGCCATTTTCATCAAAATAATATCCATTTTTGCGATCCTTTCTAACTCCCAATTTTTGGTTAAATCATCAATCAATGATTCATTATCTTTATTCAATGCGATTGTCTTTTGAAGCAACAATTTAATAAACTCTTCCTCGTCGTCGTCTTCTTTATAAAGTGGCAACATTTTAAAGACTTCATGCTCACGTTGCATTTTTAAAGTCTTGATTACCATAGAACAAGCCAAATCTATGTCATCAATCCAGGAAATATTTTTGTCTTCAAAAAAATTATAAAGCAATTGAAAATTTGCAATTTCAACTTTAAATAATTCAATAGCAAATGTTCGATCTTCTTCAAAACCAATTGCTTCTGAATTCATGTGATGTATAAAAGTTTCTGAATCTTTAATTTGAAGGAACATTTTTCTAAAAAGCTCTCTCAGTTCATCCGATGACCAATTTACTCTTCTAGTTTCAGATAACTTTCTTAATTCTGCAGATTCTTCAATTAATTCAACTACCCTATTATTTACAAATTTTAAATTTGGGTGTAAATCATTTTGAGTAGGTCTAATTTTCTTTTTATTATCTTCAATTCTATTTGAAGCAACAATTTTAAGTTCTGGCAAAGACAATAAGAGATAAATGTATAAATCGTAAATATTCTCAATTGAATTTAACAAATCCTTTTCTGTGCGGGCATAGTTATCTTCATTTGACTGAAAATAGGCGTAAAGCGTTTGCAATACTTTAATCCTTAAATGCCTTCTGTTCAACATATCAAAGCGGTAGTTTTACCTTTCCAATAGATTCTATTCGTTCTTCTGCCATTTTATTGGCTATTTGATAAGCCGGTATGTTCTCATTGATGGATCTATGAATAATATTTTCAATGGTGCTGTAGATTTCTTCAGCTTTCGACATAGCCCATGCCGAAGTAAATCCTTTAACCTCAGAGTAGCAATTGATTACTCCACCAGCATTCAAAGCAAAATCAGGAGCATAAATTATCCCCTTATCCATGACTTTCTTACCATGAACTTTTTCATTTTTTAATTGGTTATTTGCTGCACCTGCAATAATGGAACATTTAAGTCGATCCAATGTCTCATCATTTATGGTTGCTCCTAAAGCGCATGGCGCATAAATATCAACATCTAAATCATAGATATCATCTAAACCAACAACTTGTGCTCCGTACTTTTGAGCAACTCTTTTTAAACTGGGCTCATGAATATCGGAAATATAGACTATAGCTTTCTCTTTAACTAACGATTCAACAAGATATTCCCCAACGTGTCCTACTCCCTGAACTGCTATTTTTTTATTTTCCAATGAGTCGTTTCCAAATCTAATCTTTGCACAAGCTTTCATTCCTACATAAACTCCGTGAGCAGTCACAGGTGATGGATCACCGCTTCTTCCTGGCAAACCCACAACGTGATCTGTTTCCATTTTCACGTATCCCATGTCGGATGTGTTGATTCCCACGTCTTCAGCAGTAATATATTTACCTCCTAAACTGTTTACAAATTTTCCGAATCGACGCATTAGAGCTTCAGACTTCATTGTTCTTGAATCTCCTATGATTACAGCTTTACCACCACCGAGATTAAGACCCGAGATAGCATTTTTGTACGTCATTCCTCTTGATAATCTCAACACATCATTTAAGGCTTCCAATTCATTGGCATAAGTCCACATCCTTGTACCACCTAATGCAGGACCAAGAACCGTATTATGCACAGCAATGATGGCTTTTAAACCTGTTTGATTGTCATTACAAAACAATAATTGTTCATGGTTGTACCTTGACATTTCGGCAATGACAGGATTTTGAGCCAAATCAACGTTTTCGATGTTTTTAACCTCAAACATAATTAATCTTTCGGTGTTTAAATTATTCGTGTCGTTTACCTACTTTTGTTGATAAACGAATATTAGGGCACAAAAATAGAAAATTAATCGCATGAAGTCGCTTAGATATCTGAACAAATATTTTATAAAATACAAATGGCGATTTCTTCTAGGCATATTATTCGTTGTTATTTCTAATTATTTTGGCGTACAGATGCCGATGTACGTAAAAACTACCATAGACGATTTATTGACGGGTTCAACCGTAAATAGCTTTAATGAGGCCATTTGGTTATCATTAAAAATAGGTGGGATTTATTTGATACTTTCAGCCTGCAGTGGCTTCTTCCTTTTTCTAATGAGACAGACCATAATTGTTATGTCAAGATTTATCGAATATGACATAAAAAATGAAATTTATCAACAATATCAAAAATTGAGTTTTTCCTTTTATAAAAAACATTCAACCGGTGACTTAATGAATAGAATTACAGAGGATGTTAGCCAAGTAAGAATGTACCTTGGACCTGGAATAATGTATACACTAAATCTAATAGCATTGTTTGTCTTGGTAATTTTTCAAATGGTTGAAATCAATGCAACCTTAACACTTTTTGTTCTAATCCCTTTACCAATAATGTCCTTTCTGATTTATAAAGTTTCTACAAAAATGAATCGATTGAGTAAAGATGTTCAGGCAGAACAATCTAACCTTTCTACAATTGTTCAAGAAAGCTTTTCAGGAATAAGGATCGTTAAGGCTTATGGAAAAGAAAATGAATTTTCGAAAAAATTTGATGAATCAGCGAACAATTATAAAATCAAAAGTATGGTTTTAGTACTGGTGAATTCTTTATTTATGCCTACTATCATTTTTCTTATCGGATTGAGTACTTTATTATCCATTTATCTTGGCGGTATAATGTCGTACAATCATTCCATTTCTCTTGGTGGAATAGTAGCTTTTATTTTTTTCGTCAATAAACTTACATGGCCATTTGCAAGTATTGGCTGGGTCACTTCAATCAATCAGCGAGCTGCTGCTTCACAAACCAGAATAAATGAATTTCTACAAATAAAACCTGAAATTGAAAATAACAGTTCGTTACCTTTCGAATTAAAAGGAAAAATATCGTTTGAAAATATCAGCTATACCTATCCAAATACAGGTATTAAAGCAATTGAAAATTTAAGTTTTACAATCACTCAAGGAGAATCTTTCGCTATAATTGGTAAAACCGGAAGCGGAAAATCGACAATTCTTCAATTGCTTATGAGACAAATTGATCCTGACGAAGGGCGAATTACTATCAATGGAATTGATTTAAAAGATATTAATTTGGATGCTTACAGGATGCAATCTGGTGTTGTTCCTCAAGAAGTTTTTCTCTTTTCTGATAGTATTTCAAACAATATTAAATTTGGAGGAATTAAAGAAAGTTATAGCGACGAAGAACTTGTTGAAGTAACAAAAATGGCGCATGTCTATCACAATATATGTGAATTCAAAGATAAATTTGAAACAATTCTAGGCGAACGAGGTGTAAATTTAAGTGGTGGACAAAAGCAACGCATAAGTATTGCTAGAGCACTTCTAAGAAAACCCAAATTGTTGATTTTAGATGATTGTCTTTCTGCCGTGGATACAGAAACTGAAGAAATTATTTTAAGGTATTTAAAAGAAATTCCATATGAACAAACATCAATTATTGTAAGTCATCGGATCTCATCCATAAGAAATGCATCTCAAATAATTGTTTTGGATCAAGGAAGAAAAGTTGAAGAAGGCACCCACGAAAGTTTGCTTAAAAATAATGGGCAGTATGCAGAAATGTATAAAACACAATTAAGCGAAAACGATCGCCCATAATTTTTTTGAGTATCTTTAGATGATTTATCAAAAAAAATAGCATATTTGCCTCTATTAATGTTCTGGGATTATGGAAAATGACAAAAACAGCGAAGTATATTCGAAAGTCGTTCGAGCGGGGAAGAGAACGTACTTTTTTGATGTAAAATCAACAAAAGGAAATGACCTTTACATTACGCTTACAGAAAGTAAGAAAACTTTTAACGACGACGGTCGAGACAATTATCAAAAGCACAAAATTTTCCTTTATAAAGAAGATTTCGAAAAGTTTAAAGAAGGTCTTGAAGATGTGCTGAATAAAATTGAAGCGCTTAAAAATTCTCGGGAAGAAAATGAATCATATGTTTCAAATAAGGAAGAAAATGTTTCAACTTATTCCGATATTTCATTCGAAGACTTATAATTCAATAAATTTCGCGATTAACTTAAAAAACTTTTTAGTTGATAACTATATTAACGGTGCTGTTAACTTGCAATAAGTTAATTGTAAATTTGTCAATCAATAAATTTGAATGGGAAAAATAATTGCTATTGCTAATCAAAAAGGTGGTGTAGGAAAAACCACAACTGCAATAAATCTTGGTGGCTGTCTTGGGGTTTTAGAATACAAAACTTTAATTGTAGATGCTGATCCTCAAGCAAATGCTACGTCAGGATTAGGATTGGATCCGAAAAACACAAGAAATATTTACGATTGTTTAATAAACGAAGTTAATCCAGCTGAATTAATCATTAAGTCTGCTAATCCTAATCTTGATATTTTACCTTCTCATATTGATCTCGTTGGTGCAGAATTAGAGATGATCAATTTACCCAATAGAGAGCAAATGCTAAAAATGGCATTAGAAAAAATTAAAGACAATTATGACTTTATAATAATCGACTGTTCTCCTTCTTTGGGTTTAATCACTGTAAATGCGCTAACTGCTGCAGATTCAGTAATGATACCAGTTCAATGCGAATATTTCGCGTTGGAAGGCTTAGGCAAACTGCTCAATACAATTAAGATTGTTCAGGGTAGATTAAATCAAGATCTAGAAATTGAAGGGATTGTATTGACGATGTATGACACGCGCCTGCGGTTGGCAAACCAAGTTGTTGATGAAGTAAAAACACATTTTCAGGAACTTGTATTTGACACAGTTATTCATCGCAATACCAAACTTGGTGAAGCTCCAAGTTTTGGTGAAACTATAGTTATGCATGATGCTGCAAGCAAAGGATCCGTTAACTACTTAAATTTTGCGAGAGAATTGTTGCAAAAAAATAATTTAACGAAGATTGGTAACGACGATAAAAAAATTGAGATAAACGATGAACTCTAATGGTAAAAAACGATCCGCATTAGGAAAAGGGTTAAGTGCTTTGTTGGAAAATACAGAAACTGATATCACATCAAAATCTGGAAATACTGGAGTTGTAGGTTCCGTTACCATGTTGCCAATTGATAGCATTGAAGCTAATCCTTTCAACCCTAGGAGTAGTTTCGAAAAAAATACTTTGGAAGAGCTAAGTCAATCTATTGCGATCCATGGGATTATTCAACCATTAACCGTAAGAAAACTTGGTAGAGACAAATACCAATTAATTTCTGGAGAAAGACGATTTAGAGCATCTCAAATGGCTGGTCTTAAAGAAGTTCCGGCATATATTCGTGTTGCAAACGATCAAACCATGCTAGAAATGGCTTTGGTTGAAAATATTCAACGAGAAGATTTAAACGCTATTGAGGTTGCTCTCTCCTACTCTAGACTCATCGAAGAATGTGACCTTACGCAAGATCAGCTTAGTCAAAAAGTCGCAAAATCTCGTTCGAGTATCACTAACCACTTAAGACTTTTAAAATTGCCTGTTGACATTCAAGCGGGAGTGCGTGATAATGTATTGTCCATGGGACATGCCAGAGCATTAGTTTCTGCAGGAGATGAAGCACTTCAAATGTCAATTTACAACCGAATAATTGAAGAAGAATTATCTGTCCGAGAAGTTGAAAATTTAATCCGCAATGGCAATTCATCTGCAACAGAAAAAGGCGCTAATTCTTCACCGAAAACAGGAATTGGTAGTATTAAATTATCTGATAAACAAAACGTGTTTAAAGAGCATTTAAGCGACAAATTATCTACAAAAATTGAAATTAAAAAGTCATTATCTGGTCTAGGAAAAATCATTGTCAATTTCAATTCTGAGGTAGATTTAAACCGAATTATTGAAATATTGAATAGATCATGAAGTATTTCTTAGCAATACTATGCCTATTAAATTCTTTTATTTCCTTTAATCAAAATTCAGCTTTAGTTTCAGATTCAATTATAAAAGATAGCTTGCATTCACCAAAAAAAGCTGTTATTTTATCTTCTATACTCCCAGGAGCAGGTCAAATTTATAACCACAGAGCGATGCCCGTTGGTAGCAAAAAAGCGTATTGGAAGGTTCCCATTATTTATTCTGGACTAGGTGTTGCTGGTTATTTTCTCGTTACCAACCAACTTGCTCAAAAATCAATTAAAACAGAATACATCAATCGTGAAAATGGTGGTACTCTTGATCCACAATGGGCAATGTATGACAATGATGGCTTATTAACCTTGTACAACAGATACCTAGATAGACGCGATTTATCTATCCTAGGGCTTGCCGCTGTCTACCTTTTTCAGATAGTCGATGCTGGCGTTGAAGCACATTTTGTACATTTTGACATTTCTGAAGACCTAAGTATTAATTTAAAGCCTTCACTAATTTTTGGAAATAAAGCTGTCGCTACAATGACCATTAATTTTTAATTATCCTTGTCTATCCCAACGAAAAACCTAATTTTGTGTTGATATTATGAATATTGCATTAATAGGATATGGTAAAATGGGTAAGGCGATAGAATCAATCGCTTTGGAAAGGGGGCATACTATTATCAGTACTGTTAATTCAGATAATCCCATAGAAAGTTCTGACCTTTCCACGGCTGACGTAGCCATTGAGTTTACCAAACCCAGTTTGGCTGTTAGTCATATTCACACTTGTATTGAAAATCAAATACCTGTAATTGTTGGCACAACGGGTTGGTTGGAAGAATTAAATGAGGTTACAGCATATGTTAATAGTAAAAATGGAAGTATTTTGCATTCTTCTAATTTTAGTATTGGCGTTAATATTTTTTTTGAAGTGAATAAATTATTGGCTAAACTTATGCAAGGCCAACATGAATACACGGTTCAATTAACTGAAATCCATCACAAAGAAAAATTAGATGCTCCCAGTGGTACAGGCATTACGCTAGCAAATGACATTATCGAAAATAACGAGGATTATTCATCCTGGGTATTAGGACGAGAGCAACCTCCACATACAGCTGCCGGACAAATTGCTGTAACTGCCATTCGAGAAGAGGGAGTTCCGGGAACACATACGCTAAAATATGTTTCCGATATTGATAGCATTACAATTGAACACGAAGCACATAACAGAAAAGGATTTGCTTTAGGAGCTGTAATAGCTGCAGAATGGTTATATGGAAAAACTGGCGTGTTTACAATGAAAGACGTATTAAATCTGAGTAAGAAATGAGTGTTTTATATTTTTATTTATTTTTTTTAGTTCATCCTTATCTTGCCATGTGGTGGAAGACGTTCGAACTATCAGGCAAACAAAAGTGGGAAGCATTAATTCCAGGTTATAATTATTATGTAGCCTTTCAATTGACCTGTAAAAAGCCCTTTTGGTCTTTGTTATTAATAATACCGGGAGTTCACCTCTACATGTGGTCCGTAGTGAATGTTTCTTATATTAGAAGATTCGGATATTACTCGCTAACGGATACGTTGCAAGGTATTATTTTCCCTTATGTTATCTACGCAAAGATTGCAAAAGCAAACAAAGAAATTTCTGCTGAAACAAATTGGGCAAATAGCAGAGAAACTGAAATGCGTAAATGGGGGGACCATCTTGTATTATTCATTACTTTGCCTGTCTTAGGGCATGTTGTCGCATATGTTTTTTCAATGTTATCGAAAGAAAAGCCTGGTGCGAAATCCAGATATAAAGAATGGGGAGACTCGCTATTGTTCGCGCTTATAGCAGCTGGAATAATCAGAACCTATGTTTTTGAGCCATTTCAAATTCCAACTGGTTCGATGGAAAAAACATTGTTAGTTGGTGACTTTTTATTTGTTAATAAAACAGCCTATGGAGCAAAAGTACCAGTGACTCCACTGTCATTTCCTTTGGTTCACAATACCATTCCTTGGTTAAATATTCGTTCTTACTCTACCATTGAAACACTGAATTATTTTCGTTTACCAGGCTATGCGGATATTGAAAGAAATGATGTGGTGGTGTTCAACTATCCTTCGGGTGATACTGCTATTTACGATCCAAGAGTACCGGATGGCTTAATGGGACATGATTATCATGGGATTTTGAATGATGAGGCTTTCTCTCAATTCAGAAATAAATATAACTTTAGAGATGCCGACAGCGTAACCCGAGTTGCCTTGGTTAACCGATATTTTGACGAGATTGAATACTGGAAAGAAAAAGCAAGAAAAAAATTATTATCAGGTAAATTTCCAGGAAATAATACAAAAATGACTCATTACGGTTTGATTTATCGGCCAGTTGATAAAAGAGAAAATTATATCAAAAGATGTGTTGGAATACCTGGTGATGAATTAGAAATTAAGGCCTCTGTATTATATGTTAACGGAAAACCATCTCAAATTTTTGACAATATGGCATTTCAATATATTGTAAATAAAAAAACAGTTGATTTTCCGCCTCCTAAAGAAATGTTTGAAAAATTTGGTCTAGAAGTAGCTCCTGATCATCAAAGCCGAGTAGATTTCTCGGAAAATGATGAATACTTCCCGAACTATTATGTATTGAATTTGACAACTAACGAATTAAAAGAAATTCAACAGGAATATCCTTCAGCAGTTTTTCAATTAGCTCCTTCAAGATCAAGTTACATGAATGATCCTATATTTAAACGTTTAGATAACATAAAATTATTCCCTAACGATCCAAACATTAGCAACTCAGTTACCGACTTCGTGAAATTCAAAGTACCTGAAGCGGGAGAAACGGTAAACATTTCACCATCAAACATTGCTTGGTATAGGCGTATCATCACAGCATACGAAGGTCATAAACTTGAGGAGAAAAAAGATGGCATCTATATAGACGGTAAAAAGAGTTCCACTTACACATTCCAAATGAATTACTATTGGATGATGGGTGACAATCGCTACAACTCTGCAGATTCTAGATTTTGGGGATTTGTTCCTGAGGACCATATCGTTGGCCGTGCATCTTTAGTATGGTTCTCCAAAAGTCCATATTTGGGAATCAGATGGAATAGAATCTTCAACTGGATTGAATAATGGCCAGTGTTTTTCCCACAGCTTACTTTGGGAATGTTGAATATTTCAAGAGCTTATGCGTTCATCAAGATTGTTGTATTGAAACAAAAGAGCATTTTATCAAACAAACGATTCGTTCAAGATGCAGCATACTAGCGGCTAATGGCGCAATGGTTCTTTCTGTACCCGTCAACAAAACACAAGGCTCTAAAACGCCTATTGAAAAAGTACTACTAGCTGTGGACAATTCATGGAAGTTAGAACATTGGCGCTCAATTAAAAGTGCTTATGCATCAGCACCTTTTTTTGATTATTACGCTTACGATATTGAATCCATCTTATTTAATGATTTTGATTCCTTAATTGAGTTAAATACCGCTATCACCAAAGGCGTAATATCTTGGTTGAATCTGCCCGTTAAAATTACATTCACAGCAGAGTACATGGCAGATTATTATGATGATTTCAGAACTCACGCATTCGATTCTAATGTAGCAATACCAAAATATATCCAGGTTTTTCCAATCGAAAACTCTTGTCATTCTGGCTTGTCAATTCTTGATTTACTTTTTTGTGAAGGTCCCTTGGCCCGAAAATGGCTACTATAAAAATCACAACAAATTTCATTAGAAAAAGTATCTTTGTTTAAAATTGCCCTATGTTTAGATTTATTCTTCTGTTGTCATTAATTTCCTTTTCTAATATTATTAATGCTCAAAAAAAATTGCGATCAATAGCTTTTTACAATGTTGAAAATTA
>Ga0068876_10000064_pt1 | contig 77671 bp, 66 predicted proteins | sample NOAtaG_6_FD_66442 | JGI IMG/M metagenome (GOLD analysis project Ga0068876, IMG submission 66442) | Freshwater lake microbial communities from Lake Erie, under a cyanobacterial bloom - NOAA_Erie_Diel5S_2200h metaG | ecosystem: Environmental > Aquatic > Freshwater > Lake | place: USA: Ohio, Lake...
TACTGGAACCTAGTTTTATAAATCTTAAAGTAAAGAATGTATCTAATTACGACAGTACCTATAGAGTTTCCTTCAGAAATATATATGAAGGTTCTTATTTATTAGGATTTAATTGTAAGAGCGGAGAGGCGTTATACAATAATTTAATAATACCGGCAGATACCGATTATTATGTTAATTATAATATAATAGATAGTCAAGTCAATCTAATTAAAGATGGTGAGGTCTTAATTCCAAAGAGAAGCCCTTTTTCTGTAACGGATCTTTATCTTGAGTATTAGATTCATAAAAGCCCTTTTAAAAGGATCATTACAATCAAAATCCTTAATATAAGGCAATCTAATTTTATTTTAAGAAGTTGTTCACTCGTTATCGGTGTGCAAATTAAATGTTACAGTTTAATCTATTAATGCCATAACTTTTACGCTAAATATAAAATGATTAAGCATCCGGCTTCACAACTCGCTTACTAAGGCCCGTTTTTCATTAATAAAAATACCTATATTTATAAACAATAAAAATTCATTTAATCGTTATACTTACACTGAAAAAGTGCATTGTAATATTCTTTGGCCTCTTGTTTCCGGTTTTGGGCTTTTCTCAAAGTCGTGATTTGGGTGTTTTCTTAGGCGGTGCCTATTACATTGGCGATTTAAATCCGGTTTGGCATTTTAAAGGTACACGACCATCCATAGGTTTAATGTACCGAAAACATTTAAATTATCGTTTTGCGCTTAAGGGTACAGCCATTTATGGGCAAATTCAAGCCTCGGATAGTAAAAGTAATGATCCCTATCAAAAATACCGGAATCTCGACTTTAGATCTCGTCTTGCAGAGCTCAGCGGCCAGCTGGAATTTAATTTCCTTAAGTTTCATGGGGATGATATCCGGTATTATTTTTCTCCTTTTGTATTTATTGGGCTTAGCGTATTTAATTTTTATCCCCGCGGTAGTTTAAACGGCGAATGGATTCCACTTCGAAAAAACAGCACAGAGTCGCAGGGTGCGGGAGGAATTTACCGGCGTAATCAATATTTCCTTATACAACCTTCCATTCCATTAGGTATTGGGTTTAAATACGCTGTAAATAAGCGCATTAACATTTCTTTTGAATGGGGCCTGCGCAAAACCTTTACGGATTATTTGGATGATGTAAGCCGTTATTATCCAACTACCGCCTCAATGGCTTTGTCCGGTACCCCCAGTTCCTATAATTTGTCCGATAAATCGCAGCCAAACGCTGAGAATGTTTTAACAAATTTTGGCCGCCAAAGAGGTAATTTCGGAAATAAAGATTGGTATTCTTTTGCCGGAATAGTAATTTCGCTGAAATTTAGAGATCCCTTGGCAAAATGCCCGGCCTATCGTTAAATAATGAGTAAAGTAGACAAAAGTAAGTTAGATCTTCACAACATCCCTCAACACATTGCCGTAATTATGGATGGAAATGGTCGTTGGGCTAAACAAAGGGGTAAATTGCGAATTTTTGGACATACAAATGCAGTAACAGCTGTTCGCGAAACTGTAGAAATAGCAGCCGAATTAGGGGTTAAGGTCTTAACTCTTTATGCATTTTCTACCGAAAACTGGAATCGTCCTAAAAATGAAGTGGATGGTTTAATGGAACTACTGGTGGGAACTATAGGAAAAGAGATTAAAAAACTTCACGAAAATCAAATCCGACTTACAACTATAGGTAATTTTGATGCCTTGCCCTCTAAAGCTAAAGAGGAATTAAACAAAGCTAAAAAGCTAACAGCAAATAACAAACACATGGTCTTAAATATAGCCTTAAGCTACAGTTCTAAATGGGAAATTTTGGAAGCTGTAAAGGCTATTGCCCAAGAGGTTAAACAGGGTAAACTAAACGAAGATCAGATTAATGAAGAGGTTTTTTCAAATCACTTATGTACTGCAGGATTGCCCGACCCCGATTTATTGATTAGAACCAGCGGCGAAATTAGAATCTCTAATTTCTTAATGTGGCAATTGTCTTATGCCGAACTGTATTTCACCGAAACCCTCTGGCCCGATTTCAGAAAGCAACATTTTATTGATGCCGTAGCCGATTATCAGCAACGCGAAAGACGTTATGGTAAAACAAGCGAACAAGTAACACTTAAGTAAGAATGAAATTTATAGGGTTATTAGTTGTTCTCCTCTTTATTTGCTTTAATGCAAATGCCCAAATGCTTATTGGTGAAAATAGCCTTAACCAAATAGATCTTGAAAACCCACGTGAATACGAAGTTGGAGGAATTCTTGTAAAAGGAGCTGATCATTACGATAAAAACGTATTGCAAAATATTGCCGGCTTTGGTGTAGGTGATAAAATGATGATACCGGGTGAAAAAATATCCGATGCCATTGATAACCTCTGGAAACAAGGGCTTTTTGCCGATGTTAAAATTACTGCAAACAAATTGGTGGGCAATTCTATCTTTTTAACCATCTATCTGGAAGAAAGACCTCGTTTATCTCGTTTTGTTATTAAAGGGGTTAGAAAAGGGGAAGCGGATGATCTGAGAGAAAAAATAAAACTGATAAAAGGAAAAGTAGTTACGGATAATTTATTGGTGTCTACAAAAACAATAATTCAGGACTTTTTTATTGATAAAGGATTTTTGGATTGTGCTGTAAACATTGAACAAAAAACGGATACATTAGCTAAAGGTAAATCCGATGTTCTTTTAACTATTAAAATTGATAAACGAAAAAAAGTAAAAATAAACGATATTATCTTTTATGGTAATAAAAACATAAGTTCAGCCCGTTTACGCAGAGCGCTTAAAGATACTAAAACCAAACGTTGGTATCATATATTTAATCAATCCAAATATATCGAGGAAAATTATATCAAAGAAAAAAACAACATTATCGCTTTATACAACGATAAAGGTTTTAGAGATGCGCGTATTGTTAAGGATACAATTTACCGATATGATGATAGAACCATAACTGTTGAGGTTACGGTTGATGAGGGAAAAAAATATTTTTTCCGAAATATAAGCTGGTTGGGTAATTCAAAACATTCAACCGAAGAGTTATCCGGTGTTCTTGGAATTAAAAAAGGAGATGTTTATAACCAATCGATGTTGGATAGAAAGTTAAACATGACAGAAGATGGCCGTGATGTTTCTTCTGTTTATATGGATGATGGATACTTATTTTTTCAGGTAACCCCGGTTGAAGTCTTGGTTGAAAATGATTCTATCGATATAGAAATTAGAATTTACGAGGGTAAACAGGCAATTATTAATCGCGTTTCCGTTTCCGGAAATACTAAAACTAATGATTATGTTATTATGCGCGAAATTCGAACTAAACCCGGACAGCTTTTTAGTAGACAGGATATTATTCGAACTCAACGCGAACTTGCTCAACTTCGTTATTTCGATGCTCAAAAATTAGGGGTTAATCCTATTCCAAATCCAGCAAACGGTACGGTAGATATAGAATATACGGTTGAGGAAACTCCTTCCGATCAGGTACAGCTGTCTGCCGGTTGGGGGCAAAATCGTTTGGTGGGTACATTAGGGCTTACCTTTAATAATTTCTCTACTAAAAATTTCTTTAAACGTGGGTCTTGGGCTCCGCTTCCTTCAGGTGATGGACAAACTCTAAATATTCAAGCTCAGTCAACAGGATTATTTTACCAAGGATATAATCTATCTTTTGTAGAACCATGGCTCGGAGGCAAGAAACCTCAGTCGCTAAACGTTAGTGTTTACTATTCTGTGCAAAATCCATTTGGTTTAAGAAAAGGAGATTCGCGACGCCAGTTGCTTACTATAATGGGTTCTTCGGTGGGGCTGGGCAAAAGACTAAAAGTTCCCGACGATTATTTTACGCTCTTTCAGAATATAACCTTCGAACGGTATACACTTGAAAATTATACCTCTGCATTCTCATTCTCCAATGGTTTTGCTAACAACTTTAATTATCAGTTAAATTTTACCCGTAATAGTATAGATGCCCCCATTTTCCCAAAATCTGGTTCTCAGTTTACGTTTACTCTTCAGGCTACTCCTCCTTATAGTTTAATAAAAGACGCAATCAGCGGCAGTAAAACCGATTATTCTAAGATGGAAGATCAAGAAAAATTTAAGTGGGTAGAATACCACAAATGGAAATTTACTTCTCAAATTTATACGCGTTTATTTCATAATCTAGTGTTAAATACTAAGGCTGGATTTGGATTTTTAGGATTCTATAACCGCAGTATCGGTCAATCTCCATTCGAGCGGTATGTTTTAGGGGGTAGTGGCTTAACCGGTTTTGTTTTGGGTGGTCGTGAGATTATTGCTTTAAGAGGTTATCGTGATAATTCTCTAAGTACTCAAACAGGCGACCCATTTATCGCTAAGGCAACTATGGAGCTTCGTTATCCTCTGTCTTTAAACCCTCAGGCTACTATATTCTTACTTACCTTTGCCGAGGCAGGTAGAACTTGGCAGTTGTTTCGCGATTACAATCCCTTTAGCATGTATCGCAGTGCCGGTGCCGGAATTAGATTATTTCTACCAATGTTCGGAATGCTTGGATTAGATTATGGCTTTAATTTTGATACTAGTAATTCAAACCCTCAATTGTACAAAGGACAATTCCATTTTACCATTGGGGCTAATATTGGAGATTTGTAAAATTTAAAATTTAAAAACATGAAAAAGAAAATCCTTTTAGTATTTACAGCCTTATTTTTATCAGCAGGTTTTACATTTGCGCAAAAATTCGCATATGTAGATACTGAATATATTCTGGCTCAAATGCCGGAGTATAAGTCAGCTCAAGATCAGCTGGATGCTGCTAGCGCTCAATGGCAAAAAGAAATTGAAGCCAAATATTCAGATATAGATAAATTATACAAAGCTTTTCAAGCCGAACAGGTTCTTTTATCGGAAGAAATGAAACGAAAACGCGAGGACGAAATTATTCAGCGCGAAAAAGAAGCGAAGGATCTTCAAAAATCAAAATTTGGGGTGGATGGTGAATTGTTTAAAAAACGCCAGGAATTGGTTAAACCTCTTCAGGATAAGGTTTATAATGCCATTAAGGAATTAGCTACTGCCCAGCAATTATCCATTATTTTTGATAAATCAAGCGATCTTACCATGATATACACTAACCCTAAATACGATAAAAGCGATGATGTTTTAAAGGCTATGGGGTATAAAGTAGTGAAACAGGAAAACCAAACCGGCAAATAGCTTTTATTTTTAAATCAATTGTAGTATTTTCGCTTTCCCAAAAATTAAGAAATGACAAAATCACTAAAATTATCTTTTGTAGCCCTTTTAGCAGGAGTCTCATTTGCGAGTGCACAAAAAATCGGGCATATCAATTCTCAGGATCTAATGTTATTGTTACCCGAAAGAAAGCAAGCCGAAACCTCAATTCAGGAGTATGCTAAACAACTAGAAGGACAACTTGCTACTATGAACAGCGAATATGAGGCTAAAGTTCAGGAATACCAGTCTAAAGAAGCGGTAATGACGGATATTATTAAACAAGATAAGGTAAAAGAAATAACCGACCTGGAAACCCGCATCCGTAATTTCCAAACTACTGCTCAGGAATCCTTGCAAAAGAAAGAACAAGAGCTACTTCAACCCATGATGGATAAATCTAAAAAAGCCATTCAGGAAGTAGCAAAAGAGGCTGGTTATAAATATATTCTGGATACTTCTCTCGGAGCAGTACTTTATCATGAGGACGGAGACGATATCATGCCTCTTGTTAAAAAGAAATTAGGTTTAACCGATGCTGCTCCTGTTAAAGAAGCCCCTAAGGCACCGGCTAAAAAATAACGCACTCACTTTTAAAAGAGCGACTCTAAATGGGTCGCTCTTTTTGTTTAATATATTATGCGAAACTTTTTCTATTCCACTTAAATTATGAAAACTATAAATGATTACTACTTTAAAGGAAAGCGTGCATTAATTCGTGTTGATTTTAATGTGCCGCTAGATGCATCATTTAATATTACCGATGATACCCGTATTAGAGCAGCATTACCAACCATCAAGAAAATATTGAACGATGGAGGGGCTGTGGTTTTAATGTCTCATTTAGGTCGCCCAAAAGACGGTCCATCCGAAAAATATTCGCTTAAACACCTGGTTAATCATTTAAGTGAACTTACCGGTGTAAAAGTAAAGTTTGCAACCGATTGTATTGGCGAAGAGGCCTACAAAGCTTCTTCATCTCTAGTTGGAGGAGAGATTTTGTTGCTTGAAAATTTGCGTTTTTATAAGGAAGAAGAAAAAGGGGATGAGGATTTTGCCATCAAGTTAGCTAAACACGGTAATGTATATGTAAATGATGCTTTCGGTACGGCTCATCGCGCTCATGCCTCAACTACTATTGTGGCTAAATTCTTTCCGAATGATAAATTATTTGGTTTGTTGCTGGCTGCTGAAGTAAGTTCTATAGAAAAAGTTTTAACAAGCGCAGAAAAACCTTTTACTGCTATTATGGGTGGCGCTAAGGTTTCGGATAAAATTTTAATATTGGAAAATCTTCTTAATAAAGCTAATAACATTATTATTGGCGGAGGCATGGCTTATACTTTCTTAAAAGCTATGGGCAAGGAAATTGGTAGCTCCTTATGTGAGGAAGATAAATTAGATGTTGCCAAAGCAGCTCTTTCTAAAGCAAAAGAAAAAGGGGTTAATCTTCTAATCCCGGTTGATAGTATTGTAGCCGATAAATTTGCCAACGATGCTAATACTAAAACCGTTACAAATGAGAAAATAGAACAAGGGTGGATGGGTTTAGATATTGGCCCCGACTCCGAAAAGATCTTTAGCGAGGTGTTAATGAACTCCAAAACTATTCTGTGGAATGGTCCTATGGGAGTATTTGAAATGGATAGCTTTCAGCATGGTACTAAAACAATAGCGCTAGCCGTTGCTGAGGCAACCGCAAAAGGCGCTTTTAGTTTAGTTGGCGGAGGCGATTCGGTTGCAGCAGTTAATAAATATAAGCTCGATGAAAAGGTAAGCTATGTGTCTACCGGAGGTGGTGCCATGCTTGAATATATTGAAGGTAAGGTACTACCGGGCGTTAAAGCATTGCTAAATAATTAGTCCTAGTATAATCTTTAATAAAAAAAGAGGGTGAAATTTTCACCCTCTTTTTTTATTCTTTATTAGTTTGGTAAACAAAAACTTAATTTGGTATGCTTTCTTATTAATTTAAGCAGGTTGCAAATTATTTAACCGGTAATAGTGTTTAACATCTTTAATCTTTTCAGGATGTTTAACATATTCCTCAAATTCTGAACGAAAGTGACGAATAGCAGAAGCGACAGGCCATGCAGCAGCATCTCCCAAAGGACAAATAGTATTGCCTTCTATTTTCTTTTGGATATCCCAAAGCAAATCAATATCAGAAATACTTCCTTTACCACTTAATATTTTATTTAAAATTCTCTCCATCCAGCCGGTTCCCTCTCGGCAAGGAGAGCATTGTCCGCATGATTCGTGGTGATAGAAACGGGCAAAAGTAAAAAGATTCTTTACAATACTGGTGTCTTCATCCATTACTATAAAACCACCTGAACCCAACATGGTGCCGGTAGCAAAACCACCATCACTTAAAGATTCGTATGTCATTAATCGCGGTTCGCCATTAGCTAATTTTAAAATTAAATCGCTGGGTAAAATAGGTACCGATGAGCCACCGGCTACAACTGCCTTAAGCTTTTTCCCGTTTTTTATTCCACCGCAATATTCATCCGAAAAAATAAATTCTTCTACAGATATACCTAACTCAATTTCATAAACTCCAGGCTTATTAATATGTCCTGATGCAGAAATTAATTTTGTTCCGGTGCTTTTTCCTATTCCGATTTTTGCAAACTCATCACCAGAATGGTTAACTATAGGCACTACAGCGGCTATGGTCTCAACGTTATTTACTACTGTTGGTCTGGCCCATAAGCCAGCAATGGCAGGAAATGGGGGTTTCATGCGCGGATTCCCTCTTTTGCCTTCGAGTGATTCCAATAACGCTGTTTCTTCTCCACAAATGTAGGCCCCACCTCCAACTTGCACGGATAAGTCTAAACTGTAATCGGTGCCTAAAATATTTTTTCCTAACCAACCGTTAGCATAGGCTTCTTCTATCGCCTGTTCAAGTATACGGGCTACGTAAAAATATTCGCCGCGTATATATATATAGGAGTGATTGGCACCAAGTGCTATAGAGGAAGTGATCATTCCTTCAACTAATAAGTGGGGGATACGCTCCATTAAATAGCGATCTTTAAATGTGCCGGGTTCAGATTCATCGGCATTGCAAACCAAATGACGCGGAACGCCCGGAGGTTTAGCCAAAAAGCTCCATTTCATTCCAGTTGGAAATCCTGCACCTCCTCGACCTCGTAAACCTGATTTCTTTACTTCTTCTAAAATGGCCTCAGGGGTCATCTCCTTTAAAGCCTTTTCTACTGATTTATATCCGCCATGAGCTCTGTAAACATCGTAAAAACGTATACCTTCTACATGATCGTGCTCTAATAATAATTTTCTTCCCATAGTAATTAATTCTATTTAGTAACCTCAAAATCCAAGTCGGTATAACTTCGGCGGCGACCCTCGTTTTTATATTTCTCCAACAAGTTATCTACTTTATCGAACGTTAAATTCTCATGGAAACTAGCTCCACACTGAAGCATAGGTGCATAACCACAAGCGCCTAAACATTCTACCGTTTTAAGGGTAAACATTCCATCTTTGGAAGTTTCACCAACCTTTATATTCAGTCTTTTTTCAATGTGTCGGATAATATCTTCGGCTCCACTCATCCAGCATGAACTGGTTTGGCAAACTTCCAATACACATTTTCCAACCGGTTTAAGATTGTACATAGAGTAAAAAGAGGCTACCTCATATACTTCAATGGCAGAGATATTAAGAACCTCAGCTACATAATCCATTACCTCAGGACTTAGCCATCCATCAAACTCGGACTGTGCCACATGCAATACCGGAAGTAAAGCCGACTTCTGTTTTCCCTCGGGATAATTTTTAATAATCTTTTGAACGATTTGCAATGCATCGTCAGAGAACTTTATGTTTTTACGCGTCTCTTTGTTAAATTCTAAAGCTCCGTTATTTAAGCTACCCATTATAATTAATTTTAAATATTAAGCATCTAACTCTCCGGCAATTACATTCATGCTACTCATCGTTAATATTGCGTCAGACAACATAGAGCCTTTAATCATTTCGCGATAAGCCTGGTAGTAAATAAAACACGGTCTACGGAAATGTAAACGCCAAGGTGTTCGACCACCGTCGCTAACTAAATAAAAACCTAATTCGCCATTTGCACCTTCAACGCAATTATAAACTTCTCCAACTGGAATTTCAGTTTCGCCCATAACAATTTTAAAATGATAAATTAAGGCCTCCATATTGTTATAAACCTCTTCTTTAGGAGGCAGATAAAACTCCGGAATGTTGGCGTGAAAAACACCTGCCGGTTCTTTCTCAATTTTGGTAAGTGCTTGGCGGATGATCTTTAAGCTCTGCCACATCTCTTCTTCGCGAACCATAAATCGATCATATGTATCGCCTTTAGTACCCACCGGAATCTCAAATTCAAATTCTTCGTAAGAGGAGTAAGGCGTGAAAACACGAACATCGTAATCTACTCCTGCGGCTCTTAAGTTAGGTCCGGTAAAACTATAATTAAGGGCTTTTTCTGCAGTAATAGGCCCAGCACCAATGGTACGATCCAAGAAAATGCGATTGCGCATCAAAAGATTTTCGAATTCTTTAAGTGTTTTTGGAAACTCCTCTAAAAACCGATTGATAAGTTCCCATGTTTTTTCGGGCCATTCGCGCTCAAAGCCGCCTATGCGACCAACGTTAGTTGTTAAACGGGCCCCACAAATGGACTCATAGATGTCATAAATTTTTTCGCGCTCCTGAAATAAATATGTAAATCCGGTTAATGCCCCAGTATCAACTCCAATTACCGAATTGCAAACAATGTGATCTGCTATACGTGCTAATTCCATTACAATAACACGCATGTATTGAACACGCTTCGGAATCTCAGCTTTAATAAGTTTCTCAACTGTTAGGTGCCAACCGATGTTGTTGATGGGAGAAGAACAATAATTTAATCGATCGGTAATGGGAGTAATTTGATTGTAAGGCCTACGTTCGGCTAATTTCTCAAATGCTCTGTGTATATATCCAACCGTAGATTCACTGTCCATAATTATCTCACCATCCATTTTCAAAATATTTTGAAAAATACCGTGTGTGGCAGGGTGAGTTGGGCCTAAGTTAAGAGTAGTATATTTTTTCTCGCTTTCGCCATCTGTAACTACTTCAACTTTTTTGTTGGCTAATGATTTATCTGTTTTGGTAATTTCGCTCATGGTATAAAAAAATTAACGGCCAAACATTGCATCGTTTTTATCGGTGCGGGTTTGGTCTTCCAAAGGAAAGTTTTTTCGGTAAGGGAAATATTGAAAATCGTCGGTATTCATTATCCTTTTAAGATTAGGATGACCTTTAAATTGAATTCCATAAAAATCAAATGCTTCGCGCTCCAGCCAATTAGCTCCGTTAAATAAAGAAGTTAGCGAGTTTACATAAGGATCATCAATCGGAAATAATATTTTTAATCTTATTCTGAAATTTTTTTCTAAACTATGTAACATGTAAACAACGCCTAGTTGTTCTTTCTGACCGGTAACGGAAGCCGGAAAGTGCATGCCGCATAAATCAGTTAAAAAACCGAACCCATAAACCGAGTCTTCCTTAAGTTGTTTAACAACCTCAAGTATAGCATCGCGTTTAACGGTAATGGTTAAATAATCCAGGTATTCAACGTTTAGAATACTGTCGCCAAAAATGTTTTTAAGACCACTCGCTATTTGGTCGTTTTGTAATACTTCCATCGTTTATTTAATACCGTATTTATCTAATCTTTGTTTGTATCGATCACTATCGCGATAATTTAAAGGTTCGTTTTTAGCCAAATGCTGAACATTTAGGATGGCGTCAATTAATTGTTCGGGGCGGGGAGGACAACCGGGCACATAAACGTCAACTGGAATAATGCGGTCTATTCCCTGTAAAACACTGTAAGTATCAAATATACCGCCGCTGGAAGCGCAAGCTCCCATCGAGATAACCCATTTAGGTTCGGCCATTTGTTCGTAAACTTGACGAAGTACAGGACCTAATTTTTTGGAGATAGTTCCCGCAACAATTAGTAAGTCTGATTGGCGCGGAGAAAAACTTAAACGTTCAGAACCAAAACGAGCCAAATCGTAATTGGTACCCATGGTAGCCATAAATTCTATTCCGCAACATGAGGTAGCGAAAGGCAAAGGCCATAAAGAGTTTGCTCTTGCAAGCCCAACAGCTTTATCAAGAGTAGTAGCCATGAAGCCTTCACCAGAATAATTTTCGGGTGGAGCAACAGTGGTCCATTGGGTTATAGCAGCTGTATTATTTTCCATAATGTTTTTTATAATAAAACAATAGTTTTAATCTTATGTTTATTCCCATTTTAGGGCTCCTTTTTTAATGATATAATAAAACCCAAATAGAACAAATGCAACAAATAAAAGCATTTCTACAAAAAGGGCAGGACCCATGGTATTGGTGTACTCCTTAAAATTAACTGCCCACGGATACATAAAAATAACCTCCACATCAAATAGCACAAATAAAATGGCAATTAGAAAATACTTAATGGAGAAAGGTATCCTGGCATTTCCTTGCGATTCTATACCACACTCAAAAGCTTCTAACTTAATTTTTGATTTTTTCTTCGGTCCAAGTAAATGGGTTACCACCATAGTTGTTACCACAAAACCAAGTGCTACTATAAATGAAATTAAAATGGGAAAGTAATTGATAATGGTATTCATGTTTTTAACTAAAAGGTTTATGAAATAAAATAGAGGTTAAGTACATATTTTTTGAATACTTTTCTACTGTCCAAAGATATTAATTTTATTGTGTTTTAAGGTGAATTTTGGTGGCTTATAAAATGATATTAACCATGTTTTAACCGGCCTGCTTAATTAAAACAATAATGTTAGTAAACTGTCGGGTTTTTTTAAAAAAGCACCCGAACTTATTATTAAATTTATCCCGATAGAAAAGGTGAATAAAAACGCGCTAAATAAATTAATCGGGAAAAAAGGCTTGCTTTCTAATATAGTGAGCATCAATGATTTGCGTGAAAAAGAATACAGCGGATCCTCTCTAACTGAGTCTGAAAAAAAAGCAATAGTAAATTATGAACGTTATCGTTTAGCCGAATTAAGCAAGCACGTAAATGATGATCAGTTTAACAATATTTATCAGCTTTTTCAAGTAATGGCTAATTTAAAGCCATGGCAAGATTTTCTAAATGATGAATTTAATGGATTATAAGCTACTGTAAACCATATTTATACGGATACAAGGCCGGTTTAACATTTATTTTAGAGAACCTTTTCCTTTTTAAAATCGGTTATTTTTCATGGTATAATAACTGCATCAAGGTTTGTCCAACTGCCTTAATCGATTTCTTATCAATATTTTCGAAACTATCCTGATGCGTGTGCCAGTGTTTATAAAAGTTTGATTTTGTTGTGGGATCATTGTCTATAATATCTATGGTTGGAATTTTGGCAATTTCATTTACATAGGAGTGATCATCCGTAATGGGAGCTGTTTTATCGTTAACAAAATAATTGCCGTATCCTATATCGTTGGCTGTTTTCCAAACTTTTTCCAATATACCGGGGGCATAATACATGGAGGTTCCTTCTTTGGTAAATCGGGCATTTGTGCCTCCTATCATATCTAAGTTTACACCATATTTAGCAGAATAGGAGGGGTCTTTATGATTGGCCCAATATTGGGAACCCAGGCAATAACTGTCTTCCATTTCTGGAAATTTAGTGTCTTGCGGCTGACCATAATCCTCAATATCAAAAAAGATTAAATCTATGCCCGCAGTTGGTTTCACTATTGAAAACTGGCGTGCTAATTCCAATAATACCCCTACCCCGCTGGCACCATCGTTTGCCCCATCAATGGGCATATCTTTATTTTTAGAATCCTGGTCAGCAAAGGGTCTTGTGTCCCAGTGAGCACTAATAAAAATACGCGATTGGCGATCGGGATTAACAGAAGCGATTATATTTTTTATTTTATGAGTTTTATTGTCGAAGGTTTTAACCATTCCCTCCTGAACTTGAACCTGCAAACCATGTGATTTTAGTTTGTTTATGATATAATTTGCACATTTTTCATGCGCTTCGGTGCTTGGAACGCGTGGCCCAAAATCAACCTGATTTTTAATGAAAACAAGTGCGCTATCTTCATTAAAAAGCGGCACATTTACAACTGTTTCGGGGGGATTATTTTTAGTATTGCTAACGTTCTGCGTATTATTATCGCATCCCATTAAAGTCAATAAAAACAGTATTATAGGATAGAGTTGTTTATTCATTTTAAGCTAATTCCCAGGTTGTGCCTTCTTTTGAGTCTTTTATTATTACCCCCATTGCAATTAATTCATCACGGATTTTATCGGATAAGGCAAAATTCTTTTCTGATTTTGCTAAAGCCCGAGCTTCGAGCTGCTTGTTAATTAAATGTGCTAGCAATTCTTTGTGCTTCTCCGTTCCTTTTTCTTCGGTTAATAACCCTAAAACATCATAAACAAAGGAGCTTATCAGGGATTTAAGATCATTATAATCAGCTTCGTTTATTTTTTCTTTTCCATCTGCAATAGAATTTATCATTCTAACAGCATCAAACAAATGAGCAATTAATACCGGAGTGTTAAAGTCATCGTTCATTGCTTTAAATAAATCTTGTTCTAACGTTTTAATACTAACCGTTGATACATTGGAAGGTTTTAACTTATCTAATGTTGAAATAGCATTGATTAAACGTTGATACCCTTTTTCTGCAGCACTTAAGGCTTCGTTAGAGAAATCAAGTGTAGATGAATAATGAGTTTGTAACATAAAGAATTTTACAGCCATAGGTGCATATCCTTTTTCCAGTAAAGGATGTTGGCCTGTAAAGAGTTCGTGTGGCAAAAAGGAGTTCCCTAACGATTTACTCATTTTTTGACCATTAACGGTAAGCATATTGGTATGTATCCAGTAATTAACCGGGGTTTTACCACAGTATCCAATATTCTGAGCAATTTCATTGGTGTGGTGAGTTGGAATTAAATCCATTCCTCCACCGTGTATATCAAATTGTTCTCCCAGATATTTTCTGCTCATAGCAGAACATTCGATATGCCAACCCGGAAAACCCCAACCCCATGGGGACGGCCATTGCATTAAATGCTCTGGTTTTGCTTTAATCCAAAGTGCAAAATCTAGTTTTCCTTTTTTATCTTCCTGCCCATCTAAATCGCGGGTGTTGTTTAGTAAATCATCTAAGTTTCGATTGCTGAGTGCACCATAACGGTGGTCTTTATTAAAGCGATCAACATCAAAATAAATGGTGCCGTTACTTTCGTATGCTAAGCCGTTTTTTATTATTTGCTTAGTCATTTCAATTTGTTCACTTATATGACCGGTAGCGGTGGGTTCTATGGAGGGCGGTAATGTGTTAAAAACCTTCATTACCTCTCTAAATCCAACCGTGTAACGCTGAACAATTTCCATAGGTTCTAATTGCTCCAGCTTGGCTTTTTTCCCAATCTTGTCATCACCCGCGTCGGCATCACTCTCCAGGTGACCCGCATCGGTAATATTACGAACATACCTTACTTTATAACCAAGGAAAATTAAATAGCGATAAATAACATCAAACGAAATAAAAGTACGGCAATTTCCAAGGTGAACATCACTGTATACGGTAGGGCCACACACATACATACCCACTAAAGGAAAATTAATAGGTTTAAACTCTTCCTTTTTCCGAGATAGGGTATTGTATATGTAAAGAGGGAGGTCGCTCCTTAATTTTGTCATAACTATATTTTAGACAACTCTCCTTTTAAATGATCAATAACCTTAACCTCCATCACGTCAACTCCTTTTTCATCTGCCAAATAACAAGAAATCCAATCGGTTAAGTGAATCATATAGATGGCTTCCTCTATGGTGTTGCTTCCCTTTGAATTTAATGTAATAATGTGGCTCGTATATTTGGAAATAATATCCAGATTAACTTCCAGTCTCTTTAAATTCCTGTAATAATCGGAAGCATTGCGAAGAACAATAACGGCTAAATTCTCATTCTTATCTCTCCATCCCACCAGTTCGTTATGATTCATTTCGGGTATAACGTGATGCCAACAAAGGTTTTTTCCGTTTTCATTTATTTGCTGACGGAAACGCACAGCTACCGCTTCTAGAGAGAGTGTATAGATAACCGGAATTTTACCAACTAATTTTTTTGCAATCTCTTTTGCTTCGTTTTGTATATTTTGTTCTTCAGAATCAATAAGCTTTATAGCTCCTTGAAGCTGTTTAAACATGGTATCGGTAGTAACTTTATTAAAGCTTAAGATGTTGACAAGTTGAACTAGCGAATAACCCAAACATGCTCTCGGGGGGTTTCCACCTGGAACAATTACATAATCCCAGTTGTTTTCTTTTGCTAATTCAATAATTCTTCCCCCTGATGAGATGCAAACTATTTTAGCTCCTTTATCCTTAGCGGCCAAGGTTGCCTCAATAGTTTCTTCAGTATTACCACTGTATGAAGAGGCAATAAATAAAGTACTTGGCCCAACAAAACTAGGTATTTGATACTTCTTATTAACTAAAACCGGAATTGTGCCCCCGTTCTCGCATAATTCTGCTACTAATGTACCCCCAATCCCCGAACCTCCTAAGCCCGAAATTAAAACATTCTCTAACTCTCCATTGTATAAAGTTAATTTTGCCTGTTGAGCAATTTCAATGGCCTCTCTAAGTTGTCCGGAAAAATTTTGTATTAACGTTTTCATTCAAAAAAAATAACAAGCATGCAATTTAGCAAAAAGACGCTGAATTTGGATGTAATTTACCCATATTTAAACACTTGTAAAAGTCATAATATCAGACATTTATGTGTTTAAGCACTAAATATTTTTAAATTCCCTTTTTTTAATTGTTTTTATTTTAGAAGTGCTCAACTAATTGTGAAGTTCTTTAGTAAGGGCTTTAAATAAAAAATGCGTACTCTATTTTTTTAAATTAATTTTAAACAGATTTTTTATTCAAACCAATAGGTCTTCAGATAAAGATGTAGAATTTTTTGAATGAATTTTATTTTATGATAAAATTATCAGTTGTTATAATAACTTTTAATGAAGAAAAGAACCTGGAAAGATGTTTGAGGTCTGTTTTATCTATTGCAGATGAGATAGTAATAGTAGACTCCTACTCTACCGACAATACCAAATTAATTGCTTTAAAATATAATTCACGTTTTATTGAAAATAAATTTGAAGGACATATTGAGCAAAAAAATTTTGCCATTACATGTGCCTCTTATCCACATATCTTATCATTAGATGCCGATGAAGCATTGGATAATGAACTTTTGGATGAAATAAAAAACGTTAAACAGAACTGGTTATACAATGGCTATACTATGAACCGTTTAACTAATTATTGCGGTAATTGGATTAAGCATTGTGGATGGTATCCGGATACCAAACTACGCTTATGGGATTCGCGATTAGGGGCATGGACCGGAATTAATCCGCACGATGAGTATAAGTTTAATACCGCAAGTTCAACCATTAAGAAGCTTAAGGGAAATATTTTACATTACAGTTATTATACTTTAGAAGATCATTATAAACAGGTAGAGTACTTTACGGATATTTCAGCCAAAGCTTATTTTCAGATTGGTAAGAAAGCATACTTTTACCACTTGATTTTTAGCCCGGTTGTAAAATTTATTCAATCGTATTTTATTAAATTGGGGTTTTTAGATGGAAGGGCGGGTTTTACCATTTGCCGAATTTCAGCTTATGCAGCCTGGTTAAAATACTATAAACTTAAAAAACGCTGGGATGCAAATAAAACCTGACATCATTATCATTAGCAGAACAGATAGTATTGGCGATGTGGTTCTCACTCTCCCGATGTGTGGTGCTATTAAAGAATATTTTCCAAAATGTAAGATTATATTCCTAGGAAACACCTATACATTGCCCGTTTTAAAGGCCTGTACTTTTGTAGACGAGGCAATTGATTGGTGGACGCTTAAAAATCTTCCCGAAAAGGCACAGATAGAGGAAATTAACAGATTAAATGCAGATTGTTTTATACATGTATTTCCTAATAAACATTTAGCGCAATTAATTTATAAAACCAAAATAAAATATAGAATAGCAACTAATCGCCGTATTTATAATTTATTTAGTTGCAACAAACTTGTAAATCTTACCCGTAAAAACACAAATTTACATGAGTCGCAACTAAACTTAAAACTACTTGCTCCTTTTGGTATAAATATTCAACCCGAACTAAAGGAGATAAGCAAATGGTATGGATTAGAAAAGATTAGAGAGTCTTCAAAAGCCAAAGCATTTATCAAGGAGAATAAAATAAACGTAATTTTGCATCCAAAATCTAAAGGCAGTGCTCGCGAGTGGGGGCTACAAAACTTTAATTCCCTTATACGCCTTTTGCCAAATAAAATCTATAATATTATAATAAGCGGAACAGAGGAAGAAGGAAAAATGTTCCGTAACGAATTAGTGATTAACAATGAGGATATTACAGATGTTTCAGGTAAGTTAACACTGGAAGAATTTATATCACTTATTAGCTATGCAGATGTTATGGTGGCAGCTAGTACCGGACCTCTCCACATTGCCGCAGCTTTAGGTAAAAAGGCGATAGGGCTTTTTGCTCCAATGCGGCCCATTTTTCCAACGCGTTGGGCACCACTTGGCTCTGATGCACACTTCTTAGTAAAATCAAGTAATTGTAACGATTGTAAAAAAGGGAGTATTTGCCATTGTATTATGGAAATTGAAGCTAAAGAGGTATTTCAAATAATTAAGAATGCATAGCGAAATAATATATCTGGATAACAACGCAACAACTGCACTGGACAGAAATGTTTTGGAGGCTATGATGCCCTATCTAACAAATGAATATGCTAATGCAGCAAGTTCAACTCACTCATTAGGATGGAGAGCTAAGGCAGCAGTTGAACTTTCGCGTAAAAAGGTTTCTGATCTTTTAGAGTGTGAGGAAAATGAAATTATCTTTACCAGCGGTGCCAGCGAATCTATATTTATTGCACTTACAGCAGCCTATAATGCTTATAAGGTAAACGGTAGTAAAATTATTTCTTGTAAAACAGAGCATAAAGCAGTATTAAATGTGCTGGATTATCTCTCCTCCCTTGGTGCTGAAATCATGTATTTAGATGTGGATCGACAAGGATTAATAGATCTTAATCAGTTAAAAAGCGAAATTAATGCCAATACCATTTTAATATGTTTACAATTATGCAATAACGAAACCGGAGTTGTGCAACCCATGGAAGAAATATCAGAAATGGCCCATAGCAAGGGTATTATTGTTTTTAGTGATGCTACTCAGGCCCCGGGTAAGATGATTTTTAATATTAACGATTTAGGTATTGATCTTATGCCTATATCAGCGCATAAAATTTACGGGCCAAAAGGAGCAGGGGCTTTATATATTAGAAGAAAAAATCCACGTGTATCATTATTACCGTTTGTAAAAGGTAATCAGGAACGCGATTTAAGAAATGGAACTTACAATACGCCCGCCATTGTTGGATTAGGCGAAGCTTGCCTTTTAGTAAAAGAAAATTTATGGTCAGATGTTTCCAGAATATCAAAACTGAGAACCAAACTGGAACACCATTTAACCGAAGATAATTTTGGATTTATTAATGGAAGTGTTAAAAATAGAATTTGCAATACTACCAATCTTCATTTCCCCGGAATTAAAGCCAGTGAATTATTAAAAAAAACTAGAGAAATAGCTTACTCTCTGGGTTCGGCCTGTAATAGTTCTTCCCCTTTGCCCTCATTTGTTTTAACCGCAATGGGACTTACCAAAGCCGAGGCCGAAGCAAGTATTCGCCTAAGTTTGGGCCGAAATACAAGCGAAAAGGAAATAGATATTGCAATTGAACAAATAAAGAAGGCGGTTGTTGAGTTACGTAATTAGATTGCAACTTTACATAGTTTAACTTTTATCTCCGTTATAGATTTTGTAAATTGTACTGTGAACAGACTATTAAGTATCTTTATTTTTCTTTTTTGTTTAAGTAATTTACTTGCGCAGGTTTCCTCATTACCTAAATCAAAACCTTTTTTATCGGGAGAGCTTTTAGAATACGACGTAGCCTATAAGTGGGGGATAATATATGCCGATGCGGGATGGGTTAATTTTTCGGTAGACCCTCGGTACGCTAAGCTGAAGCTCTGGACTTGAGAAGGGCTTAGTGCGTTTATTCTATTTTAACAAAGCTAAGGGTTGTATGTCTAACAATCCGCTAATAAATTATTAAACTAATATAGATGCACATATCCACTATAATAGTATGTATTCTTATCCATCCCTTCGGCGGTAATTATTACATAATAAATTCCGGCAGGGGCATTATCACCGGCAATGGTTTTGCCTTGCCATTTTTCTTCAATTCCATTTATAGTATTTATAGGGATGCCCCACCGGTTATAAATCGCGGCCTTTAAATTTTTAATATTTTGCGAAGTTAATTTAAACTCATCATTTTCTCCATCGCCATTGGGGCTAAAAACATTGGGTATATAAATTTGAGGTTCTAAACTATCGGGGCAAAAAGAAACGTTAAAGATATAAGCCCAATTATTTTTTAGGGTACAAGTACGGCCATTAGTATCTGTAACGATTAAATTGTATTCCAATTTTTCATTTTCTAAATACCAGGGAATATGTATGTAGGGATTCGCAATAGTATCCTTACTTAAATAGGTATTAGGTTGCCAACTATATTTGTAATTATTAATGGGCTCTAATCCAATTTGCATGGTATCTCCCGCACATAACTCGCCATCTGTTTTATTAGTTATTTTGATACCTGCATTAATTACAGTAACCCAAACACTATCCAAAACAGGGGGGTTACAATTACACTCATTATCAAACGCATCTGTTGTATACAAATAGTAAGTTGTACTTATATTTGGTGAAACACTTACGTTTAATTCATTACTTACAAACCCATCTTTAGTGTACCAGCTATATGTATGCCCCGCAGCGGGTTCCTTATTACTTAGTATTATGCCAGTATTGCTACAAATAGTTGTGTCGTTTATTGTAAGGTTTTTATTATCTGTATATTCTTTAATAGAGACGTAATCAAAGCTATAATATGAATAACGATAGTTACTTGAACAAATTCCTGGACAACAACTTTGTCCTACATGTGTTAATGTGTCTGTATTGTCATCAGAATAGAAATTCCCAACTATAATGTTTTTTAGTCCTACCTTTTCTGGAATATAAATAAACTTAAATGTTTGCCAATTATTAGAATCAGGATTAGATGCAAACTGATTAATAAATATTGTGCTGTCAATAGATACCTGAGGAGTCATTGATATAATAGAATCATTTGTTGTAAACTTATTTTCAGTAAATAATATCCCAATTCTATTGATCCCAAAATGAGATAAACAAAAAGGAGATATGGAGAAACTAACATAATAATGTTTGTTGATATTTAATTCCTTTTTCAATGTTGTGCCAAAATACTCACGGGTATTGTTAGCTGCACTTGTTGCTGAATACACAAAAATGCCAATAGAAGTTCGATAATCGTTGTATAGCAAATTATTTGGTTGACCAAAATAATTACAACCACAAAAATAATCAGGCGTAAGTATATTAGGGTTATACCAAAATTTCAATTGATGAAACCAATCAAAAGGTGTGTAGATTTGAGAAGTAGGTGGAGTATAGTCATCAAACCCCGGGTCGTATATAACTTCTTCCTGAGCTTTTAAATTATTTGCATAAATAAAAAATAGTGCTTGTAAAACTACAAGCACTATTTTAGAAAACTTAAACATCCTTTAATTATTGTTTAACAAATTTAACTATTTGTTTGCCACTATTAAAGTTTAATTCAATAATATAAATGCCATCTTCAAGCTTCTCAACATTTAAAACATTGTTTACCTCGCCTAACGTTTCAACTAAAACGGTTTGCCCTAATTGATTTTTAACACTTATACTTGTTCCCTTGTTGTTTTCGGTAATGTTAATGTTTAAAACCTTGTTGGCCGGATTTGGATAAACATTAGTTCCTCCGCTAAGGTTAATTAACTCATTAACCTTGTTTTGCTGCATTAAACGTTCTGCATTAACAGTTGGTTCCGGTATTTCGCAAGGGTTTATAAAAGTGAATTGCCCTGTAATATTGGCCAAAATGCCACGTGCTTCATAAACCGCAGGGCCATGTGTATAAGGGCACTCGTTAGCTATTTCGTTTAATTTAGTTAAATCGCTTCGGTTAAGTTGATTCTTTTTGGAATACTTAAATTCGGCTTTTCTTACCAAATCTAAAGAGCGTTCCTGCAAATTAGCATTATTTAAAACTAAATTATCCTGTCCATCAAGAGTGCCAGTAATAAGCGCATCCTTATTAGCTTTTATTTTACCAATATTACCTTGTTGTGTTGTTGTGTAAAAGCTTTGCAAGCTACTGTTTTGAGTAGATAAAAGTGTATTGTTACTCATTTTATTGTAAAGCAAATATTTAGCATACCACTTAGCATTATCTGCGTGAGGATTAATATCGCTACTCAAATATTGGTTATTGGCAATCTGTAAATCAGTACTATCATTGCCTTCTGTACTATCTGCTCCGGTTCTAAAATTGTGTAATAATCCGCAGCTTTCTTCAAAAGTAGTTGATAAAGACTGAGTAAAAATCACAGGTGAAGACCAAATATTGTTTGGAGGGTCATTTACAATCTCATTTAGAAAATTGTTATAATAATAAGGAGCGACTTTGTCTACATAAAAATTAGTTTGATTACCATAACTTAAATAACAAGACTGATGCCAAGTAAAACTACTGTAATTAACAAACTCGTTACCTGAGTTTTTATTAATTGTTTTTTGGGAACCCAGCTTGGCATAATAATTTAGGAATAAACCTGTTTGACAAGTCGTCATTTTGTTTCTGATTACAGTAGCCGTTGTATGCAATCCGGTAAAGAATAAAGCCCTACCCACTAATTGTATCGTGTTACATGCTACCCTAGTATTTGCAGAAGGTTCAACCCGTATACCATTAGTTACCCAATTTGCACCATAACCTTTAATGTAGTTAGATTCAATAGTGGCATCATTAGTATTAGCTACATAAATACCACAAGGTGTTTGTCCCGTTTGAGATTCTGTAATATCATAAACTTTATTGTTATATATTCTAGGTTTAAAATGGCTTGTTACACTAATAGCCTGTTGTGTCTTATAAATTGTGTTATTATCTATTACAAAACCATTAGGGTTTGGACTACTTAAACCATTGTTACCAATTACTATAATACCATAACCCCATTGGTTGCCACCGTTATTATAAACTGTATGTATGTTATTATCATTTACGCCTATACTGTTTGCGGCATTGCAATTTTGCAATACAACGGCAAACGGCATATTATTATAGTTATTTTTAACAATTCCTAAAACATTATTTGCATAAGAATATTGCACTTTAGTACCAAGCTCTAATGATTCAAAATCGTTTTTAATAACAGAAGCTCCATAATTGCCACTCACTAAAATACCCCATTTACTATTAATAAAATTGTTTTTCATGTTAGGATATGTGGCATTATTTCCTCCCGCAATTAAATTATAATTTGTGGTAGTCCCGCTAGTATAAGCATAGATTCCAACACAAGGATCAGATGAAATTGTTGTTTGATATTTAATTCTCCGGTTCCCTGTAAGATTCACAAAACGGCTATTATAAATAGTAGCATTACAATTAATCGCCTCTACTCCTAAATCCATATTGTTAAAAGTAAGTAAGCCAGATGTATAACTACCCATAGTTATAGTAGCAGTATTGTTGTTTGATAAACCATTAATTTCAATACCGCTATATGTGCGTTGATTTAAATAGGGAGTTATTAAATTGCTTGAAATACTAGTTTCATTATATTGTAAACCAGGATTATAGATGTAGCTACCAATTATGCAATTATTAATACTTAGCACATTGTTGCTGGTTGGGTTATTAATAACTATGTTACGGTAATTTTTATTTAAATAAACGGTATTAGCTATTTGTATAACGGCATTACTATTAGATGTTATTGCCGCTTTAGCATCCTGTATTACCGACAAACTCCTTACTTCTACTTGCACAGCGCCATTGCCACCATTTGCTATAATACCTTTCCACATTTGATCACATGAGGCTTTTAAAACTGAACCGCCTAATATTCTTATCTTACTACCATTATTCACAGTAATCTTTACATCAGGGGCAATTAAGACTTTTGTTCCGGCATTAAAAAGCAAAGTAGCATTATTGCCAATAGTTAAATCATCAGTAATGTTTACAATGGAAGTACTATAGGTTACATTACTATTCAAGGGGCCCGAAATTGAATAAATTGGTGCGCCGTATAATGCATTAACTTCTCCGTCATTCTGTTCAGGCAGGCTCAATAAGTATGAACATAAAGGATAAGAACTCATGTCCGGTAATGTAACTTTGGGATATGTCCAGCCGGTAAAAGGAACAGCATTATCATTAAAAACAAGCGAACCCGGGTTACTTGCATTTAATAACCTTGATAAACCAATACCAGTAGGGTTTGTTTGGCTATTGCTCTTTACAAAATATAAAGCGCCATCGTATGACAGTTCAATGGCCGAATACTGATAATCAATTGAATTTGTTACTACATTACTTAAATTATTAGGTTGGAATGTTGCCGCATTACAATCGAAATAACAAAATGAAGGAGCTGTTGTTAAATTCTTAAGAATGGTTGCATATAAATACCTACCTGTTTTATCAAATTCTAATCCTTTAGGTATTGCGTAATTTTCTGCTGGTAACGGAAAAATACTGCCAACTCGTGGTAGAATATATTGCCTTGCATTATTGGTGAACGAATTAGTATTTAGATCGAAATCAACAAAGGCAATTACAAAGTCTGAAATTAGAGGGCTAGCATCAGAACGATAATATGAATAACCTATTCTTAAAGTATTATTACCAGTTAAATTAACACACTCTAGTTCACTGTTGTTTTGGTGGAATTGTTCCATGCCATTAAAATCATTGCCAGGATATAGATAGGTTTGACTGGTACTCGATATTACGCCATTGTAATATTCAAAAGCTTCTAACTCTGATGGTGATTTTATAAACAACATACGTTTGTTGTTTGATAATACAGGAGAAATTGCAAATTTATATCCTTGCTTATGTGAATCGTCGAGCATATTGGTTAACTCTACTTCTGATCCTGAAGAAACAGTTGAATTACCCGGTGCTAAATCCTGAACAAATATAGGCAATTGAAAAATTCTACTTATGTACCCAGCAGGATTATTAGGGTCAGTTCCTTTCACCGAATATATCAAATCAAAAATATATTCATTACAAACCGGCTCACTTCGTTGAATTATAACGATTTCATTTTCATTAATAATTTCCGCAGGATCATTTGACGGAAAATTTCCGATAATACCACCAGGAAGATTAACAATTGTTCCATTGGCAGAATAGATTTTATTATCAATGATATAAAACAGAATATTACCCTGGTAATTAAACGCGCAATTGTGTGCAACCAAGGCTGTGGTTCCGGCACCACTAGGTAAGTTACTTATAACAGGTACTGTTGGAGGAGTTGTTGGAGAGGGTGGGGGTGCATTAAACTTAACAATTCTTCCCGGCAATGTCCACACGGCTTGCTGGGGATTTGTGTTTTGTGCTTTTGCCTGATAGTAAAAGAAAACAATGGCAATAAAAAATAAATTTTTAAGCTGATGGAAAAACACCCTCTTACCCGTCGTATGGGGGGGGGGTATTAATCATTTGATTTTGGTCTTTCATAGAATAGTTTTTACAATGGCACAAAAATACCTTTATATAAAACAGAAACTTAGTGCTTGGTCTTCTATATTTAGAAGTATTACTTTTAGTTTAGAAGATTATTAACATTATACATTTAAATAACAAAGCGTTAAAAATAGTATTGCGTTTCATGGAATTTGCAAGAATTTTACAACATTTAATGCTATTTAACGTTATTAAGGTTGATTAACTTTAATTTAATCTCTAATTTGTAAATTAGAGTATGCAAAGATGGTGTAAAATAGTAAGTGTTTTTATTTTGCTTTCAAAAGTATCTTTTGCACAAAACTCTTTATTACCCAAAACCAAACCCTTTCTTCCTGGTGAACTGCTCGAATACGACGTAGCCTATAAGTGGGGGTTAATATATGCCGATGCGGGATGGGTTAATTTTTCGGTTGATAAAGAAAATTATAGTGGAAAAAATTCCTTTCATTTAGTTGGCGAGGGGGGAACAAAACCAAACTGGGACTGGTTTTTTAAAGTGCGCGACAAATATGAATCTTTTGTTGATACCGGAAATTTAAAGCCATATAGGTACATCAGAAATTCTAACGATGGCGGACATTGGGTATTTAACGATAATTTTTTTGATGGTAAACAAAATCTGATATACTCCTCTTATAAGGATAAACGCCATCCAAAATCTAAACTGGATACTGTTAAAATGAATTACCTAACATTTGATCCCATTACCATGATTTACTATGCCCGAAGTATTAATTTTGCGCAACATAAGCCAGATGATATAATCCCCATAAGCCTCTATCTGGATGGTAAAATGTATTACCGAAGTATTCGGTATTTAGGCAAAGATGAAATTGAAACCAAATTTGGTAAGGTAAAATGCATTAAGTTTAAACCTTCTTTAATACCGGGCACTTTGTTTAAAGAAGGCGATGAAATGACAGTATGGGTAACCGATGATTATAATAAGATTCCAATTATGGTTGAAACCCCAATTTTAGTGGGGATGATAAGGGCCACATTAAAAAAGGCCTCCGGAACACGTAAGCCTTTCGGAAATTAACCCGGCAGGCGGGCAATGTATTTTTCGAGCTGTTCAACCTGACTTTTTATTTCCTCGCTCTTTGGTTTTTGAGCTTTGGCTTTTCTAAAGTATTCTTTTGCAATTCTGTTTTGTCCTCTTTGAATTTCTATGGAGCACAACTGTAAGTATGCAGCAGCTAAACTTTCCTTATCTGGTATACCTTCCTTTACAGCCTGCATTAAGGTTTTGCGCGCTTCTTTAGTATCACCCTTCTTTAATTGTACAAAACCAAGTTGTAATAAGCTGGCTCCGGTTGTATCTCCGGCTAATTTAGATTTGGTATTTAAACTTTGTCTGATACTGCTTTCGGCCTTATTTAAATCGTTCGAAACCAGAGCTAAATTACCTTCTAACATATAATATGTTAAACGCACTGGTTTAAATAACAGTTTAGGAAATTTAATGTGTTTTAGGTATTGTCCGGCTAAATCAACATCACCCGCAGTAACAGCCTCCTGAACCAATCGCATGGTTCCCAATCCAAAATAAAGTAATAAGGAAAAGAAAGCAAAAATATAAAGTAACCAGGCTGTAATTACATCAACGTATATATGAAGTGCAACTCCTAAGGTAATGGTAACAATAATTATCGATAAACGGTTTAAAATATAAAATCGTAAAAGATTCATCATGATTTTAACGTAAATTAAATGAGTGTGCGAAATTACATAAGTTTTGTTGAATAAAAAATTGTTGGTAAGATTCAGTATTTGATCTCGTTAGCGGTTGAGTTTTTAGTTTTTTCAATATGCCAAAAATATAGTAATGAGCTATTCGCTTGCTACAAGTCTTATTCGTTTAAAAAAAATAGCGTATATGGGAATACCACTCCAAAAGTTCCCGCAAGCGACCCGCTTGTGGGGAAAACTAATGCAAGACCCTTTTTTGATGCAAACGTTTGCTTGCTGTTTATTTAATTATGCAATACTAACTTTAATTAATCCTTTCGATCCACAATAGTTTAGAAGTATTTTGAATGTGCATTAAATAGGATGGAGGTATTTGGTTATTTTTAAAAGGTAAGTGTAGGTATGATTATTGATGTTTATAGGTTGGAAGCGAGCCGCATGATTTGGTAAGGTTGAAGATTAAAAGCCACAAGCGGGACCCACTTGGTTTTTAAGGGTATATTGTAAATAATTAAGTAAAACAGTCGTTTTATTTTTTTCAATGTAAAAAAAGTGTTGTCGCAAGCGAGACGCTTACGTAATTAAAAGGTATAAAAAAGCCACAAGCGAGACGCTTGCGGCATGATAGGGTTAAATAAGTTTCTTTAAAACAAAAAACCCCGGATTTCCGAGTATTTTTAACTTTCATTCAGCCTGTAAATCAAGTATTTACAGGCTGTTTTGTTTTCATGCATACAGTTCTACATACAATGAATTTGGCTGTCGGATCAAAAAAATCAATTTCCTTGCCTCTTATCTTTATTAACATTCAAAGAAATTTTACCCTGTTTTATCTGGTTGTTTTTTCTTCCTGAAATGTCCCCTTGCGCATTTTCTTTAATTTACCTTTCCGGTTATACCATTCCGAAATATATTGGTTACGCTGTTGGGTTGAAATAAATCTTACAAAATGTTTCCGCCTATTCCATTGTACCACTTTAGTAAAATTCTTTCCTACTTGAAATTGCATAATCGGAAAACCATTTTTATAATGGGTACTAATATTAATATTAGTAGTATAATCCGTTTTTAACTCAAATATCTTTACCCCGGCATAAAACCACTCGTTTAAAATCACTTTTCCGGTTTTTACAATTATCCGGTTTTGTACTTGGTAAAATCTATCCCTAATTAATATTTCACCTTCCTGTATTTGCCCTTTATACCGCTCTGGAAAAAACATAACATTTTTGGGAGAAATTGAGGTTGCCCCGGTATCTATATATTCTAAATAGTTACTTTCGGCAACAAGGGGTTTTAGTTGGTTGGTTTGCCCTTGTGCTATTCCGGAGTAAGTGGATATTACAATTAGTATGATTATGATTTGTTCCATGTTGTTTTATTTTAGTTCATAGCCCAATAAAGTGGTTTGATTAAACCATAATGCAAACAAAACACATAAAGGCCTATTTGTGTTTTTGCCTGAATTTTTGCATTTATATTATACCTGTGTCCTTCTACCGTTCTTCGGCTCATTTTTAGTTTTTTGGAAATCTCTAGCGTGGTAAATTCCTGACAAACCAACTTCAATACCTTTATTTCCGTCTTTGATAGGTTATAACTTTCAAACTCTTTTTGCAGCAATTTCCGTCTCTCCCTTTCTTTTTTCGGGCTTAACTTCAATTTTTCCATCTTTCTAAATCAAAAGTTTATCAACTCATTAAAATTTCTGAATATCCGTTGTAATACCGTTTTATTGTCTGTTATTATCTCCGCCTGCGCTTCCATCTCCGGTTTATATTTTAAGGTCTTATTATAGCTTGTTTTCATCCCATGTGGTAATACTATATCTACCATGTAATTTCCTTTATTGGGAACTTGGGATATTGCCTTTACAGTACCGTTTAACATTCCATATTCTGTAAATGGAAAATCCGAAAGTTTAACATTTACCTGTTGCCCGATCTTTACCTTTCCTGAGTTGGAAACCGGAAGTAACATTTTTGCAACTATATCCTGCTTTTGATCCGGGATAACGGAAAACATTTCTTCCCCTGCCTTAATGCTCTGGTTTACGCTCCATACTCCATAAAAAGAAACCGTACCCTTTATTGGGGATTTAATTAAATAGTTTTGTTGCCAGTCCTTTAAACTTGTCTGCAAGCCTTGTAAATTGGCTTGTATTGCGCCTCGTTGCTTGCTTTGTTGTTCAAAGTGTTGTATCTGTAATTGTAGTATAGACTTTTCCGTATTGTTTACTGTTATGTTGGTATTGGATAAAATTATCTTTTGCCCTTCATAATTCTTTTTTGCTTGCAAAAACGCTCTTTTCCGGTCTTCAAATTCTTTGGCGGATATTACTTTATTGCCGTATAATACTTCGTCCCGTAAAAAGTCCTTATCCACTAACTTAAATTCCTGTTCGGCTATGCTTATTTGTTCCTGATACTTCGTTAATAGCTGTTTGTACTCCAATAAATCGGCATTTAAAAGCCTTATTTCACGTTGCTGTGGGTTGGTCTGGGTAAACAAGGCATAATCTTTCAGGCTTCCTAATAATTTAAGGTAATCCCCTGTTACTGTACCTAAATTAAAATCGGTTCCAAACTTCCCGATTAACTCTAAATCAATACTATCGCTTCGGTTTACTCTTTCTGATAATTGATTTACCAAGCTATCTATTTTTAATACATCGGTATAACTGGCGGTATTTTCCAACACCGCCAGTACTTCGCCTATGTCCACCAACTGATTGTTTTTTATTAGCAGCGAAGAAATTTTTGCGCTTAATTTAGGAACAAGTATAACCGTTGGATTATTAGTGGTTAGGGTTGCCTTTCCTGTCATTTTATCTGGATAGCGGATTACAGCAGATAAAGCAACGAACAACACGATCAATAAAAACACAATGGAAATACCGAAACGGACAATCCACACCGGCGGTGCGCTTAGTATTTCATTTACCGCCTCCGTTTTTAATGTTATTTCCTTTTCTTCCATCTGCTTTGCTTTTTCCTGCCCTTGCTTTTTGCCTTGTGCAATCCCTATTATTATTTGTTTAATTCTTTTAATTAAGCCTCTGCCATTAGCACCTTATATGAGCCGAAAACGGTTGAAGTGCCGATGATCTCCAATAGTCGATAACAATTTATCTTAAACAATTGAAGTTTTGCATTCAGTTCCAAATTAGCCGTTTCCGCATTTATTGTTCTTCCTCCGTAAATATCTAGCTTTCCGTATTCAATCCCCAAACGGAACGTAACGGGCAAAGTTTCTTCCAAATGTTTTCTGGGAAGGATATATACTATTCGTGCGAGGGTTATATAGTCATTATTCGCAAGATATTTGCCGTACTTTAATGTACTTTGAAATTTTCCAAACGCAAGCTCTGATGTTGTCATCGTTTTTTCCTTCTTTTCCTTCCCATTTGTTATTAATTCCCTAATTCTAATTGATTCTTTACTAATTCATAATACGCCCCTCGTTGGGCGGTTAGTTCTGTGTGTGTACCTGTTTCAGTTATATGTCCTTTGTCTAATACCACAATCTGATCGGCATTTTTTACCGTGCTTAATCTGTGGGCTATCACTACTACCGTTTTATCCTTAAAAAAGGCATTGAGATTACTCATTATTACTTTTTCGTTATTAGCATCCAAAGCACTTGTAGCCTCATCAAAAAACAAAATTTCAGGGTTCTTATATACCGCTCTGGCTATTAATATTCTTTGCTTCTGCCCCGTACTTACTCCAACTCCTTCACTTCCTATTTTGGTATTGTAACCCAACGGCAAATCCTCAATAAACTCTTTAATATTCGCTACTTCTACCGCATACCGTAATTTCTTCTTATCAATGGTATCTATGCCCACGGCTATATTATTAGCAATCGTATCATTAAATATAAATCCTTCCTGCATGACCGAGCCGCATTTATTTCTCCATGCCGAAGGGGACAGGTTTTTAAATTTGGTTCCCCCTGTTAGTATTTCTCCGCTTTGTGGTTCATAGAATTTTAAGAGTAATTTCATTAAGGTAGTTTTACCGCTTCCGGAGGCTCCCACAATGGCTGTTACCTTCTTTGCCGGAATGGTAAGAGTTAGGTTATCTAAAACAGGGTGTTGGCTTAATAGGTCGTATTTAAAACTAACGTCTTTAAGTGTTATATCCCTGTCCCCTTCAATTTCTCTTTCTAATTCACTTCCGGCTGGCTCTTCGTCTGCTTTACCGTGTATCTCTCCTAAACGCTCCAAACTTAATTTTGCATCCTGCCAATGTTGAACAAAAGAAACTAATTCCACCACCGGAGCGTTTAATTGTCCTATTATGTAGCTAATAGAAAGCATTACGCCCAACGTTAGCTGTCCATCTAAAACCAGTTTTGCACTTAAAAAGGTGATTAGTATGTTTTTTAATTCGTTTATAAGGGAAGATCCGGAGTTTTGCCATTGGGATAGGGCAAGCCCCTGTAAATTGGTTTTAAATAGTTTTGCTTGTATGTTTTCCCATTGCCACCGTTTTTGCCTCTCGGCATTGTGTAGCTTTATTTCCTGCATTCCATAGATCAGCTCAAATACCTTGCTTTGGTTTTCGCTGTTTTGCTGGAAACGTTTATAATCTAAATCGGCTCTTCTCTTTAGAAAGAATATAATCCAGATAAAATAAAGAAAACTACCTGCTAGAAATACTCCGAAAATAGGCAGGCTATAAACTGCAAGTACTACACTAAACACCATTAAGTTAAAGAGAGAAAACAGGGTGTTTAGTGTGGATCCTGTTAAAAATTGTTCGATCCGGTAATGGTCGCCAATCCGTTGGGTTATGTCCCCCGTCATTTTAACATCAAAGAAGGAAATGGGTAAACGCATTAGTTTAACAAAGAAATCCGAAACCAGACTAATGTTTATCCGACTGCTGATATGCATTAATATCCACGACCGGAAAATATCAATACTCGTTCTTCCAAAGAATACCATTAACTGTCCGAACAGTATCAGGTAGATAAACCGTAAATCATGGTTTTGAATACCTATATCAACAATACTTTGAGTAAGAAATGGAAAGATTAATTGCAGTAGGCTACCGCCAACCAATGCTAAAACTAATTGGAAAACTAAGGATTTATACTTATACAAATAGTTGAACAAAAAGCCAAAACCGCCCTTGTCTGTGCTTTTTCCTATACTTTCTTTTTTGTAGAACTCTGCACTTGGGTCTAATAGTAATAAAACACCTTCTGGTTGTATGGTTCCGTTAACCTCTGTTGTATCGCTTATCCAATGCTTTAAAAACTCTTCTTTGGTGTAGGTTATTAAACCGTGTCCAGGATCGGCAACATAAACTTTATTACCTTTAATTTTATAAACTACCACAAAGTGGTTTTGGTTCCAATGGGCTATGCATGGCAGGGGGGCTTCCTTTGCCACTTTATCAAAGTCCACTTTTACCGCTAACGTATGAAAACCAATGTTTTCTGCTGCTTCACTCAATCCCTGCAAACTGGCTCCCTCTCTGGTCGTGTGGCTTGCCGTGCGGAGTTCGGGTAGGGTATAGCTTTTGCCGTAGTGCTTGGCTATCATGCGTAAACACGTTGCGCCGCAATCCATTGTATCCGGTTGGTGGAAAAAGGGGAATGTTTCTGTTAAAAAAGAGAGCATTATTTAGCGGTTACACACCCATATTTTCCGTCAATCTCGCTAAGTAATTTTGAAAATTCATTATTATTTATTGCTCTTTTACTTTCTAGCAATGCCTTGTTTTCTTGAAGCAAATGACATATTTCATCACTATTTTTAGGTTTGCAAATTTGATAGTTCTGAATGATCTTGATGTTAGTAAAAAAAACCCTTTGATAATCCTCCTCGGACAGCCATAAGGATTTTACTTCATTCAGTAAATTGAGGCTCTTATTGAAATCTTTCATGTTAAAATACAATAGAGCCTCATCAAATTTTGTAACAAGTACTCCATTTTCATTACCGACCAATTTGAAATAATAATACGCTGTATCTATATACTGTTTGGAGAGTTTGAACTCTCCCATACATGAGAATACGTATCCCAAATATTTGGATATATTTGCTTTGTTATTGAAATCACCAACGGATGTCCAATAGTCGTATGCGGAATCAGCCAGTAAAATAGCCTGATTAAAATTTAGAAACTTCTCCTCTAAGACAAACGCTTTGTTTTGTATTGTGATATAATATAATTTTAGATCATTACTCTTATACAGAGTAATCGTACTATCTAAATATTTTAGTGAAATTTCATAATTCTCTTCATAAAGATGTTTTTGAATTAGAGATTCAAAATATCTTCCTTTAGATTTCCAGTCTAAATTAATCTGTGAATACACTAAACCTGCATTTATAAAAAGTAAAATGCTTAATGAGAATCTAATAAAAACGATCATTCTATCTTGTCTATTAGTCCTTGATCTCTGATAGAAAGCACGATTTCTTTTGAAATATCCAAGCCTATAAATAAGTCTAACCAATAATGAGCACCAGGTCTATTTGCTTCCAAGAAAACATACTCACCACTATTTGTAAAGATAAGATCTACACTCATCCAGTTTAAACCAAGTTTTTTTTGAAGTTTAACTAATTTTACCTCTAACGATTTTGGAATAGTCCCTAATTCCCACTTTACATTTGCATCATCATGGACACGCCAGTCTCTCTGAGTCAATTTGGACGACTGTGAGTGAATTTTACACGGAAAAACTTTATCAAACATAAGTATTACACGTAATTCAAACTGCTTTTCTACATATGCTTGAAAACTGCAAGGCGAGTTCTCTAGGTCGTCAAAATTGATTTTTTGTCCTTTCAGAGAGATAGGAGGAAAAGAAAATGGAGGGCAACAAAATTCACGTAATAAGATGTCATCACCATGCATCTGTTTAAAACTATGCAATGAATCCAGATCATTAGTAAAAATGGTTGGAGGAATTTTTAGTCCAATATTTTGGGCCAATAAGTACTCGCCAATTTTATTTTGCCACTCTTGAGAGCCGTTTAACGGATCCGAAGGTAACCAAACACAGTCTTCTCGGACAAGATGCTTTAAATCTCTTAAAAACTGCATCCACCTTTTCTTAAACAGGTAATCATGTCTCCCCGCATTTGCTGGTATCATTTCAAAATCGAAAAGAGGGTTCGGATATTTAGGAGGATTCCAAACCACTACTGAAATATCAGCTAAATCAAAAACAGCATCTTCAAAAAGTAGCAATCGCTTCGAGTTAATATTTGAAAGCTGTATATCAATTCTCCCATTCAATATAAATTGAACAAAATCTAAATAGATAAACTTTAAACGCTCCTTTTTTAGGTTCTCAATTAGAGAATATGATAGATTCCCGATGGAAAATACTAACACCACGTTTTGAGTATAAGGCCCTCTTTCATAATTAGTTATAATACTATAACTGGTTGCCTCTCTTTCTTTCTTAATATGTGATTGTATGTCTTTTATCTTCTGAGGTTTGGCAGGTATCCAATTCCATTTGTCTGGATTTTGCTTGTCTTTAACTTTAATCTTTAACAACTCGGGGATCTTCTTTCCCAGCAATTGCAAACCAAAGGCCTTTTTACTTCTCATAATTATCTGATGGCATTAAAAAAAAGAGGCCAATGAAATCATCTTTGGCCTCGACTAAAATTTCTTAACGTTGCGTATTAAGCATACTGGCCAGAATCAGTAGTTGTTCCGCCAGATGCCAATTCGCTGGAACAGTCAACACCATCAGTAGATTCAGAGAATGTATCAGTTGTAGTTCCTCCGGATGCTAATTCACTACTTACATCCGAACTATCTGTACTTCTTCCACCTTTAATGTTTAACAATTCCTTAATTTTACTCTCTTCAATTGCCTGAAATTTCTTAATTTTCATTTTTATCTTTTTTAATTATCCTACTCTTTAAAGCTTTTCGGTTACCGCTATCTCACTAACTGTAAGACGGATACAATATTATTACATACATTACATTAATCAACAAGATTAATGGTTGTATTTTACAACTAAAACAATAAACATTACCTATATTTGCACAATTAACATCGTTGTCTTATAGAATAGAGTATAACCCTTAATGATTAACATAAGTTAATATGAATAAATTTAACGAATTGATGGCTATCCGATTACACACTCTAAGAAGAGAGTATAATTATAAACAAGATTTTATCGCAAGAGAATTAAAAATCAGCCAACAAGCATACAGCAAACTGGAAAAAGGACAATTAAACTTCACACCTTCACATATCGTTAAGATTTGTGAAGTATTTAAAATCAAAATAGAAGATTTTTTACAAAATGAAAAAGGAGTAAAAATAATCAATAGCCCACAAGCTAATATGCATAATAGTTCCGTAACAAATGATACGATTGTCATTACAGAATTAATCGCTTCTAAAAACCAGCTAATTGAAAGCTTATATGCTCAAATTGAATTGTTGAGAATAAACTATAAAACCGACAAAACATAACACAATCTAACTTCAATCATTCTTTATACAGCGAATTGACATTCCTCTAGTCTTTATCCCCCAATCCTGAAGAAAATACGAAGTTTCGTCTTGGAGGCTGCATTCATGTGCGCAGCCATTTGGGATTACACAAGCATTCCCACTGTAACTCTCAATACTCCAAAAATAGCAATATCTGTGCAATCGCTCATATTCACCCTCTTCGTTTCGATGTCCTGATGGTAACGCACTAAACCTACTTAGATTCGTGTTTTTGTTATTCTGGATCCAAGTTCCAAAAGCAGAATCCTTGAGTTCAGAACCTGCATTATTTGCCCCTCCAAACATCATAGATAATTCAGTCCAATCAGTGTCTGAAGGCACTCTCCAACCCTCTGGGCACACACCTCTTTTATCAGAAACAACGTACCAATTGTATAAATTACCGTAAAAAACAGTATTATTAGTATCTTCCTCGTAAAAACAAAATGCCGGACTACTACAAGCTTTCCAATCTTCACTTTTGTCATAATATTTTATAGGGTCACCATTTCTAAAATGAGTAACGGCTAAATTTTTATTAAGCCATTTCTGCTTTCCAATATTTATTATCCTATACCAATTTCCATCATAGTCATTTACAATTGAGTCATTAGTTGTAATACTTAACCTACTCGAAACATTTGAACAACTATAAAAGAGTATTGGTGAAAGAATGAAAGAAACGAAGGTTTTTAATTTTAACATATTAATCTGATTTCAATTATACTACTATCTTATAAATAACCTTTTGGGAATAATCAAGAGACAATAATATTTGGTAAACGCAATTTTATAAGTAACTAAACATTATGCTATATCCAAAGTGTTTCAAGTTCATTTTAACAAAAGTAGATTATTTGTGCTATTAAAACTCTATTTTGAAAATTTTACGTTAAAACTTCATGCATTAGTAGTTTCGGAATATTTACGGAGGAATTGAATTACCATGTGGACAAGCCGAAAACCGCTCTGTACCAGCCTTTCGTTGGTTACCTCTTCGTATTGTTGTTTGGATTTTTCTTTGCGATACAATCAAGAATAGGGATCTCTAAATAATGCATGGACATCTTTGTTTCGGGTGCTGATTGTTTATCGTAAACGACAGTTGTCCATCTGTAATTCTAATCAGATTTTTTGTAGCTTCATATAGGAGAGTTTGCCAGTTTTCTGTTCGGGAATAAAACCCACTTTGCCATTTTGGTAGGTGGGTTTTTGTTTTGGAGGATATAAACACCCCTTCGTTAAAGGTTTCGGAATAGTCGTGGAGCAATTGAAATCCCTCTTGGAGAGGTTGAACACGTGCTTGTGGGAATGTGTATAATGCTGTATTTAGTTGTAGATTCTTGTATTTATTACATTAATCTAAGTATAAACAACAAATAACAAATACGTATAGATTTAAGGGTATTGCCTGTATTCGCTAGTGAATTATTTGGGAGGTTGTTTACTTCTGTATGCCTCAAATACGTTAAACGTTTCGCCTATGGCCTTAAACCTGTTTTTAGTTGTTTTGGCAATTCCTTTTGCAACCTGTATGGTAATATCACTTTCGTGGACTATCTCGTAAGACCCCCGTATTTTGCCGTCTTTTGTACTCTGGCATATTGCAATTATACCGGATTGTTTAAACTTGTTCCGTATTTGCTTCATTTGTTCCGGGGCAATACTCATATTATTCAAACTGTCTATGATAATAAAATGGTATTGGTTGGGAACATCGTTTAATATATCTGCTCCCGTGCGTAAATCTGCCGCATATAGTCGGGGAACTACCGCTCCAAGTGATTTAATTTTCTGCTGAAACGTAGGCGCAAAACCTTCTTCGCCACTTATATACAAAACATTGCCAAAGTTCTCTGCCAGGTATTTAGCAAATTGCATAGAGAAATTTGTTTTACCCTCACCGCTCATTCCGTGAATAACGCAAAAAAAGTTCGTTTGCGGTGTGCCAAAAAACTTTAACCAATTGTCTTTAAAGTTTAGCAAGTGGAATTTCATTCCGGCTATGGTTTGCATAGAACTTATTTTGTCCGTTTCCAGAATCTTAATGGGGTTTGGTTCTGTTTGATTTTGTCCGTTTTGAGTGGGGGTTGTAATTAATTGCATGGAGTTTACTGGCAATGGCAATACTCCTGATTTTGGCTCTGCTGTGGGCTCGGTTTTGGAGCTGTCAAATACCAATATTTTCTTTTCTATTTTTTGAGGCTCTTTCTGTAAGGCTAACTGTATTTCCTTTTCCCTTGTTTTAAGTTTAGATAGTAAACTCTTATAGTCATTATACAGCCTGCTTAACTCCTGTAATGCTGCTTTTTTGGCTTGCTCCTTGTTTCCCTCCGATGCGGATTTAATTAATGCACTTGCCCCCAAACCTAACAAACCACCCAAAAGGGCAAACAGCAATCTGTTGTCCTGTTGCGGTTTCTTTTGTTTTCTTTTAGGGTTGTTTTCTGTGCTTCCCAGATTATAACCCAGCAATGCCCCACTACTTACTCCAATGGTAAAGAGGCTATTTCCGGTAGGGCTGTTCCACGCCTTTACTTTTTCTTCAATATTACTTAACTCATTTTCACAAATTGTAATATTCTTCCGGCAATCTGATAATCTACTGGAAATATAAATATATGTCGGATTGTCTTCCCATATCGTTTTTTCAACTAACGGTGGTAAGAGATTTTCTCCTTTTGTTTTACTTCTTCTGTCTTGGTTTATATCCTCTTTTGTTGGGTTACCATTTTCGGCAGGTGGCATACCTGTTATTTCTCCCGCTGTAGTATCTATTACATTGGTAAAAATTAATTCACGGTCATTAGTATAAGTTTCTTTAGTTACTGGTATTTCTGTCTTCTCTGAATTTATGGTATTCATATTCTCTAAGTAGGTAACGCCCCCTAATCTGGTTTTTTCTTTTCCAATCTTTTTCCAATACTTAGCCTTGCAGGTGTTAGAACAAAATAAAGAATCGTTCCTTTTACCTGTAAAATTTGCTCCACACATACTACACTTTTTCATCTTTCGGCTTATAAGGGGTAATAAAAAGAACTCCGCAACCGGGCAGAGTTCTTTTACAAATTAGTTGTCTTCTTCGTCTTCGCCTTCAAGCTGGTCGTAGTACTCCTGTTTCAGTTCTTCTACAAACTCTTCCAACTCGTCAACTTCTTCGGATTCGGATTTTTCGTAATAGACTTCGATTATAATTTCATCGTCGTCGTTTCTCCCTACTATGGAATTTTCCAATTCCAGTTCAGTTAACTTTTTGGTAAACTCCTTCATTAATTCTGGAGGAAGTTCGATTTTGAGTGTTCTCATCATCTTTGGTTTTTAATGGTTTAAAATAATTTAATTAGTTTCTTTTACTTGGTCGGGGTTTTAGCGATCGCATAAATGCTAACACTTCTGCTTTCTTAAAAAGTATCTTTCTACCAATCCGGTAGAATGGCATTCCCATTTTCTTATAATTATGAATGCTCATTTTTGAGCAGTTTAGAAAAGTGGCTAATTGCTTAATTGTTAAATGCTCTCCCTTTTCTGGCTCTTCTACTGGCTTAATTTCATTTTGTTTACTCTCCGATAAAACCCGTTCTACAAGTGTTTTTGTCAACGCCGCAAATTCTCCAACTGTTAATGTAAAAAGCGGCTTATGATCGGCATACATTAATTACCTCCTTTCTGCTTTAATTGGTTTTTGTTTCTTGTTTTCTCTTTCGTTTTCTTTCGCTCTTTTTCTCTTATTCCCTTTGGTGTCTCTATTACTTTCTTTATCCTGTTTTAACACCCATCTCTATAATTATTCCTGTGTATTGCTTTTGTATGGCTCTATTAGCTTTTGTTTGGTTTTAATAGATAACGGAAAGCAGGGGAGTAAAAATGATGTCGGGGGTAGCCCGTTTTATTCCCCGATTTTATTTACCTAAGAAAAAGGCATAAAAAAAGGACTACACGAATCATGTAGCCCTAGTAATAGAGCCTTTCCGGTAATTGTTATCGGAATGGTTTAATCTGGTAATTTACCTCTTATTGTCGAGTTCGTTTATTTCCTTCTGGATCATTTCCACTATGGCAAACAACTCGATGTTTTCAAACTGCTTTTTCACAAAATATAAATCCTCCCGTAAAAACTTTTCTTCGTTCAACTTCGGGGCTTGTTTTAACAGCTTATACAATTGTGAATTGTTTATGTCCTCTATGGGTTGCCCTAACAGGGAATGTACAAACCTTGCCATATTAGCAACCGATACTCCGGCTCTTTGCACGCCTAATGATTTGAATAGAAAGTAAATCATTAGCACCTGTCTTTTCCTGCTGCTCTCTGTTTGGGTGAAAAATGTACCTGTGGTTTTGGGTGTGATCCCTTCTTTCAACTCTTTTTTTTGCTGCAACTCTATGTTCTTTATTTGCTCCTGATGTTTTATCCATGAGAATACAATCTCTGCTTTCGCACGACCAATGCGATGTTTTCCAGAATTTAATACCATCACCAGTAAACGCCCGAAGTCTGAAATATTATTCTGGTAATGGTTCGCCAATTGATAGTTTAGAAAACTGTCCAGTTCATTCAATTGAAAATGATTGAGCATGATCTCAAAAAAATGACTGTAATAAGGGTTAGTTCTTGGTATAATCCAATGATCGAATAAACTGTAATACAATTTAGGGGAATTTTCCGTGGTGCTTTCCGTTTTAAATAACTCTGCCGGAATATAAACCAGATTGCATTCAGAAATATAATTTATAGCCTCTTGTTTTATCTGAAAAATACCCCCTTGGGCTTGTAATTCGGCTATAATTTCCTCCTGACTTTTCAGCCTGTTATCACACATTAAAGCCATTAACGCCAGTTCTACATATTCTTTTGGAAGATGCATAAAGGGAATATTCTCCGTAAAATGATCTGTAATTTGTGCAGGATTTAAAAATAAATGACGGGGTTTGGGAACTGTCTGTAAAATCTGATTAAAGGTTATTGATCGCAAATGAAGTTCGTAAGCCTTGGAAATTTCATACAAAAGGTATTCGGGTTCATCTTTCGATGCAGAAAATTGAGGCTCTTTTTCTTTAGGTGTTAAATTAGATATTTCGTTTTTCTCCTCTTCCGGTGGATCTGTTTTTGACTTCTTCTTTCCCATGTTCTTTAGCTTTTGAACTACCTTATTTATACAACGTCTGCCTGCTGTTTTTAGTGCATCTTTTCTGTTTTTCAGTACCTTTTTCAAAACCGGAGACGTCTCTGCCCCTATATGGACTGCATCGCAGAGCATAAAGCCTCTGCACCCCTTGTTAATACTAAGAATAGACGTCTCCGTTTTTTTGTGTATTTCAAAAGAGACGTCTCCGGAGACGTCTCTTTTTGAATGATTTTTGACTTTTTCACTTTCTGGAACCCTTATCTGTATTGAGCAAAGCCGTTTCGTGACGGCTTTGGTATTGAAAACACTAGGTTTTACAAATGAAACCCTTGTCTGGTAAGAGTGGAGACGTCTCTTTTTAATTTTTTTGTAAAATTTGATTCTACCAATAAAAAAAGGAGGGTAATTAATTGTTTTGCCCCCCCCTTTTGAATTTGTTATTTTCTCTTATTGGTAATTTTTAACGCCCAAATATGCGTTGCATTTCGGTGGTTTTAAAACTGTCTGCTATCTTAAAATATCTCTTTATAACCGAATAACTTTTATTGCCGGTAATTGCCATTGCTGTTGTTAAATTGCCCCCTCTTTCCAGAAAGTTCGTTACAAAAGTTTTCTTACTGGTGTGAAAGGTGGCTGCATCCCATAGCGGTTTACTTTCGTCTAATCTTTCCGCTCCCCTAAAATGTACTATTTGCACCATTCGGGTTAATCCGGCTTCTTTCATAGCATCCTTTAAAATCTGACTAATTGGGCATACTTTTATTTGTACCATACAATAAGGCGAATGTAGCCCTTCATTCTTTTTTAAAATAGCCCTGCTATACTGATTTAAAGGAATTATGTTAGGTTGTTTGGTCTTTACTACCCTATAAACAATCTGATCTTCTTCTATATTCTCCGGCATCAGCTTTATTATATCCGAATGCCTTAAACCCGTAAAGCATCCCAAGCAATACATATCCCTTACCAGCTCCCTTTGCTTATCTGCAAACTCAAAGTTGTAAAAATGCATTACCTCCTCAAATTTCAGGTAAATAATTTCTGTATTCTCCTTTACACTTCTGACTTTCCTAAATTCTACCGAGGTACAATACCCCCTTTTTACTGACCAGTTTAAAAATGCTTTAAACTTATTTATATGCGTTCCGGTATAATTGTTATTCCATTTTTTGGTATTATAGCACCAATCCAAAAACTCCTGCCAGAAATAAGGATCGAAATTATCAAACCGCATGGAGAATTTCCGGTCTCTGGAAAATTCTTCCATTGCCTTAAATGTTTGTCGGGATTTTATAAGGGTAGCATTGGTAAAGGTGATTTTTGCTGCGTCTATATACTCCTTATAATACATCCATATCAAATCCCCATTTTTAGCATCCTTCTTTTTGCCGTTTAGACGGTCTTTAAAATAATTAGGTGTTATCTTTTCTCCTAACGCTTTTGCCCTGCCGTGAATGTCAATTACCTTTCCGGCTAGTTTAGTAAGTTCATTATTAATCTGGGAAGCCTCCGGGTAGTTCTTTTTCACTTTCATTCCCCCCTCATCCCATTTCCTGAAATCTGACCTATAACCCGTATAATATTGCAACCTCTTACCATTAAAACTATAAAATAGTAAAATGGGTACATTTTGGGTTATTAGTTCCCCTGTTAGCTTATCCTTTCTTTTTTCAAGATAAAATTTTACTTCTGCCATTTTTTCGTATCTTTAGTTAATATATAACGCCCCTTTCAGGGCTTTTATTACATACTAATTTACATACGAAATACCCCTTATTCAATTGTATTTCGTTTTATCCAGATAGACTTATAAACAGCAAAAACGCCCGTCTGACGGGCGTTTTTGATTTTGTTTTACCTAGATAAAATCCGATTTATCAATTAAAATACTCGGAATTTCCGGGGTTTTTGTTATGCATTCTTTGTAAATGTATCTTATTCAGATAATACTCCTCTCGAAATTACAATCTTCTGAACTTCAGAGGTGCCCTCATAAATCTGAGTGATTTTGGCATCACGCATTAAACGTTCTACATGGTATTCTTTAACATAACCATATCCGCCATGAACTTGAACAGCTTCGGTAGCAACTTCATTAGCAACTTTAGAGGCATAAAGTTTAGCCATAGCACTTGCTTGTCCGTAATCTAATCCTTGGTCTTTCATCCAGGCCGATTTATAAACGAGTAAGCGCGCAGCTTCAATATTGGTAGCCATGTCGGCTAATTTAAATTGTATAGCCTGATGTTTAGAGATTTCTTTTCCAAAGGCCTTACGCTCCTTAGAATATTGAAGTGCCAATTCATAAGCTCCTGCAGCAATACCTAATGCTTGTGCGGCAATTCCTATACGTCCGCCACTTAAAGTTTTCATGGCAAATTTAAAACCGAAACCATCTTCGCCTACACGGTTAGCTTTTGGAACTTTTACATCATTAAAAATTAGAGTATGTGTATCACTTCCGCGGATACCCATTTTATTTTCTTTTGCCCCAACGATAAATCCGTCCATTCCACGTTCTACAATCAAACAATTTATTCCTTTGTGTCCTTTTCCTGGATCTGTTTGAGCCATAACTAAGTAAATAGAAGCCGAACTACCGTTGGTTATCCAGTTTTTAGTTCCGTTTAATAAGTAATAATCGCCTTTATCTTCGGCTGTAGTTCTTTGAGAGGTAGCATCAGAACCTGCTTCGGGTTCCGACAAACAAAAGGCTCCAATTTTTTCGCCGGTAGCAAGGGGTTTAAGAAATTTCTCTTTTTGCTCTTCGCTTCCATAGGTTTCCAATCCCCAACAAACTAAAGAATTATTAACGCTCATACATACCGAAACAGAAGCGTCTACTTTAGAAACTTCTTCCATTGCTAAAACATACGATAATGTATCAAGTCCGGTTCCACCGTATTTGGGATCTACCATCATACCCATAAATCCTAACTCAGCTGCTTTTTTTATTTGCTCTGCAGGAAATTTTTGATGTTCGTCTCTTTCAATTACTCCAGGCTTACAATCGTTCTGAGCGAAATCGCGTGCAGCTTGCTGAATCATTTTGTGTTCTTCAGTTAGTTCAAATAGCATGTTAAATCTTTTTAAAAGGTTTAAAATAAAGTTTGCTAAAATACGCTTTTTTTCTCCTTTTACATGAACGAATTTTTATTAAAAAATAAAGTTATTTGCCCCCTTTAATTATCATCTCCCAGCATATAGAAAAGGAGTGTTTTTTGTATTTAGTTAGAGATTAAACATTTAGCTGGCATTTAATTTTAAAATTAATATTTTAAGGGTGTAATTAAGCGATTTAAAAACCTCAAAAATCCTCATTAATTTACTATTTTTGGGCACTCAACGCTAAGCTATGCAAAATAAGATAGACACCTTAAACAAAAAAATTCAGGAAGCACTTTTAGGTGGAGGTGAAAAAAGAATAGAATCCCAACATAAAAAAGGAAAATTAACCGCCCGTGAGCGTTTGCATTTTTTGTTGGATGAAGGATCTTTCCAGGAAATTGGAATGTTTGTAACTCATCGTTCTCAAGAATTTGGGATGGAACGCGAAAAATACCTGGGTGATGGTGTAGTTACGGGTTATGGTACGGTTAACGGTCGCCTGGTGTATGTTTTTTCACAAGATTTTACGGTTTTTGGCGGATCTCTTGCCGAAGAGCATGCTAAAAAGATTTGCCGCATAATGGACCTAGCCATGAAAAATGGAGCACCTGTTATTGGTTTAAATGATAGTGGTGGTGCCCGAATTCAAGAAGGGGTTGTGTCTTTGGGTGGTTATGCTGATATTTTTTATCGTAACACATTAGCATCGGGTGTTGTGCCACAAATTTCGGCTATTATGGGCCCTTGTGCCGGTGGTGCAGTTTATTCGCCGGCTATTACGGATTTTATAATGATGGTGGAGAATACTTCTTATATGTTTGTTACAGGCCCTAACGTAGTTAAAACTGTAACACACGAGGAGGTGAGTTCTGAAGATTTAGGAGGGGCTTCGGTACATTCAAGTAAATCGGGTGTAGCGCATTTCTCTTGTGCTAATGAAATAGAATGCATCAATAATATTAAGAAATTATTGAGCTTTGTTCCTCAGAACTGCGAAGAAGATCCTGAGCTTTTACCATACGAGGACGGTGATGAGAAACGAGTTCAATTAAACACAATTGTGCCTGAAAATCCGAATCAACCTTATGATATCCGCGATGTTATTAACGGAGTAATTGATGCTGATTCTTTTTTTGAAGTTCATAAAAATTATGCCGAGAATATAGTAGTTGGCTTTGCTCGTTTAGCTGGTAGAAGTATTGGTATTGTTGCCAATCAGCCCGCATTCCTGGCTGGAGTTTTAGATAATAATGCTTCTACCAAGGCAGCTCGTTTTGTTCGTTTTTGTGATGCGTTTAATGTTCCTCTTTTAGTATTTGAAGATGTTCCCGGATTTTTACCCGGTACCGATCAGGAGTGGAATGGAATTATTAATAATGGAGCTAAGTTATTATTTGCGTTTTGTGAAGCTACCGTTCCGCGCATAACTGTTATAACCCGTAAAGCATATGGTGGAGCTTATGATGTAATGAACAGTAAGCATATTGGCGCCGATTTAAACTTTGCTTGGCCAACAGCCGAAATTGCTGTAATGGGCGCTAAAGGAGCTATTGAGATTATTTTTAAGAAAGAGATTGATGCTGCTGAAGATAAAGGTGCTAAAATGAAGGAAAAAGAAGTTGAATATGTTGAGCATTTTGCAAATCCTTATCGTGCTGCCGAAAGGGGTTATGTTGATGAAGTTATAGCTCCCGAAGATACTCGCGAAAGACTGATTAGAGCGTATAAGATGTTGGAAAATAAAGCCGATAAACTACCTCGTAAAAAGCATGATAATATTCCACTCTAATTAAATTGAATGAGTTACTGGTTTGAGCGTTTAGCTTTTCTGATTAAAAAAAACTTACTGTTTAAGGAACTTTCGTCGCACTTAAAGCATAAGGATAAAAAGCAATATACTAAAGTACTTCCTTTAGCAGATATAAATGAAGTAGCTCCTGACAAAAATATTGTAATCAAGAACAATGAGTTTGAAGATGGAAATGTATCTCATTTTGAGTTGGAGTGTATTTGCCGCCTGGTAAAGAAATATCAACCCGAAAGCATTTTCGAAATAGGTACGTTTAACGGTCGTACCAGTTACCACATGGCCGCTAATACCCCTTTAAACACTAATATTATAACGCTCGATTTGCCCAAGACCGAAATGGCTAACACGGCACTAAGAATTAAATCGGGTGAGAAAAAGTTCATCAATAAGGATCGCTCGGGAGAGTATTTTATGGATACTGAAATGAACAAAAAGATTACGCAGATTTATGCTGACTCCGCCCAGGCAGATTATACTCCCTATAACAATAAAATGGATTTTATTTTTATTGATGGATCACACTCATACGAATATGTAATCAGCGATACGCAGGTAGCCCGTAAATTACTAAGAAACGGAAAAGGTTTAATTCTTTGGCACGATTACGGCTGGAATGAGGTTATACAAGCTTTAAACGAATTCTATGAAAACGATCCTTTTTATAAAAATCTAAAAAACATTAACGGAACCAGCTTAGTTTATTTGGAAGTTAATTAAAAATGAAAATCATCTTTATCTAGACCTACCGGAAAATCAACTCTGAATTTTTCTAAATCAGGTTTATCTAGTATAACGGTTACCACCTCGGGCTGATTGGGTTTACACGCATGAATAACTTCGCCCAAATAACTAATAATACCACTGTCTCCGGTATGATTAATACCGTTTCCATCAGCTCCCACTCTGTTGAGTCCTATCACGTATGCTTGATTCTCGATGGCTCTTGCCATTAATAATGTTTTCCAAGCAGCAATTCTGCGCTCAGGCCAATTGGCAACATAAATAAGAAGATCATACCCTTTATCAAAAAATTTGTTTCTGCTCCAAACCGGAAAACGTAGATCGTAACAAATTTGTAAATTAATCTTCCAGCCTAAATAGTTTACAATACAGGGCTGAATGCCCGGCGAATAATGTAGATGCTCGTTAGCCATTCTAAATAAATGGCGTTTATCGTAATAACTATAGTTACCATCGGGTAGCATAAAAATAAAGCGATTGTAATATCGGTTAGCTTCTTTTATGATGATACTCCCGGCGATAGCGGCATTTGTTTTAGAGGCTTTTTCCATCATCCATTGCATGGTAGGGCCACCCATTTCTTCGGAAAGCTCAACGGAGCGCATGCTAAAACCGGTAGTAAACATTTCGGGAAGCACAATTAGGTTAACACCTGGTTTAATGCCGTTTAGAGCCTTATTTAATAATTCTAGATTTTTAGTTTTGTCTTCCCAAAACAAAGGGGTTTGAATGATGCTAACAATTAATTTATTATGCATAGTAAGTTATATTTTTTGTAAAATTTCGGCAGCTTTTTCCAATGTTTCATTTCCTTTTGCAAAGCAAAAACGGAGCACCTTATGGTCTTCCGGTTTGTGATAAAATACTGAAATGGGAACCGATGCTATTTTATGTTCTTTAGTTAATCGAATGGCAAATTCGGTATCTTTCTCATCCGAAATCTGATTATAGCGCAATAATTGAAAATAAGTTCCGGCAACATCCTGTAAAATAAACCGGCTCCCGTTTAAAAGTTTACGGAAATAATCTCTTTTTTCCTGATAGAATGAGCCTAATTCTAAATAAAGATCTTTATTTTTTATAATGGCAGCAAAAGCGTGTTGTGCAGGAGTGTTAACAGAGAAAACGTTATATTGATGAACTTTTCTGAATTCTGTCATCATCTCTTTAGGAGCGATACAATATCCCATTTTCCAACCGGTGGTATGATATGTTTTACCAAAAGAGGATACAATAAAACTTCTTTCAGCTAGTTTCGGGTAGCGAGCAACACTTTGGTGCTCGTATCCGTCAAATAAGATGTGCTCGTATACCTCATCGCTTAGTACCATGATATTACTGTTGTGGAGTAGTTTCTCCAGTTTTTGCATATCCTTAGCCGAAAGTACTGAAGAGGTGGGGTTATTGGGCGTGTTAATAATAACTAGTTTTGTTTTCTGACGAATATTCTTCTTTACATACTCCCAGTCTATCTCGTAATGAGGAAATTTTAGTGGAATAAAAATCGGTTTTCCTCCGCAGAGTTCAATGGCAGGCAAGTAACAATCGTAGGCCGGTTCAAATATTATTACTTCATCACCCTCCTTAACTACTGCAGAAATTGCGGTAAATATGGCTTGTGTAGCACCTGCGGTAATCGTTATCTCTGTTTCGGGATTATATCTGGCAGAATAGAGTTGTTCTGTTTTTTGAGCGATTATTTCTCTTAAAGAAATAAGGCCAGGCATCGGACAATATTGATTATGGCCAGCTTTCATAGCATCAAAAACCAACTCGGTTAACTTAGGATTGCAATTAAAATCAGGAAATCCCTGCGAAAGATTTATGGCCTCATGTTCGGTGGCTAACTTAGACATTACAGTAAAGATGGTGGTGCCAACATTGGGTAATTTACTGGAGATTTGTCCTGGGAAATTTGGCATATTATATAATTAGGTCACAAAAATACAAAAGGGATTTTCTACTTGAGATAGAACTTGCCATTTAATTCCGACCAAACAGGATTAATTTCCAACAACTGATTAAAGTAAATTAAAAATAATGCCCAACGCCTTTGATTATGTGTTAACTTTAGGCCATTAAATAATAAAAAATGACAATACAAGAAAAAATGGTAGTTAGCGTTACTTATTCGTTAACTGTAAAAGAAAAAGAAGATAGCGAGGAAGTGTTTATAGAAAGAGCTGAGGCAACTTCACCTTTTACATTTTTAAGTGGTTTTGGGGGTGTTTTACCTGATTTTGAAAGAAATTTAAATGGGTTAAAAACAGGAGATGCATTCGATTTTTATATTGAAGCGGCTGATGCCTATGGGGTTTTTGACGAATCAATGCTTATTGATATTCCGATGCAGGCATTTGTGGGTCAAGACGGCAAAATTGAGGAAGGATTGTTAAAAGTAAATCATATTTTACCCATGATGGATAGTGAAGGAAATCGAGTAGAGGGCATTATCCGCGAAATTGGGTTAGAAAAAGTAAAGATGGATTTTAATCACCCTTTAGCCGGAAAGGATCTTCATTTTGTGGGCAGAGTGGAAACCATTCGAGAGGCCAGTGCAGAGGAACTGGATCACGGGCATGTTCACGGTCCAGGTGGTCACCATCATTAAAAAAAAGGATTTTAAGGGGTTAATATTTTAAATTAGAGTTTGTTATATCTCCCCTTTTTAAATAACATCTTAGAGTATTCTTTCTGATGCCCTTTTCTTAATTCTTTTTGTGCATCTTCTGGAAGTGCCACAATATTCATACAATCTTCACTGCAACAATTATTCATTTTTTCCTGACAATCGGGACATTGAATAAAAAGTAAATTACAGGCAACGTTTTTACAATTGGTATGAAGATCGAATGGTTTACCGCATTGATGGCAATTAGCAATAATGTCCTCAGAAATTCTTTCAGCCATTCGTTCGTCGAAAACAAAATTTCTTCCTAAAAATTTATTTTCCAATCCTTCATTTTTAACCTGCCTTACGTAATCAATTATTCCACCATGCAGTTGGTTTACATCCTCAAATCCTAAATGTTTAAAATAAGCACTCGCTTTTTCGCAACGAATACCACCTGTGCAATAAAGCAGGAGTTTTTTTTCTTTTTTCTCCTTAAGCATTTCTGCTACAAGGGGAAGCTCTTCTTTAAACGTATCAACATCCGGACAAATAGCATTTTTAAATTTCCCAATTTCACTTTCGTAGTGGTTTCTCATATCCACCACAATGGTATCGGGGTTTTCGAGTGCCTCGTTAAATTCTTTTGCGGTAAGATGTTTGCCCACGTTTGTAACATCAAAAGCATCATCGTTTAAACCATCGGCAACTATTTTTTGCTTAATTTTTATTACCAGTTTAAAAAATGACTTTCCATTTTCTTCAACGGCAATTTTAAAAGGCACATCTTTAAAATAGGGAATGGTGTATAATTCCTCTTTAAACTGATTCATTTGAGAGGTAGGAACCGTCATTTGGGCATTAATACCTTCACGGGCAATGTAAATTCTACCCAGGCAACCCAATTTATCCCACATTCTGTATAACTCGTTTCGTAAAATCTCAATATCTTGAATAATTACGTAACGGTAAAAGGATAAGGTAGTTCGGGGGGTAGTATCGTTTAAAATTCTTTGTTTTAATAAACGTTTATCTACTCTGTTGTGTAAGGGGCACATAGTACAAATTTATAAATTTAAAGGGCACATTTCTTTATTCATCAAATAATTGCCAATAAATGAGCGAAAACAAGTAATATTAATATTTTTGTGATTAAATTGCTGAGATATGGCAAAAAAGATACTGGTTATTGGTTCTGTAGGTCAGATCGGTACCGAATTAGTTGAGAATTTAAGATTAAAGTATGGAGCCGAAAACGTGGTTTCGTCTGATATTAAAGACCTTGAAAAGGGGGAGCGTTTAGGTATTTATGAAACACTTAATGTTTTAAATTCTAAAAGATTATTCGAAATTGTAAAAAAATACGAAATAGAGGAGGTTTATTTGCTGGCCGCGCTGCTATCGGCTACGGCTGAGGCAAATATTAAGTTTGCCTGGGATTTAAACATGAATGGCTTATTTAATGTTTTGGATCTTGCCAAAGAGGGCCATATCAAGAAGGTTTACTGGCCGAGCTCCATTGCAGTTTTTGGTCCAAATACACCCAAGCAAAATACTCCCCAGTTTACGGTTATGGAGCCCAGTACTGTTTATGGAATAAGTAAACAAAGTGGCGAAAGGTGGTGCGAATATTATTTTAAAAAATTTGGGGTTGATGTAAGGAGCTTAAGATATCCCGGATTAATTGGCTATAAATCAGCTCCAGGAGGTGGAACTACCGATTATGCCGTACATATTTTTCATGAAGCCCTTAAATTGAAACGATACGAGTGTTTTTTGAGTGAAAACACGCGTTTGCCCATGATGTATATGCCGGATGCAATTGAAGCTACAATTGGAATTATGGAGGCCCCCGCAGATCAAATAAAGATTCGTTCGAGTTACAATGTTTCGGGTATGGATTTTACTCCACAGGAATTGGCTAGCGAAATAGAGAAGTTAATTCCTGGATTTACCATCACGTATAAACCCGATTCTCGTCAGCAAATAGCAGACAGTTGGCCACAAAGTATTAATGATGCTGAGGCCAGAGCCCATTGGGGCTGGAAGCCAAAATTTAGCACCTTTTCTATGGTTAACGACATGATTAAAAACCTCAGGTAGGATAGGCTATCGGCAGGTAATTTCTTTAAACGAATTGAATAAAAATTTTCTGGGAAAAATAAATAGGGCATTTATGAATATTTATTTCGTTTTTTCCGATTTGTTTTTTAGTTTAGAGGGGCCAACCCCTATGTTTTAATCAAATCTTAATTTATATTTATCCTGAAGTTTAAAATGTATAATTCCTTTATAAATACCACAAAAAATTTTGTTTTTAATAGCAAAACAGTGAGTCCCCAGTGTAAATGGGTAGCAGTAATTCCAGAAATCAATTATTGAAACTGTTTAAAAACCTTTAAATAATTAATCGAATGAAATTGGCGAATAGTATTTTAATTTTTAAAAAAGGTCTAATTTGTGAAACATTATTTACGAATGAGAGTAAAAAAAACCAGTTTGTTAGAAGTATATTAATGAGTAAATATTTTATTATCGCTTTGTTGGTGATTGGAAAGTTCAGTCTAGCTCAGTCTTTTGAGATTGTTGGTAATGATACAATTAACTACGTAGACAACAATAATCTGCGACAGGGTTTTTGGGTAATATTAAATAAGGTAAAAAAACTTCCAGGATATAAGGAAGACCAAAAAGTAGAAGAGGGCTCATTTAAAGATTCTCAGCGATTTGGTTTATGGAAACAGTTTTTTCCATCCGGTAAATTAAAAAATGAAATTACTTATGCCAATAATCGTCCGAGTGGCTATGCGAAAATGTATTTTGAAAATGGGAATATAATGGAAGAGGGTGTATGGGAGAACAACCGTTGGGTTGGTACCTATAAGCAATACTACGAATCCGGAAAAGTATATTACGATTGGAATTATAATAATCAAGGAAAAAGAGAAGGTGACCAAAAGTATTATCACGAGAATGGTAAAGTTATGATTGAAGGAAATTGGCAAGACGGAAAAGAAAACGGAACCATTAAAGAATATTACGATAATGGAGCCTTAAAAGCCGAAAAAGTATTTAACGGAGGATCCATTGATTTGGCCGCATCTAAAGAATACTCAGACAAAGGTACTCATGAAGCTCATGGCCATCCTAAAGAAGATCATAAAGCTGTTTCAGACAGTAAAAAAGAGCCAGCTAAAGCCGAAGTTGCAAAGAACTCAGAAGAATCAAAGACCACTTCTGACAATACGAAAAAGGTGTCGTCAAATTTAGGAGTTGGTATTGTTGCCGATGGGTATAATAAATTATATAATTCTAAAAAATTAGTGGATAAAGAAGGGATTTTTAAAGAAGGTAAATTATGGGATGGAAAACAATACGAGTATAACGGCGTGGAGATCTCTAAAATAAAAGTTTACAAATCAGGTAAACTGGATAACGTAATTTCTGATAAAGCCCAAATAGAAAAAGAGATTAAGAAATAGCATTTTTCTTAAAACTTAAAAGCCATCATTTGTAAAAATGATGGCTTTTTTCGTTTAAAAAAACGTTAGTTTTTAGATAAACATAGGAGTTATTCATTTTATTAAATAACTTTATTAGAATGTTTAATACTAAGTTAGCGGTTTTACTTCTACTATTAGGTGTCTTCGTGTTTAATAACCTAAAAGCTCAGCTTGTATTAAATGAAGTTTCACAGGGCACAGCTGCTAAAGAATACGCCGAGTTTGTTGTAACGGGTCAGTTTAATTGTAATCCTAACTTAAATTGCCTAGACCTAAGGGGTTGGTATTTGGACGATAACAACGGTGAGCATGCCGTGGGAACGGGAACTGGTATTGCAGCAGGTACTTTTATTTTAACACAAAATCCGTTTTGGTCATGTATTCCATTTGGAACTCTAATTTTAATCTATAATGCAGCAGATCCTCCGGCTAATCTACCAGCAACTATAGATACTTCTATGGCCGATGGTAATTGCAGATTAATTTTTCCGGTTAATGCGGGAGGCGGAGGCATCAGTGGAATATGTAATTTTATTGTTAATCATTCAACATTACCTACTTCTACCAATAATGCTAATACTTATCCCTCCTCGGGCTTTAATTCTTGTCCTGTTAATCCGGATTGGTCTAATGTAGCGATGGCAAATAGCGGAGACTCCTTTCATACAGTAAATCCCTCGGGTAATATTGTGCATTCGGTTAGCTGGGGAAATAATTCGTTAAATACTAATATTTATTTTACCGGATCTGCAACCGGACTGGTTTTTAATATGGAAAATACAGTAGATAATAATCCATTTAATCAGGCTAATTGGACTAGCAGCCCCATTGCAGGTAAGGAAACCCCCGGAGCTCCAAATAATAGTGCAAATGCCGCTTGGTTAAATTACCTAAGTAATAGTTGTAATAACAGATTTGCCTTTAATGCAAGCATATTGGCAAGTGCCCCCTCATGTGGCTTATGTAATGGAACGCTAACATCAATAGCCAGTAATGGTTTTCAACCCTACACCTTAACAGTTAATGGCATTAACCAATCTAATTTAAATCTTGCTAATGTATGTGCTGGTAACTATTTAATCTCCGTAACCGACTCTATTGGTTGTAATATAGACACCAACATTGTTTTTACTCCATCTGGATCAATTACGATTAATGCAAGTATAAATGATTCTGTTTTATGTGAAGGAGATACAGCAATAATAAGCCTTTCTGGAGCAAGTGCTTATACTTGGAATCCGTTGGTCGGTATAAATTCAATTAGTGATTCTGTTTTTCAGGTGGTTCCAACCGTTAACATTGTTTATACTTTTATTGCTGGAACGTCGTTGTGTGGAGATACCGTGAATGTTAATATAACGGTTAACCAATTACCCCCAGTGGATGCAGGACCGCTTTTAAATATATGTTCAGACCAATCTGGGATATTTAATGCCAGCGGAGCAAATTCTTACAGCTGGTATCCATCTGCAGGCCTAAGCTCACCTACCATCCCAAATCCTCAGGTTAATGTTTCTGTAAGCACACTATATACAGTGATTGGAGAATTAAATGGCTGCTTTAATTCTGATACTGTTGGGGTATATACCACAATAGTGCCGGTGCTATTAACAACTAACGATACAAGCATTTGTGAAAATACAACACTTAATTTAAGCGTTTCTGGCGCTGGCTCTTATTCTTGGTTGCCTGTGGATAATTTTGGTGGCTCTACCACCGCGCAGATCAACGTAACTCCTTTACAATCCCAAATATACAGTGTTGTTGGGTTTAATGGTTTGTGTAAGGACACCTCTTTTGTATATGTAACACTTAATCAAAATCCGGTTGCATCCATAATTGCACCCGCCGCATGTTTTGGCGATTCTTCTTATTTTTCAAGCACATCTATAGGTTCGGGACTTAATTTTGAGTGGAGTATTAATAATTCTGTGGTGGGCAATTCATCAGTGGCTCATGCATTATTATCAAATTGTGGATTATTTCCTTTAAAGCTAAATATTTCGGATGTAAATGGATGTAAGGATTCTTCTGTAATAAACCATAAAGTTAACTGTTTGCCAATAGCCGATTATAGCACTTCCGATACTGTATCGTGTAGTAATAAGTCGATACAGTTCATAAATTTAAGCAGTTCAACTTCGGGTGATACATTAACCTACAGCTGGAACTTTGGAAATTCAGCAACTTCAAATTTGTTTAATCCGGTTGCATCTTATAATTCATCAGGTAACTATAGCGTTTCGCTCATCATTCAAACTCAATTTGGTTGCGGTGATACAATCGTTAAGAATATCACTATAAATGCAGCACCTCAAATTTCTATACTTGGAGATACTGTATGCAAGGGGGATTTTAATACCATACAGGTAAATGCATCAAATTATAATAATAATTCTAACTGGACATGGAATCTGGGTAATGGAATAATTTTAAATGATACAACGCAAATTGTTTATACTTATATAACAGCGCAGGATTATGTGGTAAGCTTAATTATTGAAAACCCCGGTGGTTGTAGCGATACTGCCGTTACTTATGCCAGTGTAGTAGAATTACCCAAGTTAGATTTTATTGCACAGGATATCTGTTTAGGACAGACTAAAAACTTTAGTGTTAATAATCCCAGCTCAAACACTCAATATGCATGGGATCTCAATAATGACGGCATATTTGAACTATCAGGAGTGCAGGCCTTAAATCAGTATACCGATACCGGCTTAGTTGTTGTTGCTTTAAACGGTATAAACAGCACCGGTTGTACAGATACCGTTATTCGTTCGTTTGCGGTACATCCGTTGCCAGTTCCATTAGTTGCGCCTGCGCTTACCGAAGTTTGTTATCCTGATTGTATAACCTTGCAAGGTGATAATACATTACTTAATTTATGGCACGTTAACAATACCGTAAAATCGGGAGATCAAACCACCTGGTGCCTTAATGAGGGAGCCTATGATGTTGAGTTGATTGTAGAAAATAATTTTGGATGTAGAGATAGTGTTTTATTACAGAATTTTTTAACAATAAACCCAAAGCCAGATGCAACTTATTCTGCTGATCCAACAGAATCAGAATTATTAAATGCTAACCCATCTTTTAATGTTTTAAATCCACAGACTGGGAATTACTACTTTAACTTTGGAGATTCAACTTTTTTAGATGGTCCAAATCTTTATGTGGCTTCTCATCAATACCAGGATACGGGCACATTTAATACTACGCTTGTCGTAATTTCGGATCAGGGATGCTCGGATACCGCTGAGCTAAAGATTATAGTTAAACCGGATTTTGTAATTTATATTCCAAATGCTTTTACTCCCAACAGTGATAAATTTAATGATGAATTTAAAGTGATTGCTAACGGAACAATTTCTGAGGGTTTTGTTTTTAGAGTTTTTGATCGTTGGGGTTATTTGATGTTTGAAACTACCGATATTACTAAAGGCTGGGATGGAAATTACCAAAATGAAAAATGTCCGATTGATATTTATGCATATACCGTTACTGTTTTAGATTATCGCAAGCGAACACACGATTATGCCGGAACTATTTCACTTATCAGGTAATAGAATTTACCACTTAATGGCCTTTTTTCCTTTTGATAAAAGATAATGATTGGTTTTGCTAAAGGGCTTTGATCCAAAGAATCCACGATAAGCAGAAAGTGGAGAAGGGTGAACGGAAGTTAAAATTAAATTTTCCTTCGCATTAACACTTTTTGCTTTTTCAATAGCTTTAGTACCCCATAATATATATACAATTTCTTTCTTCTTTATACTTAATATTTCAATAACAGCATCGGTAAATATTTCCCAGCCTTTGTTAACATGGCTTGCCGGTAGCCCTTCTTTAACTGTTAATATGCTATTTAATAAGAGTACTCCCTGCTCTGCCCAATGTTCCAAACTACCGTTTTGCGGGTAGGGTTTGCCGGTATCTAATTCAAGTTCCTTAAATATATTAATCAAACTTTTTGGAAATGGTTTTACATTTTTATCTACCGAAAAACTTAATCCATGCGCATGTCCGCGAGTAGGATAGGGGTCTTGTCCTAAAATAACCACTTTTACATTTTCAAACGGACAATCGTTAAAGGCCCTGAATATTTGTGAAGCATCGGGGAACACAGCATCTTTATTCTCCCTATATTCTTTCTGTATAAAACTTCTTAGGCTTTTAAAATATGCCTTTTCAAACTCCTCCTTTAAGATTTCATTCCAGCAATGATTAATTATTATATCCATCTTATTATGTTATCGGTTTAAAAATAAGTTTAATATAGCTAATTAATGGAAGTAGTTGTTTACGAATTACAATTCAGCCCATCATTTCTACAGTTCATATAGAAAGTGCATTATTTTCTCATTATAGTTATATACTATTGTTTTAAATTTAAAAAACATGATAAAATATATAGTTTTAACAGCAATTGGGGCTATGCTAAACTTTACAGCGATAGCACAAACTCAAACCATCCGGGGGGTAGTTAGCGACAAGCAAGCGCAAGTTACGTTACCAGGAGTAAATGTTATATTAATTAATTCAGATCCGGTTAAAGCAGCTATAACCGATGTTGATGGTAAATTTAAATTAACAGAGGTTAAACCCGGAAGGTATGATGTAAAAGTAAGTTTTGTAGGATATAAAGAATTGGTATTACCCAATATTGAAATTAATACCGGTAAAGAGACGGTTCTGGAAATTGGGTTGGAGGAAAGTGTTAGTTCGCTAAGTGAAGTAGTAATTACTAGCACTAAGAAAAATGAAACCATTAACGAGATGACAACTGTAAGTGCTCGTTCTTTTTCTATGGAAGAGGTAAATAGATACGCGGGGGGCAGATCAGATCCATCAAGGTTGGCTGCTAATTATGCGGGCGTTAGTTCGCCGGATGATTCCCGAAATGATATCGTAATCAGAGGAAACTCACCAACGGGTGTTCTTTGGAGAATAGAAGGTTTAAATATACCTAACCCTAATCACTTTTCAACTATCGGAACTACGGGTGGCCCCGTTAGTGCCATTAATACTAACGTTATAAAAAATTCAGATTTTTTTACTTCAGCATTTCCATCCGAATATGGAAACGCTAATGCCGGTGTATTTGATTTAGGTTTTAGAACGGGTAATGCTGAAAAAAGAGAACACACTTTTCAAATTGGGGCACTAACGGGTTTAGAGGCGATGACGGAAGGACCCATTAATAAAGAGAAGGGCTCATCTTATCTAATTGCCTATCGCCATGCATTTACAGGTGTTGCTCAGGCAATTGGAATACCTATTGGAACTACAGCTAATCCTCTTTATAAAGATCTTTCTTTTAAAGTTAACTCGGGGTATGGTAAGTTTGGTAAGTTTACTTTGTTTGGTCTTGCAGCTAACAGTCATATCGATTTCTTACATAATAAAATTGATAGTACTGATTTATTTGCTAACCCAGCTAAGGATAGTTATTTTACAAGCGAAATAGCCTTAATAGGTTTAAAACATTTCTTAAGGTTTAACGATAAAACATTTCTAAATACCATTTTAGGGGGTACTTATAATGGATCTAATTATTTACAAGACGACATAAATAGACCAAATTCTGAATATATTACCAGAGAAATTGAAAATAAAACCAAACAAACAAATTATAGTTTAAATACATCCATTAACTATAAACATAATGCTAAATTGTTTATTAAATCCGGAATAATTGCCGAAGCAAAAGGTTTATTATTAGACGCAAGAATATTAAAGACCGATAATACCTGGAATCATTATTGGGATTTTAATGATGTTACTTTCTTATTACAAGGATATGTTCAGTCTAAATACAGATTTACTAATCGTTTAACTTTAAATGCCGGAATACATACTCAATATTTAACTTTAAACGGGTCCATTGCGGTTGAACCTCGTATTGGAATAAAAGCAGATATAACAGAAAAAAGTTCTCTTAACTTTGGATATGGAATGCATAGTCAAATGCAACCAACCGATGTTTATTTTTATCGTTCTTTAAATGCAGACGGCACATATTCTCAAACCAATAAGGAGTTAGGATTCACAAATAGCCAGCATTTTGTAATTGGTTACGATATCTTGCCTTTTAAAGACTGGAGAGTTAAAACAGAAATCTATTATCAGTTGTTATCTAATGTGCCGGTTACAAGTTATCCCAGTAGTTATTCTATGTTAAATGCTGGAGCTAGTTTTCAGCCTAATATGCAAGCAAACCTGGTTAATAATGGGGAGGGTAGAAATTATGGAGCCGAGTTAACCATCGAGAAATTCTTTAGCAATAATTATTATGTGCTAATAACCGGTACTGTTTATGAATCTAAATATAAGGGTAGCGACAACATAGAACATAATACAGCATTTAATGGTAAGTATGTTTACAATTTGTTGGCTGGTAAAGATTTTAAAGTTGGAAAAGAGAAACGTAATACCATTAACTTTGGAATAAAATACACAGGATCGGGTGGTAGATTCTATACACCTGTAGATTTAAAGGCGTCCCAAATTGTTGGTGAACAGGTACTTTTGGGAGATCAATATGCCTTTAGTGAAAGAAATCCAGACTTTATGCGTTTAGATATCAAAGCAGGATTTACTTTAAATAGTAGTAAAAGGAAAATAGCTCAATCGTGGTCAATAGATATACAAAATGTTACCAATCATAAAAATGTGTTTGCAGAAAGATACAATCCAATTACTAACCAAGTAAATACAGCGTATCAGATTGGTTTTTTCCCAAACTTTGTATATAAGATACAATTTTAGAAAATACTAAACCTATTGAATGGATCTAATTATTTTGGGATAGTACAATATAAATATATCTTTATATGATGAGGTGGAAAAAAATTGGTTTAATGGCTTCGGTCGGGATACTAATCTCGATTATAATTGATGTTGCTTTACCTTTTGAACACCCCAATCATAGCAGATTATATGATTATATTTTAAGTGCAATTCTTTCAATATCTATCTGGGAAGGAAATCTTTTTATTGACAGAATATTTAATAAGAGATATTCATGGATACACCATACTTTTAGAAGAACTGTTTTACAATTACCGGCAAGTGTATTTTATAGTATTTTACTAATTTATATTGGCATGTGGGTTTATAACAAATACGTTTGTATTCTACCTACAAGTATGGCCAACACGTTATTTCTTATTGCTACTATAATTGGGACTCTTTTTTCAATTATCTTGTTGGCTATAGAGATAAGTATAACCTTTCTAAAACAATGGAAGAACTCCACTCTGGAGATGGAAAAATATAAGGCAGAAAGTTTGCAGGCACAACTCCAGAACTTGAAAAGTCAAGTTAATCCTCACTTTCTGTTTAATAACTTAAGTGTTCTATCCTCATTGGTATATAAAGACCAGGATAAGGCAGTTAGTTTCATCTCTCAACTCTCTAAAGTGTATAGATATATATTAGAAAATAATAAACAGGAATTAATTACTTTAGAAAACGAACTATCGTTTATTAATTCCTATATTTTTCTACTTAAAATTAGATTTGAAGATTCTATTCAGATTAACATTAATGTTGATGAAAAATTCTTAAACAAATTAATTCCGCCATTATCTCTTTAAATTTTATTGGAAAATACAATTAAACACAATGAAGCTTCTGATGATAGTCCTTTAGTTGTTATGATGTTTGTCGAAGCTAATTATTTGGTGGTTTCTAACAATAAGCAATTACGATATACTCAGGAAAAAACTTCAGGAAAAGGTTTAGAAAATATTAAAATGCGTTATTCCTACTTTACTAATGAAAGTGTGGAGATATCTAATGATGAAAAAATGTTTATAGTTAAAATTCCCTTACTATTGTTAAATGAAGGTTATAATAATTGAAGATGAGAAGCTAAACGCTGAGCATTTAATTAATATGCTTAAACGTATAAACGATAAAGTTGAAATAGTAGCTTGTTTAGAAAGTGTTAAAAAAAGCATCGATTTGTTTAACAACAAGCCAAAGGCCGATTTAATATTTATGGACATATATCTTGCCGATGGTTTAAGTTTCGAAATTCTTAATTCCATTAGCATTGAAATTCCAATTATTTTTACTACAGCCTATAACGAATATGCTCTAAAAGCCTTTAAATATAACAGTGTTGATTATTTATTAAAACCAGTAGATATAAACGAACTAACTAATGCTATTGATAAGTTAAATCGTTTGCAATCAAGATTAAATCAGTTTACTATCGAGAATATTTTTGATGCCTTTAATAAGGAGTATAAAAAACGTTTCTTGGTTAAGTCTGGGGAGCATATTCAATCGATAAAAGTCGAAGAGATTAATAATTTTTTTTCAGAGGAAGGGTATACGTTTGTTAACTATATTCAAAATAAAAAATACATTATCGACTATACCCTTGATCAGCTAGAGGAACTACTTGACCCCAACCTATTCTTTCGTTTAAATCGACAGAGCATCGTTAATATTAATTCAATAAATAAAATTTCTACTTATTTAAACAGCCGCTTAAAAATTAGCGCGCAAAATCTCCCTGAAGATTATTCTATTATAAGCAGAGAGCGAGTAGTAGCGTTTAAAAGTTGGCTAGATAAATAAACGATTTATTAGGTATTTAGTTCAGTACTTTTTAATTTAGATCAATTAAAATCGAACGGCAATACTTGCCATAAAGTTTCGGCCGGCCTGAGGATAATAAAAATTTTCGGTTGTTTTGGCACCGCCCCAAACATAACTGAAGGTATATCCGTTATTCTCATATAATTCATTCAAGAAATTAGCGGCAAGTAAACCAATTCTAATCTCTTTAAATAAGGTTGTGTTTATTTTATAGTCAATTCTTAAATCATTTACAAAGAAAGGATTGATAATTCTATCGTTGTTAGAGGTGTTGTCAAGGTATTGTTTACCAACATATTTAGAGATGATATTAATGTCCAAATTCTTTATAGGGCTTAACGTGAATATAGACGAGGCGATAACAGAAGGCGAGAAAGCAATATCAGTTAACGTATATATAACAGAGTCTTGTGTGAAGGTGTCGTAATTATCATAATATTCTATATAGTTTTTAACTTTATTCTCGCTTAAAGTTAGGTTCCCATTCCAGCGGATCAATTTGTGTAGTAAAGCGCCTGCCTCAATCTCTATGCCTCTTCTGTAACTTTGTGCCACATTGGTTCTAGTGTATGATCCTACATCATTAATTTTTCCGGTTAATACCAATTGGTTTTTGTAAATCATATTATATAAATTAAAACCAAAGGCAAATTTATTGGTGTTTATTTTATAACCTGCTTCTATGTCTTGTAAATTCTCAGGTTTAGGCCTGCTATTCGGGCTGCTGTTCGTGAAATCATCACGGTTAGGCTCCTTATTAGCAACTGAGTATGATACGTATGCTTGTTGGTTCTCTTTTATAGCATATGTTAAACCTGCTTTTGGATTGATGAAGTTCAGATTTACGGACTGCTCTATATTATTAAGATTTCGATCGTAACCCATAAAAGCATAACTAATATTTCTGTATTGTATATCCCCAAATACAAATAGTTTGTTGTTTAACTGATAGTTTGCTTTTAAGTATGTATTCATATCATTTTTAAAAGCACTATCGCGGTAATACTTCTGACGAATATTGCTGTTTGAGGCGAAACGTGCCCAGATAACTTCTCCAAAATGAGCGCCGATGTATTGATTATAACCACCACCCCAGATAACGTTTAATTTGTTGTTGTCCGAATTATAATTTAAACTCCATATTCCGCCATAAAAATCATTATCCAGCCAGCGTCTTCTTATTAAGTCGGAGTTTCTTATAGTATCGCTGCCAACGATTACCGAATTTATTTTGTAGTTCGCTAAATCATCTTCCTCACGGTATTCCTCATAATACCCCTTCCCTTTTGTGTAATGTAAAGCAGTATTAAGGGTTATGTTCTTGGTAAGCTCGTAGTTGTAATGTAATTGATAATGGTCTTGCCAGTAATTATCGGTTTGATCGGCATAGCTAAATAAATTTGCTCTTCGATTTATGCTCAGCATAGTATCTCTTAGTCCATTCCAGGCCTGATACGTTTTTTCTTTGCCTCCAAAAGTGGTTAATTTTAATGAGCTTTTCTTGCCATAGTAGCTTCCGCTTAAATAGTATGATTTTAAATCGCTCCATCCCGGTTGAACATAACCATCTGATGAAATGCGAGAAAGTCTTCCTTCAAAATTAAACTTGTTATTTATGAGGCCCGATCCAATATTTACAGTATTCTTTATGGTATTAAATGAACCAAATGAGTTTGCAATTTCGGCATAGGCCTCTTTATTTAAGGTTGTAGTTTGAATATTAATACTTGCTCCAAATGCACCTGCTCCATTTGTAGAAGTCCCTGCCCCTCTTTGAATTTGGATGCTATTTATACTTGAGGCAAAGTCGGGCATGTTTACCCAAAACACCCCCTGCGATTCTGCATCATTTAAAGGTATACCATTTACCGTAACGTTTATGCGAGTTGCATCGGTGCCTCTTACCTTAATACCAGTATAACCAACGCCGTTTCCTGCATCGCTAGTAACTACTGTAGAAGGGGTTGAGTTAAGTAAGAAGGGCAGATCATGTCCTAAATTTCGTTTAACTAATTCTTCCTTATCTATATTAGTGAAGGCAAACGGTGTTTTATCTCCAACGCGTAATGCGCTTACAATAACTTCGTCGGCCATAAACTCAGATGGTTCCAGCATAATATCGATTTCCGAATCATTATTAATATTAATTTCCTTTGTCTGGGTTTTAAACCCTATAAATGAAACTTTTAATATATAGGATCCGGGTTTTAAATTTTTAAACTTGTAATTTCCTTCCAAATCGCTTGCAATAGATTTTAATAAACCTTCAATTACAACGTTAGCATTCGGCAGCGTGCTCTGGTCTTGTGCGTTTTTAATTCTACCTTTTAATGTAAATTGTCCAAAAACAGAAATAGAGAACACCAAGGATGTAAACAGAAATAATATTTTTTTCATTTCCTCTAATTTTATAATTATAAGAGATAAAAGGAGTAAAAATCTCTTTTTACTATTTTAATTGTTAACCTAATTCCCTTCGCCGGCATTACCCGTTTCAGGTTCAATGGGTATAATCTCAGCCCTTATATTTAAGGCACCCCTTTTAGACGAAGCAAAATTATAAATAATTATTTAACCTCGTTTAAAAGTGTTATCAACTTGTTACTTATTTTAGATAAGTTGCTGTAAATTATTTAATTGATTTTATTCTGAAGCTGTAAATTTGGGCAAGAATTACAATAATATATGGAACAATTAATCGAATGTGTGCCTAATTTTTCTGAGGGTCGTAACGCCAATATCATAAAACAAATTACCGATCAAATAGAATCTGTTGAAGGTGTTAAATTATTAAATGTAGACCCGGGTAAGGCTACAAACAGAACCGTTGTTACTTTTGTAGGCATGCCAGATGCTGTTGTGGAGGCGGCTTACAGGGCAATTAAAACGGCAGGTGAGTTAATTGATATGAGTAATCATAAGGGTGAACATCCTCGTATGGGCGCAACCGACGTATGTCCGTTTATTCCCATAGCTAATATTAGCATGGAAGAAACGGCTAAGTATGCGCAGAAGTTAGCTAAGCGAGTAGGTGAAGAGTTAAAGATTCCTGCTTATTTATACGAAGAGGCACAGTCAAATCCGGCGCGTAAAAATTTATCCGTAATTAGAGCGGGTGAATACGAAGGCTTCTTTAAAAAAATAAAGCAACCGGAATGGAAACCCGATTTCGGACCGAATGAGTTTGATGCTAAACGTGGTGCGACCGTTATTGGTGCACGTGATTTTTTAATTGCGTATAATGTTAATTTAAATACTACTTCGGTTAGAAGAGCAAATAGCGTGGCGTTTGATGTGAGAGAAGCCGGACGAGTAAAGCGTGAAGGTAATCCGATTACTGGCCCTGTGGTTAAAGATGCTAATGGAAATCCGGTATCTATACCGGGCTCTTTAAAAAGTGTAAAAGCCATAGGTTGGTTTATTGAGGAATATGGTATTGCGCAAATCTCCATGAACCTGACAAACATTCGCGTTACTTCTATGCATGCTGCTTTTGATGAAGTGTGTAAAAAAGCTACTGAGCGTGGCTTGCGCGTAACCGGTAGTGAATTGGTAGGATTGGTTCCTTTAAGTGCCATGGTAGAGGCGGGGAAATATTTCCTTCGTAAGCAGAAACGTTCAACAGGTGTATCGGAAAAAGAGTTAATTAAAATTGCAATTAAATCTCTTGGTCTAGATGAGCTTGGGCCATTTAAACCGGAGGAAAGAATAATTGAATATTTACTGCGCGATGCTTCTAAAGCAAAATTGGTAAATATGAAATTAAACGATTTTGCTGATGAAACAGCGAGTGAAAGTCCTGCCCCTGGCGGAGGTTCTATTTCTGCATATGTTGGGGCTTTAGGAGTTTCGTTGGGAACAATGGTGGCTAATTTATCTTCGCATAAACCAGGTTGGGACGACAGATGGGAAGAGTTCAGTAATTGGGCGGATAAAGGTCAGCAAATGAAAAATGAATTGGTGCGTTTAGTAGATGAGGATACCCATGCTTTTAATAAAATTATGGAAGCGTTTGCATTACCTAAGTCAACTGATGAAGAAAAAACAGCACGTACTATTGCAATACAGGCTGCTACCCAATACGCTATTGAGGTACCTTTAAAGGTAATGAAGGTAAGTTGCCAAACGTTAGAGGTGCTGGAAGCAATGGTAAATAATGGAAACCCGAATAGTATTACGGATGCAGGCGTTGGCGCCCTTTGTGCGTTAACAGCCGTTAAAGGTGCGTTTATGAATGTAAAGATTAATGCGGGTTCTTTTAGCGATAAGGAATTTGTAAAGAATGTAATTGGGGAAGGAGACAGAATTTTATCGGATACAATTTCAAAAGTTAATGCGCTTGAAGCAACTGTTAACGAAAAAATTGCTGTGAGTATTTAGTAAAGGCTTTGATTCCTCAACCTGACAGTTGATGTCTCTCTGAGCAAAGGGTAGATAAAAATGAATATTATTTCTAAAATATTAAATGTCTTATCAATAAACATTAAAGCCTATTCTTTAATTTTTATTTTTTTATCAAATACTGGTTCATATGCTCAAATAAACAATTTTGCTGAGTATAAATCGGAAATTAATAAAGCGGAGTTGTTCCTTGTAAATAATCAAAAAGAGAATTCTTTAGATTGTTATGTAAAAACTTTTCAAAAAGGAAATGGAACATTTGTTAGAGATATTTATAATGCATTAGTGCTTTCTAGTGAATTAAATTTAAAGGATACTTTTTTTATTTTATTGGATTATTTAATTCCTAAATGTTTAACAAATGAAAATATTAATTCTATTGAAGTATTTAACAAGTATCACAATGACAAACGTTGGAATAGGTTTCTAGAAAAAAATAAAACAGCTAAAAGAAAAATAGATCTAAAACTAAAGCAGCAAATAGATCAGTTACATGTTAAAGATCAGTTTTTCCGTATTAAAGAAGGCTCTTACGAAGTCTTTGGTGATACAATTAACAAAATTGATAAAGAAAATATTAACTTTTTATTGAGTCTTATTAGCTCGAATAAATTTCCAGGCGAGGATAATATTGGTGTAGATGATTTTGACGGAAGAATGGGTTTTGATATTGTTTTTCATCACTATACCCAAAAATCTTCTTTAGATAATTCACTTAAGAAAATCACTAAAGAAATAATTAAAGTTGTGCAACAAGGAAAAATATACCCATCTAAAGCATCTCATTGGTTGGAGATGCAAAATAGCGGTTTTGATGGCGGCGTGTTCTCCATTCAATGTTATATAATTAATGGAGTTGAAACACCATATTACTGTCCAAATTATTCAGATTCCAGATTAGTTGAAATAAATAAATACAGAAAATGGTTGTTTTTAGAGCCTTATAATGACTACCTTAAGAAGGTTAATTATTTTATTAAAAATCCAAACACGCTATACAAATTTGATATTATTCTTAATTGTTGGCATGTTGATGAAAAAGAATATCAGCGTCAAAAGAAAAACCTTAAAGAATTGAACTAACCCATGTTTGCTCCATTTAAAAAAGGTAAAATTTATTATAAGTCTACCGGAAAGGGCAGAGCAGTAGTTTTGCTGCATGGCTTTATGGAATCCTCCGAAATGTGGAACAAGCAAATCGATTTTCTTAAGAAGAGTAATAAGGTTATTTGTATAGATCTTCCGGGACATGGCAATAGCGATTGTTTTGGCTATATGCATACTATGGCATTTATGGCCGAAGCAGTGGAGGCGGTGATTAAAAAACTAAGATTACGTAAAGTGATTTTAGTAGGCCACTCCATGGGGGGCTATGTGTCCTTGGCACTTGCCAAAAGAAATCCAAAAATTTTAAAAGGAATCTGCTTGTTTCATTCAACTGCCGCTGCAGACAGCGATGAGCGAAGGAAGTTAAGGAATCGTGCTATTGAAGTCGTAAAGCGTAATAAGCGTATGTTTATAAACGAAGCAATCCCAACCTTATATGCACCTGATTTTAGAAACCATCATAAGGAAGATATTAAACATTCCAAAGAAATGGCTTTAGAGACCTCTACTCAGGGAATTATTGCTGCTATAGAAGGAATGAAGCAGAGGTCTTCTTCGGAAGAATTTATTAAGAAAACAGATATTCCGCTGGCATTTATTATGGGAAAGAAGGATGCCGGAATTCCGTTCGAAAATGTTTTAAAACAGGCAAAATCGGCTAAACGTTCGTATTCGCTTGTGTTGGATGAAGTGGCTCATATGGGGTTTGTAGAAGAGCCCGAGGCTTGTAATAAGTTTATTTATAAGTTTATTAAACTTTGTTTGTAATACTTGGATAAGGAAAAACTGTCAGAAAAATTAGGGATTAACGTATTGCAGATTAAACCTGTAAGTGGTGGCGATATCAATAAATCATATTGTATAGTATCAGATCGAGAAAAGTATTTTATAAAACTAAATTTCTCCAAAAATTATCCCGGACTTTTTAAGGCAGAGGCACTTGGTTTAAAAAAACTAAGTGTATCCAATTATTTAGGGATTCCAACTGTTCTAAAAACTGGAGAAATTGGTGATCAGCAATATCTTTTAATGGAATGGATCTATACGGAGTTGAACCCCAAACTTTATTCCAATGAATTGCTGGCAAGGGGATTAGCCGCTATTCATCAAACACACCAGGAAAATTTTGGTTTTGAAAGTGATAACTATATTGGAACATTGAAGCAATTTAATAATGTTCATAAATCATGGGCCGATTTTTATTATACCGAGCGTTTATACCCACTTTTAAGAATAATGGTTGATAAGTATAATTTAGAACCATCTTGTTTCGGTATGCTGGAAAAATTGCATAAAAAACTAAATGTTTTATTCCCAATAGAGCAACCCTCCTTGTTACATGGAGATCTTTGGTGCGGTAATGTAATGGGTGGTAAAGGAGGAAAGCCCCAAATTTACGACCCGGCAGTTTATTTCGGTCATCGCGAAATGGATTTAGGAATGATGAAGCTTTTTGGAGGATTTGACAATGATGTTTTTGAAATTTACAACGAATTATTCCCTCTGGAAAATGAGTGGCAATTTAGAATTCAACTCACACAACTATATCCAATAATGGTTCATGCGGTTTTGTTCGGAGGGATTTATGTGAAGGAAGTTCTTAACACACTTACTTTGTTTGGCAAATAGAAGGTTTGCGATTTTTTTGTATATTTAATGCTAGTGCATCATATACTTCAATGAAAATTTTTTTTAAAATTTTATTAGTTTTTATTTCCAGCATAAACATCATACTGGCTCAGGACGATGATTCTAGCCCTTATGTAAAAGGCTCTGTTAAACTTGGTCTAGATTTAAAAAATGCCGGACCTAACATTGAGATTAAGGCAACCCAAATAATAAGAAGAATTGGTAAGAAGGCACTGGAAGAAGTTGATTATATAACAACCAAAACAGATAAGAAAGGTCAGTATGAATTTAAAATTGAATACGGAAAAGAATACAGGGTTTATTGTTACAAGCAAAATTACATTCCGGTCTTTTATGATATCATTACAACTGTACCCTCGAATTTTAAAGAACCTACTTTTGGTCCGGGCACTGGGGCCGAATCCATCATGTTAACAGAAAAGGAATTAGAATCTACTCCTTTAAATGCTGAGTATGTTAAGTTATACCCATTTACAGTTATTATTCTAAACACAAAGGACCTGGATTTTAAGGATGATCAGCTTTATATTGATCAATACAAAAGTGGAAAGTTTAAAGATAGAGAATGGGAAAATGAAGAGAAGAGGATGGCTTTAGTTAAAAAAGAGGAAGAGCAAAAGCAGAAAGCATTAAAAGATGTCGAAAGAAAAAACAGAAAACATGCTATTTCAGCAAAGCTTACATTAAAAGGTAATGCAGCTCTTTCAAAAACAAAAGTTTTTTTATTTAAAGAAAATCCTTCATTAAATCCGTCGGCACAGCCTATAGAAACCGCCGTGACCAATGCTTTTGGTAAATTTACATTTACCCAGCTACAAGAGGATCAAAATTATTTTGTAGGTATTGAAGGTGTTGATGAAACTTTGGCGCCTAATGTTAAAATAAATAATAAACATGGTCATACCGCTTTATCTCAGGATTCGCCAACTGTTGTTTCGTTACCCAATGGCAAGCTGGGAGTAATCAGTTTTACTGCTTCTAAAGAGTTCTTAAGCAATTTTGAGGTTTTAAGCAAAACCATATTAGTGGCCGGAAATGTTTTATTGGGCGATAAAGATAAATTACCGCTTCACGATGTGAAATTATTGCTGAAGGATGCAACTGATAAAATTATTCAAACTACCCGAACTAATGCTTTGGGAGGCTTTGCGTTTTCAAATGTAGATCCTGATCAAAAGTACAGTATTGATGTTGAGCATAATTCGCCCTCTCAAATTGCAAACAAGCGAGTTAGTATCGTTAATAAAGCTGGTCAGGAAGTATTTTCATCCTTAGCAGATGCAAATGGTAAATTTAAATTTGAGATTTTAACCGAAGATAAATTTCAATTGCAATTATTGGAAACAGACGACACCGAATTAAACATAAGTTTAAAAGGAAAAATTTATACCAACTTAAAGGATAAAACCCCTCTTAAAAATAGTAAGATTTATTTGTCAAGTCAAGTGGGTAAGTCTTTGGTAAATGTTACAACAGATGAAAATGGTAATTTTTCTTTCGATAACATCTCCGCCGATATCGCCTATTTGATAAACCTGGATGAGAATGATCCCAATCTTAAAACAGTTACTAAGGTTTACCTCGAAAATGAGGATGGAAGCTGGATTAGGGAAATAACAAAGGATAATTTAAATAAATTTACTTTTCAACTTATAAGTTCAGAAGTAAACAAACTTCATCATATCGAAATCATGGATCCTTGGTTAGATATAATTAAAAATAGATCTACCGCAACTTCAATTGCAGAACCAATTTATTTTAAGGCAGGTGATGATCGCATATTAAACGAAGCAGCAACCGTTTTGGATAAAGTTGCACTAATTATGAGGGCAAAAATATCATTAAAGATTGAAGTAGAGTCTCATACTGATGCAACCGGTTCCGATACTTTTAATATGGAGCTCTCCAGAAAACGGGCAAAATCCGCTGTTGATTATTTAGTTAGCAAAGGCGTAAATCCTAATAATTTAAAAGGAATTGGCTATGGCGAAACAAAACTAAAGAATAATTGCGGTAATAATGTAAAGTGCTCGGAGGCTGAGCATACTCAGAATCGTAGAATTGAATTTAAAATCTTATCTCAATAGCTTTATGTGGGATAATATGGGGTTAGGCAAAAAACCTATAGTGCTTCATTTTGCATCGTGGTACCCAACAAAAGAAAAACCAATGTTGGGTATTTTCATAAGAAAACATATTATTCTACTTCAAGAGGACTTAAAACAAGGGGTTATTTATTTTAATATAAGCGCGCAATTTAAAGAGGGTTTGAAAATTGTCTTAAATGATGAAGGTAATTTAAACGAAATCGAAATTCGAATAAAAAAGAACTCTTTTTTTAAATTAATTTTTATAGCTATTGGCTTTTTTAAAGCGATAAAATTATTTAATAATAAAATTGGATCACCTCAAATTGTTCACTTACACACTATATTGCCAATGGCATCCTTGGTATGGTTTTTTGTTAAACTAAACCGGGTAAAGCTAGTGGTTACCGAGCATTGGACAGGTTACCAACCCGAGGATGGAAATTATAAAGGTGCATTTCGAAAATTATTTACGAAATTAATTATTAAGAATGCAGATACTGTAATAACAGTATCCAAACAGTTAGCAGAAGCTATGGGTAAGCACAGTTTAAAATTTAAAAATGTGGTAATCTCCAACGCTGTTGATTTGCAGGTTTTTAAGGTCAGTGATAAAAAAATTAATCCAAACAATTTTATTCATATTTCTTCGTTAGACGACAGGCAGAAAAATACAAGCGGAATTATCAGGGCTTTTGCGGAAGTTGTTAAACAAAATAATCAGACACAACTTATAATTGTGGGTTCGGGTGGTGATGAAATGGAGCTAAGGAAATTAGTTGGCGATTTTGGCCTGAGTAGTCAAGTCGTATTCGTAGGTAATAAAAAGGGTGTAGAATTAGCTTCACTTATAAAAGACTCAGCAGCTTTAATTATGTTTAGCAGATACGAAAATCAGCCAGTAGTTATATTAGAAGCCTTAGCCTGCGGAACACCTGTTATTTCTACTTACGTTGGCGGTATAGCGGAAATGCTAGACGAGAGCAATTCTCTTAAAGTTGAGGTTGAAAATGTTCAGCAATTAAAAGCGTCAATGGAATTAATTTTAAATGATAACAAATTTTTTGATGCAGAGCAGATACAGGAGAATATCTTGAAGACCATTCATCCGGATATCATTAGAAATAAACATTTAGAGTTGTATAAAGAATTATTAAATTAACGAAAGAGGCCTTCTACAAGCTCAGCCTGACAATATATCTGTCACCTTGAGTTTATCGAAGGGTAGACAGTTAAACAGAGAGTTAAAAATTGAAAAACATACACTAACAAACTAAAAAAAGATTGCTTAAACAGGTTATACAAACATTGGGATCAAGGGTTGCTTCGGCAGTCCTTAACTTCTGTACCATTATTGCTCTCTCTCAGTATTTGGGTGCAAGCGGAAAGGGGGAGGCCTCTGTTTTTATAACGTATGTTGGTTTTATGGTGGTGTTAAGTGAGTTTGTTGGTGGCTCTACCCTGGTATTTCTTACTCCTCGATACAATCTCAAATCGTTGTTGTTACCATCTATAGGCTGGACTTTACTAACTTCAATTCTTTTTTCAGTTATTGCTTATATAATGGAACCGCAGGATGTCTACTCTATTCCTGTTATTTTAACGGTTGGATTTCTGGCTTCAGTTAATTCTCTTCTACAGAAAATCCTTAGTGCTATTGAAAAATTTTATTTCCTAAGTATTCTTAATATACTTCAGGCTCTTTTAATACTGGCCTCCTTGATGGTGTTTTTTAATTATGCAGCAAGGCAAAGTGTTTATTATCCGGCTGCTCTTATTTTAACTTATATCGTAACAGTGTTAATGTGTGTTTATACACTTATAAAATCATCACGTGAACAAGCATTACCTTCTGCTGGTTTTAAAGAGCTCGTGTTTCTGGGTTTTAGCAATCAGATCGCACACGTGTTTCATTTAATTAGTACGCGTTATGCTTTTATTGCTATTACGCGCAATATCGGACCTTTTCAAACGGGTGTGTATTCTAATGCGGTTCAAATCGCAGAAGCAATCTGGTTAATTACCAATAGTTTTGCTACGGTACAATATGCCAAGATTGCCAATCACCACGATGCGCAGGAATCGGTTAAGTTAACGAATGTGTTAGGCAGAATTACTTTATTGCTAACGCTTTTTGCATTGCTGGTGGCTAACTTATTACCCGCAGGATTTTATGTATATATTTTCGGACCCGATTTTTATACGATTAAAACACCACTGTTTATCCTTAGTTCCGGAACCATATTTTTTAATTTAATGCTCATATATGGCCATTATTTTTCCGGTCAGGGAATATATTATTACAATACCTTTTCGGTTTTTATGAGTTCCATCATTACCGTTATTCTTTTCTCCATTTACAAGGATGATTTAACAATACAGTCGGCTTCGTGGATAACCTCCCTTTCCTACATCGTTTCCGGCTTATTAATTTTTTTAATTTATTGTTATAAGGCTAAACAGTCGTTTAAAATTTTAATTCCACAGCTTAACGACTTAAATAATTTAAAAAAATTAATTTAGCCCTATGTGTGGAATAGCCGGAATAATATCTCTTAGCAGTGAATCAAACAATCTGGTTCAGGATATTAAGGCGATGAGTAAAACTATCCGACACAGGGGACCTGATGATGAAGGTTATCTGCTTAATGTTTCGGATAAATTGGTTTCTTATGGTGGTGTTGATACACCCAAAGAATATTATAATTCCATCATATCCTATGCGCCTAAATCAGAAATAGAAAATCAGGTCACTAAATTTGCTTTATTGCATCGCAGATTAAGTATTATTGATTTGTCTGTAACCGGTCATCAGCCTTTATGTTACCAGAACCACTGGATTACCTTTAACGGCGAAATTTATAACTATCTTGAACTTAAGACAGAACTCGAAAAAGGCGGACATCGTTTTGTTTCGAGTACAGATACAGAAGTTATTCTTGCTGCCTATATTGAATGGGGCGAACGTTGTGTTCAGCGTTTCAATGGCATGTGGTCTTTTGTAATTTATAATCCAATAACAAATACTCTTTTTGCTTCACGTGATCGTTTGGGAGTGAAGCCGTTTTATTTTTATAAAGATGATCAACTGTTTTCATTTGCAAGTGAGCAAAAGGCTTTTCTTTCTACTTCTTTTTATTCAAAGGAAATTAATGTGGATGCCTTTATAGACTATTTTGTTTTAGATCAGTACGAGCAAGAGGAAGAGGGAGTATACAAAGGAATTAAGGAATTATTTCCGGGTCATAACTTATTTTTTAATCTGCATAATGGTGAAATAAAAATAAATAAGTATTTCACAATCGATATAAATAATCGATTTGAAGAGTATTCTGAAAATAAATTTAACCAATACAAAGAGCAAATTAGCGAAGCTTTAACGAATGCCATTAAGCTAAGACTAAGAAGCGATGTAGAAGTGGGATCGTGTTTAAGTGGCGGAACCGACAGTAGTGCCATTGTGGGGATTGCATCCGGTATAAGCAAATACCCGCTAAACTTGTTTACGGCCTCTATGCAAGAAAAAGAGATTGACGAATCTCCGTATGCAAGAGAAGTAGCCCGTTTAAGTAATGGTAATTGGTTTTCGATTGAGCCTAATGCAGAAATGCTGGCGAAAGATTTACATGATCTTATTTACTCGCAGGATATTCCCATTTGGTCAACATCTACCTATGCGCAGTTTTCTGTAATGCGTTTAGCCAAGGAAAATAATACAAAGGTATTGTTAGACGGACAGGGGAGCGACGAGTTATTTGGAGGATATCCCGTTCATTTAGTGCCTTATTTTGCAGAGCAATTTAAGAATGAAGGCCTTTTTCAGTTTATAAGAAATCTTAGTAATGTAAATATTCCTTCGTTAATTAAAAGGTGGTTAGCCGATTTTAAACTCTTTACACTTCCACCTTCATTGCAATTAAAAGTTTTAAGAAAGATACACCCCGAAATAAATGCTTTGCCTCTTGATTTAGAACCTAAAATTTTAGATCGTCTGGCACATCATCGTTCGGTTTTCTTTGAGCATACACCAAGTTTAAACGACTATCTTTTTTACGAAACCTATAATCATCGTTTAAAGTCGTATTTAAAATGTGAAGACCGTTGTTCGATGTGGCATTCGGTAGAATCACGAACACCCTTTGCAGACGATGTTCATTTGATAAATCTTGCTTTTTCTATCCCCGGAAATTATAAAATCAGAAACGCTAATTTGAAATCCTTGCTTAAGGAAAGTATAAAAGACTCAATTCCTGCCTCGGTATATAATCGAAAGGATAAAATGGGGTACAATACGCCAAATAGTCTTTGGATTAGCGAGATCTCAAATAAGTACAAATACTTTGAAGGAGAAAGTGAATTATTGGATAATAAATGGATTAAGTCAAACTTTGATAGCCTGATCAAAGATCATAACCCAAGGATATTTAAATTATTGGTAACAGATATTTGGAGTAAATTCTAAAAAAAAGGAGTTGCAAATTTTGCAACTCCCTATGATAACAATCTTAATAAAAATTATTTTTTATCGTAATTTTTGTCAAAAGGATTCTTCTTATCTGGTTTAGAATTGTCATATCCTTTATCGAAAGCACTTTTAGCTTTTTCTTCTTTAGTTTGCTTTGGCTTTGAAGCTTTAGGTTTTTCAGCAGCTTTAGCAGCTTCAGCAGCTTTAGCTAATGAATCAGCCATTGCAATTGAATCTTGCTTAGCCTTCATAGCAGCTTCTTCAGCAGCTTTAATTGAATCCTGACGAGCAGCTTCTTTTGCAGCAGCTTCAGCAGCAGCGATTGAATCTTGTTTTGCTTTTTCTTTTGCTTCTAATTCTTCTTTGCTAGGACCGCAAGCTACGATAGCCATAGTAGCGAATGCAGCAGCTAAAAATGATAATTTTTTCATGATTTGGGTTTAATTTGGTTAAAATAACACGCAAAACTATAAAAAATCATTCTTAATTCGCAAAAAATTCTATTTTTGCAATAGAAAATTTTAAAAACAAACAATAAAGCAATGAAAAAACAAATTTTAAGCTTGACAGCATTAGCATTATTAGCAGGTGCAGTTACATTAACAGGTTGTAAAAAAGATGACACTACAGCGCCAATTATTACTTTAAAAGGTGACGCTGCTAAGAAGATTGTTACAGGTACTTCTTATACTGACGAAGGCGCTACAGCAGAAGACGATCGCGATGGTGATATTTCTTCTAAAATAACAGTTGGTGGTTCAGTTGATAAGACTACTGCTGCTAAATATACTTTAACCTATGATGTAGCTGATGAAGCTGGAAATGCTGCAACACAGGTTTCTAGAGTAGTTACTGTATATCACGACAACACTGTTTTGGGTGGAAAAACTTATAACGTTTCTGAAAATTGCACCGCTTCTGGTACAGGTTCATATACTTCTACAGTTATTGCTAAGTCTGGTTCAACTGATAAAATCGAAATGGGTAATTTTGGTTCTTCTGGATCAACTTTTACTGCAACTATTTCAGGTGATTTAGGAACAGTAATTGCCTTAGATGCTGCAACTAATTCAGGTATTGCATACACTGATGGTGGTTCTGGTTCAATTACTGGAACTGCAAATAGCTTTACTATCACTTATACACAATCTATTAGTGGTAATAGCCAAACTTGTACTTCTGTATTTACAAAGCAGTAATTATTTTTTTTTATTTTTTAAAACCCCAGCTTTTAAGTTGGGGTTTTTTGTTTTATGAGAGAATCATTAATCATTTTATTTTTATTTTCCTTCTGGTCTTGTAAAAAGATTTTAAATGATGCCATACCTCCGGTTATAACGCTTGTAGGTGATTCGATAATGCTTGTAAAGATTAATGATCCATACCTTGAGCCAGGAGCTACTGCTTTTGATAATAGAAATGGTGATTTAACAAAAAAAATAGTTGTTAATGGCACTGTAAATACAAATATCGAAGGTGATTATCCTGTACTATATTCTGTAAAAGACAAGGCCGGCAATGTTTCTACGAGGTTACGAATCGTAAGGGTTTCAATTTCTGCATTTCCATTTTATGATAAAACTCCTCCCGTTATCACTTTAATTGGTAGTTCAAACATTTCAATTAACCTGGGTGATGTATTTATTGATGAAGGTGCAATTGCAAGTGATGATCGTGACGGAGATATTTCCTCTTCCATTACTGTTACTGGTATTGTTGACTTTCAAAAATGTGGAATATATAATCTGGAGTATAATGTTTCAGACGCAGCAGGAAATAATGCCGTTAAAGTAGTAAGAACAGTTACAGTGAGGTCAGATAAACTGTCGGGAGTATACTCTGTAAACGAAATAGTAACAAATTCAACTGTTGGTGACGGAACTTATATATATAATGTAACAGTTAATCAGGCTGCAGATAATTATAATAAGCTTCTAATTTCTAATTTTGGAGCATTTGCTGCTGATGTTGTTTACGCATTGGTTGTAGGTAATCAAATTGTAATTCCTAGCCAAACAGTAAATATATCAGGTCAATCAGGTACAAGTACACTTTCAGGTACAGGCACATACAATGGCGCTTTGGGTCAAATTACACACATTAATTACTCAGCATCAAATGGCATGGGAGATGGTGATGGCTCATACACAAAACAATAAGTTGCTTTTATTGATTAAGTTTTTTGATTTATTTCTTCATCCCTAATCTAATACCAGTAAGAATTTTCTTTGTGTACAAAGGGAAATCCCCATTCATCATCCAGCTGTAATAAGATGGTTCCAGAGCTAACACGTCGGTTACCTTCTTTCCTTTATGTTTTCCAAAGTTAAATAAGGCATTGCCGTTTTCGTCTGCAATAATTCTGCCTGCAAAATCGAGGTTAGTGTTCATTTTGCTGAGTTCATGTAAGCATTGCATGTCGTTTTTTACCGGAACAACCGGTTTTCCGTTGTCGTCCAAGAATTCCTTATCCTGATAGCGTTCTATTTGTGCATATAACACTTCAAGCGTGGCTTCAGTGTCGGCCTGAGCGTTGTGTGCATTAATCAGTTCTTTTTCACAGTAAAATTTATAAGCTGCTTTTAAAGTCCGTTTTTCCATTTTATGAAAGATGTTCTGGACATCAATAAAACGGCGGTTCTTCATATCGAACTCAATATCGGCCCTTAAAAATTCTTCAAATAATAGAGGGATATCAAATTTAAGAGCATTATAACCGGATAGATCGGCGTTTCCGATAAAAGCAAGAATAGTGCCTGACGCTTCTTTAAAAGTTGGGCAGTTTTTTACATCCTCATCATAAATACCGTGAATTTTGGAGGAAACAAGAGGGATTGGAATTGTTGGATTTATTCTCAGACTTCTAATATCCCGTTCGCCATTTGGCATTACTTTAATCATGCATATTTCCACAATTCGGTCGGTAGCTACATCTACACCAGTTGTTTCTAAATCAAATACAACTAATGGTTTATTAAGGTTAAGTTTTATCATGCTGTAAAAATAAATAAGTTTTGGATTGAAACCGTTTTATTTAAAACTAGACACGATATATCGTTTATAACTCGAAGCATTCTACTACCCGCTTCGTCATCCTATGTTTGTATTCAGATTAATTTTAAGTTATATTTTACTTAATTAATCAACAAACAGAAAAGAAGGAAGGGAATAAGATTAAGACTCG